>PVBE011882670.1_pt1 | contig 10828 bp, 11 predicted proteins | sample 1631181 | NCBI WGS metagenome assembly PVBE01 (sample SAMN08397723, study PRJNA350692) | Marine metagenome, whole genome shotgun sequencing project. | isolation source: water | place: Pacific Ocean | collected 2012-04 | reverse complement strand
GATATTCCAAATAACTCTATCGATATGATTTGCTTCTTCCCCATTCTTCTCAAGCAGATTCCTTAAGGCGGTAAGTCTATGGATAAAAATACGACTATCAATCTCAAGGTCATTGAGAACAAAGCTCTCATTGTCTTCATAAAATCTATCAAAAACAAGCTTTACGGCTTTGGCATCGTGATATCTATAATTTAAGATATTCTTCCCGTCTTTGGGAGTTACGATCTCATAGTTTTTGCTGATAATAAAATAATCACTGGGGGTGTTAATGATCTTATTCTCAACAGTTTTTAGTGAGAGATTGTCTATTGCTTGCATGTTACCCCTGCTTCTTAACGTAAAGAACAATTGCAATGGCGAGAATGGCGAGGATTAACCCTAAAGATGCATACATGACTGTTTCACTTAGTTCCACTTTCGCTTCTAGATCCTTGATTGATATTAACATGTATCAGTCCATATTGAGAATGCCACAATTTACACAGATCTTCAGTATCTCTTGAACCTATGAATGGGCAGATTTCTTCTCTATGTTTTGGGACGGAAACGAAATAGCTCCACTCAGTTCTCCGATCATCCGCAGAAACGTGTCCTAAAAATATCGTAGCTAATACAAAAATCATTGCCTCTCATCCAAATAATAAATATTGATTATTGTTTTCAACAGGATAGTCCATAGCTTGAAACGGGAAGTTCATTTGCTGTTCCTCGTCCTCTAAGAGGATAGCCTCTATCTTGGCAAATAGCTCGTCATCAGTCATATGTGACGCCATTTTTTGATTTGTTCAATAGCTTTTTTGGGAGGTAAGGAAAATAATATATCTGCAACAGCTGTAAATACATTTTCATCGTCTTTCGCCATCTCTCTAAGAACCTCTTCAAAACAGCCTTTTGGTGGTGTACTTCTCATTAGCATCCCCAACTGGTAAATCTCTTCATCTAAATCTTTAGAGAATATCTCCTCATCAGTCATTAAAAAACTTCTCGTTTCCCTTAGACCCTACTATATTAAGGCTATAGCAAGCACCATTCAACAGATCAATAACAGACAGCTCTTCTGAAGCTATCTTTTTCGTTTCTTGATGATTAGAGTTTTGAGATTTGTATGGCATCAGCGCAAGGATCGCATTTTTATCGTCATTACTCATAATCCTTCATCCACCATAGTGTTTTTGCTCGGCTTCCTGCCATCATCTCGATCTCTAAGTCTTTATAGTCATCGACGAGAACACCTGTTTTCGAGAAATCCCACTCGGGAAGCTCAACGGCTTCTTCTTCCTCTGGCTTTGACATAAGAGTCTCACTTCCATTATTATCAGCTCATTTATAACGGAAAATCCAATAAATGGAAAATCTCTCTACAACTCCTTCTTCAAGACGATCGTCATTTAAGCTAGTAACCCCTCCTAATAAATACAAGCAGATCTTTGCAAACCAAGCCTGGTTAGGCTCTTGGGGCTACACCCCACAAGACCGCATTAAGGCACAGGGTATACATATCCGTGAACTAAAGAGCGAGATGACCAGTAGCCTTAAAGATTCCTATTTCCTAGAACCTATTCGGCAAGAAAACAGCCCTCACTTCCAAGGATTATTTAAACAATGCATCGATGAAATGCGAGGTTTTAATCCCGTTATTAAAAGTGCATCTAAAGATCTCGTGAAAAAATCTGGCCGTTATGTGGATCTACATTTCGGGGGTTTTCAAGATCATATAAATTCTCCAACCTCTGAGCTATTAGAGGAGTTGAAGCTACTCATTTATGACAAACGTGGAATGCAGAATGATCTTATCAGTTTGCTTCGGAAGCATGGGCTACGCATTAAAGAGAAGGTAAAACTGCACGACTGGGAGACTGGCCATGCTGATGGTGGCAACGTCAATGCCAACTATTTTGTGACATATCTGCTTAAGAAAAGCGTACTTGGACTCAGGCCTAGCTTCAATCAAAAGCTTCAAGGTCTATGTACGAAACTCTTAGAAATTGCCTGGCTGGAAAGAGATATTGAATTGCTGGGTCTTTATCTAAAAAACCCTAACTCTCCCATGAAAAACTTTATCCCTATCGAAGAAGAGATCTTCATTGAAGATGAATATACCGAAACCTACAAAGACGCTCTAAAACTTGCTGAACTTACTATTGAAGAAGATGAAAAAGCCTCTAAGAAATTCCACAGCAGTCTAAAAGAAGAAGTCAGTAAAATCGCTGTATCAGGGGCATTTTCTCTAGGTACTTGGAATCCTGTCCCCTTAGGTGTTCAAGTTGCAAGGTCTGGGATCAACACTATGGGGCATTATATCGATCCGAAGAGTAAAAATGCTGTCATGCAGATGTCTATGCTTATTGCTAACTCAGGTATAGCTAAAGCTGTTGGAGGTAATCCCTTTCACATAGCTCAAGGTCTTGCTGTTGATGCTATAGCTCTTTCTACAGCACCCAAAAAGACCACTAAGGAAGAAGCTAACCTAAGAGGGATAGGGCTTGCTTGTGTCAAAGGCGTTTTAACACTTAACCCTGTAAAATTTGCTGAAAATGCTCTTGGGCAAGTCATCGCTGATGGTAGCCGTGAATTTGTTCCTGAAGAAAAAGAAAAGGATGGTATTGGTCTTAGGCTCATAAGGTCTATGGTAGTAAGCCCTGATCTGCATGGCGCACTAGTTGATAGCATCGTTAAAGATCCTCCTAAGAATAGTCCTAAAAAAGACACGGGAAAGAAAGTTGAAGTCGATCCTGATGATGAGTCTCAATTTCCCAAGCAAATCATCACTGAGATCGAAATTAAGCCGACCATCAAATCTGAAGAACAAGGGAACGATCCTAAGCGTATCATTGCGGATGGTAAAATAACCCTAGAAGAACTCAAATACCGAGTAGAACATGCTCAATGGGAACAGCATAATTTACAGCTTCGGGCAGCTCAAGATGAAGTAATTCAAAAGGATGCAGGTGTTAGGAATGCCGAAAAGTATCTCAAAGACAAAACCAATGCTTACAATAAGAAAGTTGGGCTTTTCCATTTCGCAGCCGAGGAAAGCCGTAAGCTAGATAATGCTCATAAAAATCTCAAGACTGCAGAAGGAGAACTAAAAACAGCTCAAGAGAACCTTAAAAGTATTCAAAATGTTGTGGTTCCAGAGCCAATAAAGCCAACAACGACTACTTCGCATCAAAACACTTCTCAGCCATTAGGATCTCCACCGAAAGCACTACCCATCTATTACGGCCTTGATAAAGACGACAAGAATGACTTTCGTATCTATATTTTCCATGAAGGGAAGACTCCCAAAGCAGTTGGACGTTTTGATAGCGAAAACAAAGCCGTTGGAGCTGTTAATGAACTCAACGACTATGTCAGACAGGTAAATACGCAAAATGCCGAACTTCATTCTCTTAAGCTCCTATATGAATCCTTTGGCCTTGATACTAGTACCCTCCCTAAGCAGTTTGATCCGATATATACCGCTATCAATGATCCTGGTGACAAGTCTAAAACTAAGGTCTACCTTGGTGATAAAGAGGTTTTAAAGACTAGCAACAGAAAAGAAGGTTTAAACACTTTCAAAGGGCTTTTAAGCGATAATATTGCCGAAAACAACAAAGCTCTGGATAGATTTAGAGCTGAGCTAAATACCAAAGCTCCAAAGCATATTATCCCTCCAACAGGGAATATCAAAGCTCCGATCAATAATAACGATGGCAATTACCATCACTTATCTTATATAGACGATTCGGGTAAGACTCAAGGCCTTGGAAAGTATGATAATGCTGAAGGTGCAAAACAAGTTTCTGGTGGGTGGTCTCACCATCAAGTTAAGAAAGCAGACCTAGAAAATCGATGTTATGAGGGCCAAAGACAACTCTTTGAGCAGGGAGTTCCTATTGAGAAAATCCGACAAATACCAAACTTTGAAACGCCTACCCTTGATGGCAAAGATGCTGAGAAAAGTTGCCAAAAGATCGCAGAATCCAATGTAAGAAATACAAAAATGGCAACGGCTTATTTAAACGAGTTAAAAGCACTTGCCAAGGATCCTTTGAAGATCGAAGGCCTCAGCAAATCGGAAATAAATCACATGTCTCAGGACATGATGCCCAAGATCAAAGACGCCAAAGAGCATGGCTTTTTCTATGACGCTTATCGAACTCCTAGGAAGGTGTTGCAGTGGTTAGATGATCATGGGGTATCTTTGAATGTAAACGTCAATATGAGTACTGACCTGTACAAGACAAAGACTAAAGAAAGTACCCCGTCTCATGTTGGGAATTATGGATACGATGCTCCAAAGCAAAAGCCTCTTTCTAATGTAGGACAATGGGAAAACGTCCAAGCCTCGCAAAGAGATCAGCTCTTCAATATGAATATGGATTACCAGTCTCCCGTTGATAACAGCCCTCAAGGAAACTTGGACTATCAGCAGTTCTGGGGACAGGGCTTAAATCCTAATGCGCAAATACCTCCGAGTGACTTAAGTGGATTGGGGAAGAATGAGCAAGAACATCGAATACCTGGAATGAAACACTATCCTGATGGTGATAGAACTCAATCGAATATTCCTAAGTGGCTACGGTATTTTGCAAGTGGTGGGGAAACAATAGACCCTCAAGAAAGAATTGACCGCAATACCCAATCACTTGTTGCAACGGCAAAAGTAGCAGGGCAAGCCTTTGGAGAGATAGCTGATGAACTGAGATCTTTTGGATGCGTTAATGCGAAGTTCGACCAGGGCAAGGTTACCTTGAGATTTGATCGGACAATCTCTAGTCAGATAGACGGACTCATGGAGCAATTCCTTCCTAATATGGACCATGTCCCTAACTTTAGATATGTGGAGTTCACGGCTCGTATCGCCAATGACATAATGCTACAGGCCTTCATGATGCCGTTGTTCCAAGCTCAGAAGGCAGGGCCTTTGATAGATCGAGTACTTGTAAGGCCTAAGGGCTTTGGGCAAGAGGTCAGAGCTATTGAAGCTTTTCAGCAACCAGCTTTGAGGAGTGGGTTCGTTACTGACAAAGCTGTTGCTAATCTTGCTGAAAGAAACGTTTCAAAAATCCGAACTGATTGGGTGCTTCCTAAAAAGGGAGGTGCAACGATTAATAGCCGTTGGTATACCGAGCATGCCTTGGAGAGAATGGCTCCTAGGACTCCCTCGGTAATGGCGGAGTTAGAAAGACGATTTCTAGAAAGAGCTAGAAAAGAGGGTTGTCTACCGCAAACAAAAGAATTTGGTAAGTGGATGGAGAAAAACGCACCAAACCCCAGAAACATACCTCCTTCAGTAGTTGAAGCAGAAATCTCTAAGCCTGGATCAACAAATATTCGTGTAGAGCTTAACCAGACAGGCGATGTTATAACAGTTATCCCAGGAGGAAAAAAGTGAAAGTAGATATAACGGAACTGCTTATTTTCTTTGATGAATTAATGCCAGCGACGCATGAAGAACAAAAGGTTTACTGGTTTAAAACAACTAGAGAAGATCAAATAACAATCATTTTTATTCTTGACCTGCGTGAGAAAACAGTAGATGTAATTATAAAAAACCCCTCTATAGATATAGCTGGAATTGGTTTAAAACAATGTTCTGAAATAAAAATATTAGACCAAGAAAAAAAGTGTTTAGAAGTTTTGCATTCTAATGGCAGTTGCTTTTTGGCTTTGTTAGGAACTTCAATATTGGATTACAACGAAAAAAGTTGAATGTTTTTGGGAGTAGTTAAAAGTTGAAGATTCAGCAAAAAACGACGCACATATTTAACGTATAAGCGTTTATTTTGAGTTGCTTAAGTTGAAAGCATCGCTACCGCTAAAAACCCCTTAAAACGCCTCTATTTACGTCATGAGCGATTTTGTCAAACAGCTCTCTTTTTATAGTAGAAATTCGCCCTAATCGCCTCAACGGAAGGCATTTTCAGGACTGAATTGAGTAATCCAAAAGGACTCTCTACTTTCTTGTCTTTAGTGCCAAATAACTTCATGCGGTGGTCAACAGCTTCAAGGGCAGTTCGTGCAAATTCAGATGGTTTTCGAATAAGCTTCTCAAGGAGGTAGTTGCTGATCTTAGTTTTAGATCGACGCTCTTTGTCACGGATGGAATCAACGGTGAATCTGGTATCAGCTCCCTTATCAAGGCGAGTCTTTTTGCCATCGATTGCGTCTCGGTATTCCCTCACTCTCATCGCATTATACCCAACTTTTTCCTCGCTCATGAGGTGGTTAAAGAATCCCCAGAAGTTTTTTCGCTTATGGTTGTGAAGATCTTTTCTTTGCATATGTCTTAGCACTTTCTCAACCTGCACTGGGTTAGTATTCCAATTATTAGCCAGCCTCTTCTTTTGATGAAGCATTGCTTTATCTAACGCATGAGTATATCCAAAACGGTCTAGAATTTCAATTACTTCGGGAGAAAGGAGTACACCCTGCTCCTCGAGTTTCTTGGCTTCAGCCTCGTCTAACATGCGTTCTAATCGGGCATGGTTGTAGCGCATGGTGTCTGAAGGATTAGAGTTTGAGGCTTCGTTTGGTGGATCTAAAGCCCCAGAATCGAACTTTGAACGTGTCCAAATAGTAGAAGACTCTTTATTCTTTTCTTCAAAAGAAGTTTTACCATATTTTCTGGCAAAATTCTTATACAGATGAAATCTGTTGTTCACAAAGTCTAGCTTGATCAAGGCAAAAAGATAGTTCTTAACATCAATACACCTTTCCTTAAATGCTTGTCTAATAAGTCCATGCTTAATGCCTCGGGGAATATCAAAACCTTCATATTCTGGCGTGCGAATATTGAAAAGATCACTGGGATCTCCAAGCTGATATGAATTGCTAGTCCAATTTTCTTTGCCTGAAACCACCTTAATTCGCCCCTTTCCCTCAGCTAAAGCAAGGTAGCTGTCAATCGTATTGGTGTGCATGTCTAAGCCTTTTCCTAGAGTGGCTCGAGCTGGACGAACATTGCCTCGACCAAAGTAAGCTTCGTAACAAGCAATGTGATAAACAATGGCATCTTCTGCTCTTTGCCCATAAGAATGGCCAGGCATACACCTTGGTTTACGAGTTTCCTTAGCAGGACTTTTGCCTAATACCACTCGACAAACGAGTCTCATCAGCTTTGGTTGTACCCTTTTTAGCCGTTTATTTCTATGCTTCATTTTTTTGGGAGGGTTGAACCTTTTAATAGATTTAAAAAACGGAATGGCTAAGCGGTGGGTAGAGATTCGAGCTTGTTTTTCTGGGTCTTTTTGAATGAGATTGTAAGAGAAATCTTTAAAGGAGCATTTCCTATGTCGACCACGAGAGCTGGTGAAGCAGGAAGCCTTATGCGAAAATCTATGGGGTTTAGATATACCTTGCGAGGAATTTGCTTCAATGGTATTTGTTAAACAAGGTTTTAATGGTAGTATTCTTTCACTGATGGATGCTACCATTTGAGCTGTTTCCTCCTAATGAGGATCCCTAGATGAAACTGCCTAGCTGAATGAAAGAGGCTAGTGTCAGAGAGACAAAAGCTTGTTTCATTTGTTGGGAAATACTGTTCTCTAGGGGCTGCTCGGGTCGGAATCGATACAGCCTCTTTTTTATTTAGAAGTGATTCCAATTGCTTTTCTTCTTCCTTTCTTTTTAATCTTTGAAGGGATTTCGGGATTGAATAAATCTTGAGCTGTTACATCACCATTTGTTACTTTTTCTATCTGAACTATAACCGCTATTGAGGGATTCTTTTTTCTATTGGCAATAAAGGTTATCAGGGGTCTTGTAACACCTATTTTTCTTGCGAACTCTTCATGTGTAAGACCGTGTAATTTTAAATATTCTCGTAGATTCATTTATTTTTAGTTGTAAAAGGTTTTTCCTTAGAGTAAACTACGGTTACTGATAAAGCAAGAAAAATGCTCCCCAAGTGAGGAAACACCTGAGGAGCCACACAATCACTAACCAAGTTACAGGAGGAAGTGATCATGCAAAATCCATCGTACGCCATTGAGCGATTTCTAAACAATTTCTCAAAAAACACTACCATAAACGAGGCGATTGCCTTCATAAAAAAAGATTCCAAAGTCGATCTTACGATCCATTTTGAGTCCAATTTACCCATTTCTCTGGCCTGGGATGTTGCTTCAAACAGCCTCACAGGATCTTTCAAGATAACAATTTTCCCAAAATTAGTCATCAACGGAGAGCTTTACGAGGCATCTTTTCGGCATGATCTTGTGATGCCAGCGAGCTTTGATGGATTGGAGACTGCTTTCATAAAGACCTTGAAGGAGTCGCTTGCTTCCGTTCAGAGAGTCTGGAGTTAAGCCGTCCTCGCTTTGGGGAGATCTGAGGTATGGACTGCCCTGCTGGAAACAGTGGGGCTTTTTCTGCCGTCAAATCTTTCTTCGAAAGACTAAATAGATACTTATTACATAAGTATATTAAAAATATATGCTAGAGCAGTCTGCTGCCTGCAGATCTTTCTTTTGAAGGATGAATCTGATCAGCTAACGATACCCCAATACAGCTCGATTCTGATCGTCCTACGGGTATTCTGATGTGCTAAGCTTTCCTCTTTTTACTCTCTCGTGCTATAAAGATCACTTGAACAAGGAGATACGATGGCTAAGGCTAAAAACAATGCAAGTACATCAAGTGAGAAAGAACCAACCGAAGAAGAAAAGGCCAAAAAGCTCAAGAAAGATATCAAAGAAAAGATGCTCGAGCTTCTTAAGATGGTCGACATGGAAGAACGTTTTTCAATTTCTTTGCGTGACAAACTCCCTAAAGATTATATCCAAGAATATCCCGACCGAACGATTTGCGGATGCGATGGTGAAATATACAACAGTCTCATGAATTGGGCTTATCAACACAAAATACCCAATCACCTTGCCTTTGATCGCTTTGTTGAGGCTCATGCTGCGAAAACCTTTGAGAAGATCAAGCAACGTCCTAAGTCAGCCGATCGATCTTCTGCCAGGTATTGGAAGACAAAATCTAAAAGAGGAGTTCTTGGGAAAGATAAAGGGAAGAAGTCATAAAGAATGCCACCTCGCCTTTGATCGCCCTTACCCTTGTCCCAAATCCACTCAGGCGCAAATAAGCCAATACAGAGCGTTTAAAAGGGTTTCTCGTTGATTATGACGTAGGATTACAGTTGGCTCTTCTCGAAAAGCTCTAAAGCCTGGCGTTTGATCTCTTCTCTAACATTCTCCCATACCTCTTCATCCATAAATGAAAGTATATCGATCGAAACAAATTTCGGCTTTTGACCTTTCTTCAACTTCTGACCTTCTTTGGGGTAAATCTTATATGGCAAGATGATCGTTACCACTTTCTCAGGTCTGATTTTATAGATGATGTTTCTTAGCTCAATACCAAGATCAGGGAACTGCACCTTAAGCGTTCCTTCTTCAAGGCTACTCTTCTGCGTTTTATTCTTGGCAGGGAACAGCTCAAGAACCTTTAGCGAGGTATATTGCCCCGTTGTTTTCTTGACTGCTCTTTTAGCGATTGCTTTGAGATCTAGCTTTATTGACATGTCTAATACTTTAGCCGACAAGAGTAAATATCTCAACTCTCACTATTCTCCGAGGCAAACACAACATGTGGTATCTGACACACATTACAACAAAGTATACTTTGATGTATAAAAAGCTTGCCAAGTACATAAATATGTTCAATAATGGTGTTTTTACGAACGTCTTAGAATATTTTGAACACAAGGAGACACAAAATGACTAGAGTTGGATATGCAAGAGTTAGTACTAGAGAACAAGACCTAACAGTGCAACTTGAGAAGCTCAAGGACTGCGATAAGATCTATGAGGAAAAACTTAGTGGAACAGATGATAAGAGGCCTAAGTTGAACGAATGTCTCGATTATGTCAGAGATGGCGATACGCTCGTTGTAACACGATTAGATCGCTTGGCAAGGTCAACACTCCATTTATGCGAGATATCCAAGCTACTCGAAAGTAAGGGCGTCTCACTGGTCGTTATTGATCAGAGACTCGATACTGGAACGTCTTCAGGAAGATTACTCTTCAACATGCTTGGAGCTATCGCACAGTTCGAGACGGAGATACGATCGGAAAGGCAAGCTGAAGGTATTCAAAAAGCTTTAAGTAAGGGCGTTAAGTTTGGGAGGAAGAGTCTTCTCAATCCAGAGCAGGCAGAAGCTTTGAAGAGAAAGAGACGGGAAGGTGTGACTATCTCCGATTTAATGAGTGAGTTTGGACTTGGAAAGGTGTCGGTATATAATTACTTAAGGAAGCATTAGCTTTGCTGTTAAGGACTTAAAAGGGTACCAATCCTCAGACAGCCAAAACAAGGGGGGTACCCCTAAAAAAGAATGCTTAATATTTTCCATGTAAGTGGGGTTTCGCCCGATCAGAAAAATACTATCCTCTATTTTCAACCCGTCAACTGCTCCAAAATATAGAGAAGCTCTTGTTTTTCCACTTTCCACTGCTGACAGAAGCCGTTAAGAATCGCCTTGACCTCAGGCCTCATAAGCGGCTTAGAAAAAAGTGGATTTCTCAGATCATCAAAGACTCTAAGCGTCATGGATTCTATTTTGAGAGAACCTTCAATACTACGAATATTTGTAATAATCCGAGCAATAGGCCGAACATCTTCCCCTCGCCTCTTGAGAAAGAAGGACAGAGCATTGAGTCTATGCACAAATATCGCACTATCAACTTCAACATCATTGGGGACAAACTGCACCTTATTTTGGTAAAGCTTCTCAAAGAGCCTGCCCAAAGTATCGCCATCAAAATAGTTGGGATGCAAGAGACTTTTACCACTATTTGGTATGACAATCTCGTAGTTCTGATTGATAATGAAG
>PVBE011776680.1_pt1 | contig 10828 bp, 10 predicted proteins | sample 1631181 | NCBI WGS metagenome assembly PVBE01 (sample SAMN08397723, study PRJNA350692) | Marine metagenome, whole genome shotgun sequencing project. | isolation source: water | place: Pacific Ocean | collected 2012-04 | reverse complement strand
ACAAAAATATCGTCACCTATCAGTTGGATACGCTTCCCCAATTTTTTTGTGAGTAGAGCCCAACCTTGCCAATCATCTTCTGCTAGTCCATCTTCGATCGAAATGATTGGGTAGCGATCAACAAGTTTTTCGAGCTCATTGACCATTTCGGTACTGGTATAACTCCCACCCCCGAAGGCATAGCAGCCGTCTTTATAGAACTCTGTGCTGGCTACATCTAGTGCCAAGGAAATATCCTTACCAGGCGAATAGCCTGCTTTTTCGATTGCTTGAATGAGCAGATCTCCTGCCGCATCATTGTTGGTCAGGTTGGGTGCAAAGCCGCCTTCATCTCCAACTGCCGTTGAGAGCCCCTGAGCACTGAGCAGGCCCTTGAGTGTGTGGAATACTTCTGCGCCCATGCGAAGCGATTCTCGGAAGGTGCTTGCCCCATGGGGCACCAGCATGAATTCCTGAAAATCGAGATTGTTAGCAGCATGCGCACCACCATTGATCACATTCATCAGCGGTACGGGCAGCAATGAGGCCATTGGGCCTCCCAGGTAGCGGTATAGGGGCAAACCCAAGCCATTGGCGGCCGCGCGGGCAGTGGCCATGCTCACGGCCAGGATCGCGTTTGCGCCCAGGCTTGATTTGTTGTCGCTGCCATCAAGTTCTTGCATGGTGCCATCAACGCTGGCCTGATCTAGGGAGGAGATCCCACAGAGTGCTGGGGCAATCCGATCCTCGATATGGTTCACAGCCTTAGTCACCCCTTTGCCCATGTAGCGGCTGTCGCCATCTCTTAATTCGTGCGCCTCATGGGCACCGGTGCTTGCTCCGCTGGGCACGATGGCCCGACCGATGGCACCTCCTTCGAGCAACACTTCTGCTTCAACTGTGGGGTTGCCGCGGGAGTCCAGAACCTCTCTGGCCACGATGGTGTCAATGACGAGGTCGAGGGAATCGATCACCTGTGACGAATTGAAGTTGGGTGGATCCTATGGTTTGCCATCCCGCGGACTGAGTACCGACTAGCCCTTTTAATGATGCTGAGGCTGTTGCCAATCGTAGAACGACGCAGAATGAACTGAGTCCTAAAGGTCAGGATCGCTCGAGATGCGGATGTTGCACACGATGCTGAGGGTGGGGGATTTGGATCGTTCTCTGCGCTTCTACACCGAGGTTCTAGGCATGCATCTGTTGCGGCGAAAGGACTACCCCTCAGGTCGCTTCACCTTGGCGTTTGTCGGTTATGGCGAGGAGAGTGACACCACAGTGCTGGAGCTCACACACAACTGGGACCAAGATCACTATGAGTTGGGAGAGGGCTATGGCCATATCGCCTTGGGCGTGGAGGATATTCAATCCACCTGCTTGGCTATCTCAAAGCGGGGGGGACGTTTGGTGCGAGAACCCGGGCCTATGCAACATGGCAACACCGTGATTGCCTTTGTGGAAGATCCCGATGGCTACAAGGTGGAGCTGATTCAACTGGCCTCTCGTGAAGCCGCGAGTTGAACCCTATGCATCCTGAGACCAGCCAAGCGGCTTCCGCCCAGGGAAGTCTCACAAGTGATCCTGATCTATTCAGTGATGACGCTTGGGATTTGTTGCTTGTTGGTCAGGATGTCGCCCGACGTTGGCGACATGGTCAGCTGGATGTGGAGCACTTGATCCAGGTGCTTTTCAGTGATCGGCGTTACAGCGATTGGGTGTTGGCTCTGCCCATTGATTCAACTGCGCTGCTGGATCGCTTGGAAGGTTTTTTGGCCGAGCAGCCTATGGCTCGAGGCGATGGGTTGTTCATCGGCGATGACCTTGAAGACCTCCTTGAAGAAGCAGACCGTTCCAGAGTTCGCTGGGGATCTCGGCTGATTGACGTGTCTCATTTGCTGATTGCGTTGGGGCGCGATCCGCGCATTGGGGCAGAGCTATTTGAAGAGCTAGGGATGCCCAGTGAACGCTTGGAAGCGGAGTTGAGACGCTTGCCCAAAGGGAGGCGCCAGTTGCGTACATCAACGCCGCCTTCTCCTCCTGCGCCAGATTCTGCGCCGCCTGCATCGGTGGCCTCACAAACGAGACCTGTCTCCTCTCCTGCCCCGCCGATTATCCAAGAACCTTCCGTCGCTGCTGGGGAGCCAACTCCATTGCAACTCCAGCAAGAACCTCAGGCTCTTGAGGCCTATGGTCGTGACCTTACCGCTGCAGCTCAGGCAGGACAGCTAGATCCTGTGATCGGTAGAGATCCAGAGATTCGCCGTTTGATCAAGGTTTTATCGCGTCGCGGCAAGAACAATCCGGTATTGATTGGAGCTCCTGGCGTTGGTAAAACGGCCATCGCCGAGCTTTTGGCTCAACGCATTGTTGCTGGGGAGGTTCCTGATTCCCTGAAGGGTTTGCGCTTGGTCTCCCTGGATCTTGGTGCACTGATCGCTGGTGCCAAATTTCGTGGTCAATTCGAGGAACGGCTTCGGTCTGTGTTGAAAGAGGTGAGCGATCCAGATGCAGGTGTGGTGTTGTTCATCGATGAACTGCACACGGTGGTGAGCAGCGATCGTTCCAGTGCGGATGCTGGAAGTTTGCTCAAGCCGGCTTTAGCGAGGGGAGACCTCCGCTGCATTGGGGCCACGACCCCTGAAAACTATCGCCGCACAGTGGAGAAGGATCAGGCACTCAATCGACGTTTTCAGCAGGTTTTAATCAAGGAGCCGAGTCTTGAATTGAGCGTTGAAATCTTGCGAGGCCTGAAAGAGCGTTACGAACTTCACCACGGCGTCACGATCACCGATGGTGCGGTGACTGCTGCAAATCGCTTGGCTGATCGCTACATCAGTGACCGCTGCTTACCTGATAAGGCCATCGATCTCATCGATGAGGCTGCAGCCCAGCTCAAGATGGATGTCACCTCAAAGCCTCAGGTGGTTGAAGAGGCGGAGGCGGAGCTGCGTCGTGTCGAGCTTGCTTTGCTGGCGGCTGAGCAGGCACCGGAGGTTGAACGGGTGCAGTTACAGGCGGCTCGGATTGCTGCGGCATCTCAGCTCACAGATTTACGAAAGCGCTGGCAGATCGAACGGGATCATCTGGCCGAGCTGCGAGATTTGTTGCAACAAGACGAGGATCTCCGCAATGCCATTGCTGAAGCAGAGCGACTCGGTGATCTAGAGGCGGCTGCACGTCTTCAATACGACCAATTGCATAGGGTTCAGCAACGGCGGGCCGACCTTGAAGAAACGTTGGCTGTTGCCAAGGCATCTGGTTCGGCGCTCCTACGGGAGCAAGTGGAGGCTGAAGACATTGCCGATGTCGTTGCACGCTGGACTGGGATTCCTGTTCAGCGGTTGCTGGCTGCTGAACGGCAAAAGTTGCTAGATCTTGAAGCCCATCTAGGCGAGCGGGTGATTGGTCAGCCCGAAGCGGTTCAGGCGGTGGCGGCAGCGATTCGTCGGGCTCGAGCGGGCATGAAGGATCCGCGCCGTCCTGTTGGTTCGTTTTTGTTTCTTGGACCCACTGGCGTGGGCAAGACAGAACTGGCAAAAGCGCTTGCGGCCACCTTGTTCGATGAGGAAGAGGCGCTGGTGCGACTCGATATGAGTGAATTCATGGAACGCAATGCCGTGGCGCGTCTTTTGGGGGCTCCTCCCGGCTATGTCGGCTATGAGGAGGGTGGACAGCTCACCGAAGCGGTGTGTCGCCGTCCTTATGCGGTGTTGCTTCTTGATGAAATTGAGAAGGCTCATCCTGATGTGTTCAATGTGCTCCTGCAGGTTCTGGACGATGGCCGTCTCACTGACTCGCAGGGCCGCACCGTGGACTTCCGTCACACCGTGGTTGTGATGACTAGCAACTTGGCTAGTCGCGCCATCCTTGATGCGTCTCGCTTGGCACAACAGGAGGGGACAGATGGGGATTGTCTTGATCAGAGCCTGGCTCAAAAGGTTGATCAGGCCCTCAATAAACAATTTCGGCCTGAATTTTTGAATCGCATCGATGAGGTGATACGTTTTCGGCCGCTCAAGGCTGATGACCTTCAGCGGATTGTGCAGCTGCAATTGGCCGATCTCTCCAGCCTGCTTGCTGAGCAAGGTCTTGAGTTGCGTGTGGAGGCAGACGCCGTTGAGGCTTTGGCTTTGCAAGGTTATGAGCCGGAATATGGCGCTCGCCCTTTACGGCGTGTACTGCGTCGTCGGGTAGAGAACCCGCTGGCCACGGAATTGCTGGAAGAGCGTTTCAGCGGTGCCCGCGCCGTGCGCGTGATACCAGGTGCTCAGGCCTCCGAACCATTTCAGTTCCTTCCTGAGGATTGAAACAGGTATCCGGTAAAGTGTTTGTTTGCCGGCGTGTGCTTCAGCACCGGCGATAGCCACCGGCCTAAGCTCCGTGACCAGCCCTATTTCCGAGGACACCACAGACTCCAGCGAATCTCCTGCCGAGGACACCACCGACTCCAGCGATTCTCCTGAGGCAGAACCGACCCGTCAGAGTGGGTTTCTTGCAGCAACATATGAGGAGTTGAGGCTGGTGGTATGGCCCAGTCGCCAGCAGCTGTTCAGCGAATCCATCGCCGTGATCCTGATGGTCAGTCTCTCGGCTGCATTCATCGCTGCCGTGAGTCGGTTTTATAGCTGGGCGTCGTCCCAGATTTTCGTTTGATTGTGTAGGGCGGTTTTGCTGTCTTGCATCAACCGTCTTTCCCAAACCATTAGCTTCTTATCAGCGCAAGTGTCAGAACTCGAGCTCACACCACAAGAACCATCTGAGGTTCTGGAACTGCCGGCTCCTAATGACGGAGAGGAGGGTACCAAGGCCCCAACTCCTGCAGCCAGAACAACCGTAGCCCGCTGGTATGCCGTTCAGGTGGCCTCTAGCTGTGAGAAGAAGGTGAAGGCAACTCTTGAGCAGCGGGCCGTCACCCTTGGTGTGAGCAACAGGATTCTGGAGATCGAAATTCCCCAGACCCCAGCGGTGAAATTGAAAAAGGATGGCAGTCGTCAGTCCACTGAGGAGAAGGTCTTTCCGGGGTACGTATTGGTACGAATGGTTCTTGATGAAGACACAATGATGGCGGTGCGCAGCACCCCCAACGTGATCAACTTCGTGGGGGCTGAGGACCGCCGCGCCACAGGGAAAGCTCGTGGTCACATCAAACCCCGACCGCTCAGTCGTCAGGAGGTGGATCGCATCTTCAAGCGTGCTGCTGAGAAAAAGACGCTCGTCAAGGTCGATCTAGCTGAGGGCGATCAGATCCTTGTGACCTCGGGTCCTTTCAAGGACTTCCAGGGGGAGGTAATCGAGGTTTCTGGAGAGCGCAGCAAGCTGAAAGCTCTTCTCTCAATCTTTGGCAGGGAAACACCTGTCGAACTGGAGTTTTCTCAAATCAATAAACAGAATTGAGCTAACGGCGGCCGTCTCCCTGCGGAGGGCGGCCAAAGAGGTGGGCCACCATCTTGCCGCACTTGTCCCAAGGGCCAGGTCATCCGCAATCGTTCAATCCCGCTCGTCCATGGCCAAGAAAGTTGTATCTGTGATCAAGCTGGCCCTTCAGGCTGGCAAAGCTAATCCTGCTCCGCCTGTGGGTCCTGCCCTTGGTCAGCATGGAGTCAACATCATGGCGTTTTGCAAGGAGTACAACGCTCGCACGCAGGACAAGGCCGGATTTGTAATTCCGGTAGAGATCTCGGTTTTTGAAGACCGTAGTTTCACATTCATTACCAAGACCCCCCCAGCATCAGTGCTGATCACGAAGGCTGCCGGGATTGAGAAAGGTTCTGGTGAGTCCGCCCATGGCAAGGTCGGCTCCCTAAGCCGTTCTCAGCTTGAAGAGATCGCCAAGACCAAGCTGCCTGATCTCAATTGCACCAGTATTGAGTCAGCCATGCGCATCATTGAAGGTACTGCTCGAAACATGGGCGTTTCCATCAGCGACTGACACTGCACTGATGTAGCGTCCGTCTTCAAGATTCATCTATTCACCACTTTCGGGGGAGACACGTTGTGTCGCCTGCACCCCACATCTGCCATGCCAAAACTGTCTAAACGTATTACTAGTCTTCTCGCCAAAGTTGAAGACCGTATTTATCAGCCTATTGAGGCCATTCAGCTCGTCAAAGAGAACGCCACAGCGAAATTCGACGAAACCATCGAAGCCCACGTGCGCCTTGGGATTGATCCCAAATACACCGATCAACAGTTGCGAACCACTGTTGCTCTGCCCCAAGGTACGGGGCAGAGCGTGCGCATCGCCGTAATCACCAGGGGTGAGAAGTTAGCGGAGGCAAAGGCAGCTGGGGCTGAGTTGGCTGGGGATGATGATTTGGTGGAAAGCATCGGCAAAGGACAGATGGATTTCGATCTTTTGATCGCTACCCCTGACATGATGCCCAAGGTGGCCAAGCTGGGCCGAGTGCTCGGTCCCCGTGGCCTGATGCCAAACCCTAAGGCTGGAACAGTGACCACGGATTTAGCGTCTGCGATCAAGGAGTTCAAGGCAGGCAAGCTGGAATTCAGGGCTGATCGTGCTGGCATCGTGCATGTGCGTTTCGGCAAGGCAAGTTTTTCCGCAGACGCCCTGCTCGATAATCTGAAGACCTTGCAGGAGACCATCGATCGTAATAAGCCAAGTGGTGCCAAGGGTCGTTATTGGAAGAGTCTGTACATCACCTCCACCATGGGTCCTTCAGTGGAAGTTGATGTGACTGCTCTTCAGGACATCGAAGAGGACGATTGACCTTGTTGCTGTAGGGTTGCCCCTTGGCGAAAGCCAACGGGCACGCGCCCGACCCAAGACAACAGGTTGCCATCTTGCAGTGATGCTTCATGCATCAGTTGAGGTTGTTTAAGTCCTGTCGAGGTAGATGCGAAGGTTTTTCCCTGTTGGGATTGGATCGACACGCGGCCTCTGCTCTTTCTTGAGCACTTGGCGAGAGCGTGTCCAGCTTGTTCACCCGATCCGATCCAATTCCTATGGGCCGCACTCTGGAGAGCAAGCAACAGATCGTCGAAGAGCTCAAGCAGCTTCTCGGCGAGGCCGAAATGGCACTGGTCCTTGATTATCAGGGCCTATCCATCAAGGAAATGTCTGATCTGCGGACTCGTCTGCAGGCCAGTAATGGGGTATGCAAGGTGACTAAAAACACCTTGATGCGCCATGCGATTGATGGAAGCAGTGCTTGGTCGGATCTCAAACCCCTACTAAGTGGCACGAATGCATTTGTCCTGATTAAGGGCGATGTAGGCGGTGCTGTGAAGGCTGTTCAGGCCTTCCAAAAGGACACCAAAAAATCTGAGACGAAGGGCGGTCTTTTCGAAGGCAAGCTTCTCTCTCTTGATGAGATCAAGGCCATTGGTGAACTTCCTTCTAAGGAAGCATTGATGGCACAGATTGCAGGTGCTCTAAACGCTGTGGCCACCAAGGTCGCTGTAGGCATTAACGAGGTTCCTTCCGGTCTTGCCCGGGCGCTCAATCAGCACGCCGAGAGCGGTGAAAGCTGAACGTCTTCGACTCCACTGTTTCTCCATGATCTGTTGCTGAATCCCAACCATGTCTAAAAAAACCGACGACATTCTCGACTCGCTGAAAACACTTTCTCTGCTAGAAGCTTCCGAGCTTGTTAAGCAGATTGAGGAAGCTTTCGGCGTTTCTGCTGCCGCTTCTGCCGGTGTCGTGATGGCTGCTCCTGGCGCTGCTGGCGCTGGTGGCGGTGACGCTGCCGAAGAGAAGACTGAATTTGATGTTGTGCTGGAGAGTTTCGACGCTTCCGCCAAGATCAAGGTTCTTAAGGCTGTTCGCGAAGCCACAGGCCTAGGCCTAGGTGATGCCAAGGCGATGGTGGAAGCCGCGCCGAAGGTTATCAAGGAAGGCATCGCTAAAGATGAAGCCGAAAGCCTCAAAAAATCCATTGAAGAGGCTGGCGGTAAGGTCACGCTTAAGTGATTGCTATTTAGCTATTTGCTCGATAGACATCATCATTCATCTAACGATCAGCCGGTCCTTCAGGGCCGGCTTTTTTTTGCTGGTTCATTGCCAATAAAAAAACCCTGCTAAAAGCAGGGTTTTGAGGTGGAACATATTCAGGAGTCTTGCCTAGTTTCGACCCTGGATAAGAGATTCGCACCCCTCACACGCTGAAAATATATCGGCACATTTCTTGCTCAACCTTGCCCCAGGGGCGCTCAGTTAACTGTCCTTCTTCCATATTGTTTGTTGCCTGGTCGATAGGGAATGACAACGAGCCGAATGGGCCCTTTGCCTTGAAATTTTGAGCGACCAATCTTGGGGATCGTTGGTATTGGTGGTGGTGGAAGAGGCATTCCCAGTTGATTGAAGCCGGAAGATTGATGCCGGTTGGCAGCTTTAGCGATCAGCAAATTGATGGGGTCTGGGTTGGCAAAGTAAACGTGGTTAAGGTTTCGACCTTGGTATGTTCGCTGCTCTAGATCCCAGCCTGGCTCTAGCTTTAGCTGGACAAAGGCCTCGCGATTTCGTTGCGGATCATGGGCTTTCGCCACCGTGATTGGCCGCGACCCGGCAGCAGTGATAGCTCTGAGTTCGAGACCTGTTCTGGTTTGTTCGATGCGAAGTCTGTAGCGGTGTGCCAGGTCTTCTTTGCCGCTGCGCAGGGAATAGCCATTGCTATCGAGATAGCGCTTGCAGATTCCTGAAAAATTGAATTGATTCAAACTGGGTTTCACCAGCCCGTCTGGCCGTCGTGTCCAGCAACGGGGCTGAGCTTTGATTTGTTCGAGTACAACGAGCTTCCAGCGATTTCCGCCAACGGCTTGGGCGAGCACAACAAATCGCTCTTGTTGTAGTGGTCGACTATTGAAAATCGTTGTGGCAGCGGCCTGGAAGCTTGGTAGCCAATGGGTTGCTCCTAGGGCCATGGCCAGGAGTGCGACCCGTGTTGTTCTCATTGCAAAGTGGAGCCCGAGGTAGGTTCGCGAGATGGCAGTTGATGGCCAACAGACGAACAACCAGTGTTCTACCGAATTCGAGCAGAGTTCTCAAATGGCTAATGGACGGGGACGCGTGGTGGCCGCCGCCACAGATGGGGCTTGCAGCGGCAATCCTGGTCCCGGTGGTTGGGGAGCTTTGCTGCGCTTTGAAGATGGGAGTGTCGAGGAGTTCGGAGGTTTCGAGACGGCTACTACCAATAACCGCATGGAACTTCAAGCCGCCTTGAAAATTTTGGAACGGTTGAGTGAGCTCCCGCGTCATCAGGATTTGAAGATCCGTACCGACAGCAAATATTTGATTGATGGCTTGGGAAAGTGGATGGCTGGATGGAAGCGCAAGGGTTGGCGCACTGCAGCAGGCAAGCCAGTGCTGAATCAAGACCTTTGGCAAGCCCTCGATCGAGCGCGCTTGTCGGATGTTGATCTCGCTTATGTGAAAGGCCACAGCGGTGATCCTGATAACGATCGCGTCGATCAGATTGCGGTGAGTTATTCCAAAGGTGGCAAGCCTGCCTTGAATTCTCCATCTGCCAGCAAGAGCAAGCCAGTTGTCTTTGCAGCTCAGGCAGAGGGAAAGGCAAACGCAGAGGCTGAGGCAAAGGCAAAGCTTGCACCACCAGAATTGAAGCGACTCGTGACGCGATTGGATGTGGCGGACCACTTGGCTGAGCGGGGTTATGGCTTGAGTCTTTCCGAATTGGCTCAGTTGGTGGAGCAGCCGCTGCGGCAACTGGAGTGCAAAACAGCCGCTTGGCAATGGCGAGATTGGCTGATCGAGCCCTTGGCTGATGACCGTTGGCGCTTGCGTCGCCTCAGTTCACGGCAAGATCAGAGCACATTCAAGGAGAATCAGGATGGCTGAGCCATCAATGGCGCAGTTGTTGTCTCCAGGCAGCTTGTTTCGGCGCTGGTTGGCGCCCGTCCTCGCTAATGACGAGGGTTTGGACCCTGAACAGTTGAGCCAGGCGGCATTGAATGCACTGGCTCAGGCGTCTCAACGCAGAGATTGGCCAGGAGTGTCTGCGATGTTGGCCAGCGTGGCCAATGATTTGCAACGGCGTGATTTGCGCCTTGAGCAGGTGCTGTTTGGTTGCCGATTCAGTAATCCGATTGGGTTGGCCGCGGGCTTTGATAAAAATGGAGTCGCTGCAGGGATTTGGGACCGTTTTGGCTTTGGCTTTGCTGAGTTGGGCACAGTTACATGGCATGGCCAGAGCGGTAATCCTCGGCCCCGCTTGTTCCGATTGGCCGCTGAACAGGCCGCTCTGAATCGGATGGGTTTCAACAACAAGGGTGCTGAGGAGATGCGACGCACCTTGGAACGTCAGGCTCTGGCTCAGCCTGGTCAGCGGCCAGCTGTGATTGGTATCAATTTGGGCAAGTCAAGGATTACCTCGTTGGAGCTCGCTCCAGATGACTACGCCTCTTCCCTTGAACTCTTGGCACCACTGGCTGATTATGCGGTGATCAATGTGAGCTCTCCCAATACCCCTGGATTGCGCGATCTTCAAGATCCCAATCAATTAAGGCGGCTTGTGGAGCGGCTGCGTCGGTTGCCAGGTTGCCCACCATTGTTGGTGAAGATTGCTCCTGATCTGGAGGACGAGGCCATTGATGGCCTTGCCAGGCTGGCCTATGAGGAGGGTTTGGCGGGGGTGATTGCTGTTAATACCAGCCTTGATCGGCTTGGATTGGATCAACGGGTTTTGGCTCAAACTGGCCGCAGCTTGGGGCAGGAGGCCGGTGGCCTGAGCGGTGCGCCGCTGCGCGATCGGGCGCTGGAGGTGATGCGGCGGTTACGGATTACAGCGGGTCCTTCGCTGCCGCTGATTGGAGTGGGTCGCATTGATTCTCCCCAGGCCGCTTGGGAAAGGATCACCGCAGGCGCTTCATT
>PVBE010130503.1_pt1 | contig 10829 bp, 9 predicted proteins | sample 1631181 | NCBI WGS metagenome assembly PVBE01 (sample SAMN08397723, study PRJNA350692) | Marine metagenome, whole genome shotgun sequencing project. | isolation source: water | place: Pacific Ocean | collected 2012-04 | reverse complement strand
CAAACCGGCGTCGGTCGAAATCTGGCTGCCATGGAATTCCAGCTTCAGCCGCCGGTCGAAACCAACTCTGAGAGGCCCCCGCTTCGCTTCACCCGTCGGGTGTGCCACCGCCGACCTCCCATCACGGTATCAACTTATTGATTCTTATATCAGAATCGCCTCAAAAGGTCAGCAATTGTCGGTTCCATCCGGGAAATCCGGGCCTACTCCAACCATCGCGGGATCCAGCGCTCGGGGTTCCGCTACGGTAGTTTTCGAGCAGCAAGGCTTGCCGGCAAGGATGGCCGGGTCGAATATTTCGGCACCATAGGCAATGTCATGGCTAACGGCAGCAAGCTCGGCAACAGCCACGAGCGGACGAAATTCCGGACCGGCAACAACATGTGGCATTCGGACTCGTCCTTCCGCTACGTGCCGAGCTTCGTCTCGATCATGTGCGTCTACGAAGTCCCGGATGAAGGCGGTGCCACCGAGTTCGTAAGCGCTCGCGCCGCCTATCGACGCCTTTCCGGCGAGGTGAAGGCGAAGATCGACCCATTGATCGCGATCCACGACTACGTCTTCTCCAGGACCAAGGTCAGCCCGGTCGCGCCCTCGCACGCCGCACCCTTGCCTCCCGTACGGCAAAAACTGGTCCGTTCAAACCAGAGGACGGGCGAGAAGAATTACTTCATCGGCTCACACGCCAAGGCGGTCGACGGCTGGGGCGAGGCGGAGGGGCGTGCGTTGCTGGACGACTTGCTGGTGCGCGCGACTCGGGACGAGGATGTCTATTCGCATCGTTGGCAACCCGGCGATCTGGTGATTTGGGACAATCGGTGCCTGCTGCATCGCGGCAGCGGCTATGACGCCGATCGCTATCGGCGCTATATGCGCCAATCGCGAGTTCGGGGTGCGGGGCCGACCTTGGGCGAATAGGTCCGCTCGCGCCGCTGGCCCTCAGAAAGCCGGTAGCAGGTTGAGGCAGAAGAAGACGACGGCCGCCAGGATCGCCGTCGCCGGCACCGTGATCAGCCAGGCCGCGACGATGGTGAGCATATGGGAGCGGCGTACCAGTTTGCGCTGTCGGGTCCGTTCGACGTGGTCGACGCCGCTCTCCGCCGGCTTGGCTGGCCGGTCCCGGCTGTAGAGACCGTGATTGATGTGCTTGCGCCGGGCCGTGTAATACTCGCGGAAGAAACCGACGCCGAAGATGGCGCCGACGGCGATGTGGGTCGAGCTGACCGGTAGACCCAGGGCCGAGGCGATGATGACCGTGATTCCGGCCGAGAGCGCGACGCAATAGGCGCGCATCGGGTTCATCTTGGTGATCTGTTGGCCGACCATGACGATCAGCCGGGGTCCGAAGAGGGCGAGGCCGACGGCGATGCCCACCGCGCCCACGACCATCACCCAGAGTGGGATCTCTACCTTGGCCGAAATCGTGCCGCTGCCGGTGGCATCCACGATCGCGGCCAGCGGACCGACGGCGTTGGCGACGTCGTTGGCGCCATGCGCGAAGGACAGCAACGCCGCCGAGCAGATCAACGGGATTGCGAAGAGCGTGCGAAGCGACTTGTTGCGGTTCTCCATGCCTTCCGACTGTCGCCGGATCAGCGGTCGCATCAGCCCGAAGACGGCGGCGAAGATGGTCATGCCGACGATGACGACCAGAGCCGCGTCCGGCCGCCAGACCCGCTTCAGCCCTTTCATCATCAGGTAGGCCGAGAAAACGCCCGCCATCAACGCCACCAGTACCGGTACCCAGCGCCTGGCGGCGGCGATCTTGTCGTGCTGGTAGATGATCCGACCCTTGATGAAGGCGAGAAAGACGGCCGCGATGACGCCACCCAGAAGCGGTGAAATCACCCAGCTGGCCGCTATCTTCGCCATCGTCGGCCAGTTGACGATGGCGAAGCCGGCCGCTGCTATGCCGGCACCTAGGACGCCGCCGACGATCGAATGCGTCGTCGAGACCGGCGCGCCGACATAGGTCGCGAGGTTGATCCAGAGTGCCGCCGCCAACAGCGCCGCCATCATCGCCAGAATGAATACGTCGGTACTGGCCACCAGGTCCGGGTCGATGATGCCCTTGGAGACGGTCTTGACCACATCGCCGCCGGCCAGGATGGCACCAGCGCCCTCGCAGATGGCGGCTATCACCAGTGCCCCGGTCATCGTCAGGACCCGGCTGCCGACCGCCGGACCCATGTTGTTGGCGACATCGTTGGCGCCGATGTTGATCGCCATGTAGCCACCGATGACACCGGCGATGATGACGAACAGGCTCCTCTCGGCACCGCCCGCAATCAGCGTCACCCCCAGCAACACCAAGACCAGGAACAGGACGCCGAGGCCGATCCTGACGACGCGCTTGGCGACGACCGAGGTCGCTTCCTCGATCCGGACGATCTTGTCCAGATCCTTGGCCAGCGTCTCTTTGAAATCGTCGCGGGTTTGGCTTGGCACGGCGGTGGGCCTTGCCTCGTCGGAGCTGTGGTTCTTTATGTCCATCCCAACCATCTCATGGCACCGCTTCGATCGAGGATGCGCTATTTGGGCACGACCGCGTCGGTGTTCGGATCGCTCCGGTTGGTACTTTGGGCCGCCGACGCGTCGGCAAACTGCAACGCGATTTCGGGATTTGCAATGCGAGATGTCAGTCCGCCGTGAAACCACCTGTTTCACTATCGCGTCGAAAGAAGAGCCTTCGAGACTCACGACCCAACACCGTCACGATACGGCGAGTCATGGCTTTCACCGGTGCTTGCGCAGGCCCTCGGCGATGGTCGATGCCGACGTTCGAGACCTCCTCGGCCCCTTCTCTTGACTTGAAGCAATTACAATCGGGCTCGAATATCGCAAGCACGAGTTCCGAAAAGTGGCCGGCGGCGAATTCCTGAATGTCCACTCACCAGAAAACGTGCGCGGCGAGCGGCACGAAAGCAGCGGCCGACGCGGACGCAAGCTTCCCCTCCGGCACGCCGGCGGCCAATTCCTATCGTTGGGTATTGCTGGCGGGAATCTGGCTGGTCTATTTCTGTTTCGGCCTGACGATCGCGGCGATGGCGCCGTTGGTGACGCCGATCGCCCGCGACCTGGATTTGAGCCACAGCGCGATGGGGGCCGTGCTGGGCGCCTGGCCGCTGGTCTACATCGTCTCGGCGATACCTTGTGGTGCCTTCCTCGACCGGGTCGGGCCGCGCCGGGCATTGTTTCTGGCCGCCCTCGTCATCGCTCTCTCGGGCGTGCTTCGCAGCTTCGCCACCGATCATCTGACGCTCTTCCTCGCCGTCGCCGTCTTCGGCCTCGGTGGGCCGATGGTCTCGATCGGCGGGCCGAAGCTGATCGCCTACTTTTTCGAAGGCAAGACCCGCGCTCTCGCCATGGGGATTTACATCACCGGGCCGGCGACTGGCGGGATCTTGGCGCTGGCGGCCACCAACAGCGTGGCGATGCCGTTTTTCGACGAGAACTGGCGCCACGTGTTGCTCACCTATGCCGGCTTCTCGGCCTTTGTCGGCTTTATCTGGCTCGCCGTCTGCGCGCACCCGGAAGGCCGTGCCTTCGAGCGCCGCCTAGCCGCCGAGACGCGGCCGCGCCAGCTCCAGGTCTTTCTCCATCTCCTCGGTCTGCCGGTGGTTCGCCTCGTACTGGTGATGAGCGTCGGCATGTTCTTCTTCAACCACGGTCTCAACAACTGGCTGCCGGAGATCCTGCGCGCCGGCGGCATGGATGCGGCGAGGGCTGGCTTCTGGGCGGCGGTACCGACCGCGGCCGGGGTCTTGGCCTCGCTGACGATCCCGCGGCTGGCGGTGGCGTCGCGGCGGCTCTGGATCCTGCTCGGCCTCGTTCTCGCCGGCGCCTTGGCGGCGCAACTGTTGCAGAGCGATCACGTGACCCCGCTCGGCATCGGCCTGATCCTGCAAGGCATGGCGCGCGGCTCGATGATGACGATCGCCGTTCTGGTGCTGCTGGAAATGCCCGAGGTGGGGCCGCGCTACGCCGGCTCGGCGGGCGGCCTTTTCTTCTCGGCGGCCGAGATCGGCGGCGTCATGGGGCCGCTGACGGTCGGCTACCTGTCCGATCTGACCGGCGGCTTCACCGCCGCGCTGCATCTGATGACCGGTGTTATGCTGGTTCTGGTCGTGCTGCTGGCGCGGCTCAGGCGTCACCACGGAGGATGAACAATCGAGATGACCTATCGGAACATAAAGCTCACAACCGACGATCGCGGCGTTGCCTGTCTCACCCTGGCGCGGGCGGAGAAGCTGAATGCGCTCTCGGTCGAGATGATGCGAGAAATCCATGACGCCCTCGACTCATTGGGCCGGCAGGACGACCTCCGTGCCCTGGTGCTGACCGGCGAGGGCAAGGTCTTCTGCGCCGGCGGCGACATCAACATGTTCAAGGCGATGGCATCGGAGCCGCGCGAAGTTCGCCTCGCCGGCGCCATGCGGGGCCTCGGCATGGCCGAGAAGATCACAGCACTGCCGGTGCCGGTGGTCGGCCGGATCAACGGCGTCGCCTACGGCGGCTCGATCGGGATGCTGGCCGCGAGCGATATCGCGATCGGCACCGAGGACGCCAAGTTCGCCTTCACCGAGCTTCGCCGCGGCGTCGTCATTGGCGGTGCCATGCTGCCCGTGACCACCCGCATCGGCCCGGTGGCCTACAAACGGCTGCTGTTCACCGGCCGTGCGTTCGACGCCCGCGAGGCGATGGCGATCGGTCTCCTCGACGAGCTGGTGCCGGCGGACCAGCTCGACGCGGCGGTGGAGGCGGCACTGCAGGGCATTCTCGCCAGTGCGCCGAAGGCGGCCGCCGCCATGAAGGCGGAAATCAACGCCGCCGCCCGGCGTGGCAACGAGGGCACGATCCTGGAAGGCATCAACGCCTTCGCCGACAGCTGGGCCAGCGACGAGGGCCGGGAAGGCACCGATTCCTTCCTCGAAAAGCGCAAGCCCTACTGGGACCGAAGCGGCTAAATCCCCGCCTCAGCCGCCGACGCCGTCCTGGATCACGACGTCGATGAGATTTGGCGCGCCGCTCGCCATCGCAGCTTCGACCGCGGGGCCGATATCGGCGGGGTTTGTGACCCGCTGTGCCGCCATGCCGAGCGATGTCGCCAGGCCGACGAAATCGATCCTCGGATTCTTGAAGTCCATGCCGATGAAGTGGTCGTTGTCATGGAAGGCCAGCAAGCGTTGCTTCAGGATCCGATAGCTGGCGTTGTCGCCGATCAGATAGGTGATGGGCAGCTTCAGGTGCGCTGCGGTCCAGAGCGCCTGGATCGAGTACATGGCGCTGCCGTCGCCGATTATCGCCAGCAGCGGCCGGTCGGGATGTGCCAATTGGATTCCCACCGCGGCCGCGATGCCCCAACCGATACCGCCCGAGGACAGGCCGTAAAGGCTGTGGGGGTCGCGGTAGGGCAGGAATTTGTGCAGCATCCGCGATGAGGTAATGCCCTCGTCGACCACGATCGCGTCTTTCGGCATCGCTTCGATGGCGCGCATCATCAGGTAGCCGGGATCGATCGGCTCGACCTCGGCGGCTTCCAGCATCTTTTCTCTCGAGGCCTCCCGCTGGGCCGTCCAGTTTCGCTCCGCCACGGCGCCCAGTCGGGCCTCGGCCGTCCCCGCATGGCTGGCGCCGCCCTTTGCTTCCAACAGTGGATTGAGGACCTTCAAGGTCTCCTTGACATCGCTTCGGACCGCCAGCTCGGTGGGGTAGTTCTTGCCCAATTCCCAATCGCGCTGGGCGATCTGCACGATCGCCATGCCCTCGGGCAGGGGGTCGACGCCGCTCCAGACCGACATCCGGAGGACGTCGGCGCCGAGGCAGACCAGCAGGTCGTATTCGGCGAGGGTGTCGCGGACATCCGCCTGTTCGCGCGTCAGCGCCCCCATGAAGGCCGGGTGCTCGGACAGGAAATGCGCCCCCCAAGGCACCGTCTGCTGGTAGACCGGCGCCCCCAAAACCTCCGCGAAGCGGGCCGCCTCGGCCAGCGCATCGCTGGTCTGAACCTCGTGGCCGGCGACGATGACCGGATTGCGGGCCGCCAACAGGCGCTCTGCCAGCCTGGCCAAGGTCTCGTCCGATGGCCGTCCCGCCGCCTCGACCCGGGTCCTGGCACCGAGCTCGATCGCACCCTCGTCGTTCAGGATGTCACCCGGCAGCGAGATGAAGACCGGGCCGGTCGGTGGCGTCAGCGCGATCTTGGCGGCGCGGCGGACGATCCGGGGCAGGTCGTCGAGGCGATTGATCTCGACCGCCCATTTGACTAGCGGCTGGGCGATCGGCACCAGGGGATCGTAGAGCAGCGGCTCGGTCAGGCCGTGCCCTTGCTCCTGCTGGCCGGCGGTCAGAAGCAGCGGCGTGCCGGTGAACTTGGCGTTGAAAAGCGCGCCCATGGCGTTGCCGAGGCCAGGGGCGACATGGACGTTGCAAGCCGCCAGCTTGCCCGAGGCGCGGGCGAAGCCTTCGGCCATCGCCACCACGACCGATTCCTGGAGCCCCAGGACGTAGGTGAGGTCGGGGTGATCCTTCAGCGCGTGCATGATCGGCAACTCCGTCGTGCCCGGATTGCCAAAGAGATGGCTGACGCCTTCGTCCTTCAACACCGAAAGAAAGGCCGACCGGCCCGTGATCCTGTTCAACTCGGCTCCACTCATTACGTAATCGCTCCCATGGCTTCGGCGCCTCGGTACGCCTCTGCACAGCTTGGCATGGCCCGGAACGTGCCGGCAAACGGCTGCGACGATCACTGACTTGCGCGGGCAGGCGAGGACGGGGGACAATTCGACTGAGTGAAGCTGAAAACGAACGAGGCCCCGAGATGACCGATGTTGTGAGTTACCAGACCCTGGAGATCGAGAAGGAGGGCGCGGTCGATTGGTTGACGATGAACCGGCCCGAGCGGCTGAACGCGCTGAATTCCCAGATGGTGGACGAGCTGGGCGACTATTTCCACCGGCTCGGCCGCGACGACAGCGTTCGTGTCGTCGTCATGCGGGGTGCCGGGCGGGCCTTCTGTGCCGGCATCGATATCAAGGAGATCCATGGCGTGGTGGCGAACGGGATCGCGCCGGACGTCCGGGGGCAGCGCCGCGTCTCCGAGATCATCATGGGCATGCGCCGCTGCCCGCAGCCGATCGTAGCCCTGGTGCAGGGTGCCGCCACCGGTGGTGGCCTCGGTCTGATGTTGGCGGCCGACATTCGCATCGCCGGCGTCAGCGCCCGCATGAATTGCGCCTTCATCAAGCTGGGCCTGACCTCCTGCGATGTCGGTGTCAGTTATATGTTGCCCAGGATGGTGGGGCTCGCGGTCGCTTCCGAGTTGATGTTGACGGGGCGCTTCATGGATGCCGAGCGAGCGCTGGCGGCTGGTCTCGTCTCCGAGGTGGTTGCGGACGAGCGCCTCAAGGAGGCGGCCAGACCCTATCTCGAGGAGATGGTGGCGACCTCGCCCTTGGGCCTGAAGCTGACCAAGGAATGCCTCAACATGTCGGTCGACGCGCCCAGCCTCGAGGCGGCGATCGCCATGGAGGATCGCAACCAGGTAATGACCCTGCAGAGCGAGAACTTCACCGAAGGCCTAAACGCTTTCTTCGACAAACGCGCGCCGATCTTCGAGGATCGGTGAGCGGTGACGATGGCGGGAGGCTAGGTGATGCACGGGCAATTTGCCTTGCGGCGGCTCGAGGCCAATGGGATCAGGCTCCGGGCCGCCGTCGAAGGCGATGGCCCATTGGTGATTCTGGTGCATGGCTGGCCCGAGCTCTGGTATTCGTGGCGCCATCAGATCAAGGCGATCGCGGAAGCGGGATATCGCGTCGTCGCGCCGGATCTTCGTGGCTACGGCGGCAGCGACAAGCCGCGCGAAATCGAAGCCTACGACATGGTTGAGATGATGGCGGACCTGGTCGGCCTGATCGATGCCCTTGGGCAGGATAGCGCTATTCTGGTGGGCCACGACTGGGGCGCGCCGATCTGTTGGAACACCGCGGCATTGCATGCGAACCGGGTCTCGGCGGTCGCCGGGCTGTCCGTCCCCTATCGCCAGCGCGGCGCGGTCTCCGGCATCGAGCTATGGCGGCGGATCTATGCCGACAAGTTCTTCTACCAGATCTATTTCCAGGCCGAGGGGGTGGCCGAAGCCGAGTTGGAGGCGGATGTCGAGCTGTCTTTGCGAAAGATCTACTTCTCGATTTCGGGCGACGCCCCCTCGCTCGACAATTGGCTGCAAAGACCGGCGGGAGGTGGCTTGTTGGAGGCCTTCGAGGATCCGGATCCCTTCCCGTCCTGGCTGACGCCGGAAGATCTCCAATACTTCGTCGCCAACTTCGAGGCCGGTGGCTTTCGCGGACCGATCAACCGCTATCGCAATCAGGAGCGGGATTTCACGAATCTTCCCGAGATGGGCGTCATGCCGGTCCGGCAACCGAGTTGCTTCATCGCCGGATCCGAGGACGTCGTGCGCCGTTTCGTCCCTGGCCATGACCTTTATGAAGACGTCGCCGGCAACTGCACCGATTTCCGCCTCGGCCACATCGTCGACGGCGCCGGCCATTGGGTGCAGCAAGAGGTGCCCCGCGAAGTCAACGCGGCGCTGCTCGAGTTCTTGGCCTCGCTCTGATCAACCTCCGAGCGCCGGACGCTTGTCGGCCCAGGGCTGGGCCGTCTCGAATGCGGCCGCGGCCTGCAGCACGGCGAGGTCGGCGAAACGCGGCCCGACGATCTGCAGCCCGACCGGCAGGCCCTCGGCGGTGAAGCCCGCCGGCACGGTGCCGGCCGGGTTGTGGGAGAAATTGAAGGGATAGGAGAACTCGGCCCAGCTGATCCAATCCCAAGCGTGCTGCGGCCAGTGCTCGGGCTGCAGGCGATCGGCGGGGAAGGCGGCGACCGAGACCGTCGGCGTCAGCAAGAGGTCCCACTCCTCGAAGAAGCGCTGCACAGCTTCGATATAGGCGTGCTTACGGGTCCGCATGGCCAAATAGTCGTCGACCGACTTGCCCATGCCGAACTTGATGCAGGCGACCAGGCCCGGGTCCATCTTCGATTCCCACTCCGCCAGCAGCGGCGCGAAGAGCTGTTCGTGGGCCGGCCAGAAAAAGCGGATCAACTCGGGCCCGTCGGGGCCGAAATCAGGCGTCACCTCTTCGACCGTCGCGCCCAGGCCCTCGAAGGCATGGGCGGCTTTCGCGACCAGTTCCGCCACATCCGGGTCGACACGGGCGTGGCCGAGATCCGGGCTGTAGGCGATCTTCAGGCCTTTGACTCCGTCCGCCAGCCGCCCTGGATAATCCGCCGGCTCGCTTTCCAGGCTGTAGTGGTCCCAGGGATGCGGGCCCGCCAATACCTTCAGCATCAACGCGGAATCGGCGACGGTGCGGGTCATCGGGCCGACGTGCGAGCTTTGGTCGTTGTTCGGTACCGGCCAGTTCGGGATCCGGCCGAAGGTCGGCTTCAGTCCAAAAATGCCACAGAAGTGGGCTGGCATCCGGACCGAGCCGGCACCGTCCGAGCCCTGGTGCAGCGGCCCGTAGCCGGCCGCCGCCGCCGCCCCCGCGCCGGCCGAGGAGGCGCCGGCGTTATAGCCTTGCTTCCAGGGATTGGAGGTGATGCCGGTCAGCGGGCTCTGGCTCACCCCTTTCCAGCCGAATTCCGAGGTCGTCGTCTTGCCGAGCGGGATCGCGCCCGCCGCTTTCAGGCGGGCGACGAAGGGCGCGTCGGTGTCCGGCACCTCGCCCTTGGTGATGAAGGAGCCCCGCTCCGTCGGCACGCCCGCCGTCATCGACAGATCCTTGATCGTCACCGGAATGCCGTGTAGCGGCCCTACCGCGGCACCCGAGGCGATGGCGGCGTCGGCCTCGGCCGCCGTCTCGCGCGCCGTCTCGGCGGTCAGGGTGGCGAAGGCGTTGATCTCGGGCTCCGACGCTTCGATGCGTTCGAGCACCGTCTCAATCAGCTCCGTCGCCGAAATCTCCTTGTTTCGGATCATCTGGCTCAGTTTTGTTGCCGGCGTGAAGCAGAGGTCTTCCTTGTTCATGGCGAGATATCCGATCGTCGTTCCGATTGAATGACTTTGGCTGCTCTCGCCATCAGGGTCGGTCGCCGGGCTCGGAAGGTCAAGGGGGTGAGACGCGATATACTATGGCGCGCCGGTACGCCAGCGCTGTTGCTTGCGATAGATGGTGGTATGGCTGACCCCCAGTAGTGCGGCTGCCAACGGAATGTTTCCCTCGCAGAGCCGGATCGCCTCTTCGATCGCCCGTCGCTCGACTTGCCGTAGTGGCTGGATTGCCCGTAGCGGGTCGCGTTCCGCCGGCGCCTCGGGGAGCGGGTCGAAAGCTTCGGGCAATGCGGCACCAGAGTCCGGTATAACTCTGAGTTCGGGCGGCAGCATCGCCGTCTCCACCGTCTCGCCGTCGTGCAGCACGACGATGCTGTGGACCGTGTTCTGCAACTGTCTGACGTTGCCGGGCCAATCGTAGGCCACCAAACGGTCCTCCACGTCGCCGGCGAAGACGCCGAAACGCTTGCCCTCCTCGGCCGCGAAGCGGACCAGGAAGCGCCGCGCCAGCAGTAGGATATCGTCGCCTCGGTCGCGCAGCGGCGGCATCTCGATCGGGACCACGTGCAGCCGGTAATAGAGGTCCTCGCGGAAGCGGCCGGCGGCTATCTCGGCCAGCGGATTGCGGTTGGTGGCCTGCCCCCAAGGTTTGTACCACGTCCTAAGTTAGTCTGTTTGCCACCTGTTCTGAGGCCCGGTTCGGTCGTAGCCCATCAGTTGCGAAGGCCGGAACGGGCCGGTGGTGCAGAATGGTCTCTGGCGCCGGCGGTCT
>PVBE011010116.1_pt1 | contig 10830 bp, 9 predicted proteins | sample 1631181 | NCBI WGS metagenome assembly PVBE01 (sample SAMN08397723, study PRJNA350692) | Marine metagenome, whole genome shotgun sequencing project. | isolation source: water | place: Pacific Ocean | collected 2012-04 | reverse complement strand
GCATGCTCGAGAGTCTGCTCCGCGTGCAATCCGACGCCGACGGGAACTTCGAGTTCGCCCTCGTTCCACCTGGCACCTACACACTCCAGGTGCTGCGCCGGACCGGCCGCGGCTCGCGGCGCAGTCCGAACCAAACCCGTGCAGCGTGGCACAGTCAGCAGGTACGCGTATCGCACGGTGTCAGGAAGCGAGTCGTCGTCAACATCGAGACTGGGACCGCGAGCTTCGCGCTCCACGACAGCAAGACCAAGAAGCCGATCTGGGGCGGTCTGATCCGTGCCGTGCTCGCAGCGGAAGCGGCAGGGCAACAGCCGCGCGACTGGCGTCGCCTGTCCTCCTTCGTGCAGGTGGTCGCACGTCGCGGCAAGGCAGTGTTCAGGAACGTCCCGGTTGGCGAATACCTCTACTTCGTGTCGGGACCGGGGATCAAGGTACTGCAAGGCCGCACCTTCGTCGCCGGTGGCACCGTCAACGAGGTCCAGCTCGCCGTCGAACGGTCGCAAGAGGCGAACTCCGGTAGTGCTTCGAAGCGCACCTCGCGTCGCAAACGATGACCTACTTGGTAGAGAACACAGCGTTGCGGTAGTAGCCCAGCTCCGCGATGGACTCGCGGATGTCCTCCAGAGCTCTGTGTGCTCCCCGCTTCACGGGCGCGCCTTCGTAGACGTCGGGATACCAGCGCCGCACCAGCTCCTTGACCGTCGAAACGTCGATGATTCGGTAGTGCAGGAAGGCCTCCAAGGTCGGCATGTATGCCGACAGAAAGCGCCGGTCGTGGTGCACCGAGTTGCCGGCCAGCGGCGCGATGTTTGGCGCGCAGTGTTCGCCGAGGAAGGCGAGCGTGAGCTCCGCCGCTTCCGGCTCGTCGATCGACGAAGTGCGCACTCGCTCCACGAGCCCGGAGTCCGTGTGGTGTTTGGTGTTCCATTCGTCCATCGCCGCGAGTAGCTCATCGGACTGGTGGATCACGAGTTCGGGCCCCTCGGCGACGATCTCGAGCTGGCTGTTCGTGACCAACGTCGCTATCTCAATGATCCGCTCCCGAGTCGGATCCAGCCCGGTCATCTCGAGGTCGATCCAGACGAGGACGTCGTTGTCGGTGTTCGTGGTCACTGATCGCAGCATAGGGAGCGCGCTACCGGGAACTAGTCGTCGAGCGGCGTGCCCCGGATCCGCTCGGTCCGTGGATCGTCCTGCTTGCTCCTGGCCCGGCACGAAGGTGTCGAAGCTAGGGTGCCGGCTTCTTGTTGCCCTCCATGGACTTTGAACTGGCGCCCTTGATGGGGATGCCGTCGTCGCGCTAGGTGAGGCTGTCGACGTTGAGGTCCTCCCTCATGTCAGCGCCGGTGTTGCCGGTGGCGAGGAGCGTGCTGCAGCGTGCTTGGCCTGCCAGGAGGTCACTCCCCCACCTCCTCGAGGCCAAACGGCGCCTGCGTGGCTGCCACTCGAGGAAAGGGCGCGGCATGCAAAGGAGGCGGCAACCGTGGTGCGAATCATGTGGTGTCAGGACACGCCGCCAATACGATGCACGCCGATGGTGTCGACAATGGATGCAGCCATGACCTATCAGGCAATCTTCCGCCGTGTGTTCCTGGCGCTACTCGTTCTTCCCGCGGGTCTGGTCGGGCAGGAAGCCGGCACGAGTGAACGCTTGCTCGAAGTCGGCAACGTCGAGCGCGAGTACGTGCTGCACCTGCCGCAGGGCTACAAGAAGTCGCAGAAGAAGACCTTTCCGCTCGTCGTAATGCTGCATGGCCTCATGGGTACCGGGCGCATGGCGAGCCGCCGCTACGGCTGGAAGCCGCTGGCGGACAAGGAGGGTTTTGTCGCCGTGTTTCCGACGGCGATCGGCACGCCGACGAGGTGGAAGGCGGGTTGGCGCGCTACGAGAGACTCAAAGTTCCTCGCCGCGTTGATCGAGGCGATGATCAAGGAGTTCTCGGTCGACAAGGACCGTGTCTACATGACCGGTCACAGCAGCGGCGGCTTCATGAGCTTCTCATTCGCCGCAACGCATCCGGACAAGGTCGCCGCCATTGGCAACGTGGCCGGCCTGATGATTGGTGTGGGGAAGAAGCCGAAGATGCCGGTGTCGGTGATCTCATTCCACGGCATGAGAGACAACGTGGTTGCCTACGACAAAGAACACGGCAAGAAGGCGCGTTGGGGCAGGGGGATGATGTCAGCGCCGAAATGCGTTGCGGTCTTTGCCCGCTTCAATGGGTGCAAGAAGAAGCCCGTACGCACGCAGATCGGTGGCTGGGTTTCCGGCGAGCACATCGAGATTGTGGCCCATCTCGACACCTGGACGGACGGCGATCGGGGCACCCGGGTCGAGTTCTACAGCATCATCAAAGGTGGCCACGGTTGGCCCAGGTCGCGCGGCGGGCGCAGGACGATTGCCGCGACACCGCTGATCTGGAAGTTCTTCATGGAGCACGGGCGCAAGTCTGGTTCGGAGAAGGCGGAGCAGAAGCACAAGGCGAGGCAGAAGAAGGCGGAGAGCCAGGCGGCCAAGAAGGGGCCGTCCAGGTAGTCGATCGGTGCAGGTCGGCGCATTCGTCCCACCAAGCACGGCATGACGACGGTCGACTGGCAGGCCTACCTCGACGTTGCGCAGCGACATGGCCTCCTCAAACCTCGAGTCAGCGGACATCCCGCTTGCTGGAGGTTTGGCGCGAGGGTGGCGTGTGCTAGCGATAGCGTTCGAGCGCAGTGACCACGCCACCGGGCCAGGCGACGTTCAGAACACCGTAGTGACCCAGCATCCAGGGCGGGTCGTTGTCAGGGGACTTCGAGGACCGGATCGCCGAGCACGTCCATGCGGGGACGGACGCCGAGGCCCGGCGCAGTGCTTGCGGCGAGGCGACCGTTGGTGCGTTGCGGTGCACCCTCGGCAGTGCTCACTGTGACGTAGCTGTTGAAGTCCGTCGCGGTGAAGAGAAGCTCTCGCGGCGTGCTGTGGGCGAGATGCGCGATGGCGGCCGTGGTCACGTCGCTGCCCCAGCTGTCCTCGATGGTCATGGCGACGCCGAGAGAGACGCACAGGTCGCGGGCCTGACGCGCCTTGGTCAGCCCGCCGAGCTTGCTGATCTTGAGGTTGACCACGTCCATGGCGCCATCCGCGTGTCCGCGAAGCAGTGCATCGACGCTGTCGATGACCTCATCGAGCACGAAGGGGTGGTCCGTGCGGCGGCGAATGGCGAGGCACTCCGCGTAGCTCGCGCAGGGTTGCTCGATGTAGACGTCGACATCGCGGACCGCGCGCACGACGCGCGCGGCTTCGTGCATGACCCAGCCGGTGTTGGCATCCGCGATGAGCTTGTCGCCGCGCTCGAGCTGGGCCGACACGGCGCGAATGCGCTCGATGTCGACGTCTGGATCGCCACCGACCTTCAACTGGAAGCGCCGATAGCCTTCTTCTCGGTAGCCGGCGACGCTGCCTGCCATCTTCTCCGGGGACTCTTGCGAGATCGCTCGATAGAGCACGAAGTCCTCACCGTAGCGTCCGCCGAGCAGGTTGCAGATGGGCAGCCCCGCGACCTGGCCGAGGACATCCCAACACGCCATGTCGATGGCGGACTTCACATATGGGTGCCCCTTGAGCGCGGCGTCCATGCGACGGTTGAGCTTGTTGAGCTCCAATGGGTTCTCGCCGATCAGATGCGGGCCGAGCTCCGCGATGCCCGCGCGGCAACCGCCGCCATATGCCGGTAAGTAGAACGGTCCGAGCGGACACACCTCGCCCCAGCCGATGAGGCCGCCATCGGTCTCCACGCCCACGATGGTGCTGTCGAAGACGGTGACCGCCTTGCCGCCAGACCACTTGTAGCTGCCCTCGTGGAGCGGCAGATCGACCTGGTATGCGCTGATCTTTGTGATCTTCAAAGAAACACCGATCGGGGTTGTTGCTGTGGTCGGTCCTCAGGGGCTCTTTTGCTTAGCGGCCTTCGCGAGCTGAGCGGACCACCAGCGGCGGATCGTAGCCACGGCGCGCTGGCGCGGAGCGGCCGGACCGGCCACGTTCAGGCCGGTGCTGACCAGACTGATGCGCTTGTACGGGAACAGGCTACCGAGCACGATGCCGAGACTGTAATACGCCTGGACGCGTACGGGCTGCGCCGGGTCGAGCAACGCATCGATCAGCGGCTCGACGACCGCGGCCTTGCGAAAGCCGCGGAGGACGTGCACGGCGTCCGCCTTCTTTGGACCGTCCTTGGCCAACTCGAGCAGACGCGACATGCCCGAGAAGTCATCGCGGCGTCGCAGCATGTCCGCCGCCTTGATCACGATCGTCGGCTTGTCGGACGCGAGTAGCTGGATCAGCTGCTTGTTGGTGACACCCCCAGCCAGGCGCGACAGCGCGTTGAGCGCCGTCATGACTACGAGCTCGTCGTCGTGGCCGAGGAACTTGCGCAGCGTCGGTGCACCGCGCGAGCCGCCGGCGCTCCCGAGCAGGCGGAGCGCGGCGGCGATGCCACGCGGCAAGGTCTCTTTGTCGACGCACTCGATGAGCCCGACGATGACGGTGTTGTCGAGGTGCGGTGCGCGCTGCAGGTAGCGTTTCATGCGTAAGAAGGGGACCTGCCCGGTTGCCAGCACCTCGGCCAGGGCCCGCGAATGATCCGATGCTCCTGTCGCGACGAGGAATGCGGCGCAAAGACCTCTGCCGAGGATAGGCGTCCGCGCATCACGCAGCACCGCGCTCACGGCGGCCGTAGCCTTCGTGTCGCGCTTCCGGATCATGTGATAGAGAACAGCGTCGAGCAGGTCGACATGCATGCCCGGCTCGATGAGGCCACGCATGGCTTGCTCTACGGCGGGATCGCGGACTAACGGCAGCTCCATCACCATCGATGTCCGCTCTAGGTTCGTGGCGTCGCGACTCCGCAGTGCCGTCGCAATCTCAGCGGCGTAATCGCGTTCGCCTGCGCGCCACAGACCCACCGCGCCGCTGAAGGAGAGGAACGGGCCCTTCGCGTGCACGATGCTGCGCAACGCGGGCAGGCGTAGCTTGATCGGATACTGCACGATGAGCTGCGTGCCGAGGGTCTGCGCATGATGCTTCCATGTCGCTAGGCTCTCGACGACGAGGCGCAGGGCGGCTGGCGATTTCAAGCTGTGCAACTGGCGGTACGCGCTCAGGCGAACTTCGGCGTTCGGCTCCGACCCGAGGTTGGCGACGAGGCGTTCGACATCGATCTGGGCGGGTAGCTGCGCGGCAAGCAGCAGCACGGGGATGGAGCCCTTCACTTCCCGCCCGTCGTTGCGCCACCTGCGCGCGCGCCGCCGGAGGCGCTCGTGCGATTTGGACGTTTGGGTTTGTTGGCGGTGACGGTCTGGCCGGGCCGCCTGGCCTTGGGTCGGGGTCGCTGCCCGGTCGCGCCGCTGGCGTAGGTCAGATGGAAGCGCGCGATCCCGGCGCGGTGGAGGGCCACCGTGTATGGCGTGTGCTCGTAGGCTGTGAGGAAGTCGGTCCACATACGTTCTAGCTTGGCGAGTTCGTTACGGAACAGATCGCCACCCGGCAGGAAGACGTCCTTGAACGGACGCACGCCGTGGCAGAGACACAAGTTGGTCCAATGGATGCCCATGGTGCTCCGTGTCGACGAAGACGGTCGCTCCGGTGGCATGACCGGCGCCTTCTGTTTCCTGACGAGGCCCGGCGCGATGTCCTCACACCAGCCTTTGAAGGCCAGCAGGTTGACCTTGGTCAGCTGTAAGCAGAGCTGGGTGAGTTCGGCGATCGCCTTGTTGCGGGGCTGCGCGGGTGGGCGTCCCTTGGCCTGCGCGAGGTCGCGCTCGAGTGCGTGCCGGATCTTCTCACACTCGGCAGCGGCCTTGGTCGCGCGTACCGCGTTACGCGCGAAGTTCAGCGATGCGGTGATCACGCGTAGCCGCCCTATGCGGCTGGTGCCGCCGTAACCACTCGGTGGCAGGCTACCGATCAGGCCGGCACGGGCAGCCGCGCGCCAAGCTCTCATCGTCGCCCGGAAGTACAGGTCGTTCTTCGACAGCGCGAAGGCCTGTTTGCGCGACAGTGTCTGCGGAGCAAGCCGGGCGATGCGCCCGTCCCAGTAAAGCTCACCTTGCGCGTTGTGGTCGCCCTTGGTGCAGAAGATACACTTCACCCCGGCCGCCCCTTTCACGGTGCAGCTGTGCCCCTTTCCCGCTGCCGCGTACAGGAATACCCTGCCACCGGTCGCGGCGGCTACTCGGCTCAGGCCATACATCGCGAATCCCGACGGCGTGATCTCGTTTGCGCGCACCCGCTGAAACAGCCAGTTCCACGGTAGGTCGACGAACGGAGCATCGCCTCCGGCCATGAGCTTGCAGCCGCGCAGTCCCCTCCAGTTCCCGTATCGCAGCAGGTAGCAATCGGCGAGATAGGCCTCGCTCGTCAACACGTGCACGATGGTGCCGGTGCGTCGCAGTCGCGCTACGGTCTTCTCCAGGTTGTCCTCGGCATCGCCATTGTCCAGCGACACGAGCAGGACCTCTCGCGTTCCTCTGGTCGTTGATGCCTTACCGGCCAGGTAGCGCAGCGGCGCGTAGACGTTCTCGAACCCCGTGCGCGGTTTGGCGAGCAGGCGGCGTACCGTATCGACGACGAGGCTGTGTTCTTCGGTTGGCGCCAGTGCGAGTGGTTTGTGCGCGCCGACATGGCTGACGCCGATGCGCGTCGGTCCGAGCGCCTTGGCGTTGCGCGCGAGCGCCCGTGCCAGCTCTTCGTCGAAGCGCGCGTTCTTCAGCGACTGGGTCGTGTCGACCAGGAGCACGAGAGTGCGCGCCGGGGTGCCCGGCGCTGCCGGCAGGACGCTGTCGAGCGCAGCACCGATGCGACGGACGACCGTGGTGACCTCGGCGGCCGTGTTGTGGTCCTGCGCCGGGAGCGCGGCCGCGGCGAGGATCGCCAGGAGCAGGAAGCCAGTTGCCATGGGGCTCACATCTTACGGCGCACCGAGCCACTGCCTACCATGGCTGGAGCCTGTGTCCTCAACACCCCGCAGAATCGTCTCCGGCGCCCAAACCGGTGCAGACCTTGCGGCGCTGGACTTTGCCATGGCCCGCGGCATCGAGTGCGGTGGCTGGGTGCCGCTCGGGCGCCGCAACGAAGACGGCAGGATTGACGGGTGCTACCCGAACTTGATCGAGGTCGACCGTCCGGAACCAGCGCTGCGGACTCGGCAAAACGTTCGTGACTCGGACGGCACCCTGATCCTGTCGCACGGCGCGCTGACCGGCGGTTCGCGATTGACCGCTTGCATTGCCCGCGAACTCGGCCGGCCGCTGTTGCACCTCGACCTGTCAACGATGACCTACGAGGAAGCCTGCGCTGGTCTTGTTCGGTGGATGGAAGCGGACACCGTGCGCGTCCTGAACGTTGCCGGCCCGCGCCACTCACGAGATCCCGAGATCTACGAGCGCACGATTGCCGTGCTCGAAGCAGCCTTCGCTACGCAGTCCGGCTGATAAAGAGCTTCTCCCGTGGCCGGGCCCGAGCGGTCGCCAAACGAACGCTCGGTCGCTGAGCGGGCGGTTGCTCTTCAGGGCGCGGTGGTACGGTTTCGGTCCGGCGCAAACTAGTATCTCCTCGCGTCGGCGCGCCGACTGGCGTATCGAAACCCGGATGGGCGACGACTTCCTGGCCTACCGCCGCGCCAAGTTTACGACGCGGCTGCCGACCGACCGCAGCTATACCGAGGGTCACCTGTGGATCGCACCGGATGCCGAGGGACACCGGGTCGGCTTCACGAGGTTTGCGACGCGCATGCTCGGCGAAGTGGTGGAGTTCGATTTCGAGGTCGCGGTTGGCAGTCGCATTCATCGTGGCCAGGCGATCGGTTGGGTCGAGGGCTTCAAGGCCGTGTCGGATCTCTACTCGCCGCTCACCGGTGTGTTCGCGGGAGCCAACCCGGAACTCGAGAAGGTCATCGGTGACATCCACAAGTCGCCCTATCAGCTCGGGTGGCTCTTCCGCGTAACGGGCGCTGAGTCGGATGACCTGCTCGCTGCCGAGGGCTACGCGGGGTTCCTGGATGGCACGATCGACCGCATGATGGGACGCTCCTGAGTGGAGTCGAACTGCGTGACGTAGGTGTCGATCTGCCGACTCCAAGGAGCGCCTGCGCCGCTCGATGGGCGCTTGCTTTAGCGAGAGGCCAAGTGATCCAGTGATCATGTGGAGATGAGCCTCCACCGGCACCTCTCTTGGAAGCCTTGCTATACTCGTGGCCCGACCTCAGTCCCCCGGAGAGAGCCACCATGCGTTTTGCTTCACTGCTCGGTGTCAGTCTGCTCGTCGTCGGCCATGCAGCGGCCCAGTCCGCCGTCAACCACACTCGCACGTTTCCCGATATCTACACCGGCTCCTACGCCGGGTCGGGGAACGCCTTTCCGATGGGCCGCACCAAGGGGTTCATCCAGTTCTGGGTCCGGGGCGACACCTTCCCCGGAATGGCCCCCGTGCTCCAGGTGGGCTGGCGGGTCTATCAAACGGGGTCGGCGCACAAGGAGAAGATCGAGATCGTCATGGACAGTGTCACTGTCGGTTTCGCCACCCTCAGCAAGACCTTTGCTTCGAACCTGACGGCCTCGAAGACCGTTTTCCTCGCCCTCAAGGACGTCAACTTCCCAGCCATCACCGTGAAACCGACCAATCCGGACGTGCCGGCGGTGTGGATCCCGGGGGACAAGCCGTTCGTCAGGCTGCCGACCCGCGACGTGATCATCCAGGTCGACATCCAGACCGAGACGACGCCTCGCAGCATCGGTTATTACGCCGATTCAATCCGATCGGCCCAGAACTCCTTCATCAATAGCGACCCGAGCTGTGGTGGCAAGATGACGGGTTCCTACAGTGGAACCACGCTCGGCATCGCACTCAGCGGCGCCCAGCCGGGCGCCACCGCGCTGTTCCTGATCGGCCTCAAGTTGTTCGCCGCGGACCTTGGCGCCTTGATCGGTCCGGGTTGCAACCTGCACGTGAATCCGCTGTTCGTCCTGGCTCTCCCAACCGACGCTTCGGGCAACGCCGCCCTCACAGCGAACTTCCCGATCGGAGCCACGGACACCCTGGCGCTTCACGCCCAAGCAGTGCACCTGAAGAACAACGCACTGGCGAGCTCGGACGTCCTGCACATGTCGGTCGGCACAGCCGGATTGATGACCTACCTCTACAACTGGACGACCTTCACTTCGATTGCCCAGTACGGCCCCTACACGACGAACCGGGGACCGGTGGTCCTGTTCAGGTAGTAGGCGCCTCCCTCGTCCCGCCGGATCGGGCAGCCTTGTCGGGTGGCGGTGGCACAACCAGAAGGTCTGCTCAAAGAGCGTACACAGGTCCTCGCATGATGGTCTCGGTGGCATGATGGTGTGCTCGTGACCGGATCCGACGACAGGGCGCGCTACGTGATGATCGGGGGCTTCCTGGGCGCCGGGAAGACCACGGCGGTGGATCGCCTGGCGCGCATGCTGGCCGACCGAGGCTTGGTGGTCGGTTTGATCACCAACGATCAGAGCACCGGGTTGGTTGATACGGCGCTCTTGAGGTCCCATGGATTCGAGGTGGAAGAAATCGCCGGGCGCTGCTTCTGCTGTCGCTTCGATTCGCTGCAGGAGGCGGCCGGTCGTTTGTCGGCGGCTACGCGCCCGGACGTCTTTCTTGCCGAGCCGGTCGGCAGCTGCACCGATCTCGTCGCCACCGTCAGCTACCCGCTGCGGCGGATCTACGGCGACCGCTTCGTCGTGGCACCGCTCAGCGTGGTGGTCGACCCGAAGCGCGCGGCACGCATCCTCGGCCTCGTGCAGGGCCGCTCGTTCTCGGACAAGGTCGTTTACGTCTACCGAAAGCAACTCGAGGAGGCTGACTTGATCGTCGTCAACAAGTGCGACGCGATCGAGCCGAAACTACAGGAGTCGCTTGTCGCGGCGCTTTGCATCGAGTTCCCCCGGGCGGAGGTGGTCTGCGCTTCCGCGAAGGAGGGCGACGGGCTCGAGCCATGGTTGCAGCGTCTACTCAGCACCGAGGGTGCGTTCGCGCCGACCATGACCGTTGACTACGACACCTACGCCGAGGGCGAGGCCCGGCTCGGTTGGCTCAACGCGACGTGGCGCCTGTCGCCGGAAGCGCCCTTCGATGCCAACGCCTTCCTGTTGCGTGTGACCGAGGCTCTGCGTGCGAGGCTCGCGGCCGACGGTGCCGAGATCGGCCACCTCAAGATGACCCTCGATCCTGGCGGAGCTGCCGGCTTGATCGCGGTCATCAGCGTCGTGGACAGTGAATCCGAGCCGGACCTGCACGAGTCGCTCGTCGACATGGCCGATTCGGCTACGCTGATCGTGAACTTGCGCGCCGAGGCCGACCCGCACCGGCTTTCGGCACTGGTGGAAGAAGTGTTCGGTGCCGAGAATGTTGCCGGTATTGCCATGCGTCGCGAACACGAAGAGACCTTGCGTCCGGCGCGACCCGTGCCGACGCACCGCGTTACTGTCGAGGACAACGGATGAGAGTCCTCTACTGTCACTGCGCCTACGCCAAGGTCGTCCCCGAGGACGTCAAGAAGGATGTGCTCGCCCGTCTATCCGGGTCCGGCATCGCCTTTGACGCGGTCGCCGACCTGTGCGAGCTCTCGGCGCGCAAGGATCCGGCGCTGGCGCGACTGGCCGACGGCGGCGAGACACGGATCGCAGCCTGTTTCCCGCGCGCGGTGCAATGGCTGTTTCACGCCGCGGGGACGCCGTTGCCCGACGATGGTGTCGAGGTCTGGAACATGCGCGAGCAGAGCGCCGATGACGTTGCTGCTGGTCTGCTCAGGGGAGTCGAGG
>PVBE010343348.1_pt1 | contig 10830 bp, 11 predicted proteins | sample 1631181 | NCBI WGS metagenome assembly PVBE01 (sample SAMN08397723, study PRJNA350692) | Marine metagenome, whole genome shotgun sequencing project. | isolation source: water | place: Pacific Ocean | collected 2012-04 | reverse complement strand
TATGGATTGTTTACTCTTCTTCTTTTCAATTCGTTCTTCCTGGGTTTTATCTATATCAAACTCTTGTAGTCCTTTAGAAAAATTTCTTTCTACAAGGTTTTCTTTTTCTATGAGCTCCAGATATATGGTAAATCTGACCATGTCCACCAGATTGCCTCCAAAAGTGGAGTTGATCCTGCTTGACTCTTTAAAGACATGCCCTTCAACCTCTTCCAGTCTTTCTCCAGCAAAAATACCGCAACACTGTGTCTTTTTTCCAAAGCTCATCACATCTGGTGTAATGTCAAAATACTCATGCGCCCACATCTTTCCCGTTATGCCGATCCCGGTTTGGACCTCATCAAATATTAATAAAAAATCATTCTCTAGAGATAGCTCCTTTAATTTTTGAACATATTCCTTTCTAAAATGATTGTCTCCACCTTCGCCTTGTATTGGTTCCAGTATCAAACACGCAATATCATCGCCGGACACAGTCAAAATGTCTTTTATCTCATTGATAGAACACTCTTCAATGTTTTTAACCTTATCAAGATTATTATCATTGATCGGAAAAGAGATAGATGGATTTGATATCCTAGGCCAGTTGAACTTAGGAAAGTACTGAACCTTCCTAATGTCTGGTGAATCTGTCAATGACATCGTGTATCCAGTTCTACCGTGAAAACAATCCTTCAGATGAATGACCTTGTTTTCTCCAACAGGTTTTCCAGCAGCCATATTCTTTCTGGCCTTCCAATCAAATGCCGTTTTCAATGCATTCTCAACAGCCAATCCACCACCCTCAATATAAAACGCATATGGCATGTATGCGGGCTGAGCGACTCTACCCACAGTATCGACAAATTCAGCCATTTCAGGGGAATAAATATCTGAATTTGCAGGTTTGTTCACAGATGCCTTTGTCAATCGGTCGAGGTTGTCTAGCACATATGGATGATTATAGCCAATTGACATTGAGGCGTACATTGAAAATAGGTCTAGATATTCCTTGCCCGTATTGCCATCAACCAACCAGGAACCATGGCTCCTTTCTAAGTCTATGATGGGTGACATTCCATCAGCAAGCATATGCTTGCCAATTGTTGTACGTGTATCTTTGAAATTTACTGACATTGTTATACTCAATTCCTTTATAGGTTAATTATTTATCTAGGGTAAACTCGATCCCTTGCGCAAGAGGTAGTTCCTTGCTCCAATTAATCGTGTTTGTCTGTCTTCTCATATATTGTTTCCAACTGTCAGAACCCGACTCTCTACCTCCACCTGTTTCCTTCTCTCCGCCAAAGGCACCGCCGATTTCTGCACCAGATGTTCCAATATTGATGTTCGCTATACCACAGTCCGAACCCACAGAAGATAGAAATTTCTCAGCATTTCTAATATTCAGGGTAAATATGGATGAAGATAGACCCTGAGGTACATCATTGTGCATTTTGATCGCATCATCTAGGTCCTTATAGCTTATCAAATATAGGATTGGTGCAAAGGTCTCTTCCTGAACAATATCCCAATGGTTTTCAGCTTTTATTATTGTAGGTGTGACAAAATTACCGGGTCCATCTATTGCGCTTCCTCCATACAGTACCTCTCCGCCTGAGATATTTGCTCTTTCGATCGCGTTCGAATAGTCGCTTACAGCTTTTTCATTGACCAATGGACCCATTAACGTGTGATCCTCAAGCGGGTCTCCGATATTGACCTGTTTGTAGGCACTGACGAGACGTTCTTTAAGATCCTCATATATAGATTCTTGAACCATGACACGCCTAGTGCTCGTGCATCTCTGTCCTGCTGTACCAACTGCACCAAATACGATCGCTGGCACAACCAGGTCCATATCTGCAGTCTCATCCACAATAATGCAATTATTACCACCTAGCTCAAGGATTGTCTTTCCAAATCTTTCTGATACGGTCTTGCTCACATGTCTACCCATGTTGGTGGAACCAGTGAAGGAGACCAATGGAATATTGGAATCATTGATCAACGTCTCTCCGATCTTAGAGCCACTCCCTATGGTAAGACTAAAGATGTTTGGCGCTCCATTCGCTGAGACGACCTCATTACAGATGTTTTGTACTGCCACGGCACAGAGAGGTGTTGATGATGAAGGTTTCCAGAGGGTTGTGTTCCCACATATGGCGGCGATGAAGGCATTCCAGCTCCAGACAGCAACAGGAAAGTTAAATGCACTTATGACACCCGTTATTCCCAGTGGATGCCATTGTTCATACATCCTATGATCTTTACGTTCAGAATGCATTGTCTTCCCATATAGCATCCTTGATTGACCTACAGCAAAGTCTGCTATGTCGATCATCTCTTGAACTTCACCATCTCCCTCTGCCTTTAACTTGCCCATCTCAAGTGCTACAAGGCTCCCTAATGGGTCTTTGTAATCTCTAAGAGCATTTCCTAGTTGCCTGACTATTTGACCACGCGCAGGGGCAGGGACCTTTCGCCACTCATTAAAAGCTTCAATTGACCCTTTAACTATTCCGTCATAATCTTCATTATTGCATTGATATACGGATGCGATAAGTTCACCTTTAGAGGGATTGATAGAGTCTATTTTACCCGCGTCTGAGGTCGTACTCCAATGACCCGGACCCAAACTCGCTCCAAAATTTTCTTTGTCAATTCCAAGTGTTTTTAAAAAATCCATTTCTATAGGCCCTTTATGACTGATCGTATCGCTTCTGAAAGAAGATCGATCTGATGTTTGTTAATAGTTAATGCAGGCGCAAGACGGACCGTTGAATGATGCGTCTCTTTTGCATATACACCATGATTCAATAGTTCAACAGAAACTGTATGGCCATCTAGATGTTTCTCGTGGTGCATCTCAAATGCTGTCAATAGTCCCTTTCCCCTGACCTCTTTGATCTTATCAGGAAATTCATCCTTGATAGAATTGAGATTACACATCAGATGGTCACCCTGAACCTTTGCATTCTCAGATAATTTTTCATCGACTAGAACCTTGATCGCATACGTTCCAACGACTGATGCCAATGGATATCCACCAAAGGTCGACCCTTCACTACCTGGGGTCAATACATCTATGACATCCTTTCTACCAGCCACAAAGGAAACGGGCAGTATTCCTCCACCTGCTGCCTTTCCACAACCCATTAGGTCTGGCTTGACTCCAAATAGTTGGTGTGCAAAATTCTTACCAGTCCTCCCAAATCCTGTTTGAACTTCGTCCATGGCCAATAGAATATTATGTTTTTTACATAGCTCAGCCACCTTTGGAAAATAATCATCATCCGGTACGATCACACCAGCCTCACCCTGTATGGGTTCGACCATAAAGCTTGCGATTCTATCACCTTTATCATTGAAAATATTTTCCAATGCATCTATATCATTATACGGAACAAGTTCTATTCCCGGTAGGAAGGGACCAAATCCATCTCGTGATTCTGGGTCATCTGACATGGAGATGGCAGCAACAGATCGTCCGTGGAAATTCCCTTTGGCACCCACAATGATGATATCATCCCCTGGTATGCCTTTCTTGTAGAAACCCCATCTTCTACTAATTTTAAAGGACAACTCCCAAGATTCTACTCCCGCTACCTTTGGTACGACCTTGTCCATTCCCGTGATACCTGTTGCAGCTAGTAGAAATGCGCTCATGTACTTATGCCTGATCGACCTAGGTACCGTTGGTAGTTTTTCCTCATCAAGATGCTTGATGACTGAATCAACGATGACTTGATTTAGTTGTCCCTGATTGACCGCTGAATAGCAACAAAGCCCATCGATCAATTCCACCTCTATATATTTTTTTATGTCATCGGGATGCGGTCTTCTGGCCAACAACGTTGACGAGTCCTTTACCTCTGAAACCACAACATTTTCCAAGGGTGAATAGTTTTGCCCACCTCTTTCTTTCTCTATGGTCTCATGCTCTTGTGGTGTGAGGTCTCCTATTCTGATCTCATTGACAGTGAGGTCATCACCATAGCCCGATATATTGACTGAATTCATATTGTTTCTTTGTTTTATATGGAAAAAATGCCAAGAAACTTAAACATTAATCCTTGGAATTATGATGAGAATTATCTTGGTAATGGAGTGTCAAGATCAGCAACAACAAAGGCCATGATCGCCATTGCTGCAACACACTTGTTAAACTCGTGATAATCGATCTTGTCAAAAGTATCCGCGTTTGTGTGATGATACCAAAAATACTTTGAACCTTCTACATTTAATGACATGACTGGTATTCCCTCATCATTTAGTGGAGTCACATCTGCCGCCCTACCCCAGTCTGTCATAGTATTCGCCTTTATGGGTTTCATTAGGTCATGAATCTCTCTTACGATCGTTTTTGCCTTATCACTACCAGTAAATCCAAATCCACTTGGAGCGAACACCCCCCCATCTGATTCGATTGCTAGTACATGGTCCTTTAATTCATCCATATGCATGTCTCTATAGGCCTTATTTCCTTTCCCGCCATTCTCCTCATTTGTCCATAGTACGCACCTGATGGTCCTTTTTGGCCTCAGGTCCAGTTCCTTTATGAGCCTTATCGCTTCCCAAGCTGCAATACAACCACCTCCATCATCATGAGCACCCTGGCCTACATCCCAAGAATCAATATGACCTCCAACAACAACTATCTCATCTGGGTATTGGCTTCCATTAATTTGAGATACGACATTCCGTGACCATCTATCACCTGTCATTTTAGCTTCCATATCAATTCTCATGGTGATCCTCTCACCGCGATCATATAATCTTCCAAGCATCATTGCATCTTCAATTGTCAATGCAGCAGCAGGTATCTTTTTATATTGCTTATCATAGGACATGTTCCCGGTATGTGGAGTATTCATTGACCAAGAGCCTATCGATCTGATCAGGCTTGCTACAGCACCATGTTTTGCAGCTCTACTGGCTCCCTCATACCTGTAGGTCACCGTTTCTCCGTAAGTGGTAAAAGGAACATTGTACAGTACTATCTTACCATTAACCTTCTTTGCAGTTCTTTCAAGTTCATTAAAATCATTGACCACTACTACATCTGCGGTAATCCCTGTTTTTGGGGTTTTTACACTGCTCCCCAGGCCCAACATTGCCAATTCCTTTTTAAAGGGCTTTAGGAGCCTTACAGACTCATTTCCACGCTTCCATGATGGCACCTTCACTCTCTCACCCTGGACTTGGTCTAGACCATCATTTTTCATCTCTTTCAGAATCCAATTGATACTTTCCTCCAAATTGTTTGACCCGCTCAATCTTGGACCAAATGTATCACATAGATAAGCCAATCGTTCATATGCAGTACTATCAGATAGTGCCTCTGAAATGATCCTCAATGAAACATCTGTATACTTTTCCTTGATGGATTTTGAAAGAGCTGCAGATATCATTAATAGTGATATGATCAATTTTGTACCCTGTCTCATGTATTTATATTCCCGTAATTCCGATAATTTGATATAGTAAAAGATAGAGATCTGTTATCTCCACAGTACCATTCATATTTATATCTGAGGCATCTAACGCGTGGTCATTGATGGTCTGGCTTCCAATGATATGATCTGAAAGAGCAATAACATCATTGACTCCGACAACTCTATCAAAATCAATGTCTCCAGATATATAGTGTGATATTTTCCAATCCCAATACAATGAATATAGAGAGTCCAATGGATTGAGCGTCAATGGAGCACTATTTACATTGATGTCCATGAAAAGTGAATCTATAAGATCGACTGGTTCTGCTATTCTAATGAATGCAGAGATTGCCGGTGTGCCATAGACCTCACATCGTGTATCTGCCCCAGTAACATTTGCAGCCATTATAGCGGCCATCATCTTTTCCTCAAAAGTGCCATATTGTGTCAGAAAGGCCTCTTCCATCTCGTCAAGAATGGATTGACCAAGTAATATATTCCCTTGAATTGCATAATTCTCGCCAATCTTATGACCTTTAAAATCCTCACAATTCCCTCCAGTATGAGCCGCACTCCTGCCACCATTCTCCATATCTACTATTCCATATTGTCTGATCGAGGGGTCACTCTGCGCATCATTGGATATTAACCAATCAATGATCTCTTCAGGTGAATATCCTTGATCCATTAGGGAAGATGCGCTATCCTGATTGATAGCATTCCAGTAGGCTTGAGTATGAATACCGCCCAGGCCAGGGTGGATATCACTGATTATGATCGATCCCTGTATGCATGATGCACCTGCACTTCCCACTTTACCAGTTATGGTATCAACAGCAATGATGGAGAAGGTATCTTGGGATAAAACTTGTCCGACAAGTGAAAAGTAAAAACAAATGGTGTAAGAAAGAATTTTCGACATATAATGCTCTAAGATACCCACATATTCTCAATCCTTTGTTGGATGAATGTGATGATCTTTCCTGCGACATCTATGTTTGAACATGTCTCAATTCCTTGTAGACCAGGGGAAGAATTCACTTCTAGGATCAGTGGACCTCTATCCGACCTCATCAAGTCCACTCCAGCAATTGAAAGACCTAGTATTCTAGATGCATTGACAGCCATCTCCACTTCCTCTGAAGTGAGTTCAATATTCTCCATGGTACCTCCTCGATGTACATTGGAGCGGAACTCACCCTCAGGTGCAGTTCTCTTCATTGACGCAACAACCTGCTCTCCCACCACAAATGCACGAATGTCTGTGCCGCCAGATTCCTTGATGAATTCTTGAACCATGATATCTGCATCAAGCTGCCTAAACGCACTCATGACTGACTCAGCGGCCTTCCTTGTTTCAGCAAGTACGATACCTTGACCTTGGGTTCCTTGGAGCAATTTCATGATCAGCGGAATACTATCTACAGATTCTATGACACCTTCTATGTCCTTTGTATGACTCGCAAATCCAGTGATAGGCATATTGATCCCAGCCTCTGCCAATATCTGTAGAGACCTGAGTTTATCTCTGGAATTAGCGATCGCATCGGACGTGTTGACGCAGTAACAATTCATCATCTCAAATTGTTTCACAACTGCAGTACCATAAAAAGTATTTGATGCTCCAATTCGTGGTATAACCGCATCAACCTTACCCAATGATTCACCACCATAATAGATCGTTGGTTTGCGAGAAGTAATATTCATATAACACCGCATATAATCCACCACTCGTATGTTATGTCCCATCTTGTTTCCTGCCTCCACCAATCTGCTAGTAGAGTAAAGATTCTTGTTTCTAGATAGGATAAATATATTCATGGTTTAACCACTTTCTTCTTTCCCGTCAAATATGATTTGTGTGAATGAATTAAATGTTTTTTCATCAGACTATTTCTACCAACCAACATAGGATAGGTCATTCTAGTTCTAGTGGTCAATGTCACTTCAGTAAGCCAAGATCGTTCACCTAATTGTATCTTCAATTTTATTACGGGTCTATTCTCTGTATCACCAAATGAACTGGTTATATTTACATGTTTGATGAGCCTTGATACTATTTGGACATATTCATTAGACTGATGCAATCTGAACCTTATCCAGGTCTTACTATTTTTTTTATATTCTTCTATATGAGTTGCGTGTAATGCTGAGGTTCTTGCACCTGTATCGACTTTCGCTTTGATTGCAAAATCATTATGATTTGGTAGATAGATCCACTCTCTCCAGCCAATCGGAGTATAGTGACCATTTACTTTTTGTTTTTTTATTTTTTGGATAGCCATGTAATTATGGCATTATAATTTAATAGATAGGACCTGTGTTCTATCCGCCTTCTTGCATATCAGAGTCTACTATTCTATCAAGCGGGGGTAGATTGATGATCTCCATACTAAAGTAATCGGCTATGGTCGATATGATATTGCTAATGCTGATCAAACCTACAGGTTCCATAGAGTCATTAACTATTGGAACATGTCGAAAACCACCGATATGCATTTTATTCAATGCATATGCAAGAGGGTCTTCTGGAGAAAGATATTCAGGATTCTCAGTCATGAATTCATCAACGGTAACAAGATCAAGGTCAAACCCTTTACCGGTTATCTTTAATAGAATATCTCTCTCAGTTAAAATACCTTTTAAAACATTATTTGTCACGATCAGGATACAATTCTGTTCCTTTTGTTGTAATAGGTCCAAGGCATTTTTCATATTTGCACCTAACTCGACCTTCAGGGGTGTGTCTAAACCCAAAGAGGAAATTGGATCTTGAATGTTAACAGCCGTGCCCATTTCTACCTCGTCGTCACTAGACTCAAGCCCTTCAAACCACTCATCGTCCTCTGTTGTTAAATGGAGATCAAAATACATAATAACGAATATAGATGGTTGATGTCACAAAAACAACCATCTATAGTTAGATCTATATATTATTCAGAAATATAAATACTATTTCTAGAGGAAGAATTCAATAAGAAAGAATCCACCAAAAAATAAAACAGTAAATAAAATGGCCAGTAAATTAAAATATTCATCTATGAAGTTTGTTATAGGTCTGCCGAATTTTTTTATCAAATATGCTACTAATAAAAATCTTGCAGACCTACTGATAGCTCCAGCTAATAAGAAAAGTGGAAATTGGATACCAAAGGCTCCAGCACTGATTGTAAAAAGTTTAAATGGTATTGGTGTAAAACCAGCGGTAAAGATGATCATGAAGTTATACTGCTCATATAGTGTTTTAATATTTGAAAAGGCTTTTTGATCAAAACCTGGTATATGGTCAAAAAAGAATTGTGCAAATATCGAAAATTCACCAGGATTGTCCCACCATATCCACAAACCGATAGCATATCCTAAGGCTGCTCCCAATATGGATGAGATACTGCATACAATACCTAAGCGGATAGAACGGTCTTTATTACCAAGCGCCAAAGGAATCAATAACACATCAGGAGGTATAGGAAAGAAGGAAGCCTCTGCGAAGGAGATTCCCGCTAGGGCCTTCGGGCCGGAAGGTTTATCGGCCCACCCTAATACCCAATCATATATCTGACGAATGAAAGTCATCTTTGATCAATTTTCATAGAACACGCCAATAACTGACATGACCTCTCTCTGAGTAGTGCGTCCGGCTGGTCTATTTAGTAAACGGCTATCCGCAATAATACAACTAGAACCTCCACCATCTAGATTTAAAGCTTCTACACAATCAAATTCCTTCATCATGGTCGCTAATTCCTCAAGATAAACACCTCTACTATCTGCCTGTCGTCCATCAACAACCATAAGGATCAAATGATTATCTTTGGTATACCCGACAGCAGTACGTGGTTGAATTCCAGCAACAGAAGTATTGAAGAACACCTCTTCTTCAACTGAAATATGGATCTTGCTTGAATTGATGATAACTGGACCAGCATGTATTGCATCACTAACCTCCCAATGATTTGAAGAATTAAAATCAATAAATTGATTTGGATAGCCTGGTCTATTGCCCAATGGTTTTACCCATTCAAAAATTGAATCATTTTTTGTGGAGCACCATGCTATGTCTGGAATTCCATCTTTATCAATGCCAAATGCACCTCTAGAGATGAAATATCTTTCAGAATCCCGATATACAGAATGGCTAGCAGGTTCTTCTAGATATCCATTGGTCTTAAGCAGGCCCACATGTTGGGATGGATTCATATCTGATATAAAATAACCACCATTAATCACGATTCTCGCACCGGTTCTATCAAGAAACTGCATTGGAGTCTCTTTTCTGTCTTTATCGGTAGAAGATAAGATCTTTGTATATATATTACTATTTGAGAGATCGACCTTAGCAACCCAAGCTTTTAATGGAATATTTATATTTCGTCCTTCTAGGATGGATATTCCCTCGGGTAAATCTAAATCGAATTCAGTCCAATTCATTGGGACAGTATCTTCTATCGATATTTTTTGGCAGCCAATAAATATTAAAAATAAAAAGAAGAAAAATATTTTCAAATTATCAATTATAATCAGATAACCTTTTTATTTTGAATTTCTTTGACCCTATTATAGTTCCATGATGATCTTGTATATCCACCCTCCAATTTCCAATTTGGTTGGGCAAGATCGTCTTCTTTGTCCAAGATCTATATATATTAGATTTTTTTACATTATATCTAACCTGCGTCATCATCTGATTCTCATAATACCAGACATGCTTAACCTCTTTTTTTGAACCTGCATTTCGAATTCTGGTGTAACAATAAAGAGAGTCGACGTTATTGGTAAAAATATTATCAGCACCAACGGGAGTTCGTTTATATATATTTTTACAAATTTTTATATCTTTCAACAGTAATGGTATTGGATCATTATCGGGTTCTTTGATTTTATCAAGATTATTTTTTTCAGTTTTACTATACTTAGGCTTTACTTTTCGTTTATTGTTAGATATTTCTGCCTCTGCTTTAAATGTCAATGGTTTAGGATTAACTTTAAGATTGATCTCTTTATTATTATCCTGTTCTACATTTTCTAGATCATTATAGACCACTTTTTCATTAACCTGGTCATTCGATTCATAGGAATTTTTATTTTCTATATTTGTTTCTGATGATGGAATTTCTTTAAAAGAAAAGATTAGATAAATGATCAATAGGGGAATTGATGCCTTAGGCACCTTCATCCAGAATGATATTGAAACCAATATCATCATAGTTAATGTGATAAATGTGAATTGAGCTGTAAACATTATTTTTTTGATCTAGTGAAAGTTTTCACTTTAATTACCTAGGAATCATCTCAATTTAATATTTTTCTTTATATTTTATGATCATTTATCTTAGATACATATGATTTGAATGTAAAAAGGCTTAATTTGATGAAATTTATCGTCAAAAAAGCCTTTGTGATCGAGAGTCGG
>PVBE010125639.1_pt1 | contig 10830 bp, 9 predicted proteins | sample 1631181 | NCBI WGS metagenome assembly PVBE01 (sample SAMN08397723, study PRJNA350692) | Marine metagenome, whole genome shotgun sequencing project. | isolation source: water | place: Pacific Ocean | collected 2012-04 | reverse complement strand
CGCTGAGTCACTACGCCGTCATTCACACGCACTTGCCCAGCTTGGATCAACATCTTGGCCTCACCACCGGTGCCCACCCATCCTTGCCATTTCAGGAACTGATCGAGTCGCATCAGCCCAAGAGATCACAAAAGAGCATTGATAGTGTGACGCGATGCTGAAAACCTCCGAGGCAGGATTCCGCAGGCTGCTGCCATTGCTGCGTCCGCATCTGCCCCAACTGAGCCTCGGGCTGGTCTGCATGCTCATTTATGTGAGCAGCTTTCTGTTGCTGCTCAACCTTGCCGGTTCCCTGTTTCCCGCACTGGGTTCGAGAGATCTCGGGAGGGTGCTCGGGTTGATCGGGCAGGGCGTGCTGATATTCGCGATCCAGAAACTGGCTCAGTTCGGTCAGGACTCATTGCTGGCAGGACCAGCTCTCCAGGTGAGCAAGACCCTGCGCAGCGATCTGTTCCGTCGTCTGCAGACTGTTGAACTGGGAGCACTGGAGAAGCTCTCAGCAGGCGATCTCACCTACCGACTGACTGAAGACGCCGATCGTGTCAGTGAAGTGCTGTACAAATCGATTCACGACACACTTCCCAGTGCGCTCCAGCTGCTGGCAGTGCTTGGGTACATGCTCTGGCTGGACTGGAAACTCACGGCTTCCATCCTGCTGCTCGCACCGTTGATCATCTGGCTGATCAGCCTGTTCGGCGCCAGGGTGATGGCGGCCACCGAACGCAGTCAGAAAAAAGTGAGCGAACTGGCCGGTTTGCTCGGAGAAGCCATCGAGGGCCTTCCGCTCGTACGGGCATTTGCAGCGGAGCCCTGGCTTCAAGGTCGATTTGAAGACGAGATTGATCAGCATCGTCAGGCCAGGCACCGCACGTACAGCCTTGTGGCGCTGCAGCATCCGGTGGTGGGCATGATCGAAGTGGTGGGCCTGTTCTCCGTGCTGGGGCTGGCCGCCTGGAGGATTCAGAACGATGGTCTGAGCATTGCCGGCCTGAGCAGTTACCTCACAGGCCTGGTGGTGTTGATCGACCCCATCGCCCATGTCACCAACAACTTCAATGAATTTCAGCAGGGACAGGCTTCGCTGCGACGACTGCGACAGATCGAACAGGAGCCTCAGGAAACTGCGGACCCTGATCCGGCCTTGCCGATTGGTCGGCCGAAGGGTCACCTGAATCTGCATCGCGTCCATTTCGCTTACGGCAATGGCGAACCAGTGCTTCGAGACATCAACCTGACCATCGAAGCCGGACAGGTGGTTGCACTGGTGGGCCCGTCAGGTGCAGGCAAAAGCACGCTGTTCTCCCTGCTGCTTCGCTTCAACTGTGCCCAGTCAGGAGAGATCGAACTGGATGGGAAAAACCTTGCACAAGTGAAAGCGAGGGATCTCAGGCAGCAGATCGCTCTCGTACCCCAGCGAACGAGCGTGTTCTCGGGAAGCATCGCGGAAGCGATCCGTTTTGGGCGGCCGGCGAGTCACGGTCAGCTGATCGAGGCGGCAGGTCTGGCCAATGCTCATGATTTCATCATGGCCCTGCCGGATGGCTATGAGACGAAACTGGAGGAACGCGGCACCAACGTCTCGGGAGGTCAGCTGCAGAGAATTGCCATCGCCAGGGCCGTTCTTGGCAACCCCGCGGTGCTGCTGCTTGATGAAGCGACAAGCGCCCTGGACGCTGAGGCTGAAGCTGCTGTGCAGCTGGGGCTGCGCCAGGCGATGCACGGCCGCACTGTGCTGGTGATCGCCCACCGACTGGCCACGGTGCAGGAAGCCGATCAGATCGTGGTGCTCGACCGTGGTCAGATCAGCGAACGAGGGAGCCACGATCAGCTGATGGCGAACAACGGTCGCTATCGAGATCTGTGCGAACGCCAGATGATTCGCGATGGACGCAGCTAAATTGCGGCCGATTCAGTTTGATGGCAATGACCGCAACACCCGGAGAAAATCCTGTGCTGACCTTCGAGGGCAAGCGCTATGACCTCAATGCACTTCCGGATGATCTGAAGGAATTGGTGCGCGGCATGCAGGTCGCTGATGCTCAGCTGCGGATGCATGAAGACACCCTGAAAGTTCTCGCCGTTGGTCGCCAGTCCATGGCCATGCAGCTGAATGACCGCCTGAAGAACGTCGCCCCGATGCCGGACCAAGGCTGACGAGCAACAGACCGGCAACAATCGACCTCAATAAAAAGCCTCCGGCCGATGGCGGAGGCTTTACATCAAGGGGGGGCAGACCATCCGATCAGTCGGATTGTTCCGACGTGTCGGGGAAGTGATAACGACGGGTGAGTTCAAACACTGTTCCTGACAACAGAAGCAGCGCAATCAGATTGGGAATGGCCATCAGGCCGTTGAGGGTATCTGCAACACCCCACACCACACCTCGATCACCAACAAGCGAACCGATCACCACCACAGCGACCCAGACGCCCCTGAAAGGCAGGATCGCCTTCACACCGAACAGATATTCGGTGCAGCGTTCGCCGTAGAAACTCCAGCCGAGAACAGTGGTGAAAGCGAAAACGAGCAGGCCGAAGGTGACAATCCAGCCCGAACCGTCCAGCGCCTCATTGAAAGCAGCGATCGACAGCTCTGACCCGGACAATCCTCCCCCGGCAATCCCGCTGACCAGAATCACAAGTGCGGTGAGCGTGCAGATGATCATCGTGTCGATGAAAGTGCCGAGCATCGCCACCGTGCCCTGACGGACGGGATCATCAGTGCGCGCGGCCGCATGGGCAATCGGTGCGCTGCCAAGACCTGCTTCGTTGGAGAAAATGCCCCGTTTGAATCCCATCAGGATGACCTGAGTCAGCGTGCCCGTGGCGGCTGCCTGTCCGGTGAATGCATTGCTGAAAATGCTTGAGAAGGCATCGCCGATGCTGCCGATGTTGGCGATGAGAATGATCAGGCAGGCGAGCACGTAGGCGATCGCCATGAAAGGCACGATCGCTGAGGCGGCCTTTGAAATCCGGCGCACACCTCCGATGATCACGGCAAAGACCAACACCCCAAGAACGAGGGCTGTCAGTTCTCGAGGTACTCCAAGACCGAGAAGAGCACTGGAGACTTCGAAGCATTGAACGCCGTTGCCGATGCCGAAGCCGGCCAGCATTCCGAACAGAGCGAATACACCTCCGAGCCAGACCCAGCGAGGTCCAAGGCCCTTGCTGATGTAATACATCGGGCCACCGACGTGGTTCCCCAGTTCGTCAACCTCGCGGTAGTGGACCGCCAGAACGGCTTCGGCGTATTTGGTTGCGATACCAAAGAAAGCAATCAGCCACATCCAGAACACCGCACCTGGGCCACCGATCGCAATCGCTCCTGCCACACCGGCGATATTCCCTGTGCCGACGGTGGCCGCCAGCGATGTCATCAGTGCCTGGAAGGAGCTGATGTCGCCCTCAGCTCGCGGGTCTGACGGGGCCAGCATCATGCGCACCCCGTAGGAGAGACGCAGGATCGGCATGAATTTCAGTCCGACCATCAGCAAGATGCCGGTGACCGAAATCAGACCCACGGTCGGCCATCCCCAGGCAAAGGCACTGATCGGGCCGTTGATCGCGGTTACGACGCTGTCGAAGCTGTCAGTGTTGCCGGCTGAAACAGACATCAAAGTGCGACCAGATCGTTGAACTCAAACACCTGAAGCGTGTCATGTCCGTCGGAATCCTTGGAGCTGATCGCTCGGCGCTCAAGCACCCAGCTGCCGTTTTCCCCAATGGGCACAAAAGTGTCCTCGAACTTGCTGGAGGGCCCCTTGGACTCGCCGCTGGCAGGATCCGAATATTGGCTGGAGTAATGACGACTGAGGTATCCGGATCCGGTATCCGTGGTGCTGCCGGTGTGGATCGTGACCACAGTTCCGTGAATATGTCGGTGAACCATGGTCACCACATCATTTTTGATGCGGTAACGATCACCTTCACCCTTTCCTCCGATCAGGACTTCCAGCCCCTCGTCCGTGATGTCACCGGCGGTGAAGGTGTTAGCACCATGGACCTGGTCGAAGGAACGACGGACACGGTGAATCGCGACTTCCCAGAGCTGGGAAGCGATCGCCTTCTCCACCTCGGTATCCTCGATCCCTTCAACCTTGGCCTTCAGGTCAGCGCCGATCTGAAAATGTCCTTCAACGCGCCGGTCGCCCTGCTCCCAGACACAACGGCCCCGGTAACCGCCGAATCCTGGCTCCCAGGTGTAGCGGTTCTGATAGGCCGATCGAAAAGCATCCCGGCAGTCACTGCCGGGGGCAACGTCGGGAATACTGGTGACGGTCACGGAAAGACAAGGAAACTTCGGCGACCTTACCGGGACTCGCCCTATCGATGAACATCCTGTAGGGCATGAATATCAAACTTCTGCGATTGAAGCGCTTCAATCCCTTCGACGGCTGACCTTGCTCCGGCAAGCGTGGTCAGGGTGGGTACGGAATAATCCAGCGCGGCTCGCCGCAGGTAGCGATCGTCATAAGCCGCCTGACGACCGATCGGCGTGTTGATCACAAGCTGTACAGCTCCTGAACGGATCAGATCCTCGATGTTTGGCCGCCCTTCATGAACCTTCAGCACCGGTTGCACCTGAAGACCTGACTCATTGAGAGTGGTCGCTGTGCCAGCAGTTGCGGTGAGCGAAAAACCAAGTGCAAGCAAACGCTCGGCCACTGGAACGAGAGCTGGCTTGTCGCGGTCATGGGTGGACAGAAAAACATTGCCCTTGGTTGGCAGTGCCTCCCCAGCGGCAAGCTCCGCTTTGGCGTAAGCCATGCCGAATTGTGGAGCCCACCCCATCACCTCTCCGGTGGAGCGCATCTCAGGTCCCAGCAGCGAATCAGCACCGGGAAAGCGCTTGAACGGCAGAACTGCTTCCTTCACCGCTTGAAGTGGCGGAGAGGGCTCGCGAATGAGACCGATATCCGCAAGGGTCTCCCCCGCCATCAGGCGAGTGGCGATTTTCGCGAGAGGCACACCGGTGGCCTTGGCGACAAATGGCACCGTGCGTGATGCGCGCGGGTTCGCTTCGATGATGAAGACACGCTCTTCGCCTGAGGAAGTGCGTTGCACAGCGAACTGAAGATTGATCAGACCCTGAACCTCGAGGCGCAGGGCGAGGGCCTCGGTCCAGGAGCGGATGGTGTTGAGGGCTTCATCACCGAGCGAGACCGATGGAAGACAACAGGCCGAATCACCTGAATGAATCCCCGCAGGTTCGATGTGCTCCATCAGGCCGCCGATCACCACCACACCATCCCGGTCGCAGAGGGCGTCCACATCCACCTCAACGGCGTTCTGCAGATATTGATCAATAAGCACCGGATGATCCGGCTCCACCTGCACCGCCTCGGTCATGTAGCGATTGAGCTCCAACTCGTCGTAGACGACCTCCATCGCACGACCACCCAGCACGTAGGAAGGACGCACCACCACCGGATATCCCACGGTGCTGGCGACCGCGCGTGCCTCCTGTTCGCTGCGAGCAAGGCCGTTGCGAGGCTGACGAATGTCAAGTTCCCGAAGAATTGCCTCGAACTGCTCGCGATCCTCAGCTCGATCGATGGATTCCGGAGACGTTCCCCAGATACGGGTGCCAGTGGCCTGCCCTGCCGGAGAATTCAGCCAGCGCAGCAGAGGAATCGCCAGTTTGAGTGGAGTCTGACCACCGAACTGAACAATCACGCCTTCGGGGCGTTCAGCCTCAATCACATTGAGAACATCCTCAAACGTGAGAGGTTCGAAATACAAACGGTCACTGCTGTCGTAATCGGTGGAGACCGTTTCGGGATTGCTGTTGAGCATCACCGTGGCGAAGCCACGATCCTGCGCGGAGAAGGAGGCATGGCAACAGCAGTAATCAAATTCGATGCCTTGGCCAATCCGATTGGGGCCACCCCCAAGGATCATCAGTTTGCGCCTGTTGTCCTCCGACACCTCCGACGCCGGGGGCTGAATCGTCAGGATTCCATCTGCATCCAGATGGAACCACCGTCGCTCATAGGTTGAATAGTGATAGGGAGTCGACGAGGCGAATTCAGCCGCACAGGTGTCGACGGTCTTGAACACGGGGAGAACGCCGAGTTTCAGCCTCGCTTCGCGTACTTCAAGCTGATCCGACGATGTGAACCAGGCAATCTGACAATCGGAGTATCCGAGCTGTTTGAGCCTGAGAAAATCCTCAGCGCTTATTTCCGACAACTGCCGATCATTCAACAGTTCCGATTCCGTGTTGATCAGCAGGCGCAGCTTGGCCAGAAACCATGGATCGATGCGGCTGAGCGCGTGAATCTGCTCATCCGTGCGTCCCGCAATCATGGCGGCACGAACAAAGAGGATTCGTTCCGGCGAGGGCGTCCGCAGGGAGCGATCGAGTTCAGCTGGCGTGATTTCCGGCTCAGCTCGATCTCCGCCCCAGCCTGCTAGGCCGGTCTCCAGTGAGCGCAATGCTTTCTGGAATGACTCCTCAAAACAACGTCCGATGGCCATGGCCTCACCGACGGATTTCATGGCCGTGGTGAGCACCGCAGGAGAGCCCCTGAATTTTTCAAAGGCGAAGCGGGGGACCTTGGTGACGACATAATCGATCGTCGGCTCGAAGCAGGCGGGAGTCTTGCCTGTGATGTCATTGAGGATTTCGTCGAGTGTGTATCCCACCGCGAGACGGGCCGCGATCTTCGCGATCGGGAATCCTGTGGCCTTGCTCGCCAGAGCAGAGGAACGGCTGACACGTGGATTCATCTCGATAACCACCACTTCGCCATCGGCCGGATTGATGGCGAACTGGATGTTGCTTCCGCCTGTTGCCACTCCGATCTCGCGGATGATGGCGATGGACTGGTCTCTCAGCCGTTGGTATTCGCGATCCGTAAGGGTCTGAGCTGGGGCAACGGTGATCGAATCACCGGTGTGGACACCCATGGGATCAAGGTTCTCGATGCTGCAGACGATCACCACGTTGTCGGCGAGGTCACGCATCACCTCCAGTTCGAATTCCTTCCAGCCCAGAAGCGACTGTTCGATCAGGATCTGCGAAACGGGGCTGGCATCGATTCCGGTTTTGCAGATCGAGACGTATTCCTCAGGGTTGTAGGCGATCCCACCACCACTGCCACCGAGAGTGAAGGCGGGGCGGATGATCCTGGGATAGGTCCCGATTGCCGCTCCAACGGCTTCGGCTTCCTCCATCGACGAAGCGATTCCAGAAGGACAGACCTTCACACCGATCCGTTCCATGGCCTGCTTGAACAGCAGACGATCTTCCGCTTTTCTGATCGCCTGCAGATCGGCACCGATGAGCTCGACCCCGAATCGTTCCAGTGTTCCGTTCTCAGCAAGAGTGACAGCCAGATTGAGAGCGGTCTGACCTCCCATCGTGGGAAGCAGTGCATCGGGTCGCTCCTGTTCGATCACCCTCGCGACCACCTCAGGAGTAAGCGGTTCCACATAGGTGCGATCCGCCATGTCCGGATCGGTCATGATCGACGCCGGATTGGAATTCACCAGTACGACTTCATATCCCTCGGCGCGGAGTGCTTTGCACGCCTGAGTTCCTGAGTAATCGAACTCACAAGCTTGGCCGATCACAATCGGACCCGAACCCAGCAGAAGAATGCGACGAAGATCATTCCGCCGGGGCATGGGCGTTCTCCTCAGCGGCCAAACCTTCTGAGTCTCCCACGCAGCCCCATGTCCACTTGCGACTGTTCAGCGGCAGGTGACTGGCAGTCGCTAGCGTTGGGGGTCAGGAGAACAAGCGACAATCATGAGTGAGCTCCAGCGTCTGAAAGGGTTGCTCCCCCCGGAGATGCAGAGCTGGGTGTTCGTTGAGGCAGCTGCTGCCGTGGAGCCTGCTTTGATCACTCTTGAGGAAATCGGCAGGGACGAGGTTGAGATCCAGGTTGATCTCGACGCCTGGGACAACCTCGCTCTCGACCACCGCAATCTGTTGTTCTGGCATGAGGTGGGCCGGATTCAGAACGACACCATTCCACGCGATGGCTGGGAAATGGCAGCCCTTGCCATCGGCCTTGGCGGAGCCATCGGCGAACTCTGGGTGCAGGACGGTCTGCTGTTGTTCATGGCTCTGGGTCTGTCGGGATTCGCCGGTTACCGCCTCTATCTGAAGAACAATGCGGAGAAGCGGCTTCGTGATGCGATCTCGGCTGATGAGAGAGCCATCGATCTGGCCTGTCGTTTTGGCTACAGCGTCCCGAATGCTTACAAAAGCCTTGGCGGCGCTTTGAAAGACCTCATCGAAAAAACGAGAAAGAAGAAAAAACGCAGCTTCTACGAAGACCGGCTGGAAGCATTACGCAAGAGTGCAGGGAAGGCTCGCGCTGAAATGGCGCAGCAACAAGGATCCCGTCAGTCCGTCACCAGCGAAAATGTCTATGGATAGCGAGCAGCTCGCGGAACTCGCCGCCGACGCATGCGACGACCGTAAAGCGTTGGATATCCAGCTCATTCGAGTGGATGAAGTCTCAAGTCTGGCCGATTGGATGGTGATTGCCGGCGGCCAGAGCGATGTTCAGGTCAGAGCGATTGCACGATCCGTTGAGGATCGGATTGAGGATGAGCTCAACAGACTCCCCCTTCGCAAGGAAGGAGTCAACGAAGGTCGCTGGGCTTTGCTGGATTACGGCGAACTTATCGTGCACGTGCTCCAGCCGGGTGAACGTAGTTACTACGACCTTGAAGCATTTTGGAGTCACGGGGAACGTCGTCCCTACCTAACGTCCAAAGCTGTTGTCGATTGACAGGCAGCCCGGCATGGCATCGAGCATCCCCTGCCCTGTTCCACCTGAGCAGAGACCTCAGGAGGAATTTGCTCAATTCAGTCGTTCCTGGTTTTTTGCCTGGCCCTGCACAGCGCAGGTTTCTCTGGACAGGGCCCTGCTGATCAGCTGGTTGCTGATTGCACCGATCACCGTTCTGGTGGCCAGTGGCAGCTGGACTCTGCGCCACGATCCAGTGCGTTTGCTGCTGGCCGGAGGAGTTGGTGCTCTTGTGATGCCGATGCTGCTGCTGGTCAGACAGTGGCTTGGCTGGACCTATGTCCACAAACGCCTGTTGTCCGAAAAAGTGGAATACGAGGAATCTGGCTGGTACGACGGCCAGGTGTGGGAAAAACCGGTGTCCTGGAGGGAACGTGATCTCCTGCTCGCTCAGCATGAAGTCAGACCCATCCTCGGCCGCCTTGGCAGGGCGATGGCCCTTGTCACTGGCCTGATGCTGGGTGGAGCCAGCATCTGTCAGGCTCTCTGAAGCACAGAATCATCAGGGCATGTCGATCCCATCGGGTTACCGCGGCTCGGCGCGCTCCCTGAGTACAGCGCCTCTGGAAGTCCGGCTGCGGCGAGGGTCCTCGATCGAATCCACCCACACTGTGCATGCCGTTGTCTGCGACAGCCGCGGCCGTGTGCTGATGAGAGCCGGACAACCAGACTTCGAAACCTTCATTCGCTCGGCGCTCAAACCCTTCCAAGCGCTGCCACTGATCAGCAGCGGCGCATCCGAAACCTACAGCTGTGGTGAACGTGGCATCGCCATCAGCTGTGGGTCCCACTCAGGCACAGCTGGTCATGCGCGTGAAGCGTTCAGAATGCTGTGGAATGCGGAGCTGGAGAGCAGCAACCTGCAGTGCCCCGTTCCTTCGGGTTGTTCAAGCCCTCTTGAACACAACTGCTCGGGCAAGCATGCAGCATTTCTGATCACAGCCCGAAAAATGGGATGGCCGATCGAAACCTACCTCCAGGGAGATCACCCTCTGCAGCAGGAGATTTCACGGCGAGTGGCGGAACTGCTTGGACTGCCCCCGGATGAACTGGTTGCTGAACGCGATGACTGCGGCGCACCCACACTGCGCCTTCAGCTTGATCAGATGGCGCTGCTGTTCGCCCATCTCGGATCTTCTGCCCATGCGGAACTGGAACAGATCAGCCGGGCGATGCTGGCCTACCCCGAATTGGTGGCTGGAGAGGGGCGCTTCGATACTGAATTGATGCGACGGTCCCATCATCAGGTGATCAGCAAAGGGGGTGCCGAAGGGATTCAGTGCCTGAGCCGAACAGGTGAAGGCCTGGGCGTGGCCATCAAGGCTGAAGATGGCGCCAGACGAGCCAAACAGGCCGTGGCTCTGCATCTGCTGCGTCAGCTCGACTGGATGACGCCCAGTGGACTGAAGGAACTCGAGGAGCAGCTGCTGATCCTCAACCCTGGTGTTCATCTTGATGTGGAGGGTGAGCTGCGCACCTCCTGACCACAATTTAGTGGTGTCTTCGATCACCAAGTTGTATGATTAAAAGGCCGACGCGGGGTAGAGCAGTCTGGTAGCTCGTCGGGCTCATAACCCGAAGGTCGGGAGTTCAAATCTCCCCCCCGCCACCACATTCAAGAGCTCCGTGAAAGCGGAGCTTTTTTATTGAATTTGCTGATCTCAAGTCGGCAAACGGCTTGCTTTAAAAGCAATGCCTGCGTTGGGAAAGCGAATTCAAAATGTTGCTGATGAAAGCAGTACTCCTGTTGCAGATCGACCCGATATTGCAGGCGAAATTCATGCTGACAGCCTCCATAAGCGACAAAAATTTAATGGCTAATATTAGGTAAAAATTCATCACTATTCACGAAATAAGCACGCCTGAATCAAGCATTTTCCACTGATTCAACGGCTGACTGAATCAAACCAGGAATCTTTTCCATCTGATCTGCTGACTCGCAGCAGGTTCACCGATCATCTTAATGACACCTGTCAGAGGCACAGACATTCACACCAGCTCTCGCACCTTGAATGTCCCCAATCATGCACCTTGAATGTCCCCAATCATGCACCTTGAAT
>PVBE012690310.1_pt1 | contig 10831 bp, 7 predicted proteins | sample 1631181 | NCBI WGS metagenome assembly PVBE01 (sample SAMN08397723, study PRJNA350692) | Marine metagenome, whole genome shotgun sequencing project. | isolation source: water | place: Pacific Ocean | collected 2012-04 | reverse complement strand
GAAGACCTCGGGGACGGGGTCGGGGCGCTTGAAGGCGTAGACCGCCGCGCCGGTGGTGTAGGCGACGCCGCCGAGCAGGATGCTGATGACGGGGCCCCAGCCCAGGGCGGCGAGGACCTCCGAGAAGATGGGCATCGGGAGCCAGCCCAGGGCGACCGCGCACACGGCCGAGATCCACTTCGGCGCCTTCAGCCAGACCACCCGGATCAGGGCGCCGACCAGGGCGAAGGACCAGGCGATGGCGAGCCAGAGGCGGGCTCGCTCCTCCGACAGCGAGATGAGGCAGATCGGGGTGAAGGTGCCGGCGATCAGGACGTAGATCATCGAGTGGTCCATGCGTCGCATGAACGCGCGCCGGGCCGGGGACCAGTTGACGCGGTGGTACAGGGCGCTGGTGCCCAGCAGCGCCGACAAGGAGACCGCGAACACGGCGGCGGCGGCGGCCGTGCGGGCGGTGCTCGCGCTGGCCACGAGGAACGCCCCCGCCGCCAGCGACAGGAAGAAGCCGTATTGGTGCGAGACCCCGCGCAGGCGCGGCTTGACCTTGGCGGGGACTGCGGCAGGCGGCTCAGCGCTGCTCGCCCCCGCAGCGACGGCGTCCTCGATGACCAGGTCCGGTGCGGTCACTCGGTCGGCGGCGTCCAGCGCCAGCTGTTGCCCAGGGCGTCGCTCACGGTGATCGCCACGTCGGCGTCCGCCGCCGGCGGGGCCGCCAGGGTCACTGTCACGGCCAGCTTCAGGGGGTCAGCGGCGTCCGACGTGACCGTGGCGTCGGCGGGCGTGGCCTGCAGATCGACGTCCGAAGGGGCGCCGCCGCCGGGAAAGCGCACGACCCGAGAACGCAGGCGGTAGCTGCCTTCGGCGGCGTTCGGGTACGCGACGGCTGCGGTCAGCTTGCCGGTCGCTGCGTCCCAGACCGGATCGAGCATGGGGGCGTCGGTGAGCGGCGTGAGCTCGAACGCACGACTGGTCGTGGCGTAGCCCTCCGCCGCCTCGCCGGTCCAGTGCTGGCCGGTCACGCTGAACCGATAGCGGCCCGTGGGGAACCCGCCCAGCTCCTCCCAGCTCAACGACCACGGGTGCTCGTCCGGCTCGTCGTTCTCCGGGTTCTTGTTGCCCCAGCGGCCCTCGTACCGCACGACCATGCGCAGCCCTTGGTCGGTGTAGGGCTTCTGCGCGGGGTACATGAACGGCGCGAACTGCCCGGCGTTGTCCGGGTCCTCCCGCTGAAGCACCACGTCCGGCGGACCGGCGCCGGGGTGGCCGCCTCGCCACTGCATCCGAACCAGCGAGAAGCGCTGGACGGTCTCAGGCACCTCCTCGAGCACCTCGCCCGGCGTGCCCGGGGTCGTCGTCGGCGTCACCTCGTTCGTGTCCAGCTGTTCGGCGTACCAGACCGGGTACACGCCCTGCGGCGCCGGCTGGGACTCCTTGTCCGGCACGAGGGCGCCCATGGCCTCCTCCGCCTGCCGGCCGATGAAGTCGCCGAAGCGGAAGCCCCAGATGCTCATCGACGGGTTGTAGCCGCCCTGCAGCCAGTCGTCCTGCGGGGTCAGGTACAGCTGATGGTCCTGGGCGTAGCCCCAGACCGCGATGTTGTCCATGGACAGCCCGTACCGGGTCGAGATGGCCTCGGCCAGGTCGAAGCCCAGCCTGCTGCTGGGCTCGCCCGGCAGCGTGACGACGTGCATGTCGCCGATGCGCAGCGCAGACACCAGGGTCTTGCTGTACTGGAAGATGGGCCGGCGGCTGTTGGCCAGCTCGACCGAAAACATGCAGTCCAGGGTGCCGTCCGACCACTGGGTCTCGGGGTCTTCGTCTCCGTCGCGGCTGCACTGGAACGCGCCGTATTTGAACTCCCCGGCGTCCTGGTCGAACTCGTCGAAGGGCACCTTGTAGAACTCTCCCTCGGCGTACCCGATGGTCTCCCGGGTGATGGGGAAGCGCCTGTCCTCCTGGGCCAGCTCCACGTCGCGGATCGCCACGAGCGGCTCGATGGTGCGCAGCAGGATGTCGGCGGTGTCCTCGCCGATGAGCTCGAGGCGGGGCTGCAGCTGGTGGCCGAGGTAGTCCCCGCCAGGCGACACGTCGCCGGCGCTGCCGTTGATGTAGATCACCGTGGCCTCGCCGCCGTGCTCCGCCTCCAGGCGGTCCTCGGTGACGTACTCCACGGCGCCGCCTGCGTCGGCCGACAGCCCCTCGTTCTCCATCACGGTGCCGTGCATCGCGAACTCGACCATCACCGCCATCGGCACCGGGGCGTCGCCGGAGACGTCGTCGATGCGGATCGCCATCATCCGCGGGTCCTTGAACCGGGCGTTCTCCCTGCGTCGGTCCCGGCTGATCTTGTCGCCCGGATCGAAGTCGGCGTCGGTGGTGTGGGCCAGCGCCGCGGGTCGCAGCGAGTCCTCGGAGGCCTCCACGGCGTCGGCGGTCCGCTGGACCAGGTGGTTGAACCAGGACTGCGAGAACTCGCCGTAGCCGAACGCCTCGAAGCCCAGGCCCGGCAGCAGCCGCCAGTAGCGGCCGGGATACGAGTGGGAGTGGTTGGAGACCAAGGTGATCCGCTCCTCGTAGGAGGTGCGGCCCCGGTCGAGCAGCTCCTTGACGATGGCGGTGCGGACGAAGTCGGTGACGTAGCACATGGGCATGCGCACGACCGCCAGCCGCTCCTTGCCGTTGTCGAGGGTGATCACCTTCACGTTGGGCCGGTCCCACATGAACGACGAGCCGCCCATGGACCGCGCGTAGGGGTTGAGCGGGGCGATGGGCCCGTCCCGGAATCCGAAGCCGGCCATGCTGATGCCGATGGGCGGATCGACGTTCAGGGTGGCCGCGCCGGCCCGCAGCTCACCGACCGTGGCGTCCTCGGGGTACGGCGGGTTGGCGTGCAGATCGAGCGGCCACGCCTGGCACTCGCCCTCAAAGCAGTGGCCTTCGACGCCGCAGTTGGTGTCGGTGTCGCAGCGCACGACGCAGCGACCGTCGATGCAGATCTGGTCCGCCTGCGGGCACTTCAGGTAGTCCAGGCACGCGGCCGCTTCGACGCAGGCGCCCTCGCGGCAGTCGCCCTCGGCGCAATCCGACGGATAGGTGCATTCCTCACCGACCGGCTCATCGCCCTCGCGGGGCTCGCTGGCCGAATCGTCGCACCCAGCCAGGATCAGCGTGAACGTCATCAACAACGAAGCTATGCGCATCGAACCCTCTCCGCTCGGACTACCCTCGGAGCCCGGCCGCCCGTCGACTTAGAGGCTTGGCCTCGTCGCGGCGACCGCGCTCCGTGAGGAACCTGGCAAACGCGTCGAGCGTGTTGGCCAGCTCCAGGTCGTGGCCGGCGGCCTCGAGCACAAAGATGCTGCGCTCGAACAGCGTGGCCGCCTTGTCGGCGGACTCCTTTCCACCGGCGGGGTCATATAGCGTTGCGGAGTGCAGCTCGGCCAGACGGCGCATTACGACGCCTTGCTGGTAGCTGCCCTCCATCGCATCGACGAGCCGGCCCGCGGCCTCACCCTGCTCCACGGCCTGGGTCTGCTCGCCCAGGGATTGCAGCAGTCGCGACTTCAGCAAGTGCAGGTCCACCAACGTCAAGCGGTCGTCGACTCCCTCGAGGGCCTGCTCGGCGCGCTCGGTCCAGTCGGCCGCCTCCGCCAGGTCGCCGGTGTCGAGGTAGGTGCGCGCGAGGTTCACCAGGATGGTCGGCCGGACGGACGCCAGACCGATGGCCTCGCACTCCTGCAGCGACTCGACGAGCACCTCCCGGCCGGCGTCGTGGCGACCGTACGCGACGTGGATGTCGCCTAGGTTGTTGAGCGATCGGACCAGCCCCCCGCGATCCCCGCTCTCCCGTCGGATCCGGATGGCCGCCTCGTAGGCCCCCTGGGCCTCGGAGTCGCGGCCGGCGTCGGCGTGCACCCAGCCCAGGTAGTGGTAGGACTGGGCGATCCCCACCTCGTCGCCGGCCTCGCGCCTCAGCCGCAGCGCGAGCTCCACGTTGGCCTGGGCGTCCGCCATCGAGGTGGGAGACCCGCGGTACAGCTCCACCCGTCCCAGCGCCTCCAGCGCGGTGGCCACGCCGATGAGATCGCCGACCGCCTCGTACAGCGCCCTCGCACGCCCCAGGCAGACCCGGCCTGCGTCCCAGTCGCCCGCGCCGCCGCGCACCTCGCCGATCCGCCGCAGCGCGAACGCCGCCGACTCCGGCGCCCGCGCGGCCGCTGAGTCTCTGAGCATGGCCTCGAACTCCCGGACCGCGCCCTTGTGGTCGCCCGCCGCATCGCGCACGTCGCCCAGCGCCGACCGGATCCCGAGCCGCTCCCGGAAGTCGGCGTCATCAAGGAGCTCGAGCGCCCGCGTGTAGCTGTCGATCGCCTCGTCGCTGGCGAAGCGATCGGCCGCCCGGTCGCCAGCCGCGCGATGACCGAGCGCCGCCCGGGCCGGACGGTCCCCCGCCTCCCAGAACTCGGCCGCGGCCTCGCGTCCCTCGGCGTCGCCCCGTGCCTCGAGCCAGCTGGCGACCACGCGCCTCCACCGGGCCAGCCGCTCGTCCTCTATGAACGTGCGGACCAGGTCGCAGGTCCGGTCGTCCACCAGGCGCCAGCGCTCTTCTGCCGTGGGCACGATCAGCTCGGTCGCCTTCAGGCGCTCCAGCGCGGCCTCGGCCCGCCGCCGCCGCGGATCGTCGACCCAGAAGTCGTCCGCCGGGCGCTCGTCGGCCATCAGGCAAGCCAGAACGCCGGGCAGCTGGAACTCCCGCCCTTGGACCGACCCAGCCTCGAGGACCCGCCGGTCATCGCGCGGCAGCGCGCGGATCCGCAGGCGGAGCAGCTCCGCGGGCCCCTCTGGGAGGTCCCCGGCCCCCAGCCGCTTGAGGTCCACGGTCCAAAGGGGGCGATCGGTGTCGACCACGCCCTGGCCGATGAGCACGTGGACCGCCCCCTCGATCGCACGGGGGTTGCCTTGGGCCCTGTTGACGACGCGGCTGAGCAGCTCCGGAGGCACATCCGGGCAGCGAGCCAGCAACGATCGCACCATGCGCTGGGACGCCGCCTCGTCGAGGGGGCCCAGGTCGATGCCCTCCAGGTCCGTGCCCGGCGGCGCCGCGCCGGCGGTGTCCCGTCCCGAGGCGATGACCAGCACCTTCTGGCGCTGCAGGGCGCCGACCACGCGACGCAGGAGCCGGCCGTCGGACGGGCCCAGGCGATCGACGGCGTCGATCCACAGAACGGTTCTGCGGTCGGCGCGCAGGAGCGCAGACACCGCGCGTGCCATGCGGCGCTCGAGGGCCTCGCCCTCCAGGTGCAGGGCGCCCGCTCCGGGGAAAGGCAGATCCAGCAGCCTGCCGAGGAGGCTCGCCACATCGAACGCCGCCGTGCCGGGCAGACGTTCGCGCACCGACGACAGGAGCCTGCGGCGACCCTCCTCGGCCGCGAGGCCCACCGCAATGTTGAGCTGACGTCGCACCATGTCGGCGAAGGCGCTGCCGCGGAAGCCGTCGACCTCGGGGGGCCGGGCGCGCAGCACCGCCACCGGGGGGTCGCTGCTCCGCTCGAGGCGCGCGAGGCAGTGCTGCACGAACCGGGTCTTGCCGATCCCCTCGGGCCCGCGCACAAGCAGGACCCGCAACGTCTCACCACTGCACACCTTCCGCCACAGGGCGTCGACGCGATCCCGCTCGGCGTCGCGACCCACCAGCGGCGCCGGGGCGGTCTTGGACCCTTGGTGCATCGTGACGTCGTCGCTGGTGGCGTCGGTCGCGACCTTGGAGTCGTCCGGGCGCACCAGCAGGGTCTGGATGTCGTCCGCCGTGCGGTCCTCGCGCGGCGCGTCGTCGTCGTCGGGGCCTCCCCGAGCGGGGCTGTCCTCGATGGCCGTCGAGGCCTCGACCTCGCAGGCATAGCAACGCTGTCGGTCTTCAGGCACGTTCCGGCCGCAGGACGAGCACCGCATCGTGCCGAGTGTGGCGCCACCGACGACGAAGTGGTAGACACCGCGCCCCTCAGGAGAGCCCCATGCGCCTCTTTTCCGGCAAGATCCCGACCATCGCCGAAGAGCTCCTTCGCACCCTCACCACGGAGGGGCACATCGAGGTCACGGCCGAAAACGCTGACGAGACCCAGCTCGACGTCGAGTCGGTGCTCCGGGAATACCTGCGGACCGAGCGCGAGATCGAGGAGGAGGCCCGAGACTTCCTCGAGGCCCGCGGAATGGGGCATGAAGGCTTCGGCAAGGCCAAGCGCAAGGTCGCGGAGAGCCGCAAGTTCGGCCTCGGTGAGGACGGCATCGAGTGGATCGTGGAGCAGCTCCTCGACCTGTTCATGCACACGAACCACATCGAGGAGATCTTCGCCGACGACCTGCTCCTGCGACGGGTGTCCGCCCGGGTGCTCAAGAAGCACATGGCCGAGGATCAGGATCTGAAGCGCGAGGTCGAGCGGCGGCTGAAGAACCTCGAAGAGGGCACCACCTCCTGGGACGTCGAGTACCAGAAGGTCGAGCAGCGGCTGCGCCGCCTCCGAGGGCTTGAGTAGCCTGGGTCCGGCGCCCTTGAAGCTCGTCGCCGCCATCGCCGCGGCGCTCCTGTCCGCATCGTGCAACCCCGAGGTCCCCACCTCCACCCCCGACGGGGCGTGGCGCGCCTTCCGCAAGGCGGTGGAGCGCTCCAACAACCCAGGCGCCTTCAAGCTCCTTTCCGCCCGCGACCAGGCGGCCCTGAAGGCTCGCGCAGCCGACGCAGGGCCCAACGTCGAGCCCTCCTCGATGCTCCACGTCGACCGCCGGTCGCTGCCGCCGTGGCGCGAGATGAAGGTCGATCAGCAGGGCAACAGCGCTTCGGTGACCATCGTCCTGGACGAGGGCGTCGAGGATAAGCGCGAGGCCGTCCTCGAGGGTGACCACTGGCGGGTCGTCCTTGGGGTGTCGCCGCCCTGACGCAGGGGCTATCCTCCCGCCGTGCGCTCGTTCCCCTTCGCCGCGTCTTCGCTGGCCCTCGTGCCGCTCCTCGCCCTGCCCCTGGGCTGTCGGCCCGAGCGCGACGTCAGCCAGGCGGAGGGCGCGTACGGCGCGCTCATCGACGCCTACGACGACGAGGACGCCCAGGCGGTCTGGAACCTGTGCAGCGCCAATACCCATGAGCTGCTGACCCAGGCCCACGGCAAGATGAAGACCCTCAAGAAGGTGATCACGGCCGAGTTTCCCGTGGGCCAGCGCAAGCAGGCGCTGCATGCCTCCGGGGTGTCGCTGCTGGACGGCGCGCAGAACGCCCGCGCCCTGTTCGCCAAGGTCTCGCGCCTGGACAAGCTCAACTTCGACGGTGGCGTCCGCTACGGCGCCGAGGTCAAGGAGAGCGAGGTGGACCCGGAGGCGGGCAAGGCCACCTTCCAGACCCAGGCCGGCCAGACCTGGGTGCTCACAAAGGACGAGGAGGGGGCGTGGAAGACCACCCACCTCGAGGCCCTGTTCCAGCGCCACCTGGACACGGTCACCGGCAACCTGAAGACCGCCCAGGACTTCGCCAAGAAGGCGAAGGACCACGAAAAGGCGGTCGGGGTGCGGTTCAAGCAGCTGGTCAAGGGCCACTAGCGCGATCGGGCCCGCGGGCTCAAGGCAAGGGGGAGATATGCGTAGCTTCACGGGTGGGTCAGCGCTGCTGATCGCGGCGGCGATCAGCGTAGCGGCGCCGCAGGCGGCGGACGCTTGCGGCGGCTTCTTCTGCAACAACAACAACCCGGTCAACCAGTCCGGTGAGCAGGTGATCTTCGGCGTCGAGGGCGACGGGAAGATCGAGATGTGGATCCGCGTCTTCTACGAGGGCGAAGCCAGCGAGTTCGCCTGGGTGATCCCCGTGCCGTCGGACCCGACGGTGGGCGTCGGCGTCGAGGCGTTCTTCGACGATCTGCTAGGCCGCACCAACATCGTGGGGCGCTACGTGATGACCTGCGCCAGCGGCGACTGCGACAACGTGGACGACTGCGACGACTTCGCAGAGGCCGCCGGCGGCGATGGCGGCGACGACGGCGGGGGCGGGGGCGGCGTCACGGTGCTTCAGCAGGGCCAGACCGGCGCGTACGAGTTCGTGGTGCTGTCCGGCGAGGACGCCGGGACCATCGTGCAGTGGCTGACCGACGAGGACTACGACGTCGGCGACATCGGCGAGGACCTGCTCAACCCCTACATCGCGGCAGGCCAGAACCTGCTGGCGATGAAGCTGCAGAAGGGCCGCTCGGCTGGCGATCTGCAGCCTATCCGCCTGAGCTTTCACGCCGACCAGCCCGCCATCCCGCTCAAGCTGACCGCCGTGGCCGCCACGCCCGACATGCCCGTGCACGTCTGGGTCTTCGGCGCCCACCGGGCCGTCCCGACCAACTTCAGCCACGTCACCCTCAACCCCGTGCTGCTGTTCGGCCGTGCGTGGGAGTTCCAGGACAACCTCAACCGGGCCATGAACGAGGCCGGGGGCCGTGCGTTCACCACCTTCTCGGCCGGCGCCCCCACCGATCTGGGCCTGGACTACCTCGACGAAGAGCAGCACACGGCCGACGGACTCGAGGACCACGACGACGACACCCGAGCCCTCCTCGCCGAGCTGGTCCGCCGCTTCGGCTGGCGAGGCCGCGAGATGACCAGCCTGCTTCGACAGTGGTTCCCGGTCGGCGAGGCGTACATGTTCTGCCCCTGGGAGTGGGAGTGGCGCAACGGCGAGGAGGACCCGCCCGCCGAGTGCGTCAACGAGCAGGGCTACTACACGGGGCAGGAGGTCCGCAGAGAGGTCTACCCCCAGGAGATCGACATCCCGGCGCTCAAGGCGGCCCTGGACGAGCGCATCATCGCCCCGCGCGTCGCCGCCGACCGCCTGCTCAAGACCCACGCGGTGGTCACCCGCCTGACCGGCAGCATCTCCCCGGACGAGATGACCGTCGACCCCGCCTTCCGCTTCGCGCAGGACGCCCCCCTGCGACCCAGGATCCGCCAGGCCGCCCGCGTGCAGTTCTGCGAGCAGGCCCCCGAGGACGAGTGCTGGTGGAACCCGCCGACCCTCGAGTTCTACGAGGGCGGCCTCCGCCTCGCCACGGGCGGCCGCATCGACGAACGCGAGCGCCGCGAGGCCCTGTTCGGAGACATGCCCGCCGCCCAGATCATCGAGGAGTGGGGCGAGCAGGGCGAGGCCCAGGTCACCGTCAACCTCACCGACGACATCCACGCCCTGGCCCGTGAGTCCTCCGCCCTCGTCGTCGATCTGCCCGCCGACGCCTTCGACGACACCCGCCCGCCCCAGCCCGGCGACGCACAGTGCGGCCCCTACGAGGAGCCCAGCGACAACTTCGGCGCCGCCGCGGAAGGCGCCAGCTCCCCGGGCGGCGGCGACGCCGGAGCCGGCAGCGGAGGCGGCGCAGGCACCACCCTCCCGCCCTGGGACCCGGGCGCCCCCCGCCCGGACGGCGCCTCGGGCGGACGGACAGAGGCGGAGGGTTGTGCGTGCACACAGCCCATCAACCCCACCACGTCCTCTCCCTCCCAGATCCTCGGCCGTTGGCTACCTTTGCGGCGCTGACCGGCCGCCGATCGATCAGAGGCAACAAGCCCTAGCAGGACCGGGTATGGACCCTTCCCTGTCGGTCTCCGGTTGCCGGCCGCCTGCCGCCGGTTTCCGGACGCCCTTGGGATCCGTGCGGCCTCCGCGCCAAGCGCCAAGGGGAATCCTATCGGTCTCCGGTCTCCGGTCTCCAGTCTCCGGCCGCCGGTTTCCTCTTCCCATCGCTGTAGATCTGAACGTTCGATCTGCGCCTTCTCCGGAAACCGGTGGCCGGTTCCGGAGCCCGGCCGCCTCTCGACCGCCCCGGTGAACGGCTGCGGGCTGTCAAGCGGACGGGCCCATCAGCAGGCCGTGGTCAGGGGGGAGTGAACGGATACTCCTGCTCTTGACCGCGACTGTCCGCGCCGGAGCGAGGTCCATGGGCTGGGGATCACGAGCAGGCCCCGAACGCGCATCCGGGCCAGTGCCCATACGGACCTCAGACCTACGATGCGGAACCGACCTGGCGATCACCCCCGGCCGGCCGGATTATCAGTTGCATGCCATTCAGAAAGTAAATACTGTTCAACCAGTACAGCAGGCAGGGGGTGGACGTAGCCGACGATCCGAGGTGCGCCGACTTGCGGCGGCCCAGGCGCCACCTCACCGCACTGGTGCCCTGCACCCGCACCCGGGTGGGGATGTCGCGGCGCCGTCCGAGGTCTGTTGGGCTGCGGTCTGCGGCGTACACATCGACGACGACCGTGCGTTGGAGGATGCGACGGGCGGGCTGCCGGACGGAGCGCCCACTCCTGATCTGCCCGCAGGCGGCATCGCCGCGCCAACCCGCCGCTCGATGGCCGTATCCACTGGGACGGCGGCCGCGCGGCGGGTCGGCCACGGCCGGGCTGGGCGGCGCCGCCGGAGATCTATGATGACAGGCATGAAGCTACGCATCGCGCTGTTCTCCGCCGCCATCGCAGCGTCCGCCGGCGGGTGCGACGGAGATCCTGAGGCCCACGCCGAGGACGCCGAGCCCGCCGAGCCCGCCGAGGGCGAGGGGGGAGCGGGGCAGGGTCGGGAGGGGGAGGGAGAGGCCGTCGGTGACGGGCGCCTGCGCGCGGCGCCGACTCTCGCGTCGGGCGGCGGGTTCCGGCTGCGGGCCGCGGAGGTGGTGGGCGCGTCGGACGTGGTGGTGGGCCCAGACGGCGGCGCCGCCAGGGTCCGGGTGGCACCGGTGCCCGCGGGCGGGACGATGGCCGGCGACCGATTTCGGCTGACGACGCTGCAGGTCGAAGGATGGTGAGCCATCCCCGATCT
>PVBE012595912.1_pt1 | contig 10831 bp, 7 predicted proteins | sample 1631181 | NCBI WGS metagenome assembly PVBE01 (sample SAMN08397723, study PRJNA350692) | Marine metagenome, whole genome shotgun sequencing project. | isolation source: water | place: Pacific Ocean | collected 2012-04 | reverse complement strand
CGGGAGGGGTAGGGACTGCGTTCGCAGGTCTTTTCCAGGAAGACAGGAACCAACGTTTCGCCCCGAGCTCAGTCCTTGGCGGCCTTGGGATCGAGGGCGTCGCGCAGTCCGTCCCCGAGGAAGTTCAAGGCGAAGAGGGTCGTGGTGAAGAAGAGTCCGGGCAGGATGAGGAGCATGGGCTGGGTCTCCATGTAGTTCGCGCCGTCCTTGATGAGGACACCCCATGAGCTGTTGGGAGCCTTGATGCCCAGGCCAAGGAAGGAGAGGGTGGCTTCATACATGATGAAGCTTGGGATGGTCAGGGTGACGTAGACGATGGCAGGGCCCAGGGTGTTTGGGATGAGGTGACGGAAGAGAATGCGAGATGGGCTCAATCCCAGGGAGATGGCGGCCTGGGCGAATTCCTGTTGTTTGAGCGAGAGGATCTGCGAACGGGTAATCCGGGCCAGGGTGAGCCAGCCGAGGGCTCCGATGGCCATGAAAAGCGGCAGGATGTTGGCGAGACGGTGGGTGGTTTCATCCGGGAACTTCCAGTGCTTCACCAACCACGTGGCGACCTCGCTGGCGGACCCGGAGATGACTTCCTGGAGGAGGATGACCAGCACGAGGAAGGGAATGGCGTAGAGGGTGTCCACCGCCCGCATCATGATCGCGTCAGTACGGCCGCCCGTGTAGCCGGAGATTGCGCCATAGGAAATCCCGATCACGAAGGCCACACTGGTGGCGATCAAGCCAACGAGAAGGGAGACTTGACCGCCGAAGAGGATGCGGGAGAGCAGGTCCCGTCCCATCTGGTCGGTACCGAGAAGGTGCAGGGTGTTCCCGGAGGACGAGCCCACGGCGGCGAACTTGTTGGCAAGGTTCTGTTCGTTGGGATCGCCGGTGAACCAGGCAGCCACGAAGCAGAGCAGGAACATCACAATGAGCACGACTCCGCTTACGACCGCCACCTTGTTCTTGCGGAGGCGCAACCAGGCATCCCGCCAGAGCGAGGAGCCTTTTTCTGTGACTGTGGAAGTGTCCGCCAAGTTTGTGAGGGGTGATCGCTGGGGGCTAGAGAGAATCGCGCAGGCGTGGGTTGAGGTAGGCCTGGATGATGTCGGAGACCAGGTTGAGGATGACAATGAGGAAGCCGTAGTAGAGGACGCAACCAAGGAGAAGATCCTCGTCCCGGTCGATGGTGGCGTCGATGAAGTGGCGGCCCATCCCGGGAATCTGGAAGATGGTTTCCACCACGAAGGATCCGCTGATGAGATAGGCAAAGGCGGGTCCGAGGTAGGCCACGCTGGGAATCAGGCCACCACGCAGGGTGTGGCGCGTAATGACGGTGAGGGCGGGAACTCCCTTGGCCTGGGCGGTACGCACGAAGTCCTGGCCCAGGACCTCCAGCATGCCCCCGCGGGTGAGGCGGGCGAGGTAGGCAGCGGGAGCGAGGCCGAGGGTGATGGCGGGAAGGATCCAGTCAACCGGGTTGTCCCAGCCCGCCACCTTGAAGGCAGGGAGGCGCATTGCGACCTGGGTCTGCAGCAGGGGGCCGATGATGAAGGCGGCCACGCAGATTCCGATCATGGCAAAGCCCATGGAGGCGTAATCAACCCAGGTGTTCTTTCGTACCGCCGAGAAGACCCCGAGGGGAATGCCGATGACACAGGCCACCAGAAGGGCATTGAGTCCGAGGACCACCGAAGCGGGAAAGGACTGCTGGAGAATCAGGCTGACCTTGCGGTTTTTCTTGGGGGAAATACCGAGGTCCTGTTGCAGGAGGAGACGCTGGAGACGCAGACCGTACTGAATGCGCCAGGGCTTATCGAGGCCGAAGCGTTTCATCTGTTCCTCCTTGGCTTCCGGGGACATGGCCTTCTCGGTGGTAAAGGCGTCGCCCGGCAGCGCCTTGATCAGGAAGAAGGACAGGGTGTAGAGCACGAAGAGGACCAGAAGGCCCTGAAGGATTCGCCTGAAGATGAAGCCAATCACGGTGCGCGGTTAATTCGGTTCCAGGGAGACCCACTTCCATGGGTGATTGTTGAGGAGGAGGGGGTTCCACCCCTTCACCCTTGGGTCGATGAGGTAGTTGGTCGTATACCAGTAGATCGTAATGGCGGGCAGTTCTCCCATGAGGATCTTCTCGGCTTTCTGCAGGACCAGCAGTCGCTTGGCAGGATCCCGTTCGTGCTCGCTTTGCTTGAGGATTTCCTCGAATTCCCCGTTGGCCCATCCGGTGCGGTTGTTGCCTCCGTCCTTGATCCACATGTCGAGGAAGGTGGTGGGGTCGAGGTAGTCGCCGATCCAGCCTGAGTCCGCGAGATCGTAGTCCAGATTGGTCATGGCGTTGAGGTAGGAGGTCCACTCCTTCTGGGCGATCTCGATGTGAATTCCGAGGTGTTTCTTCCACATTCCCTGGTAGGCTTCGGCCATGCGCTTGGAGACATCCCGGTCCGGGGCGAGGAGAGTGATGCGGGGGAAATCAATGCGGTTCTGGAAGCCCGCCTCATCCAGTAATCTGGCGGCCTGGTCCGGGTCGAAACTGATGGCGCGTCCGGTCTTGTAATTGCCGAAGGGGGGGACCATTCCGTAGGCTGGTTCCTGGCCGCCCTGGGTGATGTTCTCGATGAGGGATTCGCGGTCGATGGCCATGCCAAGGGCCTTGCGCACCCGGATATCGTCGAGGGGTTTGCGGGTCACGTTGCAGCGCACGAATTTTGTCCCGAGGTAGAGTTCACTGCGGAACTGGTCGGGGTAGTTCTTCCGGGCGTAGGGAATGAACTCCGGGGGCACGATGTAGGTGATGTGCATCAACCCGTCGAAGAACATGCGAGACTCGGTATAGGAGTTGACCACCGGCAAAAAGCGGATGCCGTCCAGTTGCACCTTGTCCCGGTCCCAGTAGTGGGGGTTCTTTTCGACCGCGATATGATCGTTGATGCGCCAGGACTTCAACGCGAAGGGACCGTTGCTCACGATGTTCCCGGGCTTGGTCCACCCCGAGAACGGGGCGTCGATCTTGCCGTTGGAATGCTTCATGACCACGTGGCGGGGCACGGGATACCACGTGTAATGCTTGGTGATCTCGGGAAGGAAGGGAATCGATCCGCGGAGGCTGATTTCAAGGGTGTAATCATCGGGAGCCCTGATTCCGACTTTGCTGAAGTCCGTGATCTCGCCCTTGTAGAACTCTTCCGCATTCCTGATGTAGAAGAGCATCTCGTTATACTCCGAACCCAGGGTCTTGGTCAGGATGCGCTGGTAGGAGAAGAGGAAGTCTTCGGCGGTGACCGGAACCCCGTCCGACCATTTCCGGTCGCGGCCAAGGTTGAAGGTCCAGACGGTGAAATCCTCGTTGGCTTCCCAGGACTCGGCTGTGCCGGGCAGGGCCTGGCCGTCGACGGACTGGTGTTCAGTGCACAGTCCCTCGAAGAGGGCGCGGATGAGATTGCTTTCCAGGACTCCGGTGACGAGGTGGCAATCCAGTCCCTTGGGCTCCGAGGAGTTCCCCACGATGAGGATCCTGTCCTCCACGGCCCTGTCGGCGGCAGTTCGATCGTCGCAACTGAGCAGAAGGGCGGGGACGAGGGAGGGAAGCAGGCGGCGGAGAACGCGCATCGGGAATACGTTGCGACAGATACCGTGGCCTTGGCAAAGCTCTTTGCCGGATTGGTCGTTTTTTTGGGGGAATATGTTCCCGTTTCCGGGATGAATTTTCCGCAGGCTTGATTCGTTCCACCGGAAGGCTAGAACCCCTGTGACGTCCTCCGTCTCCTCCCCTAATCGATGAAGGCCTATTTCATTCGGCGCCTGCTGCTGGTTCCCATCACCATGCTCGGGGTGACGCTCTTGGTCTTTGCTATTACCCGGATCGTTCCGGGCGGCCCGCTGGAGAAAATTCTGATGGAGGCCAGCCAGGCAAGCGAGGGTGGAGGATCTGGCGGCAGTGGAGCCGGGGAGTTGAGTGGAGCCGGATATGAAGCCTACGAAGAACTCGCCGAGGGTCTCTTCCTGGATAAGGCCCTTTTCCGCGGGTACTTTGAGTGGCTGGGCTTTCTTCCGCGTGAACGACTCATCAGCAAAGGGCGCTTCCGCGATCTGGGGAAAGATATGGTGGAGAAAGATCTCATCGAGGATTCCACCAAAGAGAGCTTGGTTGTTCTCAAGGGGACCGGACGCCGGGCAAAGATCACGCGGGACGACAAAAACAAGATTGTCTCGGCCTACTACTCCGACGATAAAACGGATATTTCCAAGAAGGGCTGGAAAGTTCGCATTGAGAACGTCCGGGAGCAGAAGGAAAAGTGGGCGCGTTTGACCATGCAACCGGTAGAGAACGCGCCTGATGATTTTGCGGATCGAGTGGTGGCCTACAAGCCGCGCTTTGCGGGTTTGCTGCAAGGCGATCTCGGACGGTCGGCGCTCTATGGCGATCCGGTCTGGTCGCTCATCAAAGAACGCATTCCGGTGGCGCTGCACTTTGGAATCCTGACTGTGATAATCACTTACTGTGTCTGCATTCCCCTCGGGGTAGTGAAGGCGATCAAGCACCGTACGATGATCGACAATGCGACGTCGGTTCTCATTTTTGTGGGCTACTCGGTGCCCGGCTTTGCCTTAGGGGCCTTGATGGTAGTTTACCTTGGGGTGCGTTGGAAATTGTTCCCGATGTTTGGTTTGGAGAGTGACAACTTTGCCGAGATGACGACTTGGGAGCAGATCAAGGACAAGGCATGGCACACCGTCTTGCCGCTGATCTGCTACGTAGTGGGAAGCTTCGCCTTTCTCACCATGATGATGAAGAACAACCTCATGGACAACCTGGCAGCGGACTACGTGCGAACTGCTGTGGCGAAGGGGGCAAGTTTTCGCAAGGCGGTCTTTCGGCACGCCTTCCGCAACTCCTTCATTCCGATCGCATCGACTCTGGGGCAGCTCATTACCATTCTGGTGGCGGGAAGTATTCTCATCGAATCGGTCTTCGATATTCAGGGATTTGGCCTGCTGCAATTGCAGGCTCTGTTAGGCAAGGATCAATTCGTGATCATGGGAGCGCTGACGATCTCGGCTTTCCTTCTCATCGTAGGAAACATTCTGTCGGATGTCATCGTGTCGATGATCGATCCCCGGGTGAAGTTCAACTGAGATGCTGCGCATTCTAGGAATTCTATTCGTGCTGGGCGCCATTCTGGGAGGTGTCGGCGAACTGTTTTCACTGGAGTTCCCTGCCGTGCGGTTTCCGTTTCGGCTGAGTCGCGAGTTAGGCTGGCTTCACGTCGACAACGAGGGGTTGCTGGGGAATCTCTATGGGCGGGCCGAGAATCAGTTTCTCTGGTTTGGGTGGGCTGCGACTCTTCTGCTCGCTCTGGTTGGGTGTTACTTGATCTTCCGTTTCTGGAGGAAGAACGCCTTTGGTCCAATAACGCTGCGTCGGATCCAGCGATTCAAGTCAATCCGCCGGGGCTACATCTCGCTCCTGATCCTGGTGACGCTGGCCGGGATCGCCTCGCTAGATCATTTCCTGGTTGGCAAAGAAGCCCTGTTGGTGAAGTGCGATGGGAAGTGGACTTCGCCGGCGCTCACCTCCAAGGTTGAGAAAGGGAAGGACTACGGTTTGACGGAGGGAGACTCTGCGGAGTCTCCGGTCGCCTACCGGGATTTGAAGAAGCAGTGGGCGGAGGCTGGTGTGGAAGAAGGGTGGATCCTCATGCCGCTCGTTCCCTATGCCCCGACCGAAGATCCGGTGCGTTCTTCGTGGACCGCGCTCACCGAAAAAGATGGTAAACTCTATAAAGGCGGCGAACTGTATTCCGGGAATGCCTCGCAGGTCTATGACCTCGATAATCCCGAGCGCCAGCATCTGCGGTTTCGTTTCAGGGATGGCATCAAGAGCGGAGTGGCGGATGGCTGGGACCGGGAGGGCAATCGCGTCTATGCTGCGGAGTACAGAGGTGGGGTTCTCTTGCCCGAGAAGCAAAAGTGGAACGGGAAAGGGGCTGTCGAGGAGTTCCTAAAGGTCGAGAGTAGCGTGTTGTGCGAAGTCCACTACCGCCCGGCGCCACCAAAGCTCGACCAGGCCCCCCGTCACCTGCTTGGAACGAATCCGGATGGCTATGACGTGGTGGCGTACCTCTATGGCGGCCTCCAGGTGAACTTCAAGGCAGCCTGCGTCTACATTCCCCTTGTTTACTTCATCGGAATTACGGTCGGCCTCCTCATGGGATACTTTGGCGGATGGTTTGACCTGATCGTGCAACGTGTCATCGAGATCCTTTCCAATATTCCCTTCCTCTTCGTGGTCATGATCGCGAGCACCGCGGTTCCGGAGAAAATGAAGGAGCAATTCGGGCTGTGGATCATCATTGCGATCCTCGTGGCCTTTGGCTGGATGGGAATGACCTACCTGATGCGGACGGCCGCCCTGAAAGAAAAGGCGCGGGACTACATCGCGGCGAGTCGGGTCGTGGGCGCATCGACAATGCGGGTGATCTTCAAGCATTTGCTGCCGAACTCGATCGCGATCGTGGTGACTCTGATTCCCTTCTCGATCTCCGGGTTAGTGCTTTCTCTGACGGCCTTGGATTACCTGGGGTTTGGTCTGCCCGGAAAGTATGCCTCATGGGGGCGCTTACTCAAAGATGGTCTGGATGCTCTCTCGGCGCCTTGGTTGGTGACCTCGGCTTTCTTGTGTCTGGTCGTGGTGCTCATTCTTATCACCTTCGTTGGTGAAGCGGTGCGGGAGGCCTTTGATCCCAAGAAATTCAGCTACTATCGATAATGAGAGTTTGCATGTTGATCACTTTGGCGGCCTTCGCTCTCATGGGATGCAGTGAGAAAGACGAAGAGCGTGTTCTCGGCTTGGGATTCGACGAGTGGTACCCCCGCTACAACGAGTATATCAAGGACTGGTTGGCGGAGGAACTGGACAAGGAGTATGAGAAGCTCGCCAAGGAAGAGAAGGCGTTGGCTGAAGAAGAGGACGGCGACCACAAGGCGATCGAGGACAAGATCGACGGTCTCAAAGCCAAGATCGAGCGTCTGAAGTTCCGGCAGGGGGTTGGCAACTACTTTCATTTCAAGTCCCTTGAAGAGCTGCCCGAGGGTCTGGTTTGGGAAGACGGTATGGATCAGCCTGAGATCGGAGATCCCAAGTGCAAGAAAGGTGGCACTTTCCGCTATTTCATTACTTCCTTTCCGCCGACTATTCGGGGCTTCGGGACAAACTCGAACAACGCTTTCCGGGGCGAACTTTATGACAACGTCGAGCTTAGCCTGGTTGACCTCCACCCGGAGACCGGTCAGATCATTCCGGCGCTGGCAAAGGAGTGGGCTTTGGGGCCAGACGGGCGGACGGTGTTCTTCCGGATCGATCCGGACGCGGCCTACAATGATGGGGTGCAGGTCAAAGCGCGCGACTTCATGGTGTGGGCCTATCTTCGTGCGTCTGACAACGTAGTTTCGCCGTGGTTCAAGCAGTTCATTCGGGAGCAGTTCGCCCAGTTCACGGTCTATAGCGATGACTTGCTCGCAGTAACCTTGCCCACTCAGCGTCCCAAGTTGCCTTATTTCGCGTCGGTACGCCCTTCGGCCCCGCACTTCTACGAAGAGTTCGGGGCTGACTTCGAAGAGCGCTATCAATGGCGGGTTCCTCCTACTACCGGGGCTTATACCCTCTACGACAAAGACCTCGTGAAAGGCGCTTCGATCACCTTGTCGCGAGTGGAGGATTGGTGGGCGAAGGATAAGAAGTTCTACCGCTATCGCTACAATGCCGATCGCCTGTCTTACCGGGTCGTGCGTAACTTGACCAAGGCTTGGGAGCTCTTCCGGGCGGGGGAGATCGATTATTTTGGGGTGACCTTGCCGGAGTACTGGTATGAAAAGTCGGAAATGCCATCGGTGTTCGACGGGTTTGTCGAACGCTATACTTGGTACAACCGTTACCCGCGTATTCCATGGGCGCTCTATCTCAATATCGCGCTCGCTCCTCTCGATAACATCGACGTGCGGATCGGGATTCAGCACGCCACAAACTGGCAGCGAGTTATCGATGTAGTCTTGCGGGGCGATGCGGGTCGTCTCGCGGGGTGGACGATGGGTTACGGTGAAATCGATAACCCGGCGATTGAGCCGCGGGCCTTCTCGGTATCCAAAGCGCGCGAGGCTTTTGCGAGAGCGGGTTATACCGAAGAGGGATCGGACGGCATCCTACGCACCGTTGACGGCAAACGCCTGGAGGTGGTGGTGAGTTATCGCCATCTACCGGTTCGGACGCGCATGATGACCATCCTTAAGGAAGAGGCCAAGAAGGCGGGACTCGATTTCATCCTAGATGGGGGCGACGGTACCCTGATCTATAAAAAGCAGATGCAGAAGAAGCATCAGATCGCCTTTGGAGCTTGGAATTTTACCCCTCCGTTTCCGCGTTACTTCGAGTATTTTCATTCCAGCAATGCCTACGACGAGCAGGGGAATCTGAAACAGAATACCAACAATGTTTTTTCGTTCAAAGATGCGCGGATGGATGAGCTGGCGGGGAATTACCGCAATGCCAAGACGGAGGAGGAGTTGATCGAGTCCGCTCATGAGATGCAGCAGATCATTCACGACTCCGCGGTCTTTGTTCCTGGCTATGCCACTGAGTTCGCGCGCATCGCCTGCTGGCGTTGGGTCCGCTGGCCGGACAGCGAGTTCACCGAACTCTCGCCGCCCTTGGTTTATATCCCGATGGAGAGCTACGCCTATTGGATCGACGACGAGGTGAAGGAGAAAACGATTTCTGCGCAGCGGGAGGGCCGCGAGTTTGATGAGGTGCAAGCGGTGAAGGATCGCTATCGGCTGGTGCGCGAGACCAAGGATGATGAATCGGAAGAGGAGGGCATTGAATGAGCGAGACGCTCCTTGAGGTCAAAGACCTAGTGACCAGCTTCCAGACCGATAGTGGCCTGGTGAGGGCGGTGGACGGCGTGAGTTTCTCAGTCGAGAGAGGTAAGACGGTCGGAGTGGTGGGGGAATCCGGTTGCGGGAAAACCGTCACGGCCATGTCGATCATCGATCTTTTGCCGAAGCCCTCCGGTCAGATCTTGGAGGGGTCGATTAATTTCAAAGGGGAAGACTTGTGCCTGGTCTCCGAGAAACGCCGCCGCAACGTGCGGGGGAACGAGATCGGGGTGATTTTCCAGGAGCCAATGGCTGCCTTGAACCCGGTCCACCGCATCGGCCGACAGATCATGGAGGTTCTTCGGCTACATAAGGAGATCTCCAGGCGTGACGCTCTCGAGCAAGCAGTGGAGTTGCTGAATAAGGTTGGTATTGCAGCGCCCGAGCGGCGCGTTATCGATTACCCACACCAGCTTTCTGGTGGGATGAAGCAGCGCGTCATGATTGCGATTGCGATTGCCTGTGGGCCCGACCTTTTAATCGCCGATGAGCCGACAACCGCACTTGATGTAACAGTTCAGGCACAGATTCTGAATGTGATTGCTGAGATGCAGGCGGACTTGGGAATGTCGGTCCTCTTGATCACGCACGATCTTGGGGTGATCGCCGAGACGTGTGATGAAGTGGTGGTGATGTATGCTGGTCGGGTGGTGGAGCGGGCGCCGGTAATAGAGCTTTTCACCAATCCGCGTCATGCTTATACGAAAGGACTGCTATCCTCGATCCCGCGCTTGGACACGGATCGGAAGTCGGTCTTGCCTACGATTGAAGGACAGGTTGCTGCCATTCAGGATTTTGTTCCTGGCTGCCGATTCTGCCAACGGATGGAGCGTGGGGGCAAGACTCTTGAGGAGCGAGCGGACTATAAGGAGATCGAGCCGTGTCACTGGGTAGAAGCCTGCCCTAAATGTTACGAGGATCAGAGTCGATGAGTTCTACGACAGACAGCGTTTGCGGTCAGAATCCGCTTCTTGAGGTTGACGATCTCCGTATGCACTTTCCTGTGCGTGGGGGTGTATTTCTGAAAAAGATAGGCGCAGTACGAGCGGTAGATGGAGTGAGTCTGGATATCGGCGAGGGTGAAACTCTTGGCTTAGTAGGAGAATCGGGGTGCGGGAAGTCGACCTTGGGCAAATGCATTGTGCGATTATTGCGTCCAACCGAGGGACGTGTTGTCTTTCAAGGAAATGATATCACACATCGGAGTCAGGGATCGTTGAGGCCTCTACGGCGTGATTTGCAGATGGTATTCCAGGATCCAGTGGAGTCGCTGGATGCGCGGATGTCGGTGGGCGAGTTGATTGCAGAGCCCCTGATCATCCAGAAAGTGCCGCGGTCCTTGCGACGCGAGAAGGTGAGAACCCTTCTTGACCGGGTTGGTCTTCCGCAGTCGGCAGCCGAGCGGTTTCCTTTTGAGTTTTCGGGTGGTCAGAGGCAGAGAATCGGTATCGCCCGGGCGCTGGCGGTGGAACCAGACCTGCTCGTGCTCGATGAGCCGGTGTCGGCCCTGGATGTTTCAGTGCAATCGCAGATTCTTAATCTGCTGGTGGAGCTACAGAAGGAATTTAGAATGAGTTACCTGTTCATTGCTCACGATCTGGCCGTCGTGAAGCATATCAGTGATCGGGTAGCGGTGATGTATCTGGGCAAATTGGTGGAGGTGGCGGGAGCAGATGAAATCTACGCGAATCCGCGTCACGCTTATACCAAAGCCTTGCTCTCCGCTGTGCCCGTTCCCGATCCGACGGTGGAGCGCGAGCAGAATGTTCTGGAGGGGGACGTGCCCTCGCCGATCAACCCCCCGGCAGGCAGTGCCTTCGGACACCGGATCAGTCATCCCAGGTATGAGGAGACCATTGGAATGGATCTCAGCCTGGTGGAGATCGAGTCAGGTCACTGGGTGGCGCGG
>PVBE011950329.1_pt1 | contig 10832 bp, 10 predicted proteins | sample 1631181 | NCBI WGS metagenome assembly PVBE01 (sample SAMN08397723, study PRJNA350692) | Marine metagenome, whole genome shotgun sequencing project. | isolation source: water | place: Pacific Ocean | collected 2012-04 | reverse complement strand
GTGAAGGCGAGGGTGAAGGCGAGGGCGAGGGTGAAGGCGAGGGTGAAGGCGAGGGCGAGGGTGAAGGCGAGGGTGAAGGCGAGGGTGAAGGTGAAGGTGAAGGCGAGGGTGAGGGTGAGCCGATTGCCTGTTTCGGCGCGTCTCAGACTGGCGTTTCGTCGCCGGGGGCTACTGGCGACCTGCTATTGATTCTACTTGCTTCGTTGGCCTTTGCGCGGCTTGGATTGAAAAGAAAATATAGTTGAGCCCTGTTTGACACAAATATTCAACAGAACACAGAAATCCCTTGGTGTCAGGGGATTTCTGTGTTCGTGGTACTTACAGGGTGAATAAGTTGACCTTACGCGTTGAGGGCGAGATAGCGAAGGCCCATGAAAGTCGAATACATAAACCCATTTATCGAGAGCGTTACGGATTTGTACGCCACAATGCTACAAACCAAGGCACTGCGTGGGAGTTTGTCGTTAACCCGGGAGGATGGGGTCCACCTCAGATTCGAGGCAGGACTTTCCACTGATGTTTCCTTATCGAGCGCCAGATGAGTTAGACGCTCGTAGCAATACTCGACATATGCCCGAAGTAATCCGCGTAGGCGTTTTTCGCTGAAGACAATGGCGGGCAACCTTCGGAGATTTCAATCTAGAAGAGCCAAGTTCTCAGCCTGAAGACCGAGTCGGATTCTGAATAACGGAGCGATGAAGCGAACAACCCGCAATATACAATTGAACATCGGTACCCCAGGGACATATGATGGGAAATGAGCGCAGAGAAAAAAGAGAGAGCGTAGCAAACCAACGTCAAGCAGGCCAAATCGCCACGTTGCCGTCATCGCTCTAAGTCGTTACACTTCAGGCGGTACGAATTTTCGGGAGGGACAGCTATCCGCTTGACTCCAGTGGGCACAATATGTAGCGTTCGGGCGCCCGTGGCACGCACTGGCGGGCAAGCCGCCAGTGGGGCCTGTCAGTCACGCTAACCCGCCTAGGCCTTCTTCCTGGCAAGCGTAATGCCGTCGCGCACAGTCAGGAGAACCGCTTCCGCCCGCTCGTCGTTGTGCACGTGCGTATTGAAGGCCACAATGGCGTGGTCCATGGGCTCCTTAGGGTCGAGCACGCGACCGCTCCAGAGCACGTTATCGACCACCAGGAGGCCCCCCGGGCGCACCTTGGGCAGGCAGGCGTCCCAGTAGGGGATGTAGTTCTCCTTGTCGGCGTCGATGAACACGAGGTCGAAGGGGCCGTCGAGGGTTTCGAGGGTCTCGAGCGCCGGCCCCATCCGCAGCTCAATCTTCTTGCCGTGGGAACTCTTCTGCCAGTGCTTCTTGGCCATTTCGGTCACCACCGGATCGACGTCGCAGGTGATAAGCTTGCCGTCGTCGGGCATGCCCATGGCCATGGAGAGGCCGCTGTAGCCTGTGTAGCAGCCGATCTCGAGCACCAAGCGCGCGTCGAGTAGCCTGACCAGCATTCGCAGCAAACTTCCCTCGACATGGCCACTTTGCATCATGGGGAAGCGGGCGTTGGCCTGGGTATCCGTGGCGAGCTCCGTTAGCGCGGGATCCTCGTCGGTGGCGTGGGCCTTCGCGTAGGCCTCGATGAGGGGCGGTGTCAGTTCCATGGGTTTCTCCTGTTAAATCTTTAGCCTAATCCTGTAAGGTTAAGATACTCAGCCCAACTCCAAAGGCCATGTCATCAGGGTCTTTCGCTGTTTGCCGCACGAGGTCGCTATCGTGAACAGGGTATCAGTCACCATCGGCTCCCGCCCATTGCGCCAACAGCCCTTCATCCACATCGAATATCAAGAACGCTGCGAACCCCGCCGCCTCCGCCTTTGGGTCCAGTCGAGTCCCACATACCGAAAACAAGATCGGTCGGGCACAGCTCAAACAAAGGCGTCGCATTCGCCAAACTCACCGAATCGATTTGGCTTCCAAGATCCGAATGACGGAAATCTACACCATCAAGAAGGCTGTCACGCAGGATTGCGTCTGCAATGCGGTGAGGGGCCTGCAAGCTCGTGACTTTTCCGACTTCGGTTAGAAATTCGTTGCCCGAGAAATCAACTTCGATAACAGGTACTTGGAGTCGGCCATCGTCTACCGCCTGCTGAAGGGCCTCTTCCATGCGGTTCGCTTGACTCTGCACGCTGTCGAGGAGGACGCACTTGACGAGATCATCTCGTCCAGGAAGACGGTGAAACTCTGTGGCCTAGGCCGCGCCCGCATATGTAGGGGGAAATACTTTATCTCCCTCACCCCCGCTGGCTGTAGTTCGGTCCTGCAGCGAAACGCGACCGCAGACCCGTTCACCGCTTTAGTCGGTTTGTCTAACGTTAAGGACTTGGTCACGTATCTTCCTCCCTGTATGTGCTCCGCGAAGCCTCGCCGTCCACGTCGCTACGTCGACACGCTTAATTACACCCTTCGACTAAAAGTATGATTCTAATGTGAAAGCCGAGCTATTACAATCCTTTCGCTCGCGCTCGGGGTTGCGCCGCAAACGAGACCAATTGTCCTTGCGATATCTTTACGAGATCTTCCCTCCTCGGAGCATTGTTAGGGAAGAAGATAGACACCCTGTAAAAAAGGCTAGAATGGCGCGCCCTGTCCGATACGGAGTTGAAGGCATGTGCGATGGAATGCGCGGGCGCACCGGGAAACGGCATTCGGAAAGCGTGTCCATTTCCATGGCCTGCGGAATAGCTGGGCGGTGGAGAACGTGCGGGCCGGAACGCCGACCAACGTGGTCCAGAAGGGCTTGGGCCACAGCTCCCTCAAGGCCACAAGCATCTATCTGGACCACGTTGGTACCGCCGATCTGCGGGAAGCGGCAGCGCATGACGAGGGACCATCGGCTGAGTAGGCGACCGTCCACAGGGCGGGGCGGGCTGAGAGGGAGTGGCTTTACATTCCGATTATGATCGGGTAGTGTTAAATCGCTGTTAACTATCGGATGGGTGCCCGGACGTTCACGCTCACACGTCTGCGAGTATTCCTAATCGTTGCGGTAACGCTGCTTGCATCGACCCAAGCCTTCGGACGGGAAGGATCATTCACTGGCAAGCTGGTTGCCATAGCCGACGGCGATACCATCGAAGTCATGCACAACGTGAAGACCGAGAAGGTCCGGCTGCCAAGCGAGGAATGAGTAATAGCCGTTGGAGAGTTCCGCAAACAAACGCCATCATCGCACTGCGTTGCGCCAGCGTCTCAAATCGCGACGAAGACTATTGGGAAGCGCGCGCGTCATAAAACCCTTAATTCTGACGCAGGCCCGGTACTGCGAATTCCACCCCTTCGAAGCGCAACTGTCAGAACGACTTAGGCCGGCTAAACAGGCGCTCCTTGAGCGGTACTCGTGGCGCAAACGGCCAATATGTGCGATTCCACCCGACCCCTGGCGATCCCTCGGCGTGCTATTTCCCCTTCCAAATTTCGGCCCTTTTCACGATTCGCCACGCACTCATTGACACAAGAAAAGGCCGACGACGAAATCGCCGGCGGCCCAATGAGCTCTAGAGTTGCGTGCTGTACTCGCCTGGGAGGCTACTTCTTTTGGCGCCGCGCAGCCGACGCGCCCAGCGCCGCGATAGCGCCTGCCGCGAGGCCCAACCCGAGAAGGCCGACTGCCGGCATTGCGATCCCGATGTAGTAAGCCGGACCCACCCTTCCTTCTATCGAAGTGCCATCGGCAACGGTCACCACATCGGTTCCGTCGTTGAAGTTCAGGCGGATGGTGCCCTCGCTCCCCGTCACGTTCTCAGCCGTCACGGCGAAGACCGTTCCGCTCAGTTTTGCGACGGCGACGGTCGCAGCATCCGCGGTGGCGTCACCCGTTAGCACCCTGCTGAAATCATCGTCGGTTACACCGTTCATTGCCTCGCTGAACGTGACCGTCCACTCCGCTGTCCCCGAGGTGAAGGCTTCCTCGATGCCCCCATCCCGAGTGATCGCGACGGTCGGACCTGCCGGCACTGCCGGCAGGTTCACGTCAGGGACGCTATCGCCAGACAATTGAGCAAGAGACACGGTCATGGACGTCCCTGGAACACTAACGCCGTCGGGATCAAAGAAAAATAACCGAGGATACATGATATCGGCCGCGTCGACGGCACTCGTGCCGAGGTCAAGAACAGCCTTGAGGGCGTCGACGGCCGATGTCGTAATCGTCGTGCCCGAACGCTCGATCGTCAGCGTCACAGGAAATGACACCGGCGACGGGTTGTCGGGGCTGGCAAGGGTCAGGTTGGGGTACAATGCCCTGCTGCCCACGATCCGATCCGTCCCGTTGTCATTGGCAACGTACGCCCAGGCGTCTCTTGTATTATCGTTGTTGGGTGTATCAGCCCTGGCGCCCCCAGCGGTGCCCGCATCCCCTTGGTTCGCGTAGATGGCATAGGCAATGGGGGCGACGTTGAAATCTGGAAGCGTGACGCTTTCGATGACCAGTGTGATTACAAAATCGCTCGTACCAAAACTGATCAGCCCCCCCGCGCCATCGGGAAAACGTGCTCCGCTGTTACTCCCGTCTGCACTGAAGTTGATGGTTGCACCCGCGTACTCCACGACCATATTCCCTTCACTGGGAGCGGTGTCACCGAGACGCGCATGGCTTGCTGTGTGCGATCCCACATACGTCGCGGTTCCCCCGAATGCCGGAACCGCGAGAAGCGCCACCGCGAAGAGCGCGCCCACCTTTGCCGCGTTTCTGATTCTCGGATTCGCTTCGTTTTCGCAAGAAAGTCCCAATTGATACATCGAAATATCCTCCCCATGCACATTACAGCCAGTAACATTTAGTTCCTACGGACAAACGTAAACCCATAATAAATGGAGCTTACGTCAAAACCATGGAAAATGTCAACCGCGTGTGCAAAAGTGATGACCGAAGAGGTAATGGCTTTTGAGTTCGAGAAAGCCCTGAGAGAGCCTCGCGTGAACGCGCCAGAAAGACGGAAGACTCCAGTGAAATCGCATTTCCCACTTCCGCGGGCTACGCCATCATCGCGAGCGGAGAGCAGCGTAACGCCTGCAAACACAGGCGGATCAGTTTTCAGGCGGCGCGGGCGGGATGTCTTGAACATCGTCTTTCGATGATTGGATGGCGTCCTTCCCCGTGGTGGCCTTTACGTACCCGAGGCCAAGAGCCAGGAGGATAGCGCCGAGCACGGCCCACGCCGCGATGCGCGGTAGGGCTTCCAGTTCGCGGGTGTCGATGGCGATGACGCGGAGGATCGATAGGACTAATACGGCCAGCCCCGCGTACCTGTATACTGTCCGCGAAAAAAAGAACCCCAATCCGAATAGCCCCACGGCGAGGGTGGACCAACTCACCGTGAGATAGAACTCGGCCAAAAGGGGAATTCGTTCGAGCATGAGAACGAGCAAGATGGCCGCCGCAAATACGAAAACCATATCGAGACGTTCGGGCGTGCTCACGTTCAATCGCTGTGCACCGAGAGTAAGAAGTCGTTCGCAGACGATCCAGAAAACCGTCACGGCGAAGAACCCGGCCACGAGAGGCGCGAGATCCATCGGCTGGTCGTACGCACGCCACAGGTGAAGAGCGCAGGCGAGCGCACCGCCTGCGATCGCCACGCCGCCTGCGGTGCGGGAACGAAACGCCATCGTATAACCCAGGTACCCAAAGGCGAGCGCCGCCCAACTGAATCCTGCCCAATCATACGCCGTTTCCAGTCGCGCGAAGTAATACAGCACGATGGCCGCGGCGACGATGAGAATGCCGGGCGTCGCGGCGACGTCGCGGCGGCGGAAGTATTGCTCGCCAAGGAAGGCCAGAGCCGCCGCGACACAGGGCAGTACAAATCGCCAACTGCCATCGAGTTGATCGGATCGGACGAGCCACAATGTCTGTCCCGCCAGAAGTAGCGCGGCGGAGCTATAACTCAGCGCGTGTAGGTGCAACCGCCAAGTCAGGCACGCAGCTGCAACAGAGCATGTTAGCAGGACCGCTACGGCGTTTTGCGTGTCGAAGGCATGATAACAATACTGCCCCGTGAGCCACGCGACCGAGCCGTACACGAAAAAGGGGGCGTACGCCGCCTGATGTAGGATAAGCGCGCGCTTGCGAGGTATATAGCGCTCCTCCGAGAACAACGCTGTGCCGCCAAGCGCGGCCGTGCCAATGATGGCCATCCAAACCTTGGAATTCGCGCCCATTTCAGAGGGGCCGGCAGACACAGCGACAGCCATGAGCAGGGCCGAGGCGACGGCTAGGGAAATGGCGTCGAGCAACCACGCCGCACTGACGAACGCGAGAGCGCCGAGGCCAACATAGAGGAGCCGCTCCCCTTCTGGCGCCAATTGGAATGTGTAGGCCGCCGCAAGGATACCCGTAGCCAACGCGGCAATCGTTGGAAGCGTCGATTCGTGTTCCCCTTTGGGCGCATCGATAGAAATCTGTGAATCGCCCAAATTGTTCCCTACTCCGAAGTAGCCGCAAGTCGGCAGGGCTGTGCTCTTCCTTGCGTAAGACCGCCGCGCGAGTTCGCTGAGGCCAAGGAGTCCAACCACGGTTATCGCCGCTTTCATCAGTGTGTTCTCAGACGACACGTCTTCGGGTGTTAGGGGTCCCGCTTCCACGATGACGACCACCGCCCAGCCGAAGGACGCGGTGGCCAATGCGCATGCACCCGATCCGAAGGGATAGGACTTGCGCTCGACCGCCAAGAGGGCCAGCGCTAATGCAAGTAGGGAATACACAATCGGCCTATCGGAGAATTCGGCTAGCCTCAGACCGTAGGCCAGAAGCAGGATAACCGCGCCCCAAGCGTAGAGATGTGGAAAAAGAAGACCACGGAGGGGCTTCTCAGAGGCAGTGTGGGTTTCAGGTGTGTCTGCTACGAGATCCAGTTCCCAGGCAGGCACACCCCATCGGTCCAAGAAGGGCAGGTACTTCGGGGATCGGCTGGCCCAATCGGTGCGCTGATAAAGCTGGGAGGCAGCCAAGAACGCAACAAAGGCGAGCGTGGCCTGGACGAGCGCCGCGGTGTAGCCCGGCGCGTCGTAGGCGAGGAGGGCGCTGTCGGCGATACTGAATATCCCGTGTCCGAAGGCCAGCACCGCCAGCGCGGATGCTAGCAAGCGCGCTACGAGCAGTGCCGAGCGTCGTGCGGATATCAGCACCGCGACCATCTCAATGGCCAGCCATGCCGTGAGCGAATTGCCGCTGAACTGGAAGGCGAGGCCTAGGGTGAGGATGGCCGTTCCCTTTGTGAAGTATGCGTTGTGGAGCGGATGAGCTCCGCCGCGCAACAGATACGCCGCGCCCATCAAGAGGAGCGCCGCCGCGAGTAGGTAACGGAATACATGGTGGTGTTCGGAGGTGAACGTAAAGCCATCCAGAAAGAAGGTGCCTATACCGAAATAGCAGGCCGTGTTAAGCGCTATGAACGCAGTGCGGAACCAACTGGGAATCACTCGTTTCGAGTCATCGCGGGGCGAAAAGAATTCGGCGAGGGCGAAGATAGCCAGATAGACGGTCAGTGCCGACATGCCCAAGACGAATTCCGAAAGGAGATTGCTGCCTTCGCTCCGGCTTAGAATGAGCATGTGGTTGAGGTAGCTACCGACCAGTCCCAGCGCCGCGATGTAATACCAACCGTTTCGGGTGAAAAAGTAGGCGCTTGAGATGCCCAGCAGAACGATCCCTGAGACCGCATAGACATCGGGGTTTCCCAGCGCGAATGTGGCGGACCCGATCGTGAAATGACCGAGAAAGGTCGAAATAAATGCGATCGTTCGCGAGCGTCGCCGTTGCGCCAGGGCTACAGCCACGCCTACTAGGAACGTCAAAAGGACGAGCGTGATGGTGGGAGTATCGAATACTTTGGCGTAGGCGACGAAGTAGGTCGCATAGGTAACGAAATAGGCGAGCGCGAGGCCCGAGCCGTACAAGACCCGGGCGTAATCCTTGTAGCGCCGTTCAAGCCGCCACGCCCCTCCCACCAACGCCGCGCACACGCCATAGCCTATGGCTACACGCGCGGACGGCCCCACCCGCTGCGCGGCGAGGGTGAGCAAAAAGACGACGGCGATAGAAAGTGCCACGGCCCCGGTGCGTGGAAACCAATAGGTGTAGAGGGACATTTCCCAACCCATATTGGGGTCGGCAGGCCCGAGCTTCTTTACTTTCTCCAGGACAACATCGAGAAGGGAAGGGCCGGTCCGTCTCTTGACCGCGAGCTGAATACCAGTTCCCACTGTGTCGGTCCGGTCTCTCGGAGACTTCTCTTCCCCTGCCAAAAGTTCGTCCTCTGGCGACGTGTAGGTTTCCTTGGGTAAGGGAGGAGGGGGCGCGACCATCCGAGTTTTGTTTAGCGTCTCGGTTAGAGCAGTTTCGGGACCTGGCTCCTCGACCGGGGGTTGATCTGGCGTTTCCGCTTCCCGGGGAGGAGTGTCGTGTTTCAATTGCCGTTCCAGGTCAGCCAATCGGCTTGCGAGCGTTTTGAAGGAACTATCGTACCCGCGCGCGACGCGCTCGACTTTCTCAAGCCTAGAACGGATTCCGAAAAGAACCGCCAGGATGGTCGCCGCCAACACCAACAGAATCAAAAACAGGAATTGAGTCATGGCCGCCTCCACCTACGAATCGGGCCGGTCGCGCTCGATGGGCCTTAGTATCCGAGGCCTATGGGGAAAGACAGCGCGCCTCGTACTTTTTTCACCGCTCAAGATCGACAGGTATCATATACAATCTCACTTAGATCCCGGAGTTTTCGCGGCGGGTGCTCCTTCAGCGGCTCCGCGCCCCCAAGGAGCCCCAAAAAGGAAACGCTCATCGACGGGGCAAACTCCTATCCCGATGGGACGAATCAGGATACAGGCATTTCAAATCATTAGAGACGGCGGGCGGGTGACCCGACCTCTCTGATCTTGGGGCACGACCTCTCCAATATTGACCCGACCGCGAGCAGATTCACCTCACGGCTCAGAGCCACACCAGGCTCAACCGTGCCCCATTTCCTTGTGACCACCGATTGCGTTCGCCATGAACAGATCCTCCTTTCGTCTGCCCACGGCCACTATCCCAAACCCCAATACACTTCGGCAACCCGCCGATCTGTACCTTAGCTAAACCGGCCCGAGTGTCCCACTTTGGCTGACGGCGAACAGCTTCTTCTACTCATAGATGCTATTCAGCTCGTGGGCCTCGAAGTTGTTTAGAATCGCGTCGCCGCCATACGCCGTGATTTTGATCTCGTCGACCGAAACGGAACGACCGTGCCATGTATGGATGAGAATACGTCCACCGTTGCCGGCGATATCCATGAGGGAGTTGTCGACAACGGCCTGAATTTCGATCTTGCCATCCACAGGTTCTAGTGGAGTGTCCCGCAAAGTCTTGTTGACCGCGTCATACACGAGCTCCAGACCGTTGGCGGAAATGACTACTCGTTCAGCATCGCCAACCTCAAAGCTGGCGCGGATATCAAACAGCGTGCCGCTGGCGGATGTGGAAAGCGATTCTCCTTCAGGCATTGGCTGCGCTTCAATGGTATAAGTGTTCTTCCGCAGATTCGCAATCTCCGCGATTGGCTCGGCAAACATTCGGATGCCGTCCTTCGTAGTGCGCAGGGTGAGTTCGCACGGGAAGTTGAAGTGCTGACTGTATGGCGGCTCCGGCGTTGGAAACGATAGCCAGAGCATCTTGATCTTCCGGCCATCCGGTGTGTTGTTAAAAACCTGGGACGCTAAGTGGTTGCCGTAATGCACCCGGTATTTCAAGAAACTCGTCTCTCCTTTAACGACTTCCGGGTCGTAGGGCGGGTCGTCAATGAGCGTAAAGGTCTTGCCGTCAAAGTCGCCGATTCGATAGTAATTGTTGCCGGCCCAGATGGCCCACTTGGTGTTTTCGCTGTTTCCATCCACCGGAAGTTCAGAAAACTCCATGCACGAATCCCAGATTCCTCCGCCCCCAATGCCTCCCAGCATGTGTTGGAAACTCCAATTCTTCAGGTCCGTCGAGGTATGGAAAGCTGCCTGGGCGCCGTCCGTAAGATCGAAGCGGCACATAACCCAATGTCCGCCCAACGCCTCTGCAGTGCTGTTCAGAGGCGTATCGTCCTCATCGTATTCATACCATTTCACCTTGGGGTCGCGGCCTGCTCTCTTCAAAACAGGATTGTTCTCATAGTACGTAAGCGTCTTCCCGTTATCCGTGCTATAACAAAGGACCTCGCCACCCGTACCCGTGTCGGTGAAAACAGCAACCAAGGCGTTCGCGCCAAAACCGGCCGTGTTCAACTTGTCGATCACCGCGCTGCCCGAGAACGCGTCCCCTTTGACCATGGTCCTCCGGAAAATCTTGTTGGGCTGTTGCTCCCAATGCAGGAGATCCGGGCTGGTGGCGTGTCCCCAGGTCATATTGCCCCAGATACGGCCAACGGGGTTGTGTTGGAAAAATAAATGGTAGGTGCCATCGAGGTAGACCATTCCGTTCGGATCGTTGTTCCAACCCGACTTCTGCGAAAAGCGCAACTGAGGGCGCCAAGGCTCTTTGTAGAAATCCGCCTGGCCAGGAATGGTGTCGGATTGGGTCAGCAGGGCAAAGCCCTCCTCGTGTACATTGTCGACTTCCACCCGCGCCTGACCGCCCATGTAATCCTCAATAGTGAAATGGGCATACCAGTCCGTGGTTTCGGCGGAATCGGCCAACTTGAGGCGGTAGTCGCGAACCTTCACATCGTCAACGTAGAGGCGCAGAACGCTATCCATATCATCGAAAGCCGTACCGTCCTGGATTGGAATGATAAGGTACTTATTCTCGACCGTAAATTCCTTCCGAAGATCGCGGGCCGTTCCCGAATCGGAT
>PVBE010159317.1_pt1 | contig 10832 bp, 17 predicted proteins | sample 1631181 | NCBI WGS metagenome assembly PVBE01 (sample SAMN08397723, study PRJNA350692) | Marine metagenome, whole genome shotgun sequencing project. | isolation source: water | place: Pacific Ocean | collected 2012-04 | reverse complement strand
TAATAAAATTTTTGTAAACTTTCTTTTTTTTCTACTAAATCTGCATAATATTTAACTCGAAAAGCCCTTACGCGCTCAACTTCAACGCCTTCTAATGCTTTTCTCGTAGCGGGACCCAAGCCTCCATCTACATCAATATCTTCTTTATTCTTATTATTTGCCGCGTTTTGTAATATCTTAACTGCCCTACTTTTACCCATATTTACACACATATCAAAGTATATTGGCCGTAAAGTAGCTGAGATTGATTCAACCCTACACTTATCCCAATAATCGCGCTTATAAATTCCCTTTGCTTCGACTTCAGTTAAATTTTTTATATCAACATCAGGATACGCTTTTTTACTAATACCAAATTTTGTTTCGCCACCAGGATCATCTGGGTCATTAACATAACCACCTTCGTGTTTCATTAAATTTATAAAACAAGTATCAAACATATTTAATTCCCTATTGTACTTGCGACTGAGGCGCCTGTATATATAGTCAAGGCACCGAATGCGTAATATAGCCATTTATTATCATACCACTTGGGTTGAACTAATTTATTTAATTCTTTGTACTCTTCAACGCTTTTTTGCAAAGTTTTTATTTCTTCATTTTTAAGAACAATCATTGAAGAGTCTTGTCCAACTCTAGCTTGATAATTAGAAATCTGAAATTTATAATTTTTTATTAATTCTTCGTTAATTTTATTAATGGCATGGCATTCGGTTATCTCTGCATCAATTGCAATAACCTCTTCATTAGTAAAACATTCTAGCCCTTCATTTATTTCGCCGTCTTGCGATATTGCGCAAGTTACCAGCAGCGCTAGAAGCAGACTTTTTACGCTTCTTAGTCTTAACATTCTTTTTCTCTTTTTCTAATTGTTTAATTTTTTTAGCTGTTTTCTTAATATCTTCATTAGTAATGGCGGTTTTCTTTTTTACCTGCTTTTGTTTCTTCTGTATGCTCTTCAACTTTTTTTCTTGTTTCTTAATAATCTCTTTAGAAACCTTCTTATTTTTATTATTACGGGAGGACAAACTTAATGCAGCCAGAAAACCGCCAATTAAAGCGACAACCCCCAGTAACCACTTTCCAAAACTTTTAAACATTATTTTTTACCAATTATCTTTTTGATTGAGCCCCAGACCATGTCTAAAACAATATCGTCATACTGCGTGGGTGATAATTTCACGATTTTTTCCAAAATCATAAATGCCAGTAAACAAATATCCCAATTTGCAATTATCCAATCCATCTTTAATATCTCCTATATTATACAATAAATAGTTCCAACCAAAAAGTATATCACCACTTTCTTTTCTTATATTCAGCATGTGATTGATATCTTTCTTTAAGCTTTTGCTCTCGAATTTTATTTCTTTTTTTAATTCTAGCGATTTGTTTTTTTGTACGCCCAAATTTTTTATGAGATTCAGCTAGTTTTTTTTTAGCCCACTTTCTTTCTTTTGCTTTTTTATTGGGCATTATTTCTTTTTCTTTTCACCGTGATACACGTAGGCATGTCCATTTTCTACCAATAATTCATTTACGGACCTTTCTTCACCTTTCACAAAAAGCTCGCCCAAAACTCTGCCATACTTACCAACACCATGTGACTTAATTAAAAACTTGCCACCATCAGAATTTTCTAAAAGATTTTTAGTAAATTCTTTAGCCGCCAAACCCTTAACTTTTTCTTCTTTATTACGAGTTCTACACTCCCAAGCATCTACACCCATAAATCTAATTCTTTTCTTTACCCATATATTAAAACCCAAATCTATCATTGCATCTGCAGTGTCTCCATCTACGACTCTAAGAAGTTTTGCCGGGTAATTATACTTGTCAACTTTTTTTGCCATAAGATACCTCCAAATCTATATAAAATAAATAGATGTATAAAATAGAGATATTATTATTTTTGTGGAATTTTAATTTAAAAGAATGCGAGAAAATCCATCTTTTTTCTCTACATTTATAATATTATCACATACATCTTGCATTCCCTCTATGTGTGTAATAATAAGGATATGATCAAACAATGTTTTTAAATATTCAAATAAATTTTTCATTTCATTTAAATTATCAGAATCTAAAGAGCCAAAGCCCTCATCAATTGCAAATATATTACATTTAGGTAAACTAGATATTTTAACAAGAGCTGCTCTAATTGCAATTGATGATAATAATTTTTCCATCCCAGAGCCCGTTTCAACCCTCCGTTGATCATCATCAGTATAATTTAAATAAATTGGTAAGCTTTTTGTATTTTCTCCGACTTCAATAGATATATTAAAATCAATAATACTCGATAAAATTTTATTAATTTCACTATTAATATAGCCTAGTTGTTCTTGGACTATCTGATATGGAACCCCTGTTCTATGTGTTGCTTCTAAATAATAAGTATAAACTTTTAATTGTGTTTCTAATTTTTTAAACTCTTTTAATGTATTTTGAATTTCTTCAATTCGAGTTTGAACCCTAGTACACTCTACTTGAGCAGATAATATTTTTTCATCATATACTTTTTCTTCTCGCTGTATTTGAATTTTTTCTTGTTCTAGTGTTGCCATTTCTTCTTTAATTTCTTTGTTGCGTTTAATTTGTTCTTCCTGCCTAAAATAATTTCTTCTTTTTTCTTCCCAATCATTCTGTTGTGAAACTAAAGTATTTAATTGATGTTCTAAACTTTCTAATTTTAATTCACCCTTTTCTAATTTATTTTGATAATCAATATGTTTTGCTTTTATTTCTTTTAATTCATTTGATTTATCTTGAATGTTTGCTGATAGAGATGCTTTATCGTCTAATTCGGTTATTGTTTTAGTTAGTGTTGTCAGGCTTTGCTTCTTTTCTTTTAGTGCAACTTTTGTATCAATTGCTTCTTTAACAAAATTACAGGAAATACAATATTTACAATTTTTATCATATTCATGATCATGGAGTATTTCAATAATTTCATTATCCTTAGTAACTTCTTTTGATAAATATTCAAATTCTTGTTTCTTTAAAAGTAGTCTCTGAAGCTCTTGATTAAATTTTTCTAGTTTATCTGATTCTTTTTTTAAATCTAAATCTAATTTTAATTCATCTATCTTCTCTACAAACTCTTGGACTTGATCAATTGCCCCTTTAAGCTTAAATATGCTTGTTCTTACCTCTTGAGTGTCTCGACTTATAACCCCCAGCGCTGTCTCAATTTCGTTAATATCCCGCGTATCATTAATTTCTACAACTTGTGATGCAAACTTTACAATTTGTTTATACAGAACCTCTATTGCTTTTGATGCAATCTTTTTATTCTTTTGTTGTTCAACTATTATTGCCTGTTCGCTAGCCTCTCGTCTAGTTAAATCAAGTAGGTTTTGAGAAAAATCTTGTTTTTCATATGCTGTTAATAGCGCTTTAATTTCAGAAATTTCTGCTTTTGCAAAAGAATGCATTTGATTAAAGATATCTAATCCTAAAAATTTCATTAAATAATCAATACGTTCACTTTCCTTTGCATCAATAAAACGAGTAATTTCTCCTTGAGGGGCCATGGAAGTAATTAAAAAATCATCATATGTACCAAATATTTTTCGTATTATTGTTTCTGTTTCTGTTCGTTGTTTACCGTTTAATGAATGCCAATCGCCGTCAACCAATTTCATAAAATTTAAATCCGTTCGTACACTATATTTTACATGTCGTGCTTTTAGCCCCACCTCTCGCGCTGCTTTAGGCACGGTGGTTGTTCTTTCAATTCTATATTGATCTTCACCAATTTGTATATCTAAATTAACATTAGCCTTGTTTCTTAGTTTATTAACAACTTCTTCTGACCGCACAATACTGGGGGTATTGTTATATAATGCATATAGAATACTAGAAAAAATCGATGATTTGCCTGCAGCGTTGGGTGCAAAAATTCCTGTTACTCCCTGTAGCTTTGAAAAATCAAGAGTATTATCCTTACCATAAGAAAAAGTATTACTAAAATTTAAAATATTTAACTGCCATTGTAAATATTTTGCTCTATCTCCACTATCAATATTAGAATTAATATCCTTATTAATTTTAATTAATTCTTTTAACTCTTGTTTTGTTAAATCAGTATCTTTAAAAAAGTTTTTAAATAATGATTCTTGTACGGCAATGTCGGCCACGTCTTCTAATTGTTTTGCGGCTAAATTTGCAACAGTGTCTGCCACTGATACCTTGGAAACAATTTTAATTTCATTTGGATTATATTTTAATCGTAATCTGTTAGTTAATTCTTTTATGTCTGTGATACTATGCTTATCACTTTCTAAAAGTACCCTAATGCTGGCCTTTCTAGGCGCATTTTTAATTTTCTTTATTTTTGTTAAATTATCTTGGTCAGTTAAATCAATTGTAATAAAACCATAATCATTCGGAATCTCTTCAAAGCATTTAGTTATTAACCATTTTTTTCTCGGGCCCGATGTTTGAAAGTCCCAAATTAAACAACCCTTACCGGTTGTTTCTCCATAATTATTTTGGAATATACTGCCTGAGTATGCAAACATTCCTTTACTATCTAAATCCTGTCTCTTGTGAATATCAGCAAACAAACCGCAATCATATTCTTTAAAGTCTTCGACGGTATAGTCTGAGCTTAACTTAAAATTTATATCAGTTAGTGAATTATTAATGGGCCCGTGAAAGAGGGCAATGTAGCACCTGTCCTCATCTTTAATAAATTTTGGCCCTGCATTGTCGTGTAGTACGGAAAATATTCCATAAGTTAAATTACTATTGGGAATATCTACTAGTTGCGGTGATTTATATAAATGTAATTTAGAATTATCTAATGCTTCAACTATTGGACTAATAGCATCTGGCCGGTCTGGGTTTCCTAAATTACAATCATGATTACCCAAAATAATATCCACTTCTCCAAACTCTGAAAGGCCGTTAAAAAAATAATGTACTAGGCTTACAGCTTCTGGGGACAATTGCAATTTTGAGTGAACGATGTCTCCTCCCACATACAGGCGGTCGGTAGTTCGATCCCATAAATTATTTTTTTCAAGCTCTTTTAATCTAATAAATAAATTATCAAACACTTGTCTAGTTTCTATATAGCGTGATACAGTTCTAATATGAATATCGCCACAGTGTAATATGCGCATTATGATAACCTTAATATTAAATTATTTTTAAAAGATCCCGTTACGGGTGCAGAAAAAACTTCTTGTAACATTTCAGTTGGAACCTCTGCAAGATCATTCCAATTTTTTAAATTGACGTGGGTCGTTGCAATATTCCACTTTTCTAACAAACTAGCGATTTTAACTGATTTATCCAGAGCATCTTTATCAAGCCCCAGATATACAAGAGGCTTATGCTTTACAAGCCTTTTAAATAACAATGATTCTTTTGGCAAGGTTGAGCCCAGCAAGGGCACTGCGTTTTCAATACGAATTGCATCTAAGGGTCCTTCTGTTAAGATCACTGGAAATGAAAAATTAATGAATAATTCATTAAAAATAATTAATTGTTTGTTACCTGAGGGCATTAAATATTTTAAAGTCATATCATCATACACCGCTCGTGAAGTAAAAAAGTTAAGATTTCCATTAATATCATAAGAAGGAAAAATAACTCTATTTACATATTTACCCCCCTCACAATATCCTAAACTATACCTCTCAATCATATAATCGTCAACCTGGCGTTGTTTAAGATAATTGTAGGCTACTTGATAATAGGGAGATTTGCTTTTTTTTGATAGTGGCCTTACTTCTTCGGGTAGTAAAACTATATGTTTTTCATCAATGTTCTTTTTAATTGAATATTGTTTATGAACTCCCAGCCACTGGCTAACATGTTCATTCGTACCAAGGCGTTTTAAATATTGTGTTATTGTTCCTCTTTTATCACAAACCCAGCACTTGCCGGCGTTCATTTCAACATGAAAACTTAATTTGGGTTTATGATGGTTGCAGTCTGGACAGTAGAATAAAATTCGCTCACTGCGTCTAATAAAATTACCCAGTACAGACTGTAATAATTTTTCTCCTATTTGTTGTTTATGTAAAATAATATGCTCCTATAATATATGAATCGGCCATGTCATAACATTGTTTAATAAAGTTTCCTTTAGTATTTGTTGGCCAGTATATGCCCTTTTCTTTTTCTTTTACATAATTAAAAATTTTTTCTTTTGCTTTGCTATTTCTAGGTATTTTACCGACAACTCGTGATCGTGCAGATGTTGCGTTAACATGATTAGGTTCAATTTTTATTAAATCAAATACAAGATAAGATATCGCACCATTAAAAAACGCTAATCTGTTTAGTGTATTCGCGCTAGAAAATTTTGAAAATCGAAGAAGGGGGGCTTCAATATATAAATCAATTATATTAAATTGATCTAAATAATAACTTATTAACTTTTTAAATTCAACTGCCTTCTTATATAAAGTTTTAATTTTAGTTAATTCAAGATAACCTATAACTAATAATTTTCCTGCAATACTAAAAAAACTAAAACCAATTGTACTTGTTGAAATATCAAGTCCTAAAATAACATTAATTTTCTTCTTTGTTTTCAAATTTAAATAACTCGTCGTCTGCCCTTAAAGCCTTTTTGGGCTTCTTTTTTTTATGCCTATCTTGACGAAGAGTAAGAGGATCTCCCTTAACGTCTTCTAGGTGTTTAAATAATTCATTTCTTTCCATTTCCGATAAACTTGCACTATCATCGTTTTCTAAATCAAGGGCGTGGTATTTACGAATTGTTTCAGCACATTTAATCAAATTATCAGTTTGCTTAGAAGCTATTTCAAGATATTCAGCAGCAACAGGCCCTATTAACATCATTTGTTCTTCACTGTCACACTTCTCCTGTATACGTTCGAACATGTCTAGTGCTCTTTTCTTTTCCGATTCACAATTATTTACAATTTGTTCTAACAAATCTGTAATATTTTTTCCTGGGTATATTTCAGCGTCTTTCATTCTTCTTCCTTCAAAAAGTTTTGTAATGTTTTTTGGCTTTTTTCAATCTGAGTTGCTAGCGCTTTTGTTTTTACAACCAAATCGCTTACCAGAGGATCGTAGCCTATAACATCGTGTTGTTCAATTATTTCTAATACTTCATTATAATTACTAAATGCTTTGAGTAAATCTGTTACCTCATCAATAACATCATAATAATCGTTAGAAAATTGATTATACCTGTAAAGAATCACTCCCGCTACGGTGCAAAATATACATGCAATTATGCTAATAATAATGCTAATCATATTTTATCATGAGTTATGGCCCATATATGGGCCCATTGTGTGAGCAGAGTTAACTTGTTTTCTCTGTAGCGCGTTAATTTATTAGCATCAGAGTATTGTCCTTCATAATTAATCATCGCTTGATATTCATTTTCATTAAATTGAATATTATGATCATTCATAATTAACATTGTTCTATCTCGTGGTCCGAAACCTTTTAATCTTTCATTAATAGTATACATCATCCCTCGATCGCGATGCCATTGAGATTCTTGAGGTAAAAATAAATCTTCATCTTTATATCCAATTTTACCAAATTCATGTAATAAACCAACTTTTATTAAACTTGACATTGGCACTTCCGCTTTCATTGTTTCATTTAAACGGCAAAGGTGGTATGTAGCTTTAATGGTATATTCTGCCAAGCCACCAGTCTGTGCTCCAAAATATTCCTTGTTGCTACTATAGGGCGCTGTAAAAAATTTAGGTCCTAATTCCGCAAACAATGTGGAAACATTTGTATCATTAATATATTGAGTAAGTAGCTTATCTACTTTTTCAACATTAAGCAAGGCTTTTTCGTTCATTTTTTTTCTTTATCCTCTGCTCTCTTTTACGTCTTTTGATTGCTTCTCGGGCCGCTTTCTTCGCCCACTTCCGCTCTTTTGCTTTTTTATTAGGCATGATTACTCCTTTACATTACTACTTGTTGAATATCTGAAATTCTTTTTGAATCATAGGTTCGATATATTTGTTCTAATGGAAATGTCTTGTAATCTCCGTATTTAGACAATTCGGTTGCGATATCTTCTGCCGACATTAATGCAAAAACATCAACGGCTGTTCCGCCCGCTTCGGCCCTACCGCCTCCTGCCATAAATTGTCCGCCTGCAAATTCCTTTGTAACCCCAAGTAACTTTTCTAACACTCGAGCCTGTACTTCATTTAAATAATTTAAATTACACCCTTCAATTAAGTGTGTTCCCGTTCCTTTTGCAGTTTTTTGCCCCATGCATAAAATAAAAGGCCTTCGTTGATTTAATTTTTTTCCTGCATATGTAAATAAATAAAGTGAATTGGCCTTCATCGCCACGGCCTTCGAAACATTCGCTGTTTTTTTTCGAGTAAAAATATTTCTAATGGTATTACTTTTAGCCTCTATGTACGGCATTCTTTATTGCTACTACTCCTTTTTGTTGTACTACTTCGCGAGCACATTTATTTGCAAACTCCATTGCTTTAAAAATATTACCTGACTCTGCAAAATTTGTTGCTATGGCTGCCATAAAAGTATCTCCTGCTCCTACAACATCTTTAATATCTACCTTATTTACATAACGATATTCATTAGAAATTCTACAGCCACCTGATCCTTCTGTAACAATAACTTTATTTAACATTTTTTTACTCGTAAGAAAATCTTGATGGTCGTATGAATGAAATTCATTATTATTAATTTTAATATAAGTTACGGCTTCGGCCCACTCACCAATTTTTCTTTTTGTATCTAAAAAACTACACCTGCTATTTTCAAAAATATATGTCATAAGCTCTTCAGTCAAAAACCCCTTATTATAATCTGCAACAATTACTAAATCAAACTGTCCCAGGTCACTATGTGCTCCATAGTTTATTAACCTATCAAGCATTTTGATAGTGCACGATTTATCCACATGATCATTTTCATCTACACGTAATAAAATATAATTAGAATTCTTATCTACATATCTTGTTTTAATAATTTCTTGCTTTTCATATAATGGTTTGTCTACATGATGCCTTTTACCTACCGTTTTCATATTGCTTATAAGAATAGCATCATAACCCATTGCTCGCAAATTAACTTCTACATTGCCGGCCATGCCTGGATTTTTTTTAATTTCTATAGGTTTTAATACCGCGGTGGGGGCCTCTGGAGACAGCCGGTCGCAACTTCCATATACAAAAACATCGGTGCATGCATCACCAATAACTAATATTTTCATATTATTTTCCTTAATCTAATAAAACTTTTTTATCGCTAACGTCTGATTCTTGTAATAGGCATACAACGCGCTGAGCAATAGCCTCTACAACTTTTACTGAAAAATGATTAGGTGCCTCTTCTCGATGCTCTTGGCAGGCTTGTTTTACTGCTGATATTATATCAATTGGTTTATTCTGCATTATTTTCCTCTTCGGGCATCTCTTCGCCATATAATGCAAATCTATGAATTGGAGCCATAGATTTAACCTTACTTGCAAATTGATCACCTATTTTTTTAATTATATCAGTACAAGAATGTCCTGTATGATCGAACAACATAACAGTTGCGCCTTCTGATTTAACGACTTCTTGTTTTGTCCAGTCTGATCCTTTTATTATAACATCGGGATTTACTTCATTAAGCATTGCTTGTAATTCTTCGTTGCCACTAAATACCACAACCTCATCAACCCATTTAATTGAAGCTAAAAGTTGTGCTCGTTCTTCAACGGGGACAATGGGACGATTTTGCCCCTTTAATGCTTCAACGCTTTTATCATCATCAATCCCTACGGTAAGATAGTCACCTTGACTGCCTGCGAATTCTAATAGTTTAATATGTCCCACGTGTAATAAGTCGAAACAGCCATTTGTAAACACTTTCTTCATAATAAAATATACCTTAAATAAAAATAGAAGTAAATATTATTTTAAATAAACGTTTCACTCAATTCTTCATCAAGAGACATGTTATGTTTTTTAATGCGATCTCTTAACCTGACCGCTTGTTCAAAATCTTCACACTGCACCGCTTCGTGCAGATCAATAGTAAACTGTGCTACAATAAGGGCCCTCCATGCATCGTGTTCAAACAGGGTGAATATTCTCTGTAGTTCGTAAAATAGCTCTTCGTCGGTTTCAAAAAAGGATGTCTGTGTCATCACTAAGCCTTGGTTAAATCATCCCTCTGTGTGGCAAATTCCTCTTCAAGCGCGTCGGCGAGTTCTTCTCTTAACATTTCATCGCCAGTGATTTCTCGGAGTTGTTTATATTCAGCTTTGGGGATTGTTATCATACCTTCTTGTATTTGATGTTGTAAAAATCCAAATTGTCTTTCCATACTACGCAGTTGCTTGTGCATAAAGTACAGATACATTGAAGACAACCCTAAACCAAATCCTACTATAACAAGACCTAATATATTTAATGTTTCCATATTACCTCCGTTTGTTTCTTGTTTCTATAAATAGTACGAAAATGTCCTAAACTTTTAAATAAAAAAGGGAGAATTTTTTTAATTCTCCCTTTTTAAGGTTGCCAATAACTCCAGAATTGTCACGAAACCATTTGATCAACTAATGTTAATCCTTCTTAATATCTATTCTTTTAGCTATCGGCTCATCCATTATTTCGGGCTGTATTTTAGGGACGACTATTGACAGGACTCCGTTCTTGAAGGTAGCTTCTATACTATCGACTTCAAAATTTTCACCAAGCTGAAAGGATCGTTTAAAGGCAGATCGCTTCAACTCCCGTCTTATAAAAAAATGTCCCCCATCGTTTTCCTGGTCTTGCTTAGACGCTGAAATAGTTAATACGTTATCAAGGAGATCGACATCGACATCATCACTATCAAG
>PVBE012895273.1_pt1 | contig 10833 bp, 14 predicted proteins | sample 1631181 | NCBI WGS metagenome assembly PVBE01 (sample SAMN08397723, study PRJNA350692) | Marine metagenome, whole genome shotgun sequencing project. | isolation source: water | place: Pacific Ocean | collected 2012-04 | reverse complement strand
TTTAATATCAAGGGAGTGATAACATAAAGAAAACCACCTTTAATATAAAAAAGTAATGATAACAATAAGAAAACCATCTATTTTCTTTCCTGGATCCCACTGATCTAAAAAAGTTATACTATCTTGTTTAACAAAAGTATAATTCCCATTGTCCGGTCTATATTCTGTTGGATCATTTATATCTACAGACCACAAATGACCACCATTTAATCTAGCAGCCTCATATAAAGGTTCAGTAGTATGACCTTCACGTACTCCTAACTCAACATAAGTCTTACCTCTTGAAGCAAGTGCCATAGCATAGATTGATATAAGATGACGATCAGAATCTAACTTACCATGTAATGCTTTATCAATAAAGGTATTCATTCTTCATCTCCTCAAATACTTTAGTAATACCATCCATTACATTTGTTTTTGGTTCCCACCACTTTTTAATGTATGGATCTGGTTCATTCCTCGCATCTTTTTGAACTTCGTCTTTAGACTCCGCAGGTACAACCTCGACTTCCTTACCAATCTCCTTGAAACAATTCTGAATATCGTCCGCAATTCCCAATATACTTGTATTGACACCAGTAGTAATATGAAGCTCGTCGTCAGAGGTGAAGTCAGAGTAATTATCCATGACTGTCTCCAAAGCTTCACAACAATCTTCCGCGTAGAGAAAATCTCGTTGTTCTGTTCCATCAGTCATCATGTCTATGGTACCAGTCTCAAATCCCTTCTTAATGAAATCTGTAATAACGTGTGCCTTCTCCATGTCCTTCTCAATTCCATACACATTCCAAAACTTAACAATCAACCCATCAAGAGATTTAGTATATAGTTCTCCAACTCTCTTCAATACACCATAAGGTGAGTAACTCATACTACTCATCTGAGATGAAGCAAAGATGAATGGTTTCTTATACTTCCCAATAAGAGTAAAGGCATTTGCCATCACCCTTGTATTGTTATTAATAAACTCAAATGTGTGTTGATACTTCTTAAGATAATGAGAACCACCTACATCAAATGCTAGAAAGAAAATAAAATCAGCACAAGAAATATTTCGATGGAGTTCAGGATTAGGAATGACTGTCATATCTTGATGATCCCCATTCACAATATCAAACTCCCTCACGTCAAGACCTTTCTTTTTAAAATATTCAGATAGGTATGCTCCAATCTGACCGCTGGATCCTAAGATAAGAACTCTTTTCTTACCCTCATACTCTACAGTAGTAGATTTCATTTTAAATACTCATTCCAAATAAAGTCCTCTAATACTTCTAGTGCTTTAGCTTTCTCAAGGTTCTCTTGGATAGCATCCATCTTATTATAGTATATTTCTTCCGAAACATCAAACTCTTCAGTTAAATCTATTATACCATCCTTATTAAAATAATTTCCAATATCAGGAGCACCAAGATAAACAGGGATAGTGCCTGTAGCAAAGCAATCTAATAACTTCTCTGTAAAATAGGTCTCATACTGTCCGTTCTCAATCGCAACCGAGAACATATAATCACAAAGACCCTCTTCCTTTAGGTCAATCTCATTAAACCCTCTACCATATAGATCAACCTGCTCTCCTATCCTCTCTACCCACTCTAAACGTAACTTATGACCCTCACACATCGCTTTATTAGAAGAGATCATAGAAATCATCTTTGATTTCTCATAAATCTTTGGTTCTTTAATCCAAAATCCTTGTGCAGGAACCCACTTGTACTTATCACCAAGAGAAAGAAGTCTTTGGTCGTGAGTAAAAATAGTATCATATGTGTCCTCTACCAACTGACGATTCTTAATGATACTTTCAACCAATCCTTGTTTAATAAACTTAGATTCTAACAACCAAAGATACTTCGGTCCCTCTCTATCATCTCCAACACCATTATTAATTGTTTCATCAAGATAAAAAGTACCTTCACCACCATCCTTTACCCATTCAATATACTTTGAAGTCTTTCCATGAACAGAATACCCTTTATTACCATTAGTAAGATGGGTAAAAGTATCACCAATTAAATTAAATTTCTTCATTCTAATCTCCAGGAATCACTCTATTACTATCACTATCAAAATGCTGAGTAGAGAACTCAAACAAATCTGTATCTTCTAAGGCTAACATCTGATGCCTTAATCCTGGGTAAATATGAAACTTATCTCCACGTTCAAGTATTTTAGTATGGGCTATATCCCGATCATCATCTTCAGAATACCATACTTTAAGTTTTCCTTCCTGTAAGTAAAAAGTTTCATCCTTGAGTGTATGATAATGCCAAGAACATCTCTTTCCTTTAATAATATGAAGGAGTTTACCACAATACAAATCAGTATTGACAATCCATTTCTCATATCCCCAACCTTTAGGGACGATTTTAATTTCCGAAGAACTCATTAGAATTAATCCCCTTATCATCTATAAAATAATCTGCGTGTGGTTTACCAAGTATCAATTCATGATACTTACAACCCCAAGATTCAAGTTGATTCTTAGTGAGTTCAGATAATATAGCAGAAGCTTTAGCTGCCGCATTGGGATCACCCGCAAACCTACCCATACCTCTAGCAGTGAAGTAAATTATATAATTTCCCTCATCGTATAATTTATTTATTACGTCTATTTTATCCTGCCAAGGTTGCGCGTTCTCATAATCTCTCCCCTTAGTAGGACTACAAATAGTCCCATCTATATCAACACAGTATCTCATTAATTTTTGTTATGATTTTAGTAGATGAATAATTATCAACCCTATTAAAGAACTTTACTTCTTTAGCATATTGTCTTCCGACAACATCCCCACCTCTCCAATCACCCCCAATTAAAAGGGTATCAGGATTATAGAGTTCAATAAGTTGTTCTAACTCCTCACGACTATTAAAGGAGAGAACAAGATCAATATATCGTATTGATTCTAGCATACTTTTTCTAAAAAGCAAAGGGTTTATAGGTCGTCCTTTACCTTTATCATTCTCCACCTTCTCATCACTATCAATACCAACAATAACCATATCACCAAGAGACTTAGCAACTTTAAAAAGTTCTACATGTCCAGGATGAAGTATGTCAAAACACCCATTAGTCCATACTCTTTTCAACTGTCACCACCCCCTTTCTTTGTACAACTTCAGAAGCACATTGATTTGCAAATAAAATACTTTGATAAATGTCTTTTGTTTTTAAAAACTTACAAACCAATGATGCCATAAAAGTATCACCAGCACCAGACATATCTTTTACTTCTACTTTCTTCACTGAAAACATTTCACCTTTGTATCTACATCCATTATCACCCAGAGTTACTATCAAATTACTATCATATCTTCCAGTATCAAGAATGTCTTTAGAATTTTCATATTCAATCTCATTAATTTTAATTATGAATGCTTTCTTACAATAATCACCAATATGTTTCTTGGTGTCTATAAAAACTAAAGGATGATTCTCACATATAAATTGAATATCTTCTTCATTTAAATAACCCTTATTATAATCTGATATTATTATCACCTTATATTTTTCTAAAAACTCCTTCCTTACATTAGTAAAATTACCTCTCTGAATACCATTTTCTCCACTATCAACACGAATAAACACATGGTTTGTATGGTCATCAAGATACCTAGTTTTTCTAACCAACTTATCTTGACACATAAGGTCACATTCAAACCCTAATGCTTCAACATTTGCCCGAACATTCTTAGCCATCCCACCATTTTCAGTTGTCTTTAATGGAATGAATACAGGAACAGGAGCATCAGGACATAATCTAGTGCATTTACCATATACAAATTCATCTATACACCCATCTCCAATGACTAAAATCTTATCACTCATAACAAATCTCTCATATCAGAATAATATTTAACAATTTTTTCAATACCACAGTCCAATGAAGTAAAATCAAATCCATATGATTTTAATTTGTTGGGACTCATTATTTTAACATTAGCACCAACATATTTTGTTGTATCATAATGAATTTTAGATTCATCATACTCTATATATTTACATACATAAGATGCAAATTCACGAATACTATTATCTACACCAGATCCTAAGTTGATAATTTCATTTTTTTCATCACGAAGATCCCACATCATTTTAACAACATCATCAATAAAAATCAACTCCCTTCTCTGATGCCCATCACCCCATAAAATAACATCATCACCATAATGTTTTCCATTATAAATTTTCTTAACCAAATCAAATATAAAATGACTATCATCCAAATCAAAGTCAGTTCCATATAAAGTTGATGGAATAAAATAAGTATATTCTAATCCATATTGTTCTGCTATAGATTGTAATCCTATTAACAACATCCTTTTAGTATAAGCATATGTTGCAAGACCTTCATCCGGATCACCCATCAAACAATCTTCTTCCTCTAATGGTTTATCGGAAGGTTCAAACATACAACTTGTTCCCATGGCAATTATCTTTGCCTGAGATTGTTTCTCTAACCAATACTTAAGAATATTTGTATTTAAAATTTGATTATCAATCCACTGCTCACCTTTATGTGTTAAACAATAATCACCAGCTTTGGTCTTAGCAGCTAGATGATAAATATAATCAAATTTTATATCTCCAAAACACTGAGAAAAATCCTCATAGTTATGAAGATTTCCTTTCTTAGTATTGCTTATGAATAATTCAGAATTTTCAGAAGTTAATTTTTTAATAAGATGCCTACCAAGAAACCCTGTAGATCCTGTAACAAGTATCTTTATCATATTGTAGATGTAGAAGAAATATATCCATCATTAGATTTTATCATACTATACAACTTAATTAATTGCTCAATACCATCATCTAATGTTTGTGTTGGTTGCCAACCAGTCGATTCAAGTTTTTCATTACTCACAATATAATCTCTCTTGTCCGGATCTTGTGAAAAGTCAGCAGAAATTATTTCTAAATTAGGAATATGTTCTTTAATTTTTTCAGCTAACTGTCTCTTAGTAAGGTTTGCTGAACTAAGTCCCATATTATATGCTTGACCCTTCATAGAATCAAAGTTATTCATTCCATGCACAAACCCTTTAGCAACATCCAAAATATGAATATAATTTCTTCTAAAGTTTTGTTCAAATAAAACCAAAACCCCATCATTAATTGCCTTGTAAGTAAAATTATTTACAAGAAGATCGACTCTCATTTTAGAACTTGTACCAAATACTGTGGCAAGTCTAAATGAAATGGCATTAGTTTCTGAGAGAAGAATTCTTTCAGACTCTACTTTAGTTCTACCATAAAGAGAAATAGGATTCAGTGCTGATTCTTCTGTACAAAAATCTGTTTTCTCACCGATACCATACCCACTATTTGTATTAGGATATAAAACCTGCTGATCATCACTCACCAAACTAGCAAGAGTCCTCATTGCATCGACATTAACCTGTTGTGCATAGATTGGATCAACAGAGCATTCTGGAGCCCCTACAGAGGCAGCAAGAGGGATTATAACATCAGCATCCTTTATAGCAGAAGACAAAAGATCCTTATTTCTAACATCACCTTTTATAAAATTAAACCTTGGATGATAACATAACCCAAACAAAGAATTCTGACCATATCTAATATTATCAAATACAGTAACATCATATCCAAGTTCTAAAAGATACGGAGCCAAAACAGATCCAATATAACCTGCACCACCTGTAACTAATACCTTCTTCATGATTCAATAACCTCAACTTTTGGAAATGGTACAATAAATTTTACACCTTTATCTAAAAGGTCTTTATTTTTTTTCAGAATTTCATCCTTAAAATTATGACTTAAAAGCAAATAATAATCTGGAAGATCATCTACAGATTCTTCAGTAACTAAAATATTAGTACCAGGTGTATACTTACCTATTTTAAGAGGATTAACTTCAACTACTTTATCAATAATAGTATTATCAATTCTCATATAATTTAAAAGAGTATTACCTTTTACTGGTGCGCCATATGCATATATGGTTTTATTATTATCCTTAAGACCCTTCAAAAAAGATCTTAAGTTATCTCTCCTACCCTTTATATATTCACCCAATTCAAGAAAAGATTGCAAATCATATTTCTTATCCCTCTCAATCTGTTCTAAACATCTCTTAGTAACAGGATACTTATCACAAGATTCCTTACAGAATTTAGCAATGATAGTTCCACTATGAATTTCTACAAATTGTGCATCAAATATTTTTAATCCATACTTAGAAAGTAACTTACAAATACTATTGATTGTATAGTAACATAAGTGTTCATGATATATGGTATCAAAATTTCCATTCTCTACCATTGCACCTGAGTACATAAATTGAACTACAAAAACACCATCATCGGATAGAATATAATCCATACCTCTAATAACACTATGAAGTTCTTCTAAATGAAAAAATACTCCAGAAGCATTAATAAGTTTTACTGATCCTTTATCAATAACACCTTTAACATTCTCCTCATTAAAGAACATATGATGTGATTTGATACCAGATTCTTCTGATAACTTACAAATATTGCCAGCAGATTCAATATTAATTACATTATTAAATCCTAATTTTTTATACTGCAATAATTGAGTACCATCATTACCACCAATATCAACAACTATATCATCAAATGAAAGATTAAGATCTTCAAAATTTTCCTTTGCTATATTATAAAAATGAGATTGTAATGATTTTGTCATTCCAGAAAGATATGTATGATTTGAAAACATCACTTCTTTTGGAACAAAATAAGATAATTGTAATAGTTCTGATTTATTACAATAAACTAATTTTAAAGGATAGAAAGGTTCTTTCCCAACTTGATCTTCAGTTAAAAAATTATTTCCCCAAGGTTGTTCACCCAAATCTAAAACAACCTCATAGTCTGTTGTTAATTTATTCTCAGATAAAGAAAATATTTGTTGTTTCATTATTAAAAATCGTATTTTAAAGGATTGTGTAATTGTATAAATCTTAAAGCACTTCTCCAAATATCAGGTTGAGATGCTCCACGACCATCTCTTGCATTTGGACAATTCATTATACCATATTTCATATATCTATCAGGTGTAAGATCATCAGGTTCAGCAAAGTTACATGGATTAGCATTTCTACTATAACTTAAACGATAAGTATACTTTTCTAGATAATCTAAAAGTTCTTTATCACTATTAATATTATTTTTCTTTAGTAATGCTAATACAAAATATGATTCAAATGGAGTTCCTGAAGTACCATACCATCCATAATCCATAAATTCTTCATCATAATCTAAAAATAAATGAGTATCAACATAATACTTTGAGTATATATTTAAAGTAGTCATATGAAAATAATTTCTACTTTGTTGTTGAGGATGTTTATTAAATAATTTTCCATAAACAGAATCATGATCAACCAATAACATATGTTTATTATTTTCTTTTAACTTATCAACCAACTTTAAAAATTTTCTTTCATCTCTAAACATATTATCTGCTTCTACATTAGCAATATAATCATATTCCTTATTATCTTTTATATATTTTAATCCCTCAATAACATTTACAGTACACCCTAAATGATTTTCATAATCACCATCAATAAACAAAGTTTCTACTTTTTTCTCTGAATAATTCTGATCAACCCAATCATTAATTTCTGATAGATTATCTTTATGTGCAGACACAAGAAGATACTCATGATTATCAGAAGATTCCCAAGAAAAAATATTTTCCAAATGCCATTTCAATTGATCAAGTTGCCAATGAAATGTAATATTAAAAACTATCTTATCCATTCCAACTAATATCCCAATCTTTAAATTCAGCAGATAAGCAATCAATTTTATAATCTTTTCTACCACCCCGAATTTCTTGTATTTTATTCTTAGCAGCATTTCTTATACCATTAATGCCATGAGTTAATCTCAAATTTTCTCCACTGTTTATTCCCTTCCTAGCATCAGATTCATTATGCCATATATGCAAATTCATCTGAGATAATACAACTATTGCTCTGATAGTTTCTGCATTAATTGGTTCCGTTCCTCCATCCAAACATACTTGAATATCATGAACAATATCTGATATCTCTTTAGCATATTCTTCCTTATGATCAGGAAGAAATACTTCCTTTAATTGTACAATTGCAAGTCTATCAATTAACTCTGCCATGGTTGGTAAATATTTTCTATTTTCCATTTTAAACTACCTCCTAAATTTTATTATACCAATACTTTAAAAGGTCATCTAAAGTAGTTTCAATATCATATTCTTCTTTAAATCCAGTAAGTTCAACCAGATTAGAAGAATCACCTTGCTGATAATAAATCTCATGTGGTCTCCAAAAAGGTTTATGAATTTTCTGTTCCACATGACCAAGACCAGATAATTCAATTAACTTATCAGTAAAGAACTGCATTTTACGAGGAATACTTCCACAAATATTAAATATATTATTAGTAACCTCAGAATGAATCATTGCAAGATAATAAGCACGAACAGTATCTCTAACATCCATTACAACTCTGGTAGTATTCAAGTTACCAATCTTTAAAATAGGTTCTTGAAATCCTTTCATCATCCTAGCAATTTGATAAGCATCTGATGAGATTGAAAATATCTTCCCTCTTCTAGGTCCAGTATGAGAAAAAGCACGAGTAATAAATCCTTTAATATACCCATTATTCATTCTTTCTTGAAGATATACATCCGTTGCTGCTTTTGATGCACCATAAGGATTGGCAGGAATAATAGCATCATCACATCTAATCTTTCTTTGATCCTTTCCAACATTACCATAAACCTCAGAAGTAGAACAAAACATCAATTTACATTCTGGTTGATGATCTTGAATGACTTGTATTAGATTAGCACTACCCATGACATTACTGTCCATTGTTCCTATAGGATCAATAAAACTAGTAGGAGGATGTGACTGTGCTGCTAAATGAAATACACCATCAAAAGTATTTTCTTCAAATACTTTTCTCATTGAACGATAATTTGTTAAATCACTATAAAGAAAAGTAATAGAATTATATACTTCATCCGAAACTATATCTCTAATATCACTCTCCATACCATTAGTACGTCTGATTAATCCATATACTTGATGCCCTTCACTATGAAGAAGGTTTGCCAAGTGTGGTCCAGCAAATCCAGTAATACCAGTAATTAAAAATTTTTTCATACTATTCATCTTCCCATCCAGTAGTCGTACCTATTTGATTAATGGGAACTCCCCAATTATTTTTTTGAATTACTAAAATATTATGTTTATATAATTTCACCATCTCTAACATCCATTCTTTATTCAAATCAGATTGCCCCCAATAAAGAAGAGGAGCATCTGGAGGTAAATGAGTTTGTCCCATATGTGGATTAAGAGGAGATAATATTTTCATAATATCTTCATAACTATTCTGGTATTCAAATCCTCTCTGGCCAACTCCACGATCTGCAGATAAATTACATATACACATACCCCTCTTACAATTTGGCATAATATTATTGAGATAAATGTCCTGAGTATCTTTCATCAATTCTGAGAAAGCCCAATTACTAATAAAAATATCATACTTATTATTATAGATACTTTCAATATCAACTACAGAAACATAATTAATTTTAGTATCACCAAAATCTATTCCAGTACTTTCAATATATTTCTTCTGTAATTCAACAGCCTCTGGAACATCAACAAACGTATAAGATTTAATATTATTCCAATAAGAATTTAGTGTTAAGAATAAACCTCCATATCCAGGTCCAACCTCAATAATATCCATACCATCAAGATCTTCAAATAACATTCCAAGATATGCAAGATTCCATATGTATCTAATAGTAGAATTTGATACAGAATAATTTTTACCTTCATGGTTCCATTTAAAAAATGAACTAGAATGAGGAGAACCAAATTTATCATTAATACTAAGAGTATCAATATTTTCTAATAAATATGGAACCCTTTCAGATATAAATTCTAATCCAGATTCAGATTCTTCTGTAGGAGCATGTTCATAAATTGCATGTATTTCTGAATACTTACCAGATTTAAAAACTTCAACACCTTTCTCATCATTAACTACTTTAGATAAACAAGATCTATATTCAGATAAAGTAGGTCTCCAATCCTCTAATGCAATTTCTTTAATGTTATTCATATTATTTTGTTTGAATGTATGTTGGGTTATGTATGTTAAAAGGTATATTTTTTATATCATCAGAATGAATTCCTTGATGCATAATATATTTTTTAGCTTTAATATTTAAGGTTTCTACCAAATAATTAATAGCAGTATGTACTGTGTGTATCTCTTGAGCATTCTCAATAACTTTAGACCAATCAAATAAAGTAAAACCTTCTATAATTTTATTCTCAATAACTGGAATATTAAAGTCAGGAAAAATTACTTTGTCATTCTTTCTATTTTCAGTGTTAGCATACCTGTTTATAAATACATAATTTGAATTATCATTTAATCCCAATACATTATAGTAAAGAGAATTCTCTTTGTCAATATTTCTTTGATATTTAAATCCATCTATCCAATTATTCCAATCCAATCCCACAAGTTCATACTTAGATTGCATAATAACACATGTATTACTCCCAAGTTGATAATCATTTCCCCATAAATGAGATCTGTTTATACCAAGATATACAAACTGAGGTGATTGAATAATTATATCTTGACCATAATGTTCTTTACCTGGAAAATTATCATCGATAGAACAAAATTGTATATCAGGAATATAATCTTTAATCCAAAGTATCTCATTTTTTAAAGGCCATATAACATGGTATCCCATGGCCATATATTTTCTAGCAACATATTGTAAAAAGAATACATCACCTATTCCTGCAAAAT
>PVBE011287861.1_pt1 | contig 10833 bp, 9 predicted proteins | sample 1631181 | NCBI WGS metagenome assembly PVBE01 (sample SAMN08397723, study PRJNA350692) | Marine metagenome, whole genome shotgun sequencing project. | isolation source: water | place: Pacific Ocean | collected 2012-04 | reverse complement strand
TCTTGCCGAAGCCGGCAGAGTGTGGTAATCTCTATCTCACAGTCGGCGAGCGTCGTCGGCACAGTGGTGAGGTCATCTGAACGTCGGAGGCTTCGCCTGAACGGTTACAGCCAGTGAATATGCGTTGATTCCAGGAGTTACCGTCCGGATCTCCCTGCGGGCGCCCTTGCCGTAGTTTCGCCTGACCGCCAGAATCTTCATGCCGTCCAGCAGCGGATTGGCCAGCAACGCCTGACGCTGAAACGCCTGTAGGTCAGCGATCTTCTCTTTGGAGTTCAGCCTGGCCAGATAGCTTTTCGGGTATCGCTTGGGGAATGTCCTGGTCAGGTCCTCGACCGCCATTCGCAGCGCCTTGGCATTGACCGTGACGGGGGATTTTTTATTGGCGGCGCCTACAGGGCTTACAAGCAGGGCGATCGCAAGCGATACGTATAACACTGGTCTGGTCATGATTATTCCGTCCGTTGTGCTGCAAGGATTGATAAAGTCGAACTGCAAAAGCGTGAGTTAGATTATATTCCCCTTGGCCGCCGGCGACAACGACGAAACTCAGGCGCCGCTAAGCGGAAGCGAGATCGCAAACCGCGAACCCTTGCCCTGTTCGGAATCAACGCTGATGGTCCCGCCGTGTTCGCGGACTATCCGGCGGGTTGTGGGCAGACCCAGCCCGCTCCCGCCTGACTTCGTCGAGAAATAGACGCCGAATATGTGCGGAAGATCGGAGGGGTCTATGCCCGCGGCGGTGTCGATGACTTCGATTACGCCTCTGCCCTTGCCAGACGAAACATTGACGATCAGTTCGCCGCCCTGGCTCATTGCGTCTGCGGCGTTGATCATCAGGTTCAGCAGGGCCTGTTTGATGAGGTTCACGTCGATGCTGCACAGAACTTTCTGATCGCCCAGGGAGGTCCGCATGATCACGTTGGAAGCTTCGACCTGGGGGGTGAAGAAGTCGGTAAGGTCCTCGACAACGCTTCGCAGATCGCAATCCTCCAGTTGCAGCTCGTGCTTACCCGCGTACCGCAGGAAGTCGTCGAGAATCGCGCGCAGGCGTTCGGTTTCGTGCTGGACGGCTTCAAGACGTCTGAGCCAGCGTCGATGAAGTTCGCTGTCGTTGTGCCCCAGGTCCTCGGCCAGCAGCTTGAGATTCATGTTGATCGTTGAAAGTGGATTCTTGATCTCGTGAGCCAGGCCTCCGGTCAGTTGGCTGAGTTCCCGCAGGTGCTCGGCTCCGCGTGCTCGAGCGGCCAGGCGGCGCGTGCTGCGCCATGTGCGCTGCGAGGCGCGAACCGTCAGCAGTATCCATATCGGAGCCGGGAGCAACGCAGCGAGTATTATCCACCAGATCATGATTCGATTATCGTCTATGCGGTCGTGAAACCAATAAAAAAAGACGAACCGGCCGCAGAAGCGACCGGTCCGCAAGTTTTCTACTTACGCCTGCTCAGATCTACAGCAGGGCCTTTCGGGAGAGCTTGACTCTGCCCTGGTCGTCAATATTGATGACCTTGACTTCGACCGTATCGCCGACGTCGACAACGTCCTTGACGTTCTTGACGTAGTCCTTGGACAGTTCGGAAACGTGGCAGAGGCCTTCGAGTCCGGGCAGGATTTCGATGAACGCGCCGAAGTCGCGAATCGAAACGATCTTGCCTGTGTAGGTCTTGCCCATTTCGGCTTCGGCGGTGAGGTTCTCGACCATCGCCTTGGCGCCTTCTGCTCCTTCTTTCGACAGGCAGAAGATCATGACCGTACCGTCTTCCTCGATATCGATCGTGGCGCCGGTTTCGTCCTGGATGCTGTGGATGGTCTTTCCGCCCGGTCCAATCACCTTTCCGATCTTGGAGGGGTTGATCTTTACCGACATGATTCTCGGCGCCAGTTCGCTGGTGTCGGGGCGGGGTTCTGCGATGATCTCGCTCATCTGCGTGAGAATGTCCTTTCGGGCCCCGTAGGCCTGCTTCAGCGTAGCGACGATTCGGTCCTGGGCGATGCCCGGGGCCTTCATGTCAAGCTGGATCGCCGTGATGCCTTCGAGTGTTCCGGCGACTTTGAAGTCCATGTCGCCGTGGAAGTCTTCTTCGCCCATGATGTCGGTCAGCAGGACGTAGTTATCTTCGTCAGAGACCATTCCGATGCTGATGCCGGCTACCGGGGCCGAGATCGGAACGCCGGCGGCCATCAGGGCAAGCGTCGCGCCGCAGATCGTCGCCTGGCTGGTCGAACCGTTTGATCCGAGCATTTCAGCGACCACCTGTGCGGTGTAGGGGAAGTTGTCGCGATCGGGCATTACCGGCTGGAGTGACTTCTCGGCCAGGACTCCGTGGCCGTAGTCTCGGCGGCTCGGTCCGCGGATGGGGCGGATTTCGCCGACACTGAAGGGCGGGAAGTTGTAGTGCAGCGAGAAGGTTTTTTTGTACTCTTCCATCAGCCCGTCGACTATCTGCATGTCGCGGGGCGTGCCGAGCGTTGCTATGCAGAGCGCCTGGGTCTCGCCGCGTGAGAAGATCGCCGAACCGTGGGTTCGCGGGAGTGTGTCGAGTTCCATGACCAGCGGGCGAACTTCGTCCATCGCACGGCCGTCGGGGCGGATCGACTGCATGATCAGCTCTCGTTGGATCTTGCCCTGGGTCTTGTAGAACGCACGCTTTACCTGTGCGGGAGTGAATTCGAACTCTTCGGGATCGCCGTCTTCGGGGCAGTATTCAGCCAGAACGTCCGCCTGGATTTCCTTGAGGGTGTCGTTGCGTTCGGTCTTGCCTTTGATCTGCTTGGCTTCACGGATGCGGTCGCCGTACTTGTCGGCGATGGCGGCTTTGAGTTCCGGCGATACGGGGTTGTCGTTGTATGTGCGGTCGATTTCGCCGATTTTCGAACCGAGTTCTTCGATCATCGAGATAATTTCTTTTGCCGCGTCAAACGCCAACTCGATTCCGCCTGCTACGATCTCGTCGGACATTTCCATGCCGTCCATCTCGATCATATTAACGCCCTGGGGCGGTCCGGCGATAAGCAGGTCCATGTCCGATTCTTCCATCTGTTCGATGGTGGGGTTCAGGACGTACTCGCCGTCGATATATCCGACGCGTGCGGTTCCGACCGGTCCCTGGTACGGGATCGGGGTGACGTGGAGCGCCGCCGATGCGCCGATCATCGCCAGGAGATCGGGATCGTTGACGTTGTCAAAACTCAGCGTCATGCACTGGATCTGCACTTCGTCGGTGAAATCTTCGGGGAACATCGGGCGGTTGGGACGATCGATCATTCGCATCGTGATGACTTCTTTGGTCGAGGGGCGTCCCTCTCTCTTGAAGAACCCGCCGGGGATCTTCCCGCCGGCATAGCGATTTTCGCGATAGTCGACATACAGCGGGAAGAAGTCCAGATCCCGCGTGGGAGCGGCCGACAATACGGTGCAAAGCACTACGGACTCGCCGTAGGTCACTTTGACCGAGCCATGGGCCTGCATTGCCAACACGCCAGTTTCGAGCGACAACGTACGCCCGCCAATTTCTCTTTCAACTCTAATTAGACTCATTCTTTCTTTCCTTACTTTACACGGCCCTCACTGGGCCTTGTGCGGCGGCGGCGTGCCGCCTTAACGATATATACACTTTACTTCTTTGAGATCTCTTTTGTCGCCGGAGGGGCGATGGGGCGCCGGTCAGAATGACAGACGTCGTCCAGGCGGCCGGACGGTGCGCGGCGTGGACCGTATGGAGGGATTAACCTCACCCCAAAACGTTTCATTTCGCCGCGACAAGGCGCCGCCGGAATCGACCGGATGTTCGGTGTGCGACGGTTTACTTGCGCAAGCCGAGTTTCTTGATAAGGGCCCGATAGCGATCGTTATCGGACTTGGCGATATACTTCAGCAGACTGCTTCGCTTTCCAACCATCTTGAGCAGACCGCGCCTGGAGGAGTGGTCCTTCTTGTGGGTCTTAAGGTGCTCGGTGAGATGGAGGATTCGTGCGGTGAGAATGGATACCTGTACTTCAACGGATCCGGTGTCTTCACCATGCCGCTGGTTGTCTGCTACGATGCTCTTCCTGTCAACTGTTTGCGTATTCGCCATTGTTCATCCCTGTGTTTGCCGCTACATGCCGGGCAACAAGCCCTGAATGCAGCAAACAACGTTCTATAATTATATTTCCTTGGGTGTTGTTTCTATCGTCTAGCAAACTACTCAAGCAGTTCGATAATCGCTTCAAGCAGTTTGTTCATGCGGAACGGCTTGGTGATGTACTTATCCACACCCAGTCGTTCGGCGTATATCTTGTGTCGGTTTCCAAGGTTGCCGGTGACCATGATCACAAACGGCTTCTCGCCCGGCTTGCGGTCTCTCTTGATTCGTTCGAGTACGAGAAAGCCGCTGCGTTTGGGCAGCATCATGTCCAGCACGACCAAGTCGGGCTCGCTCTCTTCGATCTGCCTGACCGCCTGGTTTCCGTCGCCGACGGAGACCACTTCAGGACCGAGATCCTTCAACGCCATTTCCATGGCGATTCGGATATCGCGATCGTCGTCAACTACGAGGATTTTTTTGCCTTCCAACTTACCGGCCATCAGTAGTGCTCCTTGGATCAACACAAAAGCGTATCGATTCGAACGCAGTATTGTATACATCGGACGGCGGCGGGTCAATACTCTAAATAAAGCGAAAATCGCGCTAAGTTACTTTCTCGCCGGGTGCGGTAAGCGACCGCGATGGGCCGGCGACTATATCTTGTCTCCGTTGAGCAGCGATCTGGTGAACCTTGGCACTACTCGTTTGTTGGCGAAAAGCAACGGTACGAGCATCTGGAGGCTGGCGTCTGGCGGGCTCAGGTAGGGCCCCAGCGTCTCTCGCCACGATGTCTTGAAAACTGACAGGTGCTCCTGGATACTCTCGTCGCCCTGGTCGAGCACGGACGTGGCGCAGCGTGCGGCCAGCAGCGCCGAATGTATCGAGGGGTATAGTGTCTGGCCGGTGACGGCGGCGGCGAACCCTCCGGCCGATCCGGCAAGAAGGCACCGCTTGGCGGTGTGCGAGTTCATCTCCATCGCTACTCCGGCCTGCGGGCGCCAGATCGCTCCGTCGGCCTTGCCCAGCGCCAGGCGAGACGGCAAAATGCCGACGTCGCGCAAACCTACTATCAGGTTCGATAGTTCCTCAACGCCCGGGGCCTCGCCCGACGACTCGGACATAACCCGTGCGTGCAGCATGTTGCCGGAAACAAAAACCATTCCCAGATCGCTGCGTTTTGGTGTTTCGACAAGGTTGAGCGATTTGTCGGTGATCTCCCTGGCCACCGCTGGCGTAAGCGGTATGTCCAGGCCGGCGATGCTAAGCTGCGAGGGAAACGCACCTCCGTTGGGCATCGCCAGATGACCTATGGCGTTCGAAGCCGACCCGCCTGCAAACAGAAGGAGCCTGGCCTTGGACTTACACGTTCCCGACAACCGCACGCCGGTCTCCTGAAGTTCGACCTCTGGAAGGCGCTTGGCTTTTCGAATGGAGACGCCAGCTTTGCGGGCTTCGGTCGCCAACGCCTTGCAGAGTCTTGACGGGTGCAGGAAATAGCCCAGAACCGTCCTGCCGCGATGCTCGGCCTGTTTGCTAAAGTCGACATTGTGGTAGCGAACGGACCGAAACGCCGTGGCGGAACATTTCTTGGGAAGCGATTTGGGCATGCCGTCAAGCGAAAAAAGACTCGCCGGAGCCCAGTCGCACAGCGGAGACTCATGGCCATCGGTCGGGCTGTCGACGAGAACCACACTGCGGCCGCTCTTAGCCAGGTGATACCCGGCGGCCAGGCTCGCAGGTGTGCCTCCGAGGATTGCTATGTCGAATACTTTCGCCATGAAGGTCCAACAGACTATCAGCGCAGGGGTGTCGCATGCAATGGTCAAATACCGTCGGCTTCAATAACTGCCGATCATAACGCCATCCCTTTTCGACGATGGCGGCGGAGGTTCAGGCAGAACAGCATGACGCCGTACAAGGTGAATGCGGCCGGTTCGGGCGTCGGTGCGGCGCCGAGGCTGAAGAACTGGCCTTCCTGCGGGAAGTGAAACAGCGATCCGCCCACAACGCCGGGTGTGAAGCCGTCGTTGAAGCCCTGTAGGAGCAGTGAGTCTTCAGGGGGCTGGTCGGACCAGAGCACGGACTGTGAAACAAGGGTGTCGCTGCCGGAGAAGAGGATTGGCGCGTCGAGACCGCCCAACCGCATGTCGTAGAACACTTCTAACGAGGAATCGTACTGGCGCATCGCAAAGTCGATCGTCATTTCACCTGTGCTGGCCGTGCCGACCGGCTCGCCGGGGCCGCGGTTGCTTTGCAGCGTGAGGAAAAGCTCTCCAGTTCCCTGCAGCCCGACCTGCGATAAGTCGACCGGATCGATGCTCCTGAGTTGCAGGGCGACCATCTCGATGGCGATCGTGTCCTGGGACGCGCCGCCGAAACTCGTCGCCTCGTCCAGGCGCCGGATGATCGTGTCGGTCATACCCACGTTCACGTCGTTCGCGCCGATCTTGATGGTGTTCAGGGACTCCCCCAACATGTCGACGAACAAGGCGGGCGACTGGCAGGGAAGCGGGGCCGGAGGCAGCGAAAAATGCGGGATTTGCAGTCTTGCTCCGGATCCGGTCACCAGCGGCATGTAGCCGCCCGGGATGATTATGGGTATAGCCGACTCGTGCAGCACAATCTCCCCGTTGCCCGATGTCGTGGCGCCGGTGTTGATCGGGGCTCCGTCGGCCAACGTGCCGGTCAACACGCCGGCGGCGATGTTGAGGCCCTGCCCGTAGACGTGGATCGTCCCGTTCGGCCCGGCCTCTAAATCCCCGCTGAACGCACCGCCGAAGATTTCCACAACGGAAGTTTTGCCCGCAGACGCCCAAGCGCTCACCGAGTTGCCGGAGAAAGTGCTGGTCCCAAACGAACCGCCGCTGAGGCGTACTCGACCGTTAGTGCGTGCGGATACATTGCCGGGGAATGTCCCGCCGGAGATATTCGCCGCCCCGATCCCAGTCGTGCCGGCCACATCCACCGACCAATTACCACCGAAACCTGCGCCGAAGGAGCCGCTGGAGATCGTCACCTGCCCGCGCGACCCGACACTGACCTGGCCGTCGAACGTGCCGCCGGAGATGCCTACGGTGCTGAAGTCAGAAGAACCGGCCGCGTACACCGACGACGATCCTGAACCCCCGCCGAACGTGCCGCCGGAGATGGTGATGCGAGCGCCGCTGCCGCCTGAGACGCCTCCGTCAAAGGTGCCCTTGCTGATGTCCACACGGCTGACGCCGGAAGAACCGGCCGCCTGCACCGACGATGTGCCCGATGGATCGCCGAACGAGCCGCCGGAGATGGTGATGCGAGAGTGGTCGCCGCCGGATACGCCGCCGGCAAATATGCCGTCGCTGATGTCCACACGCGTTACGCTGGACGAGGACCCCGTTGACACCGAATTCCCCAAGTCGTGTCCGAATGAGCCGCCGGAGATGATCACGCGGCTATGGTTCTGTGCGTGGACGCCGCCCAGGAGCGTGCCGCCGGAAATGTCCACGAAAGCAAGATCATTCAGCGATCCGGCGAACACCGATTGATTCGATAAATCGGCTGTCCCGATGACACCGTCGACGATGCTGATGCAACTGGAGTTCATCGCTACGACCGAACCATCCAGCACTCCGCCGAGAACCTTGCCGACGGCATGGCCCCCGTGGGTGGCCCGCGCCTCCAGCGAATCGCTGTCATCTGGAGATAATTTCGGTCCTACCGTAGCACCGATATGCGCCGGCTCCACGATCGTCACGGTCGTGGTCGCCCCGCTGGCCGAGTCCTCCACGCGTACGCCGCCTCCGGCGTATGAGCTGTCGCTGATGGTATGCGTCAGGCCGTCGTTGAACACCGCCGCGGACCCCTGGCCTGCGCACAGGCCCAGCACCGCCGCCCACAGCACGCACTGGCGCATAGTCCCGACTCGTGAACAAGAGATGTCGACCTCCTTGGAAGCGTTCGGATCGTTGCATCTTTCGGCACTTGCCGGTAAAGCAATTGGTCAACGTTAGAACTGCTTGCCGCCTGGTCAAATGTAAGCGATATAAATTGAAATCCATGGCCGCTCAAGGCCCGGCGAACGCCAAGCGACTCGCTTGAACAGCACTACTACTAGTTTAGATGTCAGGTACAGTAAGTCAAGGGGAATGTGAGCGCATGGCCCTTCATGTTCATGCCGGCGACAGGCCTCTTAACCACGGTCCCGGGGTGTTGTTTTTCATATTCCTCCTCGGCGAGAATCACACCCTTACCTTCTGGTCGGCCGGGATCTTGGCTCCAACCCTCTTACGCCAGACATGCAGGCGTTTTCGCATTCTGGCCGCCCGCTCGGGGTGTTTCGCTGAAAGGTCATTCTTCTCGCCTCCATCGGCGGCGAGGTCGTATAGTTCGATCTTTCCGGTCTCGAAGAACTCGATGAGCTTCCAGCGGCCGTCGCGGACCGCACCGCTGGATACTCCGCCCAGGAAGTGCGGCTTGACCAGCGGGTAGTGCCAATACAGTTCGTCCCGCTTTACTCGAAGTTTCGGGTCGGCGAGCATTGCGCCTATCGAGACTCCGTCGAGATGCTGTTTCGGATCGAGTTTCACACCGGCGGCCTGGGCGAATGTCGGGTAGAAGTCCACATTGGTCGTAACGCCGTCGCACACGCCGACGCCGACCTTGCCCGGCCAGCGGGCCACCAGCGGTACGCGGATCCCGCCTTCGTACAGCGAACTCTTACCGCCGCGAAGGGCGCCGTTTGGCGTTACGTTGGATTCGCCGCCGTTGTCGCTGGTGAACACGATGAGCGTATTGTCCGCCAGGCCGAGTTCATTGAGTTTCTTTGCGATCATGCCGACGCCGTCGTCAATGCTCTCGAGCATCGCCGCCAGGTGCGGGTTGTGGTTCGGAGCCCAGTGGTTCAGCGAATCGCCTTGCTTGCCGGAATCCTTGCATAGGTAGCAGTTGGTCCGCGTGCTCGGGGGCGGGGCGTGTTTACGCCTGTATTTGGCGACTAATTCCGGCTTGCCGTTCAGGATCGTATGCGTGGCGTAGTGGCTCAGGTACAGGAAGAACGGACGCTCCTTGTTGCGGTCGATGAAGTCGACCGCCTCCAGGTTCATCCGGTCGACCAGATACTCGTTGCCCGGCAGGCGTTTCTTCTTGACGTTCAGCCAGCATATCTTCTGCTTGCGGAACACGTACGGGAAGAAGTTCGCCCCGTTGCCCACGCCCTTGATCTCGTTGATCAGTTCTTCGTCGAAACCGTGATCGGTGGGGCGGATCTCGACTTTCGCCCCGTGGTGGCGATACCCCGTCAGATGCCACTTGCCGATCATCCCGGTGGCGTATCCGTTACGCTTCAGCAGCTTTGCGATGGTCACGTGATCGGTTGACAGCGGCGGGTCGCCGGGTCGGAGGTAGTCGGTAATGTCCACGCGGGCTGGATACTGTCCGGTGAGGAACGCCGCTCGATAAGGAGAACAGACAGGCGCCGCGGCGTAGGCGTTCGTGAACCGCAGACCGTCGGCGGCCAGCTTATCGAGATTCGGCGTCTCGTTGAACTTGTTCCCGTAGCAGCCCAGCTCAGCCCAGCCCAGGTCATCGGCCAGGATAAATATAATGTTAGGGCACCGCCCGGTCGGCTTCCTGTCAGCGGCTAGGCGCCCGCACCCAATCGCCGCACCGACAGCACCGATACCGCACATCCCGAGAAACCGCCTTCGTGTCACATATCCGTTTTTCATATTATCGATATCCTAAGATCGCCCCCGTCCTTACCATTATCGTGATTGTAGCGAAACCCGCATCCCAGACAAGGTTCCGCCGCCGGCGACCATCCGCCTTGGTGCTGGGGGCCTTGTCGGAGCTCCGATCAGGTCCGCTCGTAGTTCACAATAGGTTCACAGATATCGGAAGTGTAACGTGAACCGGAAAAGTGGTACTGTCTATCCATGCAGAGCGGGGGACTGTCAGGCTGGAGGGGTGTGGCGATGTAACAGTAGATAGGAACGGGTGTTAGCTCTGGCATTGTGGCCAGGTTGCGGTGGGGCGGGCGATTAAGCATGATCATCTGCTCGCCGGGCGGAGGTTCACACCTGCGTGACCTGTGAACTTGTGACTGATGTGACCTGCCCAATGAAAAACGGGCAGCCGCCAAAGTGTTCTGGGCGTAGCAAAACAGACTTTCGGTTTCAGGAATCCGCGCGGTCTGAGGTGCTATCTGTAGGGGTTTTTCGCTTCGCCGTCTTGTTCAGGAATCGGCGGGGCGGCCTGGGTTTGCTGTTCGGACTCGGTCGGTTCGGGAGATTCGTTGACTTGCGGCCCGGCGCCCATGCGGCGGGAGAAGATGAAAAGCGGCAGGAGGAACAGCAGCCCACCGCCGGTGATAATGGAGATCGAAAGCGCCGCAGACGACGGTTTACGCCCGTGCTCTACGATCAGGATCTTGTCAAAGTCGATCTTGGGGAACTTTCTGCGGATCAGTTTCTTCTCATCATCGCCAAGAGACTCGATCCGGTTTATCACCAGTCCTGACACCGACTTATAATACTTCCGGCCGTCTGGAATGTCCTTGTAGGTCTTGTACGTTTCGCTCTTGAGCAGAACGACGAAGTCCTTCAGTACGGGCCAATTTTCGCTCCTGGGTATCTTCTTGACGCTGCCGTAGGTTTTGATCAGTTCGCGGATCCTGATCGCGTAGGCGTGCTTGTCGGAGATCAGCGGAGACCACGTCCAGTTCACCGGCGAGGAGGGGCGGATCTGCTCGCTATCGCTGTCAAATTCGTATTCGACAACGCTGATGTTG
>PVBE010176250.1_pt1 | contig 10833 bp, 9 predicted proteins | sample 1631181 | NCBI WGS metagenome assembly PVBE01 (sample SAMN08397723, study PRJNA350692) | Marine metagenome, whole genome shotgun sequencing project. | isolation source: water | place: Pacific Ocean | collected 2012-04 | reverse complement strand
TTCCTAGTTTGGGTGGAGTTGAATTCCTAGTTTGGTCCTAGTTTGGAAAGAGGGCTTGGATAGTCGAGAAAGAGGGCTTGGATAGTCGAGAAAGAGGGCTCGGATAGTCGAGAAAGAGGGCTCGCGCCCTCAGGCTTCGAGTGCCGAGAGGGTTTCCAGGTCTTCGAGTCCGGTGGCGAGTCTTTCGAGGTTGGCGTGCAGGATCTCCTCGCCATAATTTTCGACGGGGGTGATCATCCAGCCGATGAAGAATCCCCAGATCGCGGTCTGGCGGTGGAGGAGCCAGGCATCCTCCAGGCTCGGAACGCTCTCCACCCCATTCGCCCCCAGGCGCTCGAGGTAGTGGGCGAGCAGATCCCTCTCATGGGCTCGGCGATATTCGATGTCGAGGGCCGTCAGCAGGATGTAGCTGAGGTCATGGGAGAAGCAGCCGCGATTCATGAGCTGCCAGTCGAGGAGCCCGACCCGATGCCGCGGCAGAAGATAGGTATTTCCGAAATGGGTATCGCCGTGGAGCAGGGTGGGGGTCTGGGTCGCGAGGATCGCCTGTGCGCGCCAGAGGCACTTCCAAACCTCGTCGAATGAGCGTTTCAATCGCACGAGGAGTTCCTGCTTGTATTCACATCGCTCCACCTGGAAAAGGAGGAACTCGCGTCCGGTATTCTGCATGAAGTCGTAGAAGTCTCCCGAGCATGGCGTCCAGAGCCAGTCGAGATCCCCGGAAAAACGCGGGCTGGCCCAGAAGCGGGCGTGGAGATCGGCGAGCTGCTCCAGGAGATTTACGATCTGGAGTTCATCCATGGACTCGGTTGCAGCGGGGAAGTGCGCCGATCTCAGCCGCAGATCCTCCATCACCACTCCGAATCCACCGGACTCTTCGTCGAAGAAACTCGCGAAGGCCCGGGGGGTTTCGAGATCGAGTCCCGGTCGCAGATCCCGGTAGAAGCGCACTTCATTTCGGTACATGGAACTCGGTGCACCCGGCCGGATCAGAACCGTCTTCAGGATCACCCGTCCGGGGAGGCCGTGATCGTGGCCCGGCGCATAGTCGAGATCCAGTACCGCGCGAGCTGCCGTCGACGCCGAGCCGGTATCGCAATGCGCCTCCTCGACGACTCGCAATCCCTCAACGATTACTCCCGGCTGGGACTCGCAGAGGGCTCGGGTCAGGAGTTCCGGGCTGAGCGCCTCGCTGCGATTCGGAAATACGACTCCAGGCATGGTCGAGGCTTCCCCGGGCGAGTCATCCGGAGCCCGCTTCTTCGTATCCGAGCTTCCGCTCCGCTTCGAAATTCGATACTCGTGGGCTCGTTGTTCTCGATTGGGCAAGGGTAGCAACCCGGAAGATGCCGTGCTCCGGGGGCTCGATCGATTCGGCTATCTTCGACTACAGACTTTCCATGAATACAGGGGGGTGGCAGCATGGGTGTCGATTCGGTGAGCGTGGCGGAAGAATATTTCGCGCGAATGCGCGACGGCGATCTATCGGTCACGGAGCTCTTCCACGAAGAGGCTGAGCTGGTGGGACTCGGCATGACGCGCAGGGGGAAAGCCGCCGTCGCCGATTTCTATCGCAAGGTGATCGAAAGGGCGGGGCCGAGCCCCCGGCCGGCGGGCCCCCTGCTCGGCAATGGATCCCGGGTGGCGGCGGAAGTCTTCATCGACCTCACGGAAGAGGTGAGCGTTCACGCCGTCGACATCTTCGTGATCGAAGACGGCCTGATTCGATCCCTCACCTACTTCATATGCCAGCCCTCGGGCTGATGGGGGGATTGGTCGCCCCGCATGCTTCCGGCCCGCGGGTCAGACGCATGCAGTAAGGGCGTTTTCCAGGGGTGTTTCCGAAGCCGAGTGCTCTCCCGTCCTGGTGATCCGGCTGGCAAGGGGCGCAAATCCGAGGAGCGATCGCTCTCATGCGTCGGATTGCGGGCGAAGATCGTGGGTGCGGTGCCGGGAAATCATCGTATGGATCCAGGAGCCGGCCGAAAATCGCCAGCAGGAGCTCTGCATCCCGGAGCCCGTTTCGAAATCCCTACCGCCGAGGAAGGGTTCCCAGGGGTGACGGGTTCTCGCTTTCGAATTCCCGGGGCGGCGATCGAGGAATTGACGGATCGGATGATCATCCGGGTATGAACCCGATGCGCGGTTTTCTGATCTTCAGCCCGGCCGACCGGAATCCCCGAGCGGGGCGTCGATGGATGCGGACGGGCAAGTGGGTTCGCACCGCGAGGCCGGCCCGCTGCAGGGGCTATGCGTCTTCGCGCCGGGGATCATCCGCCCGAGATCTCGATCTCCGTCGACCCGGAGGGCAGAGATACGCGGATTCCGTCCCGGCCGAGGGTGACTTCTCCCGTGTAGGCTTCGTCGACACCTTCGAGAAAGGCGGCGTCCATGCCGGGCAGGATCAGGGGGGGCACCACGTGGTAGAAGAGCAGGTGGCGGGCACCGGCGGCCTCGGCGGTTTCGGCGGCGTCCACGGGCGTCGCGTGGTAGTCGAGGATGTCGGCGGTGATCTTCGCCTGCACCGTCATGCCGAGTTCTTCGGCCGCACTCGTGATGATCGCCACCAGATGAGCCGCCAGGGCCTCGTGGACGAGCAGGTCGACGCCCCGGGACATGCGCTCGATCTCCGGCGATTTGATGGTATCGCCGGTAATGACCAGGGAACGCCCGCCGTAGTCGAAGCGATAGCCGACGGCGGGGTCGACGGGCGCATGATCGACCCGGAAGCTCGTTATCTTCACGCCGTTGCGCTCCCAGACGAGGGTGGGGCTCCCGGGCAGGGGAGTGCGGAAGGGCCGGGCCACGAATCCCGCTCCCCCGGGTGGCATCGTCTTCTCCCCGTGGTGGCTCGTGCGATATCCAGTGTCGAGCCGATAGGCCACGTTGAATCCTGAGGCGACCCTCTCGACTCCCGGGGGCCCGAGCAGGGGCAGCCGCTCGGAGCCATTGCGCCCCACCCAACGCTGCAGGGCCAATTCGCCCAGGCCGTCGATGTGATCTGAGTGAAAGTGGGTGAGGAATACGGCCTCGATCCGGCCGGCGGGAAGCCCCATGCGGTTCAGATTTCGCGCTGCACCCGAACCGGCATCGACCACGAAAAGATCGTCCCCGGCTACGACGCCCACGCAGGGTCCGGAGCGCTGGGGATCCGGCAAGGGGCTACCCGCGCCGCAGAGGGTGAGGTGAAGGCCATCCGGCAGCTCCGACATGGGGTCGGCGGCCATGATGCGCACGGCTGCCGTGCGCATTACGAGCATCGAGAGCGGGCCTCGAAACGCGTATACGAGGACCCCCAGCAGGATAAAAATGCCGACTCCAATTCCCAGGCGTCTCATCCGAGGTCTCCTTGTTTTGGCAGTGAGGGTGCCATAAGAGTTTCGCGAAAGCAAGCCCCCAAGATGGATGCGGGGGCACATTCTTTCGGTGAAACTCCAGGGGATGAAGCCTCTCCCCCGATTGCCTTTCTCCGACGCCGTGGACGGCGACGGCCATGTACTCGAGCCCCCGGATCTCTGGCAGCGTTATCTGGAAAGCGAATTCCGGGGTCGTGCGGCGACGATTCGCGCGGACGATGCGGGGCTCGAATATCTCGAGATCGATGGTCGGAGTTCGAAGATCGTGCGCGGGGGCATGCCGGCGGGCCTGGGCGGGATGGATCGCGTCGGTGGCTACGTGTACGAGCGCGAGGCGAGGACGGGGCTGAAATACGTAGACGAGGCCCCCCTCGGTGCGATGGATCCCCGGGAGCGGATCCAGCGGTTGGATATGGAAAATATCGCTCGCACATTCCTCTACCCCACCCTGACACTCTTCTGGATTGCCGAATGCGAAGACGAAGATCTTGTCCAGGCCCATCTCCGCGCCTACAACCGTTGGATCGTCGACTTCTGTTCCGACTCTGACGGGCGCCTGCTCCCCATGGCACAGATCTCGCTGGGCGATCCCGAGGCGGCCGAGCGCGAATTGCGGCGAGCGGCCGGGGATGGCGCCGTCGGGGTCTTCGTCCCGTCTTTCCAGTGGACTCGCAGGCCCCTGGGCGATCCGGCCCACGATCGCGTATTCGCGGCCGCCGAAGAGTGCGGGCTCTGCCTGGGCATCCATCCATCGGTTGAGCCAAAGTGGACGGCGCCGGGCCGCTTCGGGGAATATACGAGCAGGAAGTATGCCTTCTTCCTCAACGTCACCGCCGCCGATGCCGTGCGCCATGCCGCGACTTCCCTCTTCCAATACGGCGTATTCGAAAAATTTCCGGGACTGCGCGTGGCGATACTCGAATCCGGTGCCGGCTGGGTGGGCCATTGGCTCGATCGCATGGACACCGTCTACCTTTCGCCCCAGGGTATTCCGGCGCGTGAGGTGTTGAGCGAGAAACCGAGCTTCTACTTCCGGCGCCAGTGCTGGATCTCCGGTGATCCCGACGAGACGGCATTGGCTGCGATCGTTCCCGTCGTCGGGGCGGACCGCTTCTTCTGGGCCTCGGATTTCCCCCACCCCGACCACCCCGCGGACTATATCCCCGAGCTCACGCGCCTGGCGGGAGAGCTTCCCGAATCCATGCGCGAGGATTTCCTGGGCGGAAATGTATTGCGAGCCTTCGGGATCACGGGGTGAAGAAGTGCTGAAGGCGATCGGGGCCATCCTGGCTTTTCTCGTGTCTATTCCCGTGATCTTCCTGCTCGTCATCCTCTTTTATCCCCGGCCCATGGATGAAACTCCCGCCTGGGTATTCGAGGGTGATGCCAGTGGCATCGACTATTGCGATCTTCCCATACTCGATGGCTCCGGCCAGTGGGCGGCAGACATTCCCCAGGGCCATACACCCGGATGCGGTTGGAAGAAATTCCCCCAGCCGACCTTGAAGTACTGCCGGGAACCCCTTTCCGAGGGCGCGAGGGATTTGCGTGGGCTCTGGCAGCACGTGGATGGTGGTCCGATGGGCCACCTCGAGCGCATCGAACAATGCGGAAATCGCGTGGTGGTGACTTCGAGCGGGGTGATTCACGATCTGACGACGGATGGAAAACTGGCGGGCGCATCCGATGATGTGCGTCCCGTCTCGATCGGCCCCTTCGAGTTTTGCATCCGGACTTCGGCGACCACGAAATGGCGCGAGGGTCGACTCGAATTCTATGCCCTCGGCGGCCCCCACGTCGTCTCCCGCTATCTCGATGGGGATGAACTCGTCTGGGAATATCCGGGAATCGGAACGACGCGGATGAAGAGGATCTGCAAGCTGCCCCCGGATTCCCGGCATTCCGCTGCGGCTTCTTCGATTCGCCCTGCCCTACTCGTATCTGAGTGACGCAATCGGATCGAGGCGCGAGGCCTTGCGGGCCGGGTAGAAGCCGAAAAAAATTCCGACACTGGCCGAGAAGGCCACCGCGCCCACGATCGCCCTCAAGGAAAATACGAAGGGGAAGTTCGCGTAGTGGGCGATGCCCCAGATGCCCAGCAGCCCCAGGGCGATTCCAACCAGGCCGCCGATCACGCTGAGGATGACCGATTCCACCAGGAATTGGACGAGGATGTGGCGGCCCTTTGCGCCGACCGCCATGCGGATCCCGATTTCGCGCGTTCGCTCCGTGACCGAGACGAGCAGGATATTCATGATGCCAATGCCACCGACGAGAAGGGAAATCGAAGCCACCCCCATCAGCACGGCACTCAGGATGCCCGTCACGGTCTTCATCATACTCGCGATCTCCTGCTGGGAAACGATGCTGAAATCACTTTCCTGGTCGGATCGCAGGCGGTGGCGTTGGCGCAGGATCTCTTCGATTTCGAGGGATACCTCGTGGCTATTCGATCCGGCCTGGGCCGAGAGCATGATCTGCTGCACCACACCCGGGAGAGAAGTTCCGAGTACGCGTCGTTCTCCGGTGGTGAATGGCATGAGGACCATATCGTCCCGATCCTGGCCAAAACCCGAGCCACCCTTCGCTTCGAGCGTACCGATCACGTGAAAGGAAGTGTCCTTGATACGGATGGTTGCGCCGATCGGATCTTCGCCGACCTCGAAGAGCTGCTCGACGATTGTATCGCCAATCAAAATGACGCGCGCTCCGGTCTTCAAATCCTGCTCGTCAAAGAACTGCCCACGGGCCACTTTGGTGTCGGTGATATATCTGAAATCGGGAGTCGTCGCATAGATGTTGGTATTCCAATTCTTATTGCCATAGAGGACCTGCCCGCTCCCACTGCGCATATAGCTGACCGCCTCCACCATGGTGGCTTCACGCTCGATCGAGCGGGCGTCGAGGACCGACAGGGATGAGGCTCCCCCCCAGCCGGAATGGGCCCCCCCCCTGCGCTGTGTTCCCGGGACGATTACGAGCAGGTCGTTTCCCAGGCCGCGGATCTCCGTCTGAATGGCCGAGGAGGCCCCCTGGCCGATGCCCACCGTCGTAATGACGGCCGCGACACCGATTACGATTCCGAGGATGGTGAGTGCCGAGCGCATCTTGTTGCGCCGTAGGGCGCGTAGGGCGGCGGCCAGGGTCATGCGCAAGAGTTTCACGGCGGGCTGCTCTCCGGCATCTGGGGCTCCAGGGGCGAGGGAATGGCCGGCTGCTGAAGCCGGTCCTCGACGATCTCACCGTCGCGAAATACGAGCACTCGCTGGGCAAAAGCTGCGACCTCGGGCTCGTGAGTGACCAGCACTACGGTCAGGCCCTGGTCGCGATTCAGTTCGGTGAGGATCCCCATGATTTCAAGGCTCGTGCGCGTATCCAGATTTCCGGTCGGTTCGTCGGCCATCAGGATTCGCGGATGGTTTACCAGGGCGCGCGCAATGGCGACACGCTGCTGCTCTCCCCCCGAGAGTTGGCTGGGGTGATGCTCCTCCCGCCCGCCCAAGCCGACGCGATCCAGGGCTTCCCGGGCACGCCGCCGCTGTTCGGTGATGGACGCACCACTATAGACGAGGGGAAGTTCGACGTTTTCGAGTGCCGATGTGCGGGGGATCAGGTTGAAGGCCTGGAAGACAAAGCCGATTTCCTGGCCTCTCAACTCGGCGCGTTCATCCGCCGAGAGTTGAGAGACATCCCTTTTCCCGAGCAGGCATTGACCTCGACTGGGGCGATCGAGACAGCCCAGGATGTTCATGAAGGTCGATTTTCCGGAACCCGACTTGCCGACGATTGCGACAAATTCTCCGCTTTCGATCGCAATCGAAATGCCGCGAAGCGCCCGCACGATGACGTCACCTCGTGAAAAATCCTTCTCGAGATCGCGCGTCTCGATGACCGTACTCATGTTTTCCGCCGATAGCCCAGGATCACGATATCGCCCTCTTCGATCCCGCCCCCAGTGACTTCGACGAACTCGTCATCGCGCAGGCCAACGCCGATTTCGACGGCTTCCGCTTCGCCCTTCGCATTCTGGATCCAGAGGTGTCCGGAAAGATGGGTCGATGGCGTGGTATCGGAATTTTTTGGGCGAAAGCGCAATGCTCGTCGGGGCACCTTCAGAACATTCTCTCGACTGGCTGTTACGAGTGTCACCGTGGCGGTCATTCCCGGTCGAAGTGCGAGGTCCGCGTTGTCGATATCGATGACGACGTCATAGGTGACGACATTCTGGATCGATATGGGCGAGTTTCGGATCTGTCGTACCCGTCCCTGGAACTTGCGCTCCGGGAAGGCATCGACGCTGAATCGCGCGAGTTGGCCCTTTTCGACCTGGCCGATATCGGCTTCGGAGACATCCGAGTTTACCTGCATCTGACGCAGATCCCGCGCGATCAGGAATAGGGTCGGGGTCTGAAAGCTCGCGGCAACGGTCTGCCCGACGTTTACGTTCTTCGAGAGAACGATGCCGTCGACCGGGGAGAGGATATCCGTATGGGCCAGGTTTACCTCGGCATCCTCGAGTTCGGCGAGTCTCTCCGCGAGTTGCCCCCTCTCGATTTCGAGTTGGGCCTGGGCCTGGGCATGGGCGGTCTCGGCCGCCTCGAAGTGGTCCTGGGATACTGTGGTTCGATCGTGCAGAATCCGCTGGCGCTCGAGCTGCTCGGTCTTCAGGCGGAGGTCGGCCTCGGCACCTCGCACCCTGGCCCGTCCGGAGAGAACGTTGGCCCGCGCCTTCTTCATTCGTACGAGGGCATTCGAAGGATCGATCTTCGCGATGCGCTGCCCCACTATTACGGGCGAGTTGTAGTCGACCCCCACGCTCTCGACCCGACCCGATGCGTAGGTGCCCACCTCGACCATATGGACGGGATTGAGGGTACCCGTGGCGCTGACGGTGGCCTCGATGGGGCCCCGCTCGACCCCCGTGCTCAGAAATCTATGATCCTGATTCTCACAGGCAATCAGAAGCATGCTTGCGAGCAGCAGTACGCGGGAGGGCCTAGTTCCCATTGGAGGATCCAAGCGTCCGGATGTCCGCCGATCTCATGCGTACCGAAGGATGCTCTTTCGCGGATTTCGCATGCATGGGCTGATCTTCCAACTCTTTCCGAGGGCTGGCCACTGAACGTAGATCAAGCGACTCTGCCTTCCAAGAGCGAATGAGAAGCCGGCCGGGAGTCCCCAGAAGTGCACTCTGGCGGCGTGTGGCAGGCGGACTGAGTTCCTGCGAGAATCAGGCGATGTGGGGTCCGCATGGGGGAATCCTCGATGGACGTCTTCAAGATGGCATGGCGAAATGTATGGCGGAATCGTCGACGAAGCCTTACGACCATCACGGCAATGACATTTGCCCTGATGCTGATGATTCTTCTCTCGGGTCTCTTCGAGGGTATGCTGCAGACGATGGAAGAGGATATCGTCGAATTGGAAGTCGGTGACATCCAGATTTTTGCCGATGATTATCGGAAGAATCCATCGATCTATACGCGAATCCAGGATCCGGAGGCCGTGCTGGCCCCCCTCGATGAGGCGGGCTTTCCCGCCACCGCCCGCCTGCTGGCCTTCGGGTTGGCGGCTGGAGACGAGTCGTCGGCCGGGGCCTCCTTCCGAGGCGTCGACGTCGAGAGGGATGCCCTGGTGAGCCGCGTCTACCGAGAAGTCGCCGAGGGCAGCTGGCTCGATGAAGACGATCCGAAGGGTGTGGTCATCGGTCATGGTCTCGCCCGCAGTCTGGCCGTGGATCTGGGAGGAGAAGTGCTCGTGCTCAGCCAGGCGGCCGACGGCACCATGGCGTACGAGCTCTACCGCGTGCGTGGGATCCTGCGCAGCGTGGGGGCAGCCGTCGACCGGACGGCCATCTTCATGACCCAGGCGAGCTTTCGCGATCTGATGGTATTGCCCGATGGGGTCCATCAGATCATCGTCCGGCGCCCGGAGGGCCTGGAACTGCCCATCGCCGCCGAGCGGGTGAGTTCCCTGGCGAGTCCCCTGGAGGTCAAGACGTGGAGGCAGATCCTGCCCACGCTGGCCTCTTATCTGGAATCGGCCCGGGGCATGATTGGAATTCTCTACCTCATCTTCTATAGCGCCATCGGTATCCTCCTGCTCAACAGCATGCTGATGGCTGTCTTCGAGCGGATCCGGGAGTTCGGAGTTCTGAAAGCCATCGGCGTGGGTCCATTCAGCGTGATGTCCCTGATCCTGCTGGAAACGGCGATTCAGACCGGAATCGCCCTGGGCTGTGGACTCCTGCTCAGTCTGCCCGGCCTCTTCTATCTCTCTACTGAAGGCATCAATATTGCCGCCATGGCCAGTGTGAGCTTGATGGGGGCTTCCTTCAGCCCCATCTGGCACGCCCTCTTCGCTCCCTCGATCTTCTCGGGCCCGATTTTTCTTCTGATTCTGATCGTGATCGTCGCCGTTCTCTATCCGGCACTCAAAGCGGCGTTGATCCAACCCATTGCAGCGATGGAGCATCGCTAATGGCAGCTGACAATACGAAGCTTCTCTCGATGGCGTGGCGCAATATCTGGCGCAATCGCCGCCGGACATTGATCACGCTCAGCTCGATCGGTTTTGGCACGATGTTCGCGGTCATCATGACCGGTGTTCAGGATGGTCAGTGGCGGGATATGATCGATATGGCGGCCCGCCTGGGCGGCGGACATGTGACCCTCCAGCACGCCGAATATCTGGAGACCCCCACCCTCTCCCGCAGCCTGGAGGGTGCGGGGCGGCTGAGGGAGTTGGCCCTTCGGGATCCCCATGTGGATCGGGTGGTCGAAAGGATTACGGGCTTCCTGATGGTTTCCACTGCGGGCCAGAGTTATGGGGCGGGCTTCATTGCCTTCGACCCCACCCAGGAGGATGCCGAGACGCTTTCCATTCTCGAGGCCGTCAAGGAAGGGGAACTCCTCAGCGATAACGACGAAGCGCGCATCATTATGGGCTCACAGCTGGCCCAAAACCTGAACGCCAAGCTCGGACGCAAGGTCATCTTTACGCTGACGGATAAGAATGGTGAGATCATCAGCGAGACCGTGCGGCTGAAGGGGATCATCCATACCGGTGCCCCTACGATCGACGGCGGCCTGGCCCTGCTTCCGATCGGATTGTTGCGAAAATCTGTCGCCTACACGTCGGACGAGGTCGTCCAATTGGGGCTCTTTCTCAAGGATCAACGCCAGGCAGCAGTCGTGGCGGCACGCATGGGCGCGCAACTCGACTCGGATCTGGACGCCATTCCCTGGTACGATTCCCAGGCCGACCTGGCGACGTTCATCATGCTGAAGATCGCCGGGGCCTATTTTTTCGAAGTCGTGATCGCATTGCTGATCGGGGCCGGCATTTTCAATACCATCTTTGTCAGCGTGATGGAGCGGGTCAGGGAATTCGGCGTATTGTTGGCCATCGGCTTCAGCCCCCGGCGACTCTTCGCCCTGGTGATGTTCGAGAGCTTCTGGCTCGCCGTGGCGGGCCT
>PVBE012460825.1_pt1 | contig 10834 bp, 10 predicted proteins | sample 1631181 | NCBI WGS metagenome assembly PVBE01 (sample SAMN08397723, study PRJNA350692) | Marine metagenome, whole genome shotgun sequencing project. | isolation source: water | place: Pacific Ocean | collected 2012-04 | reverse complement strand
GCCTGGGTGGAGGAGCGAGACTTCCGCTGGGTCGATGCCACGCTCACGAAAGTCGAGCGGGTTCCCGAGCCGGCCAGCCCGCCGCCATCAGACCTCGAGGAACGCCTCTCGGTCGTCCAGGTGACGGAGCAGGAGGTGCTCAACCCCTCCTCTGCCCATGGTGGAGTCACCCCTGATCCGCTGCCCGAGCAGGCGCCCGCTGCCGGAAACCCGCCGGGCGCTCACCCCTTCGACGGCGCGCGGGTGGCGGGGTCCGTGGTGCACCGCGCTCTGACGCTACACGCCTGGCGCGAAGACGCCCCCGCGGGCCTGTGTGAGGCCGCGATCCTCGACGAACTGGACGATCGAATCACCACGGCCGCCGGCTTCGAAGAGACCCTTCCGGCCAAGATCGCGTGGGTCAAGGCCATGATTGCCAATACCAGCCAGCGCCAGCCAGCGCTCGCTGCGGCCCTGACACGCGCCGCCGCCCGCGGCGACGTGCTGCACGAGCTGCGGGTCCAGGTGGACCAAGGTGAGACCCGGGTGGAAGGCTTCGTCGATCTGCTCTGGCGGGACGACGACGGTGCATGGCACCTGCTGGACTACAAGGCCACCGAGGTCGACGCTGACGCCGCGGCGGGTGGCGACGGCCTCGAGGCCCGGATCCGGCACTATCACCCCCAGGTGGCGCTGTACGCCACAGCGCTCGAGGGCCGACTCCCAGAGGGCCAGAGCCTCGCAAGCTACGGGCTGTGGTTCGTGCGCGAGGGGAGGGTGGTGCGGTGGGCTGTGGGTGATGGGCGAGAGGAGCCGTGAGCGGCTCCCCCTGCAAAGTAGTAGTCCATCAATTCCACGCTCCCGTGTTCTACTGCGGATACACCTCCGTCCACGGGCGGATCTCGAAGGTCTTGCCCTCGTCCTTCGCCACGCAATCCACCATGCGCACGACGCTGCCCTCGGCGAGTGGCGGAAGGAGGCTGCCGACCGCCGCGTCGAACACGACGCTGACCTCCTTGCCTTGTCGCGTCGCGAGAAAACCGTGAGCTGCAGGCATCGAAGCTACGATTGCTTCAATGTCGACGATGCCGGTCCGCGCGCGTGCCGTGGTGGACTGGTGGTGCAACCAACCGGGCTCGCACCGCGCGCGCGCAGCACAGAAACGACAACCATCGCCTGGGGGGGCGGGTCGGTCAACGCCGGCAGGTCGTCATCGTCGGGGTTGCGGGTCGCATCCGCGACAGCGTTCTGTGCTACAGCGGCTGAAGAAACGCTCAACTTCGGCGACCACTGTCCGTGCCTCTGCTCCAGGGACGTCTACCCTTCGATTGCCGGAGTGCTTGTCCCACCGCGAGCGGTTCCGGTAGGCTCGAACACCGGACCCCTTGGAGAGAGGTGAGCAATGGCGACGTGTCAACACTGTGGCGTGCCTTTCGAGATCGACGACATGTGCACCAACCCCGACTGCCCCGCCGCGGACGACGCGGCGACCGCGCTGGACGTTCCTGCAAGCACGGGGGGTGGAGTCGCTGGCCTTGGCACCGACATGGTGCTGGTGCCCCGCCCGCCCCTGCCACGGCGCCTGGGCGGCTCGGCCTTGGAGTTGTCCACGCTCGTGGTGCTCGAGATCATCGGTACGCTGCTCATGGGCGTGACCTTCGGAGTTTCGGGCGCGATCACCTCGCTGCTGGCGGCGCTGTACATGGGCGTCAAGGACCTGGGCGGAGGGCGCTATTCGTTCGGCAAGCGTGCCGTGGGCACTCGGGTGGTCGATGCCACAACCCTGCAGCGCGCCAGCGCGGGCAAGTGCTTCCTGCGCAACCTGCCCTGGGTGCTGTTCTGGGCGCTGGCGGTGGTGCCCGTGATCGGTGACTTCGTCGGCTGGAGCCTGCTGGGTGTGATGGCGCTGCTGGACGTCGGTCTGATTGTGGCCCCCCCGACTGGGCGCCGGCTGGGCGACCTGCTGGCCGGAACCCAGGTAGTGGCCGAGGAGCGCTGACCATGCCATCCGCCCGAGTCACTTTCCCCGACATCCACGCCGACGCCTTCGTACACGACGCTGACCGAGCCGCCCTCGAAGCGCTACGGGGCATCCCTGGCCTGGATGCGCTGGCCCGGAAGTTCGCCGCCGGCACCGTCGAGCGCAAGGTCCACGCCCTGCACAGCCGCACCTCGGTGCGTGTGGGGCCGAGCCAGTACTCCACACTGCACGGCATGGTTGTCGAGGCCTGCAAGGTGCTGGATCTCGATGTGCCCGACACGTACATCAGCGGCCACTTCCAGGTCAACGCCTACGCCTTCGGCTTCGAGCGCTACACGCTCACCCTCAACGCCGGGCTGGTGGACCAGATGGAGGACGACCAGGTCCGCGCGGTGATCGGCCACGAGCTCGGCCACATTTTGTGCGACCACATGCTCTACAAGAGTCTGGCCTACCTGATCAGCACCTTCGGGATGGAGATCCTCGGCCGTTTCTTGGGAGGTCTCTCGAGCCTGCTGACGGTTCCGTTACAGCTCGGCCTGCTCAACTGGAGCCGCGCTGCGGAGTACTCCTGCGATCGGGCCGGGTTGCTGGTCGTCCAGGACCCAGTGGTCGTATCTTCCACCCTGGTCAAGCTGGCCGGGGGTCCCCGCCGCTTCAAGCACGAGTTCAGCCTCGAGGCGGTCCGCCACCAGTACGACGACTTCGAAGAGAGCGCGACCGGGACCGAGCGCCTCTTCGCCATCTGGCAGGAGGCGACCAAGACCCACCCAGACCCCATCTGGCGCGCCAACGCGATCCTGCAATGGGCCGAAACCGCGCAGTACCAGGACATCATGGCGGGACGCTACCTTCGCAGGAGCGACGTCCAAGAGCAGCAAGAGCCGCCCATCGAGGGGTTGTACGCCTGCCCCGCCTGCGATGCCTGGGTCAAGCAGGGCCGGGACTGCCACAAGTGCGGGCTTAGGCTTGACGATGCGTCCCGCCAACGTTGCTCGAAGGGCGATGTGGCTGATGTCTCTTGGCGGTATTGCAGGCGGTGCGGGGAGAAGCTGCCAGGGTAGGCGGGGCTGCGCTTCGGTGGGGAAGATGGGCATGTGCGACGACGGGGCGAGCCTCGCGCCACTGCTGGCCCTCGCTGGCCCGCATCCATGCGTTCCGATCTCCCCACGCAGCTTACGTCTTCAACGCCCGACCGACCCGGACCACGAACCAGATGGTGAAGGTCACCAGTGCGAGGGGCGGGAACAGCACCCAGTACAGGCTCCAGGCGACGGTGGCGCCGATGAGGGCGAGCGGACCGCCCGCCCAGGGGTGGGCCCGCGCGAACTCCCCGAGCCCGTGGTTGATCAGGTGCATCTCGTAGTTCAGGCCGCGAAGGAGGCTCGTGCTCATCGTGAGAGCGGCGGGCTCTTGGTGTCGAGGAGCCAGTGACGATTCGGTCATGACAGCGCCGGGGGAACGAGGACCAGGGCCAGGAGGCAGAGCCACAGGATGGATGTCCAGATCAGCGCTGGCTGGAGCAGACGCTGGTGCAGGGCGGGCGCCCCCTCGGCGAGTGGAGCGGCAGCACCGGGTAGGTAGGGGCGTAGAGGCGGATGGATCATCAGCAGCTGTCGAACCCAGCGGAACAGCAGCGCTCCAACCAGCCCCCCAGCGAGCATCGCGCCCACGCTCGAGACCGTGGCGAATAGCACGACGTGGTCGATCCAGGCGACCGCTGCGCGAAGACTGTCGAGGATGAAGGTCCAGCTGGGTAGCCAGTCGGTGTTGTCGATGGCGGCATAGACCATGGTGAAGTCGAAGGCGTGTATCGGATTCGCGCCCATGCACCCCGCTACGCCACCGACAGCGGCGACGATGAGCAAGGCGAGGCATCCTCCGGTAGCGCAGCCCCCGCCCACATCCTCTGTCGCGAAGACCGGGGCGATGAGCGCCGCGAGGATGCTCACGTAGATGAGCACCTGTGCGACGAACGCCAGCGCGACCACCAGCGCCCAGATCACCCAGAGGAAGGCCGTGGTCACCACTGAGAGCGTAAGCGTGAGTGTGTACAGTGCGAGCATGAGCGTGCCCGGCACCGCGATGGCGATCACGCCGATACTGACGAACTCCAGGTTGACCTTCAGCTCACCGAACAGCGTGGCTCGTGGCCTGAGGGCGAGCCCTCCCAGGGCGCCCGCACCCACACCCACGAAGCCGCTCACCAGCACAACAGCCAGGACCTCGGGCCGCCAGACGTCCTGCATGCCGTCCTGGCGCAGCAGGATCTCGAGCAAGAGCCAGGCCACCCCGGCGACGGCAACCAGCGCCGCCGTGGGCATCAGCCTGCCGTGGTCAACGTAGAAGCGCATCGCTCCACCCCTCCTCGATGATGGTCAGTACGGCGTCGCGCGGCTGGCCTTCGCACAGCGTCCGCAGCACCTGTACGGACTCGGGTGGTGTCGCTTCGAAGCCCAGCGCGCGCTTGAAGCCGGTGATGAACCCCTCGGAGCCGAGCAGGAGCGCCTCGACCTTCTGACGCGGATGACTACTGTGCTTCAGCCCAGCGACGAGATGGACGGCCAGGAGCCTGCGCACGCGGTCTCCTTTCGCCGACTTCAACAGACCCGCCACCCTGTGCGCCCCCTGGGCCGTCAGCTGTGCTTGGGAGAGATCGGAGGGTCCGATCTCCCACAGACTGGGCTCGGGAACCGGGACGCACCGGGCCGCAAGGTGCAGCGTCCCCAGGCGTCCCAATTGGGCGACGGCGGCAGTCTCGGTCGGCGTCAACCGCTCGATGTCCGCGGCCGCGTCGCTGGATGCCGCGGCGACCAGCCGCCAGCCAAGCCGGGTGCCCCAGCCACCACTGCGGACGACCTGCACCCATGCCTTGCCCGCACCTTGTGGGGCGAAGATCGTCGCCTGGAGCACCCAGGCGAGCTGCTGCACATTGAGGGCCACCCGCTCCTGGCAGTTCAGCGCAAGGAACCGCTGGCGAAGCGTTGGCTCGTCGTCGGCGAGCTCCATTAGCGGCTCGATCGGGGGTGGGCGTTCGAGCGCGCGCAAGAGCCTGCCCAGGCTCGCCAAGTCCGCACCACCGAGCCGGGCCCCCCCCCCGGCGGACGGCGTTCGTACAACACGCCAAGTGCCGCGAGCACCGCGTCCTGGCTCCAATAGGTGGGGTCCTGCTGAACCAAGTGCCGCGCGAGTTCGGCGGCGCCCGCGCGAACAGGACCGGGTCTGTCGCCATCGTGGAACAACGACATCAGCCGGCTGCGGGACTCGCCGTCAGCGCGGAGCCTGACGATGGCTGCTTCTCGCGCGACCTCGAGCAGGGAAGGGTCTCCCGCCCGTTGTCCGTGACGCCCGAACAGAACGAGCGCAGCAGCGGGCTCGAGCCGGTCGATCCACACGTCGATGAGTGCGTCTCGCTGAGCGTCCGCCAGGTGCGCCCAGCCGAGCAACACGCATCGCACGACGTCCTTGGGCGCCACACTCGTGGCCTGCAGCGTGGCGACGGCCAGCTGTTTGGCAAGGGTCGAAAGCCCAGCGGAGCGGACCAGATCCGGGGACTGCAGGGTGTCCAGGAGTCTCGAGCCCACGCCGTGCTGCTCCGCGCATAGCGCGAGCCGGGTCGCCCCGATGGGATTGCCAGCAGCCCAGATACGGCCGAGCATGTCGTCGAGCGCAGCCTGATGCGGCGGCTCCATGGCGAGGCCGCGCGCCAGCCATGCGAGCCCGTCGTCACCTGGCACCTGCCGATCCTGGAGTTGTTGTACGATCCGCATTGCCGCGGTGTCGCTGATCGCCGCGAGCAGCCCCGAGGCCGCTGGCCGATCGACCTCGCTGTGCGCCAGCCACAGCAAACAGGCCGATGCACCATCGACCCATGTTTTGGCCCAGTCGGCCTTGGCTGCTCTGACAAGCGCTGTCCATTGGGTCATGTCGCGCTCACGCCCGGCGCCCCGAATCAACGGCTCGAGGTTGGGCACCACTAGCCGGACGACCTCTGCTGGAAGCTCGACAGTTGCCATCTCTGCAAGGTGGGCCGACGTGGGAGCGCCATGCTTGCCCAGCAATGTGGCTAGGGCCAGATGGCGCTCGCCCGCGAACTCGGCTGCGCTCGCCCAGGCCTGATCCCAGCTGGGATCGAGCATGTCGCACAGGACCCACGCTCCGGGACTCTCCGCGTGGTCGAGCGCCATCTTGATGGCGAGAGGACGCATGTGCTGCAGCTGGGCCACAGCGGGTGGATGATGCGTTGCTCCGGTCAGCCAGCGTTCCAGCGAAGCCAGGATCTCGCGTTCCAGCATGGCCGCGCCGATGGCTCCTGCAGCGGGCACCCAGCCCTCGGTGTGTGGGATCGCGTCCCAACCGTCGAAGTGTTCGAGGGAGGCGATGCGCTGGCGAAGCTGCTCCGTGGAGTGGCAGTCATCGACGACAGTGCGGAGCCACTCGACGTAGGCCCTCCCTGCGGACAGGTCCAAGGCCTCGACGCCTCTCCGCTCGCCTTTGAAGATGCGCACTCCCTTCACGGCGCGCATGCCGTGGGCAATGGCGAAGCTGCCGTCCATGTCGACCACGCCAGCGCCGATGTCCAGGCGCCACGCCAGCGACGTGGGCAGGGCGCTGAGACAGACGGCAAGTAGGCACACCTGCTCGTCGGGAGTGGTGTTCCAGTTCTGGATGCTGATGCCGTGGCCGGACATCACGGTTTCGAGGATCGGCGTGATCGTCTGCAGCCAGTTTGCCGGGAGCTCGAGGGTGGGTGCATCGGTCTCGAGCGTGGGGAGCTGGTGGTCCTTCTCGGTGGCAGGCACGGTGGTCAGCTGCGGCAACAGGGCGACCAGGGCGGTGGGCCGCCAGTGCTCGGCAGGGACCGCAGCATAGTGTGCTTGTGTGTACCGGCGGCCGGTACACCCCTCCCCATCTTCAGGACGGGCCCTCATGCGCCCTGCCAGCACCCAGGCTTGGTCGCCGTCATGCACTGGGCGGGCCACGAAGCCGCCAGGAGTGTCCTGCCATGGGTACTTGTTCCAGTCGAACGAGGTACCGATCCCGATCCCTGTGTGGCCAGGGTGCGCCGTGAGTACCAGGCCTTTGGGGAAACCCGGCGACCTAGCGGTGCAGCCATGATCCGCTCCGACGATGGGGCCGCCCGGCCGCTGGACGAGCTTGCCGAAGACGAACTGCTCCCAGCGGGCGCTCATGGTGCCATCCTCGCGCGCCATGCCACGCCCCGGGCCAAGAACTCCAGCGGCTCGAACACTCGATAAGGCCACCAGGCCTCGTCGAACCCGCGCGGGCCGGGTACCAGCTTCCAGTCTCCCGCCTCGCGGTGGGCTGCCACGCCGCGGGTCGAGCGGTCGAAGCCCATGGCCGACACCAGGGCGTAGCCGTCGCCACCCGGTGCCACCATTCCACGCAGTGCGCGCACCAAGTCGGAGCCCACGTGTTCGACCACCAGGTCGTAGGGCTCCTTGGACTCCAATTCGTCAAGCGCTGACCCGCCATTTCCCGCTGGCAGCAGCTCCGCCATTGTGACGACCACGCAGGCGCGCAGGAAGACCGGCTTACCCGGCTCGACCCCTTTGGCTTCGGCCACCTGCTGCGCGAGCGCATCCAGTCGATCGCAGAGGTCCCCGGGGAGCTTCGCGGCGTCACCCGGCAGGATCAACAACAGACCGTCGGCCTCGCACAGATCGGCGAGCACAGCTGGGTGAAGTGAGCTGCCCGCGGGCGGCATGCAGTCGCCACCCGGAGGGTCGGTGAGGGTGATGTCGAGTGAGCACTTGCCCAGGCCAGCGAGTAGTGAGCCCGGGAGGTCGGCCACGAACTGATATCGGGTGAGCGTGGTGGTGCCGGCGGGCATCGTGCCGCACAGGATGCCCGTAGCGGAGTCGAACAGGTCCAAGGCGGGCTCACAGTCGGCGCCGGGTCTGACCTTGATGGGCCGCATGACGCGATCCTGGGTGAACGCAGCCCGGAGCAGGCTGGCGAGGTACACGGTCTTGCCCGACCTCGTGGTGCCGACGAGTGAAATGCGCATGGGCTACAGATCCTTGGCCTTGACGACGGTGAGACCGTCGCTCATCCCGGTGGCCAGAAACAGGAATGGATGGAGCACTTGGTAGGGCTGCCAAGCGTCGATCTTGCGGGCCGGGTCGAAACTGCCATCGGTGTTTCCGTCTTCGTCGCCGACGTGGACCATCAGCCCTTGCCGCTCGGGATCGAAGTTGGCGCAGCCCTCGTGCTCCAAAAAACCGTAGGCAGAGGCGAAGCCGAACGCCACCTGCGCATCGGGCCGCAGGAACTGGCGCAAGGTCGCAAACGTAGGCTTCGACAAGATCGAACGCGCGACCTCGAGGGGACACTCCGCGCGCAGGTTTTCGAGCGAGCTTCTGCCCCATGAGCGCTGGCTCGTGAAGGCGTCGGCCTTGGTGACGCAGATCGCGACCCGCTGCGCAGGAAGCTCGGCGAGCCCAGTGCGATTGAACGCCTGTGGGAGGTCGCAGAAGAACTCGAAGGCCTGATCCGGGTTGATCGCGCTGACGCAGAGCAGCAGACCACGGGCTGTCCGGAGGCTGTTCACGAGGTGCTCTCGGAAGCGGGCCATGGCCTCGTAGTCGACGTCTCCACCCTCGGTTCCGCTGCCGAAGATGGCCCCGCCAGGGCTATCGAGCATCTTGAACCCCACACGCGTGACGTGCTCGCGGCGAAGGAACAGCAAGAATGGCCTGTGGCCTCGGGTGGAGACTTCGAAGCCGTACTCGGTGAGCTCGGTGCTGGCGTTGATAGGCAACTGTCCGTGCTTCAGCGTGGCGGTGACCTCGTGGAACAGCTCCACCATGGTCTCCGAACTTGGACGGACCTCTACCGACTCGAACCCGCACTGGCCCCGAGCCCAGGCGAACGCGGCGTGCTGCAGTGTCGATAGCAGCGCCGTCTTGCCGACCTTGGACGGCCCAATGACCACGTATTCGGAGGCGCTGGCATCAGCCATCGAGGAACTCCTCCAGTGGCACGGGCCTGCGTGAGGCCTCGAGCGCCCAGTGGTAGATCAGTGGGGTAGGCAGTGAGAGGATGCGCCATGGACCGGAGTCGGAACCCCAAACCGATGCCGCGAGCAGCTCCCCCTGGCCACCCTGTTCGAGCGTGTCGAGCAGACCGGGTACGCGGCTGAGCAGGGTCACGAGCTCTCGTGGAGCGCTGCCGGGATCGAGGCCGATGCGATCGAGCTGGGCCTCGAGCACCAGAGGGAGGTGGTCTTCCTGGTGTGCCGGAGACCAGTTCAGGACTTCGAACCAGGGCGGCCTGGGAGGGGCCAGATAGCCCTCGTAGCGCACCACTGGGTTGCGGATGGCGCGCTCGGCAGCGCCACCGGGGCCCGCCACGGATGCTGCGATGGCCACGCCAGGTGCGGCAGTGACGGCGATCTCGTCACCAGGTTCGATGAAGTCCAGCATCACGCGGTCGGGCGACGTGCTCCACCGGTGCTGGACATGCCGTACCTGGCCTCTGCTGTTCCTGGTGCGGTACCAGATCTGAACCGACAGAGGCTCTCTGGTCTCCAAGCCGGCTTCGAGCTCCAGGAACGGGGTGACGGGGCGCGTGCCGACGAGCCCGAAACAGACCTCGAGGGAGGTCGGGCGAGGAGGGAGCCAAGACCACCAGGCTGGGCCGAGCGCATCGGCCTTCCTGGGGCAACACTCGACCTGGATCCAGTGGCGGTCGGTGCGAACGTGTACGCTTCGCATCCCAGTGGCTCCGTCCAAGATACTGGTGAGGAGTCGTCTCGTGCGGGGTTGCGCGGCGTTCCAGGTGACGCTTCGAAGTTCTGGCATCGCTCCACCGACGGGTGCGAGTCTGACCTGGTTGTCGCTTCCGACGTGGCCCCGGATGCCGACGCGAGCATCGAAGCGCTGCTCGGCGATGGTCTTGCCGCGAGCGGTTAAGCCCAGGGTGAAGCTGTCTTTCCTCATGCCGGCGAACGCGGCACGTTGCCCGGGCTCGAGCAATGCCGAAGGTTGGGGGACGCCGTCGATCTCGAGCGTCAGGGGGCACGTTGCAGGCTCTGCGAGACGCACTAGCACACCTGACTTGTCGAAGTCAGGCAGGCGGTACCAGCGCCAGGTGACATCAGCCATTCGCCCTCCTCCACGCTGGACGATGCGCCGTAGAGCTGTAGGGAGACCGAAGCATACCGTAAGCGCAGGGAATGCGGCAGCGTGCCCCGGTTCCGCGCTGTGCAGTCATCATTGCTGCAGCTTTGCGCGGCGCTTCCGGTCCAGACCGTGGAGCCAGCCCTCTCGCATGTCGGTCTCCTCTTGGCACTTGTAGCTTCCCGCGGCGCGCGGGCTAGCCCGTGCCATACGCCGTTAAGACGCCACGGCGCGGGGGAAGCGGACAGTGGAGTTGAGCGGGTTTCGTGAACCTCGCCTCCACTGCTACCACTGGCAGCACGATGAGCCCGCTCGCGGGGGCTGTGATGGATGCTGGCTGTTCAGTGGTCAGGGGCTGGTAGGGCCAGCCTCGAGGGCCAGGAAGATCACCTCCCCTCCGGCGCTGCCGGTGACGATGTGGCCCGTGGTAGTGCACGCGGCGGTGGTCAGTGCTCCGTCTGCCTCCCAGCTGGCCACGCAGCGGTCGCTATCGTGCTCCCACACTCGAAGGCTTCGATCGTGGCTCGCGGTGACCAGGTGGCGCCCGCCGGGGTGGAAGGCCACCGCGCCGACCCGGTCTTCGTGCCCGTGAAGGGTCCGGATGAGCTCGCTCGTGAGCAGGTTCCAGATCCTGACCGCGCCGTGGTGGTGGCCCACCATCAGTAGCTCCCCGCTGGGGTCGACGCACAGCGCCGCGGGGCGCTCGGCGTCATCCTGCAGCCACTCCGGG
>PVBE011616443.1_pt1 | contig 10834 bp, 10 predicted proteins | sample 1631181 | NCBI WGS metagenome assembly PVBE01 (sample SAMN08397723, study PRJNA350692) | Marine metagenome, whole genome shotgun sequencing project. | isolation source: water | place: Pacific Ocean | collected 2012-04 | reverse complement strand
ACCAAGTAAATTTGCGGTTTCTTTCGAATTTGGACTTTTGTTTGTCCTGATTTCTTTTAATTTTAATTCCGCACGAATTAACTTTGTAATAAGCTGTGCTTCTGAAACTGATCCTGCCCATGTTACGGCAAAATCATCATTTAAGATATGCACTTTATCTGCTCGTTTGTCAGCAATCATGTGACCCACAGTTGCTCTCATATCAGCTGCCAGAACAATTCCATCCTTGCAGACAATTCCTACTGTTGTAGTACCTGTTTTTAATTGATCCATATTTATAACACCCTTAGAATAGTTTTTCAACCTCTTGTTTATATATGTGAATGTGCTTCATATTTATAAATCTTTTGGGTTAAAGTTGAAATTGGAATAATTAAGGAGAATTCTTCAAAAAGCCTCAACCACATCTCTTGAATTTCTTTTCTAATTCAAATACTTCTGTTTTGATCATGGTTGGTCGTCCATGTGGACAGGTATATGGAAAGTCTGTTTTTTCCAAATCATTGACAATATTCTGCATCTGATCTTTAGAAAGTTCATCTCCTGCCATCACGGCAGACCGACAAGCCATGCGTGTAATAATTGTTTCTTTTAATTCTTGTATGCTATTTCTTCCTACAACTAATTCGTGTAATACGACTTGAAATAAATCATGTGGTTGTAATCTTCCAAATACAGATGGAACTGATTTTAGAATAAAAGTATTGCCGCCAAATGGTTCTACTTGAAATCCTAATTTACCCAGCGATTTAAGATTCTCTTCAACTAAAACTTTCTCAGCTGCTGTTAATTCTAATACCCCTCCTTGCAATAATTCCTGAACATCTACAGAAGCATCTTTGAATTGTTTCATGAATTTTTCATACATTACGCGTTCATGTGCAGCATGTTGGTCAATGAAAAGAATACCACCTTCGGTTTCTGCAACAAAGAATGTTTTATGTACTTGCCCAAAGATTTTCATCTGAGGTAGTTTTTCCACAACTTGTTCTACTTCTTTAACTGGTTCTGAAATGTTTTCATGATTGCCTTCTTCAATCACTTCTTCTTCTGGCGTGACATAGGAACCAACATTGTAAGATTCCGAATAAGAGGCTGTTGTTTCTTTCAATGTTGTTTGTTGAGAGGGTTCAAATGCGTACTTCTTTTTAACTTCGGTTCCCATGGTTAATGCATCTGATTCTACATCTATTAATGGGATGAGGTTATGTTGTTCCAAAATTTTGACAACAGATTGTGATAACGCTTTTCCAACTTGATCAATTTGATCTATTTTAATTTCCATCTTTTGTGGATGAACATTGACATCAACATTTTTGGGATTTAATGTTAAACTTAATACAAAAATAGGATGTTTGTTGACAAACAAACGTGATTTGTATCCTTCATAAACGGCATCTGTTAATTCTTTACTTCGTACCCATCTGTTGTTGACAAAGAATACTTGTTGATGTTTATCATTTCTTGCATTAAGTGGTTTACATGTTAATCCTTCTATTCTTACTAAATCATCTTCATAATCTATTTCCAATAATTCTTTTGCGATAGAAACACCGTAAATAGATGCGATGTTACTTTGTAAATCATCAGTAGAAGGTGCATTAAGAAGTTCATGATTTTCATGTGTTAATTTGAAGTCAACATTTTCATGAAGTAAAGCATAATGTGTGACAACATCTATGATATGTCGTAATTCTACAGCATCTGTTTTAAGAAATTTCTTTCTGACTGGTGTATTGTAGAAGAGATTACGAATTTCAATTGTTGTTCCTTGATCACATCCAACTGCACCTTCACTAATTACTTGACCTCCTTCTAAAACAAGATTAAATCCTTCTAATTCATCTTTTTGTTTTGTAATTAACGAGAATTGTGAAATTGCCGCAATACTTGCAAGTGCTTCTCCTCTAAATCCCAATGTTTCAATGGAGAAAAGATCTTCCGTATATTTGATTTTACTTGTTGCATGTCTCAAAACTGATTTTCGTGCATCTTCTTCTGACATCCCTTTCCCATTATCTGTGATTTTAATCAAATCTTGACCAGAATTCTTAATATCAACAGAAATACTTGTTGCATCTGCATCAAGAGCATTTTCAATAAGTTCTTTTACAACGGAAGCTGGTCGTTCTACAACTTCTCCAGCTGCAATTTTGTTGATCAGATCTTCAGATAAGATGTTGATTGTCATAGAAATTTTGGAGGTTTAAGAGTATATATTTATTTGGGTGGTAGAAACATTTTAATAGAAATAAGAGAATATTATCACATGAGAAGAATTCTGCTAGAAAAGGAACGTCTCCAAAAACTCTGGAAAGAACATAAAATTAAAGATCTTCTGAAACTTATCGCAACTGGGAACAATACACCACATCAAGTTGCACTTGGAGCTGCAATAGGATTATTTGTATCAATTATTCCTACGTTTCTTATTGGGATGTTAATTGCGTTGTATGTTGCATGGGAACGGAAATTAAATATGTTGTCGACATTCCTTGCAACAATGCTTGTAAATCCATTTACGTTTCCTTTTGTATATTTTGCTGATTATGCGATTGGAAGTTTTATTATTTCACATAATATCCCTTTATCACTACCTGCATCTGCTCCTTTGTCTGAATACGCATCCCGAGTTTATTTAGGAGGGGCTTTCTTTGCCATAGTTGCTTCTTTAGTTATGTATGTGGTCGTGTATTTTGTAGCTAGTTATTATCATAAGAAAAATTTGAAAGAAAAACTTAAAGATATTAAAATCTTCAAAAAAGCAAAACTTATTAAACATAAATAATATTCTAACAATATGAACAAAATACTTTTAGCGGTATTGTTTGCAGGGTTTGGTGCACAATTAGTAAAATTAATTGCACTTTGGTTTAAACATAAATCCCTTTCGGTTCATGATTTATTCGTAACAGGAGGTATGCCTTCATCACATTCTGCGTTTGTTGTTTCTTTAACCACCATTATTTATTTGGTTGAAGGTGCGTCAACAGCTTTTGCAATTAGTTTAGTATTTGCAATGATCGTTCTCAGAGATGCATATGGTGTAAGAAGAACTGTTGGTGAAGAAGGTTTGTTATTACAACAAGTTGTTAAAAAGCTAAAAATTAAAAAGAAAACACATTTTGCAATGGGACACACACCATTACAAGTGATTGCTGGTTCTGTTATTGGGTTCGTTGTTGCATGGTTAGTTTTCTTGTTGTAGGTTAAAGTGTTATATCCATAATAACAAAATATAAATATAATTAAATCTCCCACTATGGCATGATCACAATCAAAGAGATGATCGCATTGGAACGTGCAGCTGCAAAAAAAGGCATATTTCCAACCACACTAATGGAAAATGCTGGCAAAGAAGTGTGTAGGGTTCTTAATGAAAAATTTGATTTACGCGATAAACATCTTGTGGTTTTTGCAGGATCTGGTAATAATGGGGGGGACGGATTTGTAGCAGCACGATATTGTTTAGAAATTTGTCCTACAATTATCTTATTTTTTGGTTCTGAGGAACAGTTATCTGAAGAAGCTAAAGATAACTATGATAAAATCAAAGATGCTGTAACTGTCGTGCAAGTTCATTCTGAAGAAGATTTACAAAATTTCCAGTTTCAGAAAGATCACCAATTAGTATTCTTAGATGCTTTACTAGGAACAGGAGTTAAAGGTGAAATCAGAGAACCTATCTCATATGGTATTGATTTATTTAATGACGTTGATGGAATTAAAGTTTCTTTAGATGCTCCTTCTGGTTTGAATCCAGATACCGGAGAAGGAAGTAAAAGTTGTGATCCAGAATTAATAATTGCATTACATGACATTAAAGCTGGTTTGATGCATTTAGAAGAGAAAACTGTTGTTGTTGATATTGGAATTCCAAAATAATTCTAGACCTTCAAATAAAATGTAAAGTATTATTAAATTAACAATGATTTCCTCAATTCTTCAACTGTACTAACATCATAATCTCCTTTAATTTTTGATTTTGAAACCCAATTAACTGAAATCGTTGAAATATGTAATTCTTTACAAATATTCATATTTTCATCACCATCTCCAATATAATATTTTGGAGCTCCATGCTCATTAATGAATTCTACAAACATCTCTCTTTTATTTGGATGTTTTCCCATTGGACTTTTGTAAACTATATCAAATAAATCAGAACAACCAAGTTTTTGTAAAATTGGTTCAACTGATGCTTCAGGAGCTGTGGTAATTAACGCAAGTTGATATTTATCTTTCAATTCTTTTAATAAATCTGCAAAGTCCCCCACAAAGTCGTCCTGATTAATTTCAGAGATTGTAACCATTGCATACAATTTACGCGCAAAGAAAGTTCGTGTTTCTTTGCTGACATCTCCAAGATATCTTTTCATGACTTCATGAACTTTTGGAAAGTAGTCTCCTTCAATCTTTGCATAATCTTTTACACTTTCGTCATCTAAAAGAATTGCCATTAATTCAAACCATTTTTTATGGGATACTTTAAATGGCCTTGATTTTATGAGAGCTCCATCCAAATCAATTGCAATAATTTGTTTCATTTTATAGCAAATAGGACGTTATTTTAAATAAATTTCGGATTAAATCTAAAAATCAGTCAATTTCTTCACAGAAGAATAACTTACAATCGTTGTATTACCTGCAGTGCCAGAAACTTTTTCTGTAGAGATGTACTTCCCTTCACTTAACTTGGTGATACGTCTGTGGAAACTTTTGTAACTCATTTCTCCACCTTGTTCTGTAAATGCATTATAAAGATCGCCTACTTTTTTACCACTATTGTTTTTCACGATTTCTAAGACAAACAATAAATCTTCTTCCAAAGCTTCTTTTGGTTTGATATGGAAATCATCTACATTCTTAACGGCTTGTGCAACTTGCGCTAATCCTATTTTACGTGCACTTTTATCCTCAGCAGCAGAACCTGCTTCTTTCATTAAATACAACCCTATCCGAACATCTTTTGTTTCCACACATTTTTCTACAAGTTCGTTAAATGATTCTTCTTCCCACACACCTGGAACGAATGCGTAATCCCTACGTTGCTTTAAAATGCCAGAAATTTCTGCTTGATTGTAGGGTCTAAAAAATAAGAATTCTGGGTTTAATCTGCTTCTAATTCGTTCATCCATTTCTGAATAGGAATCTCGGTAATTTGTAATTAAGAAGATTGATTTACGGTAAATATCTTCAAGAATTGTGTAAAGGAAATCTGTGTCTTCCAATTTGTCAATTTCATCAAATATAAACACTACACTTCCTTTGTTTAATTTATCTTTAATTAATCCAAAAAGTTCACTTGTTTTTTTATGTTGAATAAATTTGTAGCCTAAATCCTGACAAATTTTTGAGAATATTTTGTAAGTAGTATTTTCTTTCCAACAATTTACGTAAATTGAAAGGACTTCGTCTGATTCTTCTTCCAATTCTCTGAGAACATGTTTGCACGCTGTTGTTTTCCCTATTCCTGGTGCCCCATAGACAAAGAGGTTTCTTCCGTTATGTCCTTGTAGTAAAGGCCTAATTGCAACCGCAAATCGTTGTTGCTCATTTTCTCTTCCAAAAAGGATTTTTGGTTGAAAATCATAGCCTAAGAAGATTGTGTCTCTAAATAGAGATTCTCCACTTCTCAGCATATCTTTAAACATTGACATGCGTGTTTAGAAGAAGATGTTGTTTATATTGTTTGTGGGAATTGAAAACAGTTATTTCTTCCCGATCTCAGTAATTTCAGCCATAAAAGGTTGGAGAACTTTAGGAACTTTTACGGTTCCTTTTTTTGTTTGATAATTTTCTAGAATTGCAACCATAATCCTTGAAGTTGCGAGAGCAGTATTATTTAATGTATGAACAACTTCTCTTTTATTTTCTTTATTCACATACTTAATTCCCAATTTCCGTGCTTGGTAATCAGTACAATTGGATAGGGAGACAATTTCTCCATAATCTTTTGTGGTTGGTCTATACACTTCAATGTCATAACTTTGATGTTTCCAGGCAGACAAATCTCCACTACAAATTTCTAAAACTCTATAAGGAAGTTTTAATTGTTTCAACAAATCTTCAGAATTTTTTAATAATTCTTTAAACAATTTTTCACTTTCATCAGGTTTACAGAAAATAAATTGTTCAACTTTGTTAAATTGGTGTGTTCTCCACAAACCTTTTTCATTGATACCATGTGCACCTATTTCTTTTCGAAAACACATTGAGTATGAGAAATATTTTTTAGGTAAATCTTTTGCATCAAAGACATATTTGTTATGATAACCAAGAATCGCATGTTCACTTGTTCCAATCAATGCGAGATTTTCATTTTCTACAGAAAAAATGGTTTGGTTCCATTCACCAACATCAATTGCTGCACCAAGAATTTCTTTCCGAACCATTAATGGCGGTTCTAAATAATGATACCCTTTTTTATGCATGAATTGAATTGCAAATTGAATTAACGCTTGATTTAATAATCCTAATTCACCTTGCAAATAATAAAAACCATTTCCTGAAACGTCAGACGCTTTATCAAAATTTGCAATACCAAGAGATTCACATAATTCAACATGGTTTTTAATTGGAAATGTGAGATCTGAGATTTTACCTGATTTTTTAAGTTCAACATTTTCTGAATCATCTTTTCCTTTTGGTACTGAATGATGCATGATGTTACTTAATCTTCCAAGTTCTACATTACGTTTTTCTAATGATTCTTCAACTTCTGCTTCTTGTTTCTTAATATCTGATGCAACGGTTTGCATATCTTTGATTTTCTTCTTTGCAGTTTTTTCGTCCTTTGTTTTTTTCGCTTTGTTAATTTCTTCAGAAACAATGTTACGTGTTTGTTTTAACTTCTCAACTTTCTTTTTATCTGCAAGGTATCGGGCATCTAGTTTCAAAACTGAATCAACAACTTCTGGATTTTGATTTTTCTTAATTTCATTATCCTTTGCTTGATCCGGATGTTCTCTTACAAAATTGATGTCTAACATGAAGCGTAGGAGTCAGTTTAGTTATATAAAGTTTTGTGTTGAGCCCTCTTAACCAAAAGAAACATATATAAACACAAAAATAATCCATCTACTTAGAAAAATGGTGAATAAGAAGGTTGGAATACTCTTTGTAGTATTGGTAATGCTAGTTTTATCTATCTCTTCTGCTATGGCTTTAACTAATTCTACGTCTAACTCAACAACAAACATAACGGTTGATCCAAACGCTAAAAAGATTGCATTGTTAGAATTAAAGATTAACTCATTGGAAAGTAAAATCACATCATTACAAACTGGAATCCAAACCATAGATAATAAAATTTCTACAATCAAAACAGATGTTGAGATCATCAATTCTCAACAAAATCAACTTTCCCAGGATGTAAAAGAAAATGTGGGTTATGTTTCTACAGGTTTAGCAGGATTACAGAAAAATCTTGACACGACAAAAGATAATTTAACAGAAGTTGCTGAAGACTTAGAAGGCACTCAATCCTTTAACACATTTCTTGCATTTATGATTTTCTTAGTTGTTGTAGGAATTGGCGCTGGAATATACTATGGTATAAAAAAAGGTATTTTCAACAATAAGGTGCATCCCCATGTTGCAAATTATATTACAAACCATATCAAACAAGGAAAGAAGTTTGATCACATCAAACAAAACTTAGTCAAAGCTGGATGGAATGCAAAAGATGTCCATAATGCATATAAACATACAATGAAAAAAAATTATAGGTCTTACAAAAAAACACAAGGCCCTGATAAAAAAAAAGTTTTAATTTTTAGCATAATTGGAATTGTTATAATTATCATAGGTATATTCAGTTTATCTACGACTGTTGGACAAGCAGTGAAAATTCAACAAAATGTAAATACTGAAACAAAAGTTCTCACAACTGAAATTATTTGTGAAGATGGTTTAATTCTAAACCCAACAGGAGATGGATGTTGTAAGGATACAAATCAAAATAAGGTCTGTGATGAAATTGATGCATATCAAGCAAATAAAGCTAAGGAAGATAAAAAAGTTTGTGCAGATAATAACGATTGTTCAGCTGATAAAGTCTGTATTAATAGCAAATGTGGTTATGTGAAGGATATTTACAAAGGAAGTAAAGTATGTACTAAGAAATGTTCGTATTATTCTGTTGAAACAATTACAAGTGATGAAGAAACCTATTTTCACAAACCTGGCCAAGGAGGGTATACTGCGGCAGGTGGTTTAACATGGGACTTATTAGATGCACCAAGTCATTGTATTGAAGAAAATGCACAGGCAGTATTTGAAATATCTAAATTTGGACCAAAGATATCAATTGATGATAAAGGAAATAAAAAGGGTGACATTACTATTATTGGAAAAGAAATTGTTGCATTGGAACAAGGGAAGAAAAGTAAAGTGATTACACATCCTGCAAACAGTAATATTAAATTTACACTTCTTGCAGATGAAATCTTTGAGAATTGTAACTAAAAAGCATCGCAAATCAGACCTATTCTTAAATCAAAATCAAATCTGTTCACAAATTCTTTAGCTAATGTTTGATCATTTTCTTTAATGAATTCATAAATATCTTTAGAGAAACAATGTGCACATAAACTCATGCCCCCATGACATTTAATACAATTCACCTCTCCTCCAAAATAGAAACCATTAATTTGTTCTGCAAGATCTGGACGTGTTTCATGGACAAGAATCACCATTTCTTCTGAAAGACAACCCGTACAAATAGGGTTAGTGATTGCTTGTTCACATTCAATACAACAACTTGCAGATTTCATAATAAAAAGAAACCAAAAGAGATATATATACTTTTCATATTAACGTAATATGGCGTATATACGTGTTAAGAAAATAAGTAACAAACCCTATGCGTACCTTGTAGAAAGCCAATCAACGAAACGGGGACCAAGACAACGCGTAAAACAATATTTAGGCAGGGTTCATACTGTAGAACAGCAAGAGAGAGTAGAATCTACCGTTTCTGGGAAAACAAAAGAAGCGTTTCTAAGAAGCATGGTTCTTCGTGAATTAGAATTAGCGGGGTTCAAAGAAAAAGGAACAAAATTTAGTTTAGATAAATTAAATTTCTGTCCACAAGAATTTACATTACGTAAGAAAAATAATAAAGAAGCCGTCATTAAATTGAATGAAGGATTTTTATGTAGTTTTACAGTTGATCGTTTACATAAATTTGCGAAAAGTAAAGATGTCAATAAGGACGGCTTGTTATTAGCAAAGTATTTCTTAGAATCAGGTTTAACAGTAAGTGAAGAAGAGTTTGTGCAGTTTTATCAGTTATTATAAGAAAGGAAGAAATTTCCGTAGATAATCCACGAACCCTAATCCCAAAGCGGGTTTTTCTGATTATAGGCATGGTTCTTTTTATTTGGAAAGTTTTTGAAATGCCTTTGTTAAGTTTCTCAGAGTATTTGCCATTTGGGTTATCACTTTATGCTATGTATCATTTCTTTATTTAGCAAATAATTCTATTAATATTTTACGGTCACAGCAAACTATATTGGAAGAGAAAATTCGTGAATTGTTTATAAGTCTTTCTTACGTCTCAGAGAAAAATAGAGAAGAGAAGCCCAAAATGGTACACTGACAAGGAAACTAATTGCTAACATTTTCAAAAGGGTAAAGGGGGCTCCAAGAGGGGGTGAGGGTGGTAGAAGATATGGAGCCCCATGAGCGGAAAAAGTCTATCACCTCTTTTTCCCTATTTAGCAGGAAAGCACAACAAGTATATAAATGTTACGTTTTTGTATACTGGTTGCGAGAACATAGGTTTTTATGTACTAGTTTAACTTCAACTAATCAAAAAACTCTCCAATAACCTTCTTATAATCTCGTGTAACCATTAATCCAACCTTATCTGGGAAACAAGAATAGTAACGATCCCATGAAAATCGTTCTTCAAGATATACAATCACTCCTTTATCTGTGCCACTTCTGATACATCTTCCAGCAGATTGAAAACATTTGTTCATTGCAGGAAATGTATAACCGTAATCCCATCCTTTACTATATTTTCCATCATAATACGAAATAGTTTCTTTGGTCATTAAATCAGGACGTGCAAGTGGCAATCCTACAACAACGACACCAATTAATAAATCTCCCGGGAAGTCTACTCCTTCTGCGAAGTTTGCGCCTGTAACGGCAAGTAAGACACCACCCATCATCCTTGCGGATTTAAAATCAGCAATAAAACGGTCTTTTTCTTCTTTAGACATTCCTTGTTTCTCAAAGAATAATTTTTTTCCAGTATTGAAATACATACTGATTTGATCACGTAGGTTATAGGAAGGAAAAAAAAATGCAATGTTTCCAGGTACAAGTTCATCTATTTGCATGCAATGTTCTGCAATTTTTTTGTACATCGCTTCGCCACGTAAATTGAATTTCGTGCTTGTTTCTGGTACAATCATCACGCGTTTATTTTCTGCAGGAAATGGCGAAGGATATTCTTTTTCAATACCATTCTTTACACCTAAAACATCTCGATACATGAATGTGGGTTTCAATGTTCCAGACATTAATACGCCTGCATGAATTCTTTTAAACACAACAGAAGTAATAATGGAAGGGTCTAAACAAGCGTATTTTAATTTTATGACTGGTTCTTGACGCCCATATTCTTCTGCAATTATTCTTGTATAACCTTCATCAGATCCTTTCCATTCTTCTAAGAAAGAAGCAATACCTCCAAGGAAACTTTTTCGTTGCTTTTTCCGAATTTCATCTGCTGCAAATTCTAATTCGTTAATAAGTTCATCGTAATCTGTAAATAACCTAATTGCGTCTGTAAATTGAGATTGACGTATTTTCTTTT
>PVBE011474149.1_pt1 | contig 10835 bp, 8 predicted proteins | sample 1631181 | NCBI WGS metagenome assembly PVBE01 (sample SAMN08397723, study PRJNA350692) | Marine metagenome, whole genome shotgun sequencing project. | isolation source: water | place: Pacific Ocean | collected 2012-04 | reverse complement strand
TTGGGCTTTATCCCCTCCCGCCGACATAGGGCATTCACTGTCACTTCCCGGCGGAAGCCTTCCCGCACGATACGGATCTTCTCTTCAGGAGGGTACTTGCGCCGAGTGGCACCCTTCACCGTGCGAACGAAGGAGCGGGTCTCCTCGGTCCGTGCTTCTGCTGCCATGGCCTTAATGTTTTCTGACTGGGACACATTTGCTCCTTTCTGGAAGTAATGTACCTTCATTCCAGGAGCTCACGCCACTTCCACTTTCTCGGGTTTTCTTACACCCCAATGTGTCCCATTATCGCTGACGGTCTACACATCCTGCACAGCGGCCAGGTGATCCCCGCGGCCGACCACAACATACGGGAGGCCGTCGCAATAAAAGGAGAGGTCATCCAGGCGGTTGGCAGTAACCGGGATGTCCTGGCTCTGGCTGGTCCGAGTACCACCACCGTCAACCTCCGCGGCCGCACCGTAATACCAGGCATAATCGATGCCCACGCCCACATGGACCGCGAGGGATTGAAGCACGTCTGCCCTTCTCTTCAAGGCGCGGCCAGCATCGCAGACATTCTAGCCATCGTCGAGCAACAGGTGGCGCAAAAGCGCGCGGGTGAGTGGGGGGTCACCATGCCGGTCGGCGACCCGCCCAACTACACGGACGTCCCCGGTTGTCTCCGGGAAGGCCGCTACCCCACCCGCTGGGAGTTGGACCGGGTATCTCCTCACAACCCCGTGTATATCAGGGGCATCTGGACACCCTGGAACGTGCCCCCTTCGGTGGCCGTGGCCAACAGCATGGCGTTGCAGATGGCGGGCATCGACCGGCAGACGCCGGCGCCCGATTCCAGTGTGACCATCGACCGGGATAACAGCGGCGAGATCACCGGCATTCTGATCGACCGGGGTAGGGCCCCTTCCTTGGAATTTACCCTGATGAAGGCCGTACCTCGCTTTACCCACGCGCAACGCGTGGAAGCACTGAAGGAGTCCATGCGGCTCTACAACTCCGTCGGCACCACAGGGGCCTACGAAGGGCACGGCGTGGCCCCCGAAGTGCTGAGGGCATACAAAGAGCTGTGGGACAGGGGTGAGATGACGGTGCGGGCCCAATTGGTGCTGAGCCCGGCCTGGAAATCGGTAGGAGAGGCGGCCCACGACATGCAGAGGTGGGCCCACGCGGCCTCGGGCTCCGGTTTCGGAGATTCCATGCTGCGAATCAGCGGGTGCTACATCGAGTACCGCGGCGACAGGTACTCCGCCCGGGCCCGGTGCGCTGAACTCCCTTTTACCGGCTGGGCGGGCTTCGCCCAGGGCTACAATCCCCCCGGTCGCTACCGCCGGCTGGTGAGCCTAGCCGCCCAACACAACCTTCGGGTGAACACGATCGTGAGGGACACCCTGGACGAGGTGCTGCAGGTCTTCGAGGACGTGCACCGGGAGACGCCCATCGATGGCCAAAGGTGGGTCCTGACCCACGTCCAGGAAACGACGCCGGAGCAACTACGGCTCGTCCGAGACCTGGGCCTGGTGATCGAGAGCATCCCGTTGACCGACCTGTGGCTTCGCGGTCGCCGGTACGTGGATGACCCCGGTGGTGCGGACCGGGCGGATGCTCACCGCAGCTACCTGGAGCAGGGTGCCGACTTCTGTTTCGGCTCAGACAACAAGCCATACAATCCGTTCGCAACCTTCTGGTCGGCGGTGACCCGACGGGAGCGTCTTACAGACAAGACTATCGGCCCTGCGCAATGCCTCACGCGTCTGGAGGCCCTGAAGGCCTTCACCATTGGTGGCGCCTACTGCTGCTTCGAGGAGGACCGCCGGGGGGCTCTGGAGCCGGGCAAGCTGGCTGACCTGGCGGTCCTCTCCGGCGACCTGTTGACCATCCCAGAAGAGGAGCTTCCCGGTCTATACTCTGTCTTGACAATGGTGGGAGGCGACCTGGTTCATTCCACCGAAGACCTCTAGGAGTTGCAGACGCTCCGATCCCATCCTGACCGTGACCGGTTAGCCGTATTATGAGGTGCACCCGAGAGACCGGACAGGCAGCTAGACGAAGGTCCTGCTTCTAAGAATAGGATCACCAGTACCAGAGGAGCGGGGTGTGGTACAGGGACGGAGACAACACAGCGCATCGTTCAGGGCCAGGGTTGCCGCGGAGGCAACCTAAGGGGGCAGACGTGGCCCGGTTGGCCCCGCCAGGCCCTGGGCTACCGGACGCCGGCTGAAGTGCTCGGCTGCGGCTCGGATACATCACCCGAACAAACAACAGAGAGGGGGGTGACCACCCAGAAGAGCAATGGTAAACTGTGGCGGAAACAGCGGGACTCTCGCTCAATATCGCCCAAAACCTGTCCAACCGATCAGGTCCACCTGAGGAGAGGACAGGGTAGGGGTGATCAATGTTGGCAAAAGGGTGTAGCCTGGGTGCTCGCGGCCAACCCTTGTTAACCTGATGATCTGAAAGCAAGCCTTTCCAGCCACTGGTTCTACGGACGAAGTGGCCTGGCATCGGTCCCAGAGAGTGCTTCTCGCGTGCTGCCAACTGACGAAACAGATGGCAGCATGTCAGCATATCAAGAGGAGGGCGAAATGAAGGACGCGACCACTCCGTTCCCCGCACAACAGCCTCCCGGCACGGAACATCCCCTGTTTCCCCGCCTGTTCTCACCCATCAAGATTGGCCCCATGACCGCGAAGAACCGCGTCGTCAATAGCGCACACGGCACCGGATTCGGCCGGGACGGCGTCTACACGGACCAACTGATCGCATACCAGAAGGAACGGGCCCGAGGAGGGGCGGCCATCATCCTTTCGCAGGCCATACCGGTCACCGGAGACCACGGAGACATTACGAACGCGGACGACAGCATCATCCCGTGGTACCAGAAGGTGGCGGCCGAGGTCCATCTCTTCGGGGCCCACTACTTCTCCGAACTCTCCCATGCCGGCCGCCAAGCCCGCCCGGATTCCGGGGCATTCGACGCTCCCATAACCTACGGCCCGTCGGCAGTGCCGCCGGCGGGTCCCGTGAGGGGAGGTTGGGGAATACCCCATGAGTTGGAGCCGGAGCAGATTCGGGCAATCATAGGCCATTTCGGCGCGGCCGCGGGGCGGTGCCGGCAGGGAAATCTCGACGGGATCGAGCTGCACTTTGCCCATGGGAATTTGGCCCAGCAGTTCATGTCTCCAGCTACCAACCAACGGACCGATGAATGGGGCGGCTCTTTGAGCAACAGGCTGCGGTTCGCGCGGGAGGTGCTGCACTCGGTCCGAGAGGCCGTGGGAAGGGACCTGGCGGTGGGATGCCGCCTGACCGGGAGCGAGTTGGACGAAGGCGGGCTCTCGCAGTTGGAAATGCTGGAGATTGCGGGCCTGCTCGACGAAACGAAAATGTTGGATTATTTCTCAGTAACCATGGGTCACTACTCCGACTTGCGGAGCAACCTCCGCAACATACCGGACATGAGCTTCACACCGGGTGTGTGGGCCGACTTCGGCGACCAGATCAAACATCTGGTCAACGTGCCCGTGTTCTTGGTGGGCCGGGTCAATCATCCTGCGGTGGCGGAGGACCTGATCGCCAAAGGCCGGTGCGACATGGTGGTGATGGCCCGGGCCCTCATCGCCGACCCGTATTTCCCGTCGAAGGCCTTCTCCCGGCAGGTGGATGACATTCGCCCCTGTGTCGGCGCCAAAGATGGGTGTTCCGCCCGCCGGGAGGGTGACCGTCCAATTAGATGCATCTACAACCCGGTGGTGTCTCGGGAAAGGGAGTGGGGGGGAGATCCGCCACCAGCCTCCCAGGCCCGAGAGGTCGTGGTGATCGGTGGCGGTCCCGCGGGGCTGGAGTGTGCCAGGGTGGCGGCAAGTCGAGGTCACCGGGTGGTCTTGCTGGAGCGACAGAAGGTTCTTGGGGGCCAAGTGAACGTTGCGGCCCGAGCCCCCGCGCGGGAAGAGCTCGCACAAACAATCGAATGGTTGAGCCAGCAGTGCCGGAAAGCCGGCGTTGAGGTCCGGTTGAATACCGAGGTCACGGTAGAGCAGGTACTGCGGATGGCCCCGGATGTGGTGGTGGTGGCGACGGGCGCACTTCCAGGCCCCCAGGCGAGCGTGGCGGTGGATGGGCCACAGGTGGTTGATGCTTGGGCCGTGCTTGAGGGCGCCGTGGAGGTGGGCCGGCGGGTGCTGGTCGTGGACGAGACCGGCTTGCGGCCGGGTCTGAGCGTGGCGGACTATTTGGCGTCACGAGGCCATGACGTGGAGTATGTAACACCGTTTCCGTATCCGGGCCGAAACATCGATTGGATAGGGTGGTATGGGATATACCCCAACCTCTTGCAGAACAAGGTGAAGTTCCATCCGCTGACCAGCGTGAGCAAGGTTGACGGCGAACGGGTGACGGTGAAGAACGTGTACACCGCTGCGGAGGAACCTATCGACGGTATCGCAACCGTGGTGACGAGTGTGTCACCTCGGGCCATCGATGCCTTGTACCGGGGTTTGAAAGACAAGGTCAAGCACCTATACCTGATTGGCGACGCGATGGCGCCGCGGGGGATTGAGGAGGCCACCTTCGAGGGGCAAAAGGTCGCGCGAGAGATATGAATCGGGCCAAGGACCAGGGTCTGAGCATGCACCCACCGGCGGAAGCTAGGCTTGGCTACCAGGCATCCCTTAGCACCTTCATGATGGGACCGACGCCAGTAATGGGCTTGGGATTGGTGGAGAGCGCCTGGTTGTGCAAAGTCGCGGCAGCTATCCGCTCCAGGCCCTCTTCGGGCACGCCGACCTGCCGGAGGGTGGCGGGCATTTCCATCTCCCGGCATAACCGGGCGAACCCGTCGGCCGCCGCCAAACCCGCCTCCTCCGCGCTCATGCCCCTGGTGTCTATTCTCATCGCCTTGGCGACCCGCGCCTGTTGGCCGGCGCTCGCGTCCAGGTTGAACCTCATGGTGTGGGGCAGCAGGATCGCGTTGGCTTCACCGTGAGCAACCTGGTACAGGGCGCCTACGTTGTGGGCCGTTGCGGTGTTCAAGCCCTGGCCCACAGCTCCAGCCAGGGACGCCAGGCATGCCGCCGTTTTGATCTTCAGCAGGCAGTCCAGGTCTTTTTCGGGGCACCTCGGCAGGTAACGTTCCAGCATTTCGATGGCGTGCAGACCAAAGGCATCGCAGATAGGATTGCGGCGCCGGGAATAGACGCTCTCCACGGCGAGCCTGAACTGACCAATGGCCGTGGACACGAGGATAGACGTCGGCGTGGTGGCTAGGGCCTTCCCGTCGATGATGATGGCCTTGGGGCTGGCTCCCTTCCCGGACAAGAAAAACTTGCGGCCCAGGGCTTTATCGGTCACATCGCCCCCGCTCCTCCCGAGTTCCGCTCCCCCCATAGTGGTCGGAACGCAGATGATGGGAACCCGGTCCGGCGGCAAGTCGGGGCTGAAAACCTTGAAGGGGGGCTCGAAACGGATCTCGTAGTCGTGGAGGTCGCGGCCCCCAGCCAGCAAAATGGCCATGCCTTTGCACGTGTCGTGGGTGCTTCCGCCGCCGACGCTTACCAGGGCGTCGGGGTGCAACTCCGAGGCTGCATCACCTGCCTCATACACAACTTCCAGGGGTGGGTGGGGCTCCACCCCGGAAAACAGGCCTACGCATCGTGCACCTAGGGCCCGCTGGACCCGCTGCACGACATCCGACTCCCGCAGTATCGTGGGACCGCAGACCACCATTGGCCGGGAAACGCCCAACCGGTCCACCGAGGCGCCGATGGTGGAGATTGCGTCGACGCCACACACTATCTCCTGGTCCACGCTGTCGTAGCTGTACCTGAGCCCGCTTTCTAGCTCCCTCTCCAACGGCCTACCTCCAGATTGGACCCCACGGTGCGCCGTCATCGCAACCGCCGCGCGATTCTTGTCGGTGCCCTCCGTTCCCGGAGGGTAGACCTTGGAGAAACCGCCCGAGACGCCTCAGCCAACAAGTCCAAGCGGGAAGGCAGATAGGAGACAGCTAGACCCCCCAGGTCTTGCCGAAGTCGACGCGCGCGACCAGCTGTCCGGTAAAGGACTGGGCGTCCTGCAGCGCCAGGTACACGGCGCAGGGGGCCGCCGCCTCGGGATCGACGCGTTCGGACCAGTCGTTCCAGGCCCAGGGAATAGCCGCCGAGCCCTCACTCTTCATAGCGCCGGGGTTGAGTATGTTGACGGCGATATTGTGCTCGCGCATTTCCTGGGCCAGCGTGAGGCTGAACATGTGCATGCCTGCCTTGCTGGCGGGGTAAACGACGCTTCCCACTTGGGTGTGGTCGAATCCCGACCGGGAGCCGATGTTGATGATGCTGCCCCGCTTTTGGCTCATCATTGCCGGCAGGACGGCCCGGCAGGTAAGGAAGGGGCCTCGCATGTTCACCGCCACCGACTGGTCCCAAGCGTCGGGACTTATCTCCAAGAAGGATTTGCCCAAGACCATTATCGCGGCGTTGTTCACGAGCACGTCTATGCGGCCGTACCGCTCCATCACCTGCCGCACCATATCCGAGACCTGCGCTTCGTCCGCCACGTCGCAGGCCACGGCGATAGCCTCTCCCGCCGTGTTTCGGATGTCCCTCACGGTCTCCTCGATGGTCCCCGATAGACCGGTCGGTGACGCCTGGCGGGCGCATACCACAACCTTGGCCCCTTCCCGAGCGTACTCTTTGGCGATGGCCCGGCCCAGACCGCGGCTGGCCCCTGTAACTATGGCAACCATCCCGTTCATTGTGCCCATGTTATCCCCTCGAACGAATCTCTTCTCGGCCTGCCCCATGGTCGAAGGGGTACAGGCAGGTTCAGCGGTCTTCGGTACTGGCAGTTGCGTCCGGTATCAAGAGGAGACCGCCCAAGCTCGCGGGTTCGGCCCCTGGACCACCTTGTTCAAGGGGTATCGTATGACCCCTTCAGCGCCAATGGAGAGAAGCTTTGGGATGAAGTCCCTGGCCAGTCCCACGTTGACTACGATCTCCCCGGAGAACCACTCTTCCCCATAGAGGTGCGCCATCGTAGGCGCGTCCAGACTGGGAAGCATGGAGACAACCTGCTTCAGGCACCTGGACATCTCCGAGGCCTGCAAATGATGCAGGCGAGCCGCGGATCATCGATTTTTGGGAAGTAGCTCCTGCCGTCGAGGTCCAGACTCAAGCCAGCCCGTTGGAACAAGGCAACTGTAGGTGCTTCAAGGCTTCCCTTGGGAATTCTCAGCTTCACCTTTTCTCTCATTTCCCTTTAGTCTCCGCCCTGTCCGGGTTGACTCGACCCCAAGTTTATACCACTCGATGTGTCGGTACCACAAGAGCGAACGAGGGGCCACCGGCGACGGGCATCCAGTGAAGGTGAAATCACCTCAACACTAGGTGAGCAACAACGGCCACGAGGCGGCGAGGTCGCTAGGAGGCCAAAGGGAAGAGCCGCTCCTCCGTGTACCTCTTCCGAACCACGAGCCGTCCTTACATGTTTCATTCATGCCGAGGACTGTACTCGCGGGTGCTACTGTTCCAGGGGGGAAGGCCACTTCCATGGCGGGATGGCACCCGGGGAATCGAGGACCTACGCCGATGACCGGCAGGGCGGCCCATGGGAATTCTCGATACTTCCTGGTAGACTGATCGTGATAACACTATGCGCCCTCCGGGACCGCGCATGAGGCGGCTTGACCTTAGCAGAAGCACTGCCTAGAATTCCATCCAGCGGCGAAGACAATATCTAGCCGCCTTGATAGTGGCGGTAATTGAAAGATTTCTGGGTACATTTGATCGTATTACGGATCGGAGCCGACGGCTTCGCCTCTTTTCAGTTAGCAGGCTCGGCGGGAACTGAGACATGATGAAGGCCGTCCGAGCTTTGACCAATCATCCATTGATCAGATCCCTCCTCGTACTACTCCTGCCAGGGTTGTCGTTGAAGCGATGGCTTGCCCTGGGAGTATTGGGCCTGGCCGCTGTCGCCATTGGCATAGTGTTCGTGCTCCAGCTTTCAGTCGGACCCCGATTCCAGTCCTTCATGGGTACCCTGAGCCTCCAGGCTGCCCCGTCGGCGATCCGGGGCGGGGTTTTCATTGGGCTCGGCGTCTTCGTGGTCGGCGGTGCATCCCTCGGCTTGCTCAACTCGCTCGCCGGAGCCTGGTCGCGAAGAGGGCATTGGGCACTCCTGGACCTCTTGTACATCGAGAGGGTGTTGGGCGCCGGGCCGAAGATTGTCGCCCTGGGGGGCGGCAACGGGCTGCCCAGCTTGTTGCGGGGCTTGAAGCACTACACCTCCAACATCAGCGCCGTGGTGACCGTTGCCGATGACGGTGGGAGTTCCGGAAGGCTCCGATCTGAGCTTGGAATCCAGCCCCCAGGTGACATCCGCAACTGCCTGGTGGCGTTGGCCGACTCCGAAGCGGTGATGCAGCAGCTCATGGACTACCGGTTCTCGACCAACGGCCAGCTCGATGGCCACAGTTTCGGAAATATCTTGATCGCTGCGTTGGCCAGGATCGGGGGTGATTTCTACAGCGGCGTGGAAGCCGCCGGAGACCTTTTGGCGATTCGCGGCAAGGTGATCCCGTCCACTCATAGCGATATCATACTGATCGCCAGCACCGTCTCGGGCCAACGTTTGATCGGCGAGTCCCGGGTGGGCAATGCCCCCGACCGGCTCAAGTCGATCGCGATCGTGCCACCGAACGCTCCGGGGCATCCTGACGCCGTCCACGCGATCGAAGAGGCCGACCTGATACTTCTCGCCCCGGGCAGTCTCTTTACCAGCATAGTGCCCAACCTGTTGGTGCGTGACATAGCCCAAGCGGTGGACCGTTCTCGTGGCCTCAAGATATATGTCTGCAACGTGGCCGAGGAGATGGACCAGACCGTGGGCTTTTCGGTCGGAGACCACGTGAGCGTGGTGCGCCATTACTCGGGAGACAACTCAGTCGACGCTGTTATCGCCAACAGCAACGTGCCCGAGGGGCCTTCGCCCGCCGGACTCAACTACATCGCGCCCACGGCCCCCAGGCTCGATGACCTGGTATACGTGGCGGCTGATGTGATCGACGAGGCCTACCCTGCGCGTCACGATCCTATCAAACTGGCGGCCACTATCGCCGCCACCTACCAGAAAAACCGGGGGAAACGGAAGCGCCTGCCCCGCTTGCGGCGCGACTTGCCGCCGAAGCCGAAAGCCAACAGTCTTGGCAACGGCCCGGCCCGGTAGCTAATCCCAGGCGAACACGTCACATTTCAATCACTTCGAATGAGCGCAACGATCCCAGCGGCTGCCGCGCAACCTCTCACTCCAGTGCCGTCCGTGGTTGTCGATAATGAAGGTGGCGCGCTACCGGTAGCGGCCGTCGCCGGCATCATCGTGGGCCGGGTCGCGGCCAAGCCCGTGGCCATTTTCATCAACTTGAGGTGGCGAAGACAACAGCTCGCCTAAATTGCCGGCGGGCAGGTTGCGCCAAAGTATATGGGCGAACTTCAGGTCACCATCGTTCTTCCGACGTACAACGAGCGGGAAAATATACCGGAGTTGTTCGAGGGGATCGCCGATGCCTTGAATGGCAGGTGGACCTACGAAATAATCGTGGTGGATGATAACAGCCCCGACGGTACCGCCGGGGCCGTCCGGAGTCTAGCCGGCCGGTATCCAGCCGTGAGGCTGCTTGAGAGGCCTCACAAAGCCGGGCTGGCTCGTGCAATCGCCGCGGGCTTCGGCATGGCCAAAGGTGAACACTGGGTCATGATGGATGCGGACCTGTCCCACCGGCCGCCGGACCTGGCGCAGCTATTAGAGGGCCTTTCTAGGTTCGATATCGTGATTGGCTCGCGATATATCGAGGGTGGCCGGATCGTGGGATGGTCTTTTCACCGGAGGGTCGCCAGCAGGTTGGCGGCGGCTGTTGGACGGTTGTGGCTGGGACTAAGCGTGCGCGACGTCACCTCGGGGTTTGTGGCCTTCCGAAAGGAGGCCATCGCACCCCTGCTGCCGTCACTTGAGCCCAAAGGTTTCAAGCTGCTGTTGGAAATCTTGGTCAGGGCCCGCACCGCGCGGGTCTTGGAGGCTCCAATCTCGTTCGTCGAACGGCAGCATGGCCGGTCCAAGTTCTCGGGCGGAGAGGTTGTCGCATTTCTCCGCCTCTGTCTCCGGCTTCGCCGTCGCTGAAGCCCGGTTGGGGCGCCGGAGGCTTGGGCGTACCCGGCGCCTTGAGCAACGCGGTAGAGCGAGGTGTGCGCTCGCGTACGACCTGCCGGCGCCTTCGCCACATCTCAAACAGAGTGTGCGCGATGCACAGGTCTCCCAAGAACTCCGGGGACACCACCCGCCGGACGCTCCACGGAGGACCCAGCGGATGAAAGGGCTGCCCAAGAGGCCCGACGCCCGCCGTCGGGGAACTGGCCCATGTTGGGCCACCACAGCGCGCAGGGCATCCCGAGGATCTCGTCCAGCGGCATCCCAGGTAGTCGCATAATGAATTGATCTGTCATATACTCTGATAGCGGGGTGCGTCGGGCCTTCGGCGGCTGGCGACCGCATCGCCGGGGACTCCGTGGGGTGTAGCTCAGCGGGAGAGCACCTGCTTTGCATCTATACAGCCGTCTACGGTGTGGCTGCGTAGCTACAAAACCCTCCAAAAGCGTCCAGTTATCTGCTGTCATAACAGCATCTGCTTGGCAATAAATCCTCGCCCATCCCCTAACCCGAACCAAGGCCGCTGATACTATCATTCGAATCATGCTGGCAGGTCTGCCCGGTGCCCTCGAACCTGACCTGACCTGCCCCCCAAAACTGGCCCAGGTGTAATGTTAGTAACCTGGGCCGGAGAAAGGGGG
>PVBE012533505.1_pt1 | contig 10836 bp, 11 predicted proteins | sample 1631181 | NCBI WGS metagenome assembly PVBE01 (sample SAMN08397723, study PRJNA350692) | Marine metagenome, whole genome shotgun sequencing project. | isolation source: water | place: Pacific Ocean | collected 2012-04 | reverse complement strand
TATATAATATGCCTATTCTACTATATCATATGCCTATTCTACTATATAATATGCTTATTCTCAAGGGGGAGAGTACCCAGTACGATCCCAGGGGGGTATGTTAATTAAGGGGAGTGACTCCGCGCTGCGACGTCAGATGGGGGATGTCGGACGTGCGCGTGTTGCCGCGAAGTATGAACGGAGCGTAGTCCTGGAAATCATGGTGGAACGAATCGAAGCTCTGTTAAAGGGTACGGAATGACTGACTTCGCCCCGTGTCCTCTATGCGAATCAGATTCGCTGTTTGACATGACTGGAACCGATCTCATGTTCGGTGGTGATGAGGAGTTCGAATATCGTCGCTGTCGATCATGCAGTGCAGTCTTCCAGCACCCGATGCCACCCCTTGAGAAAATCGCCACCTTCTACAAGGATGGCTACGCCCCTCATGTCGGCAAACCAAAAAGCCGTATCGGGGACTGTGAGCGTGCTGTCCTGCGGTTGCGTTATGGCTATACCGAGCTGACGAGCAGCGTTTGGGCCCGATTAATCGCACCGCTTCTGGCGTGCATTCGGTATCGGGATTCAATCTCAGCGAATCATGGCGGGCGTGCCGTCGATGTCGGTTGTGGTCGAGGCGGTTTGGTTGCCAAGCTTTCAGAAATGGGTTGGCAGTCCGAGGGAGTTGAATTCGACGCAGGGGCGGTCGCTGTTGCGCGGCAAGCGGAACTTGAGGTCTTCCACGGTGAGCTCAGCGAGGCCGGTTTCCCCGATGACACCTTCGACCTTGTTACGACGCAGCACGTCATCGAACACCTCGCCGACCCCAATGCTTTTATGCAAGAGGTTCGTCGGGTTCTCAAACCAGGCGGCTGCTTCTACGCAAAGACACCCAACGCCAGGGCGCTCGGCAGGAAGTGGTATGGTCGCTTTTGGTTTCATAACGATGTTCCGCGGCACCTCGTTCTCTTTACAAAGGCAAGTCTGTCTGACCTTGCCAGGCGTCACTCCTTCGAGGCGATCTCAATTCATGACTTCGCAGGTCCTAAAGCGGTTCTCAATAGCCATGACTGGCGAGTTGGTCTGAGTGGAAAACCATCTCGCCACAGGTGGGGGCGACGAATTCTCGGAAAGATCTTTGCGCTCTGTGCTCGTGCATTGGGCAAGGGAGATGTCCTGCTGTTGCGGTGCCGCCTGCATTCCAACAAGAGGTTGTCGGGAGTCCAGTAGGAGGACTCGACCACTCAACCTATTGGTGATCCCGATTCATTGTGTAGCGGCGACCGGCATCCATCAGCCCGATGAAGGCGGCTTCGTCGCCTGACCGCACAACGCTGCGCAGCTTCTCGACTGCAAGGAGCAGGGCAGTCAGGGATTCTGTTCCGTAGTCGTTGTCGCGTTGAATTTCGTAGTAGAGGTGCGGATTGTCCTGGACGACAGCATCAGACACCTTGAGCTGATTCTCAAACGTTGTGCTGGAGAGGTTACGCAGGTTGGGTGCTGCTTCGCCACTTTCTTCCAACGCCATCACGAAGGCGATGTTGAGTGCGTGTGACAGACCGAGTACATAAGCGATCGCACGGTCGTGGCTCTCAATGTCGAGGTGTACTCGACGCACCATGCTGTTTTCAAAGAGTGCTTCGGCTTCGGCGGAGGCCTTGGCATTTCCAATGTCAATGACGATCAGATGGCGTCCTGAGAGCAGTTCCGTATCAGGCCCGAACATCGGGTGAAGAGAAGTCGCCTTGACTCCTGCTTCGGCGAGGGCTGAAAGGCCCTCGCGAATCGGGCTCTTGAGCGAGCCGATGTCAAAAACCAGCCCCTTGACTTTTCGACGCGCCAGATCAATCAGGCAGCGGTTTGCTGTATTGAGGCTGCAGGCGACGACAATGACGTCGTGATTCGGATCGATGTCGTCCATTGACGCAACGTGTGCGAACCCTTCAGGACCCCCTGCCGGGTCCAGAACGGTGACGGTAAAACCCTGCGAGTCAAGAAAGCGCACGAACCACGAACCCATAAGGCCCCCGCCGCCAATGACGAGCGCCGTCTTTCCGCTTCCTTCGCCGGTATGGCTGACCCGCTCCTTTTCCTGTCGAGACAGGGATGCGTCGATGATCGGCATCAGAAGCTCTTCGGCGAGATTCTCAGGCAGTCCGAGTTCGCTTGCGGCAAGTCTGGCGCGATTGAAAACGACCTTCTCCTGAGCATAGTCGCGCGTGGGCAGCCCGCCTACTCGCTTTAGGTTGCCGATTTGACCCGCTATGTCCAAGCGGTCTTTGACAAGAGAGAACAAGCGCTCGTCTATTTCTGACAGTTGAGTTCTCAGGTCCTCAAGGCTCACAGGTCTTCCAAGCCGGCGATCAGCTCAGCATCGCGCCCAATGCCTTCGAAGTCTTCGACAGATATTGTCTGTGCGCCATCGGAGTACGCCGTGTCAGGGGCTGTGTGTACTTCAATGAGCAGGCCGGACGCACCTGCAGCCAACCCTGCTCGTGCCATCGGGCGGACTCGGTTTCGGTCGCCCACACCGTGCGATGGGTCCACTACGATGGGCAGGTGACTGAGCGATTGCACAAGCGGCACGACATTGAGGTCGAGGGTGTTGCGAGCGTGGGTGGAGAAGGTGCGAATGCCCCGTTCGCAGAGGATGACGTTTTTGTTTCCTTCGGAGAGGATGTACTCAGCAGCCATAAGCCATTCTTCGATCGTGGCCGACAAACCGCGCTTGAGAAGCACCGGCAATCCAGCGCGTGCCGCCTTCTTGATCAACGAGAAATTCTGCATGTTCCTTGCACCGATTTGCAGGATATCCACGTAGCTGGCGACGATGTCAACAGATTCCGGGTCGATGACCTCGGTCACTACTGCAAGTCCTGTCTCGTCGCGGACACACTTCAATGTATGGAGGCCTTCCTCTCCCAGTCCTTGGAAGGAATAGGGACTGGTGCGTGGCTTGTAGGCACCGGCACGGAAGATCTCCGCCCCTTTTGCCGCTACCTGCCTGGCGATTTCAAGCGTGCGGCTTTCCGTTTCCACGCTGCATGGCCCGGCCATGAGAACTGGTCTGGCGGCACCAATCTGCGCGTTGCCCACTGAAATAACCGTGTTTTCAGGATGGACCTCTCGGCTGACCAGTTTGTAGGGTTGAGAGACTCGAATGAGCTCGGCAATGCCTCCGAGTCCCACGAATGGAGCTTCGGAGACAGGACCATCATTTCCCACAACGCAGATGGCCATTCGGCTCGGGCCTGGAACGGGGATGGCTTCAAAGCCAAGGGAGCGGATGGCCTCTTGAACACCATCGTGCTGGGCAGTTGTGGCGTCCTTCTGCATGACAATCAACATGGGTCTTGACCTGTTCTTTCAGCGGAGGAATCTGGGACTGGATCGGCGGCCCGAGCAAAGGACCGACAGGTGTTTTCAATCGTCTCGACAAGGGTTGTCGAGTCAGAGGTGTTCGCGACGATGTTAGCAAGGTATGAACCAACAATCGCGACTGAAGCTCCGGCTTTTAGGCAAGCTTCCACATGCTGCGGTTTGTGAAGACCGAACCCTGCACAAACCGGGGTGTCGGACGCTTCTATCGCAGTGCAAATTGCCTGAGTGGTTGAAGGCGGCAGGTCCGATCGCGCACCGGTCACCCCTTGGACGCCCGCAAGGTAGACCATTTCTGCACCCGCTGCACTCAACCTGCGGAGGCGATCAGCCGAAGTTCCAGGTCCCGCGAAGGCAACAGGCATAAGGCCACCCTCCGCGATGGCTCCCGCGAAGTCGGGGGATTCCACTAGGGGGATATCGGGCGCCAGAAGGCTGGATGCACCGGCTGCGGCTGCATCTGTTGCGAACTGCAGGGCTCCCCGTTTGTGAATGAGGTTTCCGTACACGAGCAGGTTAAACGGGATGTCCGTCTGCTGACGTGCATCCGCCATAATCTGCAAAGCGAGGTCGACGGTTACGCCAGCGTCCAGAGCTCTTTGGTCTGCGGCTTGAATCGCAGGACCATCAGCCACCGGGTCGCTGAAGGGAAACCCGAGTTCGATCATCTGGCTTCCGCCCCGCACAGCAGCAAGCAGAATCTGAAGGCTTATCTCGGGGGTCGGGTCACCGAGGACAAAAAACGGTGCGAAGCTCCGCTGACCACTCGAAAGAACAGATCTCAGGCACTCGGCGCTCATGAGTTGTTTTCCCGATTGAGCGCGAAATAGGTGTCCAGATCTTTTCGACCACTCCCGGAAAGGCAGACGATCACACTCTTGATGTTCTTCAAGTGACCCGCCGTAGCAGATTTTTTCAAGTAGGCGATGGCATGCGACGATTCAAAGGCAGGGACAATGCCTTCCAATTCGGAGAGTGCCTCAAAGGCATCCAGTGCTTCGTCGTCATTGACTGACACGTAGGTCGCTCTTCCTGTCTCCTGAAGCTCCGCATGCTTCGGCCCGACGCCAGGATAGTCGAGGCCGGCAGCGAGACATTCCGCTTCGAGGATCTGCCCTTCGCTGTCTTGAAGGACAATGGTGCGTGCGCCGTGAAGCAACCCCGGGCTGCCATCGCACAGAGTCGCCGACGAGGGCCCGTCAGCGCGACCGCGCGGTTCGACGCCTATCAGCTGCACAGGGTCACTCAGAAAGGCGGTCCAAAGACCGATGGCATTGCTTCCGCCACCTACGCAGGCGACCGCCAGGTCCGGAAGGGCCCCGTCAGTCATGGCGAGAAACTGCTCCCGAGCCTCGTCTCCGATCACTCGTTGAAAGTCGGCAACCATCGAAGGAAAAGGGTGTGGTCCGCAGACCGTTCCGAGTAGGTAATGAGTTGACTCGACTGAACTGGTCCAGTCTCTCAGCGCTTCATTGACCGCATCCGTCAATGTTCGTTTGCCTGAAGTGACAGGTATGACGGTCGCGCCACAGAGTTCCATCAGCTTGACGTTGGGTTGCTGGCGTTCGATGTCAACCTCACCCATATAGATGACGGCATCGAGATCCAGATGAGCCGCCACCATGGCTACCGCCGCGCCGTGTTGGCCGGCCCCTGTTTCGGCGACGATGCGCTTTTTGCCAAGAGCCTTGGCGAGAAGCCCTTGACCGATGACGTTGTTTGTCTTGTGTGCGCCGCCGTGTAACAGATCTTCACGTTTGAGATACACGCGGCAACCGATGTCTTCACTCAGTCGAGCAGCAAACGTCAGCGGCGTCGGCCTGCCGGCCCAGGAGCGTAATTCCTGATGAAACGACGATTGGAATTCATCATCCTGCAGGAGGCTCTTCCAGGCGGTTTCGAGTTCTGCAAGGGCAGGCAACAGCAGTTCGGAAGTGAACGATCCTCCAAAGGAGCCCATGACACCTGTCGTCGGTTGGAATGCATCGTGCTCAATCATGACTCCACACCCGCGTTCTCGGAAATGACGTTGAAAAAGCGAGCCATTAGTTCCGGGCATTTGACGCCGACTTCTCGTTCAATGCCCGACGAGACATCGATACCCCAAGGTCGGTAGCGCAGGAGTTCTGCCAGATTGTCCGGAGTCAGCCCACCTGCGATAAACACTCGATCAGGTGCTCTGGGCGCAAGCGTCCGATCCCAGTCGAAGGTCGTTCCTGTACCGCCGCCGGCGACATCCAGATGTTGGATGCGGTCGGAATCATCGGGCGGGAGTCTGCCATCAATCTGCGTCGAATCAATCACCCTGTGTACTACTATGCCCATCTGCTGGATGGTTGTGCACACATCGACTTTGGCATCATGCAGCTGAACTGTAATCAGCCCGCTGCGCCTAATGGCGTTGGTAACCTCGGCCACCGTCGGGTTGCGAAAAACCAACACGCCTGTGACATCTCCCGAGTGTCCGTGGAGGATCTCTCTGGCTTTGTCTGCATCGACGTAACGCGGTGTTCCTTTGACCAGGACGCAGCCTACGTAATCTGCACCCGCTTCAACGGCGCGATCGGCGTCTGGTCGGTTTGTTAGTCCACAGATCTTGATGTGCATGCGACCAGTTTCCTTAAGCCTTCAGCGGGATCATCATGGGACATGAGTGCGCTTCCAATCAGTACGGCATTGTAGTCACCAATAAGGTCCGTCAGTTGGGATCCCTCAGAATAACCACTCTCTGCCACAGCGACGATGCCATTGGGGATATGCCTCGCCATCTCTTGTGCAAGATTGGTGTTGACCTCAAGTGTTTTCATGCAGCGATTGTTGATCCCAATGAGTTCCGCACCGCAGTCAATGGCAATTCGAATCTCATCGACTGTGCGGCACTCAATCAGAGCGTCCATTGAGACAGCGCGGCTGTGAACCAGGAGCTTGCCGAGATCGTCAGGCGTCAGGAACGCGGCTATCAGCAGAAGACTGCTCGCACCTGCGTGACAGCCGGCATCAATCTGTCGACGATCGAGAATGAAGTCCTTCATCAGGATCGGAAGGTGAGTCATGGCTCGCACCTCGCGAAGGTCGTCCAGACTTCCGTGGAAGTGCGTGGGTTCTGTCAGAACACTGATGGCCCGCGCTCCAACTTCTGTGTAGATCGCTGCCTGCTTCGCGGCGCTGCAGCCCTGATTGATGACCCCATGACTCGGTGAGAAACGCTTAATCTCGGCAATGATGGCGAGTTGGTCGCGCCCTTGCAAAGCACTGCTGAGGCTTGGACCTTGATGAAGTGCTCTTGGGGTCGGTGGCAAGGCGTCTGCTCGCTTCAAGACACTTGGCCGAATGTCGTTCAGGAAGCTCACTGTTCTGCTCCGTCGATGGGATTTGCCAGTCGCGCTCCGCTCTGACGGACTCGGTCGAGCGCTCGTCTCGCTTTTCCATCAGTGCATGCGGCGCGTGCTTGCTCAAAACCGTCTGCCATGTCACTTGCGATTCCGGCAACCATCAAAGCCGCGCCGGCATTAAGTGCGACAACATCTGCCCTTGGGGACCTTTCGCCATCAAGAATCAACTCCAGAACGGCTGCGTTTTCAGCGGCATCGCCTCCAAGTAACTCACTCACGTCTGAACGTCTCAGCCCAAGGGATGTCGGGTCGAACTCGAAAGGCTTGACTGTTTCATCACGAACAAGGTGCCCTTGTGTAATACCGTGCAATCCGATTTCATCGAGTCCTTCGCAGTGAACGACAAGTGCCGACTGTGAGCCCAGGTTGCAAAGCGCGCTTGCCATGACCTCGGTCAGGCTCGGGTCATAGACGCCCAGGAGTTGGAATGGAGCCAGCGCTGGATTGACAAGTGGTCCCAGAAGATTGAAGACTGTGCGGACGCCGAGCGCTCGGCGAGCGGGCATGACGTGTGCAACGGTAGGATGGAAGATCGGTGCAAAGAGAAACGTGAACCCCGTGGAGTCAAGAAGCCTGGTTGCCAGAGTCGGGTCGAGATCGGCTGGAACGCCTATGGCCTCCATGACATCGGCACTTCCAGATTTCGATGAGACTGAGCGATTCCCGTGCTTTGCCACTGCGCCGCCGCACGCTGCAACGACGAAGGCGGCAGCTGTCGAGATGTTAATAGTCGATAGTCCGTCCCCGCCTGTCCCGCAAGTGTCGATGAGTTCAGTAACACGGCTCTTGATAGCTCGACGACGAGACCGCAGGGCCCCTGCGAGAGTTGTGAGTTGCTCTGCATTCGGCGGGAGCGTCCGCAGCGCGATGAGTAACCCGGCAACAGCGGAGTCGTCGACGGTTCCACTGAGGATCTTCTGCATGACTGCTTCCAGGGCGCCAAGGTCCATCTTTCGCTGATCAAGAATGTCATCAATCAACTGAGCGATCATTGGAATCTCCTGATGATATTTCGAAGGATCTGTGGCCCGTTGGGTGTGAGGACGCTCTCCGGGTGAAACTGAAGGCCGACCCATGGGAGGGTGCGATGGGTTATCGCCATGGGAACGCCATTCTCATCTGTCGCGCAGACCTCAAGTGAGTCCGGCAACTTGGTCGCGGCAAGGGAGTGATAGCGACCTGCGTCAAAGGTGACGGGCAGGCCTTCAAAAAGTGATGTATCCGTGTGGGTGACACGACTCGATCGCCCGTGTACCGGGCCTTCCATCCGATCGACGACTCCACCTTCAGCACAGACCATGGACTGCATCCCCAGGCAAACCCCAACGACAGGTATGGATGAGTGGCTCCTGAGAAACTCGGTCATGACACCTGCGTCGTTCGGGTGCCCGGGCCCCGGCGAGAGCAGGACAAACCTCGGTTGGCTGCGATCAATATAGATCTCCAGGTCTCGGAGAGATATCTGTGCCCGCACCACGGTAGCCGAGAGGCCAAGTCGCGCGAGGTCGTCAACCAGATTGAAGACGAATGAGTCGCGATTGTCTACGACGAGAGCGGTCATGAAATTGCTCCTTCCGCCGAGGATAGAGCCAGCAAAGGAGCGTGCATCTTGTGTAGCGTCTCAGCGAGTTCTGACTCAGGCTTGCTGTCCGCAACGATGCCTGCTCCTGCACGAACCGTGTACTGCCCGTCTTGCTCGTGCAGCGAGCGAATCACGATGCACGTCGTGAAGTCGCCTCCTGCTGTGAGGAAGCCCACCGCGCCGCCATACCAACCTCTTCCGGTAGCTTCGAGTTCGCGAAGGAGTTCAGTTGCTCGAAGCTTCGGAGCGCCGGTTAAAGTGCCGACGTTCGCCGTTGCCCGATAGGCATCCAGCGCGTCGAGGTCGTCTTGAAGCTCACCTCTGACTTGCGTGACGAGGTGAAAGACGTGGCTGAACCTTTCGATTGTAAATGGAGATTCGATTGTTCGAGAGCCGGGCCGACAGACCCTCGCTGCGTCATTTCGTGCGAGGTCGATCAGCATCGCATGCTCTGCTTGTTCCTTTGCGTCCAATAGCAATCCAACGGCCGCGCGGGCGTCCTGTTCTGGGTCGATCGTCCCGTCTTCGAGTCGGCCTCGGGGAACGGTACCGGCGATAGGCGTCAAGAGAATCTGTCGGTCATTTACTTCTACGAATGCTTCCGGCGATGCGCCGAGGAGCGTGTCGCCACCGAGGTCGTAGTGAAACTGATAGGGCGACGGGTTGTCACGGGCGAGGGCTCTGTAGACGTTTAGCGTCGAGGCATCGCTGGAGATCGTCAGGCGGCGAGAAAGCACTCCCTGGAAAATGTCGCCACAGCGGATGGACTCGAGAAGGCTCTCCACTCCCGCGAGGAAGGCGTCATCACTCAGGTCGGATTCAAAGAGGGGTAATTGCGTTGCCTTGGGGATTTTTGTCTCATTCGGTGTCATCGCCTGCAAAGCTGTGAGCAATCTAGAATCGGCCTGTGTGTCGGAGAGGTGCCGCGTGACGAGGGTTGTCTCCTGAGCCTGGTGATCGATGACGATGCCATCCAGCGAGAGGGTCAGGTTCAAGTCGTCTTGCGGACCGCCATCAGGGCGCGGTGGGAGTTCTTCAAAATGGTCGATGAGGTCATAGCCAAAGGCGCCACCCAGCGCGATGGGTACATCGGTGATCGGTGTAGCGTCTTCAGGAATGCTCACCAACAGCCGCAGAACGTCAAGGATATTGGGAGCGGCAAATCGCTGCTCATCGGAAAGCGCAGAGGATGTGTCGGGCTTCGGGATGTGAAGTGACAGCAAGCCGTCGCACTCGCGCCCTTGGAATTCCGATGGGAGACGGCTGGCCAGAATGAGGAGAATCGCTTCGCCCCTTGGATCGAGGGGCTGCAAAACGGCCTGTTCGCCACTGAAAGTCAGGCGAACGACGGGGCAGGGGAAAAGGAGTGTCCGTCGTCCCCTGCGGTTCTTGTGGTCGTTGCTTTCCAACAGGAGCGCACCCTGACTCCGGACACACTCGAGCATGTCGATACCGGAGGGACCGTGCAGCAATGATGTTCTGGCTGCTTGTAGCTTGAGTCGTTGAGGACTTGATCGCTCAGTCGGGTTCATTTTGCGGTTGCGCCTGTTGAGACCGCTTGTCTACAAGAAAAAAGACAGCCTCCACGGGGCTGTCTCCTGTTGGATTAGATGGTGCCCTGAAGTCTATGTACGGTTGGACCGCCACCAATATCTTGCGTGTGTACTGTCGAAATGCTGCTGTCGCGTGTTCATGTCGGGAATAGCATGACGAGTTGGCGTGCGTGTCCCAAGGAGAATATTCTTCCATTTGTAAAGGGACTTTGATGCGAGCAGGCATCATCGCGTTGGACGGGGACCTTCATAGGCAGGCAACTCGAGCAGTTTCGGGTCGAGTTTGCCGAGCGCAGTTTCCAGCTTCTTCGCCATGTTCGGCTTCTTCATGCTCCGTAGTCTTGCCAGGAGCATGTTCGCTGTATCAACCGTGGAGAGGTTGAGGCCGTCCAGGGTTGCTGCCGCTGAAGGCTTCTTGTCAAACGACGCTATCACCTTCTTCAAGGAAGTGCGGAAGTCCTCTTGCTCAAACGAAGTCCGGGCCTGACCGCCGAGCGCTAAAGCAATGTAGTGCTCTGATGTCGCTTGTGTGTCAGGGTTGGCTTTGATGCACCTGTTATAGAGGGCAATCGCACGATCGTAGGCTTGCATCGACTTCTTGTGCCGTCCGGCGCGCCGGTGAAACTCTGCTGTGACTATGGAGGCATATCCAGCGAACCACGGAAGATTGACAGATGCATCCTTTGCTTTCAGTCGCCTTTTGTACTCGGCTTCGAGACCGGTGACACCCTCGCGATTGATGACAGCTGCTCGCAGGCGATCGTGCAGCGGGCTGGAATCTGGGAATCGATCGATTGCGGAACGCAGAATCGTCTCGGCCTTGCGCCAGGCGCGAAGTGTCAGAAGAAAGTCGTGGTGCGTCGTGACCTGATCAACATTGCCATGGGGGTGCTTCAACAGAATGACATGGGCAGCATGAAGGTCTGCGAGCCACGATCTTGACCACTTTTTG
>PVBE011271903.1_pt1 | contig 10836 bp, 12 predicted proteins | sample 1631181 | NCBI WGS metagenome assembly PVBE01 (sample SAMN08397723, study PRJNA350692) | Marine metagenome, whole genome shotgun sequencing project. | isolation source: water | place: Pacific Ocean | collected 2012-04 | reverse complement strand
CAAATGGCCGCTAAAAACGGATTGAGTATTTCGAACGCTGGCTTCCATTGGGCTTTGGCTTCGGCCTCAAATCCGGTAGCACCGTGTTGGGCCGCTTCCCGCCGAGCTTCAGCAAGGGCAGGTTCTTCGGCGGCGGCGCCATCGAGATGCGGATCGCTGCGGGCTTCTCCGGTTTTTCCCGTGGGTGGTACTTGGCCGTCGCCAGCAACGTCAGGATCGCCGCCATCACAGCGAGAGCGATGCCGAATGCGGTGAGCAATTCGTTTCGGCGAAAGGGCTGAATGTCACTCACGACGTTCATGGCCTCTTCGTCGGCGCCTTACGCTTCCTAGGCTTGGTTGGGCCCGCCGCCGGTTCCACCAATAGGTTCAACGCTTCGACGCCCTGGAGCCGCGCCTCTGCGATGACCCCGGCGACGATCCCGTAGTGGGCGCCGCTGTCGGCTTGAACGTAAAGCTCCTTGCGGTCCTTCAGTTTCTGGTCCGACTCGAGGCCGCCCTTCACGTCGTCGGTGATCTCATTCTCGCCGAGGAAGACTCGCTCGTCTTTGGTGATGGTGATGACCATCGCTTCCTCTTCCACCGGCGTATTCGTCGCTTCGGCCCTGGGCAGCTCGATGGGCAAGCCCGTACTGAGCAGCGGCGCCGTGACCATGAACACGACGAGCAGCACGAGCATCACGTCGACTAGCGGCGTCACGTTGATGTCGTGGAATCCACCGCCGCGACGCCCGCGTCTCCCGCCGCCGGTACTCATGCCCATCGCATCACTCCGCGTATGCCGCTGCGGGCTGTGAACTCGGGACGCGGCCGGTCGCGCCAGACGGGGCACCCGGGCGCGCATCGGCGGCGAGTAGCTCCACCCACACGTCGCTTGATGTCTCGAGTTCGGTGAGCAAGTCGCCAATGCGGCGGTCGAGGAAGTTGTAAGCGATCGTCGCGGGGATCGCTGCGAGCAGACCGAAGGCTGTAGCGATGAGCGCTTCGCCGATGGCCGGTGCGACGACGGGCAGCGACGCGCTCTTCTCAGCGCCGATGGCGAGGAATGCGTTCATGATCCCCCACACAGTGCCGAAGAGACCGACGAAGGGCGAAGCCGAAGCGATACTCGAAAGGGACGGCATCAACGCCGAAGCGTTCTGCTCTTCAGACTGAATAGCGCGCTTCGCCGTGGCGCTCAGCAACTCGCGATTCAGCATCTCCTGCTTGCGAGCCTGTTGAACGACCGAGAGCACGACGCGCGCGCCTGGCGTTTCCTTGGCGTTTGCCTCGGCGAGCTGGACGAGTTCGTCGGCGGTGACGCCCTCCGCAACCGTCTTCTCGAAAGCTTGATGCGCCGTTCGAAGGCGCTTGAGCTGAAGCGCCTTGGCCGCCCAGATCACCCACACCGCCCCGGCCGCAATGACCAAGGCGATGAGGACGAGCAAGACGACACCCGACGAATCGAGCGCGAGCGACCAGGGGTCGAGCGCAGGCTCAGCAACGGGTTCCAACTGCGTCATGATGACCTGGCCCTAGCGCGCCGCACGCTACTGGGCGAGCACGATGTCGACGCGCCGATCTTCCGCCCAGCCGATGTTGTCGGTTCCGGTCGCTTCGAGTTCTCCGCGCGAGGTGCTCGTCGCCTGACTCGGACCGAGCCCGGCGCCGACGAGGTAGACCCTGATGGCGTTCGCGCGGCGCTCGCCGAGTACGTAGTTGTATTCCTCGTCGCCGCGGTTATCGGTGTGCCCCACAAGCCGCATCTGGCGCCCTTGAAGTGCGCCGGTGCTGAAACATTCCACAAGCTTATCCAAGACGACGGTGTCCTCGGTGCGAACCATCGACTCATCAAAGGCGAAATGCGCGTCCGCGTTGCCGATCCCACAGGCCCGGCGGATGTCCTCGGAGATCTGGATTTTTGCCGGGTTGCTTTCGATATCCAGGTTCGCCGTGGGCGGCGGCGCTGGGGCGACCATCACCGGCGGCGGCGCTGGCGGCTTGGGTTTCGGGGCTTCGGAACCGCAGGCGGCCGCGAGCCCGAGCGAGGCCATCGATACTATCGCGAGAGCTGAAAACGACTTCATAGGTGTCTCCGTAGTTGAGAAAGACCGGTCCTAACACCGGTCAATAGAACAATCCCAGTAAAACTGAAAGTTTCCGCTGCAGCGGTATATTGCGCAGCCTACATGCCACTAAGGCGCAAGCACCCCGTAGCATTCCCGTCTCGCGGCCCCAAAGGGCCTTTTACCACCAGAGCTCTGTTCACCAGAGCTGGCCGGCGAGCCACACAAGCAGGACGCCCACGACGACAATCATGACGAGCCAGAGGATGAGGCTGCGCTCCGCCGGCTCGGTGCGGGGCTGCGCGACAACCTGAGCTATGGCCAGGGCGCCGATCTTCTTGAGTTGAGAGTCGGCGCGTTCTGTCCGCTCTGGCTCGTCCCGCACGGAGCGATAATAGGCGGCGGCTCGGGGAAGACGGTCGACCTGGCTGCAGTAGCCGAGGAACATGTCGTGAACGTCCTGCTCGTCCCACCGTTCGCATACTTCCGCCCAGATCGCGTCGAGCCCGGCGTCGCTATCCGCGTCGGGCCCCGCGCTGCCGCCGGCCCCGCCGGGCCCCGCGCTGCTCCTCCCTTCGTCCACGTCGCCATCGCCCGTCACGTTAGCCGAAGCTCCTTTGAGAGCGCGGTCGTTAGCGCAAAGTACTGGCTGCGCTCATAGGGTTCGTTGAGGAGATGAAAGTCCTTGCCGGAGAGGCCCACGCACCCAAAACAGTAGCTGCAATCGCTCAGTCCGACGCAGCGCATCAGGTAGGAGCTGCGCGTGCAGCTCTCCGATTCGATGCAGTGGGAGCAATTCGTGAGGGCGATCGAGCGCTTGCAGTGGGAACACTCGGAGCAGGCCTCACAGGCGACGCAATACTGGCAACGGGTGAGTCGCGTCGAATCCCGACAGAAGGTGCAGCGGTTACAGCCCTTGCATCCAACGCACTCGACGCATCCGGTGTTGGTCTCCAGATCGCGATCAGATAGCAGTGCTCGGAATCGGCTTTCGAAGTCGCTCGCTCGCATATCGCCCGAATCGTAGCTCGGATTTGCTCATCCGCGCTTCTCGTAGCGCCATCCGCTGTCGAGAAACCAGGTCCGGTGCCGAGGCCCGAGTGCGTCGATGTCCCCGCTTTCGTAGCCTGCGTCTCCGGGCAGCAGGGACACGCGCCCGCCGGGGCAGAGCACGGGGCGCGGCGTAATGAAGGGCGGGGTGGCCCTTCGAAAGTTCTCGAGCGCTGAACCGAGGCTTGCGAATTTGGCAAGCCAAGTCAGGGTCACGAAAGTCGGGCCTGGTAGGCCGATGGTTCCGGTCCGCTGAGCGGCGAGGGCGACTTGGGGCGTCTGCCACCGATGCTCGCGGATCTCGACGTCGTCGATCCGGACTTCGGCGTCGCCATCAAAATGCGTCACGAAAAACCACGTGGAAAACTTCCGCGGCAATCCGTCCGGGGTCGTCCAATGCGAGAGCGGGATCAAGGCTGCGGGCTCAACGCGGATGCCCGCTTCCTCCGCGACCTCTCTCGAGCCCGCGTGACGCGCCGCGTCGAGTTCGTCCTTTGTGTCGTCGGTTGTCTTGTTCGTTGGCTCGTTGGCAGCGGCTTGCGCGCGATCCACGTCGTCGACTCGACCGCCTGGGAAGACCCAGTCACCGCCATGAAACGCCAGTCGCGAATCGCGCCTCAAGAGGAGCGTCTCGAAGCCGCCGTCAACGAGTGGTGACGTGCTGGCGCTCGCGCCGCGGACGTCAGGCTTTCGCCCGGGCCCGCGGCCCACTGGACGAAGTACGACGACCGTTGCCGCCGGACTTGCCTCCACTAGCGGATGGCTCGGCGCAGAGCCGCCGCTCTATCGCGTGTGGATTCTTCTTCAGCGTGGTCTTCAAGGCGGCGTAGCCGTTGCTCGAGGACGGGCTTCTTGATCGGATCTTCTTCCTCGTAGAGCTTCTCGAGTGCGGCCATTGCCGCGCACGCGACGCTCTCGTCGAAGTGTTCCAGGAGCTGCAGCTGTATCCGTTGCTCCGCGGGAAATTCGAAGCCCGCCTCCAGGTACGCGTCCGCCAAACGGGTGATGGCGCCGCGGCCTTCCGAGATGATGAGCCGGTCGAGCATGCGCAGACGCTCCTGCTCGGTGGCATCGATTTCGCGGGGCGCGAGCTTGATGATGCGCGCCTCTCGTCGCACCGGCTCTTTCCGTCGTTGTTGTAGGGAAGAGTCCTCCTCCTCGACCTCAGCGGCTTGGGTCATCACGCGTGGCGCTGCCGACGCCGCGACGGCGCGCCGCGCTGGCTTGGACAAGAGCGGCGAGTTGGGTCGGCGCGCGGCGATGGTCACCGGCTCTACGCTGGCACTGGTTTCGGCTCGGGGTTTTCGCCGTCGACGTCGGCCCCCGCCGTTCCTCGGACGTTTGTTCATCGAGTGTGGTCTCCCACCGGTGCGTGGAACTGCCCACGCAAAGCTGCCTATCTCAGCGGTCGCAGCGACGGGTCTGTGTGGCCGAAATTCAGGACGGTGGCCTGCCCGCCAACTCCCCGATCGTCTGCTGACGCTCTGATAGCACAGGCAAGTATGGGTCGTCGAGGACAGGTGGAAATCATTCGGTTTAACCGAACATTTTCACCTGTTTGGCCATTCGGTCGCGCGTCTGGTTTGGAATGGTTCCGACGGCCATCAGGCTCAGCGACGCCGGGTCGAAGAGACGCTCCGCGGCCTCCATTACCTCCGCGCGCCGGCACGACTCGATCACGTCTCGGCGCTCCTCGAGTGAGCGGCTCATGTTGGTGAACTCACCGACCGCGAAGTACTCGGCGACGTCGTGCGGCGTCTCGAGGAGTTCGAGCAATTGCCAGTGGTGGCGCTCCTTCGCCTTGCGGAGTTCGACGTCCGTCGGACCGTCATCCCTGAGGCGTCGCACCACGGTGAGAACCTCGTCTACGAGGCGCTCGACTTGCTCGTGCTGCGCCTCGAGCGCGATGGTGACGAGACCCACGTCGTCGTACCCCTCGTATCCGGCGGAGACGTCGTAGCAAAGGCCGAGTTCGTCGCAGATGCGAGCGTAGAGCCGCGTCGACATCCCGTCGTCGAGGGTTCGCAGAAGGAGTTCGGTGGCCGGTTCGAGCGGGTCCAGGGCTCCAGGCCCGAGAAACCCAAATCGCAGACTGGTTTGGCTCGCGACGTTGTGCGCGTAACGGAAGCGTGCCGCGTCCTGCAGCGCCGGCGGCGTGAGCTTTCGCGCTCGGCCTTTGGGAAGGCCGCCGAAGGCGCGTTCGAGTTGTTGCGTCGCCCTATCGACGTCAATCGGGCCGGCGATGGCGATCACCGTCTCGCGCCCAATGTAGTGGCGGGCGTGATGCGCTCTCAGCGTTTCCGTCGTGTAGTAGTCGAGATGCTTGGTCTCGCCGGTGATCGGCAGGCCGAGCGGGTGAGCGCCGAAGCAGAGCGCGCGCACGAGAATATCGGCGTCAACTTGCCGTCCCTCGTCGTCGAGGCATTCGAGGATCTCCTCGTGAACGATGCTGCGTTCGACCTTCAAGTCGGTGAGCGTCGGGTGCTGGTAGACGTCCGCGTAAATCTCGATGAGTCGCTCGAGGTGCTCCGGCGGCGTGGATAGGATCAGTTCGCCCTGGTCGGCGTACGTTGCCGCCTCCAGGGTTCCGCCGAGGCCTTCGATCGCCAGCGCCAATTCGTGCGCGGTCGGATACTCCGGAGTACCGCGATAGAGCATGTGCTCGAGAAAATGACTGATGCCGTTGGTTCGTCGCGTCTCGTAGCGAGGGCCGACGCGTACGCGCGAGTCGATGACAACGCGATGCGCGTCAGGCAGCCGGATCGCAAGGATGCGCACGCCGTTCTTGAGCGTGGTGAGCTGAGGTTGGACGGTTCCGAGGGGCATGATGGACAGCTCCCTCCTCTGGCAGGTTAGTTGGGCAGGTTAGTCGGGCGGCAGGTTGGTTGAGCAGCTCGGAGGCCCAGCGGGGCGCTCGGCCTAGCCGAACGCTAGCCTGGAGGGGGCTATTCCTTAGCGCTCTTAGGCTTCGGGGCTAGGCTGGGATTCAGCGTGACCTTCGCGCCGTCGCGCAACCCGGCTACGTAGTTGGCCAACGCTTCGTGCTGCTTCTGTGCGGCCAGGAAGTTCACGGTCGTTTCCTTGCGGCTCTCGAACGACTCCGTCGTTGCGGGTTCGATACTCTTGAGCTGTACCAAGGCGACACCTGCGCTGGTCTTGACCAGATCGGGAAGCAAATCGTTGGGCTTCTCGAGAGCGAGAACCCGTTGCCCGACCCGCTGTCCGGGCGTGGGGTTTCGGACCACGTCGCCGGCCCGCGTGAAGCTACCGCTGACCTGTAGTTTCGGCCGAAGGTCCGAGGCGACGGCGGCTGTCCGCCGCGCTCGCGGCAGCGCTGCTGCGGTCTTATCCGTGAGCGCGGTCGTCGCATCACCCAGTGTTTCGCCCCCGGCGACGGCATTCCGAAGGTCGTCGGCGAACTTCGTTGTCAGTCCCTTGGCGGCGGCGCGTCCGGCAAGCTGCCGAGCAATGACGGCTTTGCCGAGCTTTTCGACGTCGGCCGCCTTTAGCGTGCCCGCACCACGCAATAGGTGCTGACCGTCGGCGGACTCAACCGGACCCGCGACCTTGTTGCGGCCGAGATCCTGCGCGGCGGCTTTCACCACATCATCGTCGAAACTATCGGCGCACTTCAGATCCCCACCGGCCCAGGCGATTTCGCCGACGCCGAGTTCGCGGGCGACGACCTCAAACTTCTCGCCGCGTTCGAGCCGCTTCGTTGCGCTTCCGACGCGATCGGCGAAGTCGTCGGTGCCCTCCTTGGGCTCGATGACGACGTCCGCCACCAACGGGCAACCGGCGGTGTAGGAGTCTTTGGCCTTCTCCCAGGCGGCGTCCACGGCGGCCTGGTTGTCCTTGACCCAAGCGGCGACGGCGGCGTCGGAAAGGTCCGCGACGTAGCGGCCGAACCACTCCCAATTCAGTGGCACATAGCGAGCCGTGCCCTGCGTGTTTTGGTCCTCGAAAAAGAGGAACGCTTCGGCGTCCGAGACGCGCACGCGCTCGCGCACGAGAGAGCGCATTCGTTCCGCGACGAGCTCTTTGGTTTGCATCTCCTTGAACTCGCGCGGACTGAGGCGCGTCAGCGAGAGAACGGTGCGCTTGTACACGTCGTAGTCAAAGGTCTCTGACCCCGGCTTGCGAACGGGCAGCATGCGGAAAAGCGTCGGCCCGTAGAGTTCCATCCATTGGCCATAGAGCTGCTGCTCCGCCTGGACCGGATACGAGAAGTACGCAACGCCCTTGCGGAGGTTGGCGTCGACGGCCTCCTCCGAAGCATCGAGTCCGAGTCGCGCGGCCTCTTGAAGGAGCAATTCTCGTTCGACCAGACCGTCGAGCACGTTGGCGTTGAAGTTGGCGGCGCGGAGCCGACTGGCTGGCACGTCCCACTGCGGGGTGGCGATGCCGCGCGCGGCTTCGTAATCGCGCATCAACACCTCGTTGCGATCTCCGCCACGAACGACGCGCACCGCCGTCTCGACCCCCACGGTGCTGCCGCCCATCCCACCTCTAAAGGTAAAGAGGAACGCGACGATGATGGCCGCCACGATGACGCCCATCAGGAGCTGCATCGGGCCACCTTTTCGGAACAAATTCAGCATTTCACGCGGGCTCCGCTGCTATGCGACGGGATAAATATCTCCTCGTTCCATCGGGACCGAGGCAACGCTTTCGGGCCGAGCGATAGCACGCGCGGCTCGGGGGGGTCTACGAATCCGGCTAGAGCTCCCGGGGCTCCGAGAGCGCAACGCGCAGCTCGACGAGGAGTTCTTCCAGATCTGCCACCGCTAGCTCGTACGCCACCTCGAAGTGGCTATCCAGCACTTGGTCGGGGTCCGAAGGGCTCGGAATCGGGCAGATCCCGGCACCCGTCTCCTCGTATCCCCGCGATTCCGCTGCCCCGGCGAGGGCTCGCGCGCGCGCAAAGAGCGCTTCGTCCGGCTCGCCGGCGAATTGGCTACGGGCCGCCCGAAACACGATTCGCACCCGGAGGCCGTCGTCCTGGAGAGCTGCCACCCCGCTGTCCAAGATCAGATTGGGGCGCGGTCTCTCTGCAAGGTGGATAATTGCACCCTGACTGCGATAAATCTCGAGTCCTGCGTCGAGGAGGGCGGTCTTGAGGGTGTGTTGATCGGACATAGGGAGACGGCTCGTGGCGCTCAGAAGGGCGACATTGGCAGTGGGCCTGAGGTCGGTCAAGTTGCCTCACCTCAGTCTTCTGGCTCAGCTTTTGGTTGGAACGTCATTGGCTCATGCATCGGGGCATTTTCTTTTGCTAAGGTAAGTTTGAGCCGTGAGCGATTCACACAGACCCAGCCATCCCCCGTCACGCCGCGCGTCGGTCCGCCGCGAAGCTTCAGACTGCGTCACGCTGCGAGGCCCCGGATATGAGGCGACGGCGTGGACGCTCAACGTGAGCGAGGGGGGCATGCGCCTCATCGTCGAAGAGACTGTGGAGGTGGGCGCGGAGCTTGATGTCGAGCCTCGTGGCGAGCCGAGTCGCCGCGCTCGCGTCGTCTGGACGCAGAACGAGGACGACGGTCAAATCATTGGTGTTCAGTTCACGGAGCCCGACCCGCCCGGTCGCCCCGGCGCGTGAGTTTCGCCCGTCCCGCGCGAGTCCTGAGTACGGATGTCTCCGAGCGCAGATCTGCTGACTCCTGAGGGACCCTTTGCAAGCGGTCTCGCGCGTTATGAGTCGCGTCCCGGCCAGGTGGCGATGGCGGCGGCCGTTGAGCGAGCGCTTTCCGAGCAGCGCCTGCTGATTTGCGAAGCAGGCACCGGTACGGGCAAGACGCTGGCGTATCTGGTGCCGGCGCTCTTGTCGGGTCGCCGGGTTGTTGTGTCGACCGCTACCCGCGCGCTTCAGGAACAGATCGCGAACCACGATCTGCCGCTCATTGAGCGAACACTCGGCAGGACTTTCGATACTGCGGTCATGAAGGGCGTCGGCAATTATGTCTGCCGACGTCGTCTCCAGGAGTTTCGGACGAGCCCTCGAGCGCTCGGCCGCAGCGCTGCGGCGCGGCGGCTCCCGGTGGTGGAGCGATGGGTCGAGGAAACCGAATCCGGCGACATTGCCGACCTCTCCGAACTCGCGGAGAACGATGCCATTTGGGGTGAGGTAACGGCCTCAACGGAGACGCGAATCGGCGCGCGTTGTCAGCACTACCGCGAGTGTTTTGTGACCCAGATGCGCGAAAGGGCCGAGTCGGCGCAGCTAATCATCGCGAATCACCACCTCTTCTGTGCCGATCTGGCTTTGAGGGGAGCCCATCCAGGGAAGGTGCTTCCGGATTACGATGCGGTGATTTTTGACGAGGCTCACCAGCTCGAGTCCGTTGCCACGCGCTTTTTCGGAGTGAATGTATCTCGGGGGCGCATCGAACGTCTCGTTGATGACGCCGGACGGGTCGTACCGCCGCTGCTCGCCGGCGCAGCCGCGACGCGCATCTTCGAGCGCGTACGGAAAGACAGCGCCGCGTTTTGGGACACGATCATGCGTATCGCGCCGGCTGGCGGAGAGAGCCGCTTCATCCTCGATGAGGACGCGTGGGATCGTGACGCGTGGCACGCACTCGACGACGCCCTCGACGTGCTTTACGGTTGGGCCGAGACCGTGCGGGACACGCCCTCTGCGCGCGGACGAACCGAGCAGCTGGACGTGATCTCGCGGCGCACCACTCAATTGCGGGAAGCCCTCGCCATCGTTCTGGAGGGCGGACGAGGACGAATCAGTTGGGTTGAGATCGCCGATCGGAATCCGCGCATCGGTTCGTCTCCGGTCGAGGTCGGCGAAATCCTCTACGAACGCTTATTCGAATACGCGCCGGCCGTCGTCTTAACCAGCGCGACGTTGGCTACCACGGCGGCAAAGAAGACAGACGCTCCCTCGAAGCGAGCGAAGCCAACAGTCGACGTTCCCGAGGACTCCGACGACGTGAGCAGCGCGCCCGCGAAACTCAAAGGCCCCTTCGCGTTTGTGCGCAACCGCCTCGGGCTAACCGCTCCCGAACTGCCAGTAGACGAGCTCCTGCTCGAATCTCCCTTCGATTTTCCCAAGCGCGCGTTGCTCTACATTGCGCGCGATCTTCCCGCGCCGCGCACGCCCGGTTTCGACGACGCGGCGGCATCTCGCATCGCCGACTTGATCGAACTCACGCGGGGTGGAGCGTTTGTTCTCACCACCTCCCTCAAGTCGATGCACGCGCTGCATGGTCGGCTCGCGAAGCGGCTGCCCGTCTTTCGTTTGCTGCTGCAAACCTCAGCTCCCAAGAACGCATTGCTTGAGGAATTTCGGGCCCACGGCGACGCCGTGCTTGTCGCGACGCAGAGCTTCTGGGAGGGCGTGGACGTGCCCGGGGACGCCCTGCGGCTCGTGGTTCTCGAGAAGATCCCCTTTCAAGTGCCAACGGATCCCCTGGTCCGCGCGCGGGACGAGGCCTGTCGGCAGCGCGGTGGCAATCCCTTCATGGAACTGCACGTGCCGTCCGCGGCGATCAACTTGAAGCAGGGTTTCGGGCGTTTGATCCGCTCCAGTACTGACCGCGGCATTGTGGCGCTGCTCGACGACCGCATCGTGACGAAGGGCTACGGAAAGCGTCTGCTGTCCGCCTTGCCGCCGGCATCGCGTGCGGAGCATCTGGACGCTGTGCGGGACTTCTGGGCAGAGGCCGAAGTGGACGACGACGCGACGCTCTCGGCTGCGCCGCTGCCGCCGTGCTAAGCCGGCGACCATGGTT
>PVBE011019152.1_pt1 | contig 10836 bp, 6 predicted proteins | sample 1631181 | NCBI WGS metagenome assembly PVBE01 (sample SAMN08397723, study PRJNA350692) | Marine metagenome, whole genome shotgun sequencing project. | isolation source: water | place: Pacific Ocean | collected 2012-04 | reverse complement strand
GTGTACCCGAGGGCGCGTTTGGCCCGCGGCTGAGCGCTCTGGTCGCGACATTGGCAACCAAGTATCGCCTCAGCAAGCGTCTGCTCAAGCAAGTGTTTTCGGACCTGCTGGGCCTGACGATCTCGGTCGGCGCGATCTCGAGTATCGAGCACCGGGTCAGCGAAGCGCTGGCGCCGGCAGTCGAACAAGCGCGACGTCATATTCAGTGTCAGGACGCAGCCAACATCGGCGAGACGGGCTTCCGAGGGCACAACGCCAAGGCTTGGCTGTGGGTCGTCGTCGCTGGCGCGGTGACGCTGTTCCAAGTGGCCCGAAGCCGGGGGAGCAAGGTCGCTCGCGAGCTACTCGGCGAGTCCTTTGGCGGAATCGTCGGGTCGGACCGCTGGTCGGGCTACACCTGGATAGACCCGTTCCAGCGGCAGCCGTGTTGGGCGCATCTGAGTCGGGACTTCCAGGCATTCGTCGACCGTCGCGGGCACAGTTACGCCTACGGCGTCGACCCGACCAACAACATCGCTGAACGTGCGGTCCGAAAGGGTGTCCTGTGGCGCAAGACCAGCTTCGGAACACAGGCTGAGCGCGGAAGCCGCTTCGTCGAACGAATGCTCACCGTCGTCGAGACCTGCCGGTGCCAAGGCCGTGATGTCCTCGGCTACGTCACTGCTGCGGTTCAGGCTGCAACCGAAGTCCGGCCGGCACCGTCGCTCTTACCCGCGCAGGACAACGGGTCAGGCATCCGGTGACGGCAGCGGCGCGGGCTCACTCCCCCCCTGAACGCATACGTTGAGCGAGCGCTGCGGCGAAGACGAGACCTGCGTCGATGGCGTGTGCCAGGGGCCCGAGCCGGACTGCCGCTCCGGTGACGACTGCCCGCCGCCTCGCGATCGCTGCGAGGGCGCCGTCCTGGTGCGCTACTCGGACAACGGCCGGTGCATGTCGGGGGTCTGCTCGTATTCGTCGGTGGAGACCCGCACGGATTGCGGGGCCACCGGTCGGGTCTGCAGCGCGGTGTCGCGTTCGTGCGAGGATCCGGGCGGTGACGAGTGCACGAGCTCGGACGATTGCCCGGGCGGCTACTGCGTGCGTTCGGTCTGTGTGGACTGCATCACCAACATCGACTGCGACGGGGCCGAGGTTTGCGTCGATGGGGCGTGCATCCCCTGCGAATGCCCGGAGGGGTCCGTCTGCGATTCCTCGGGCGAGTGTGTGAGCGGGGATCCGGGGGAGTGTACCTCGGACGCGGAATGCCGCGAGCTCGCCGAGGAACTGGGCGCGAGCCCGGAAGGGGCGGCGTGCGACCCGGAGATCGGCTGCTTCGTGCGCGGCCTGTGCAACGGTGCCGCGGACGGTGTTGAGTCTCCCTTCCCGGGCGAGCCGGGTGGGCGGGTGGATCCGTTCGACGCGCCGTGCCCGCCGGGGACGACGTGTGGGTGGGTGTTCGACCTGATTGGCGAATCGCTGATGACGGGGGCCTGCAAGGGGTGCACGCTCGGCGACGATGGGACCTGCCGCACCGGTGAGACCTGCGTGGCGCCGGTCCTTCCGTTGCTGGACGACACCCCCTTCTGCTCCGGCGGCGGTGGCGGCGGGCTGCCGTTCCCGTAGGGCGTGCCCGCATCGCGGAAGCCTGCTACCCAATAGCGCGCTCGTCCTCCTGAACCGTGGCCGCCATGCGCTGGACGCTCATCCCGATCGCCCTCCTCTGTTGCCTCGAGCTCGCCTGTGGCGAGGACGCCGAGACCGGCACCGACGACGGTGACGTCGCCGTCTCCGATGCCGACGCCGGGACAAGCGGAGACGCGGTCGACTTCGACCGGTTCGAGGCGATCGACGTCCGGTTCACCGTCGAGGGCACCGGCCTCTACCGCCTGCCCTGGCCCCTCGACTATCGGCTCGGCGACGACGGTACGGTCGACCTGGCCGAATTCCCGCGCGAGGGTGTGGAGCTCTTCGAGAAGTACATCGACGCCCTCGACGGGCTCGTCGCCGGGTTCTCGATCATGCCGGTGGTCTACATCGGCCTCGAGGGAGACCCGACGGCCGACGCCGCCCCGGAGCCCCACCTGTCGCTGACCGCCGACGGACCGGTGCAGCTCATCAATGTCTCCGCCGAGGGTTGCGGACGCCGCACCCCCGTCGAGATGCGCGTGAACCATGAGGTCGACCACTTCATCGAAGACAACGTGCTGATGGCCGCGCCGGTCGTCGGCTTCGTCCTCGACCCATTGACGCCATACGCACTCGTCGTGTTGCGCACCCTCGGCAACGAAGCCGGGTTCACGTTGGCGCGGCCCGATGAGTTCGCTGCGGTCCTCGAGGGGACACACGCCGACGAGGCGATGAACGACGCCTACGGTCCCCTGCGGGACTGCCTGCCGGTGACCGGCATCGACCCTGAGCATATCGCCGTCGCCACGGTATTCACCACCCAGGACCCCGTCTCCGAGATGCGCGCCCTCCGCGACTTCGTCGCCGACCCCGCCAACGTCGCGACCGCGACGATCAGCGACTGGCGCTACGACGACAACCACTCACGCGCCGGGCACTCGACCTACCTCGGCACCTACCAGACCCCGATCTTCCAGGACGGCGTCTCGCCCTACGCGACCGAGGGTGGGATGATCCACTTCGAGGGCGGCGTTCCGGTCGTGCAGGGCGAGGAGACCGTGCCCTTCGCCGTCTCGTTCCCGACGCGCTCGGACGGTCCGCTCGAGCTCTTGATCTGGGTAGACGGCACCGGCGCCGGACAGACATCGTGGGTCAATTCCGCCGTCACCCGCGCGATGCGCGACGCCGACTTCGCCGTGGCGAGCTACGTGGCGCAGTTCCACGACACGCGGGCGACGCTCGGCGCGAACGAGGAGCTCCACTCGTTCAACTTCTTCAACCCGGTCTCCTTCCGGAACACGTTCCGGCAGCAGGTGGCCGACACCGCGTACTTCCTCCGCGTGATGCGCGAGGCCCGCGACCAGATGCCCGATCTGCCGGAGATCGACGACGCGATCGTGGTCTACGGCGGGCAGTCGCAGGGGTCGTTGATCGGCGCGATGGTCGCCGGCGTCGAGCCCGACATCGACGCGTACATGCTCAACGGCGTCGGCGGATACCTGTCGGCGACCGCGGTGGGGCGCACCGACCCGATCGACATCCGCGCCCTCGCCGCAGACGTCGCCGACATCTCCCCCGACTTCGATCGCTTCCACCCGCTGATGGCGCTTCTTCAGCTCGGCGGAGACGCGACGGACCCGCATTCGTTCGCCCGCGCTTGGGTCGGATGGGACGAAAACCCCGACGGCGTCGACATGCTGTTGGTCAACGGCGTCGACGACCACACCACCCCGATCGACAGCATGAACTCCCTGACCATCGCGGGTGGCGTCGCGCCCGTGCAGCCGCCGGGCTGGAGCCCGGACCCCTTCGGAGTCGGTGAGGTCGGTCCGGAGCTGATGCCGATCACCGGTAACCGGGAGACCCTCGATGGCGGCTCCCGAACGCACGCCGCATTCATGAGCGGCACGACCGGCCACTTCACGATCTACGATCGCGCGGACGCCCGCAGCATCGCGATCAACTTCCTGCAGAGCGCCGCGAACGGTGACGCGGTGGTCGAATGATGGGGGTGCGGTACGTCTGCCTCGCCGCCACCCTGGTCATCGCTGCCGGGTGCGGAGGCTCGCAAGCCCCAGAAGAGCCCGGGCCTCCCGTGTCGGAAGTCACGGAGCCGACCGCCCCGCGCGTTTCGCCCTATGCGTACGCGGAGTCGACGGTCCCGATCGCCCATCCCCGGGCGCTCCAACCGTCGATCGACGTCGAGCACTACGACATCGAGATCGCGTTCGACCCCGAGGCGCTGACCTTCTCCGGCCGTGTTCGTATGGATGCGCACGTCGTGGCGGCACGCGACGGGTGCATCCGCTTTCACGCGGCGCCGTCGCTCGAGGTCTCCGACGTGGCCCGAATCGCCGACGATGGGGTCGGCGACGAGTCCCTCGTGTTCGAGCGCTTCGAGGAGGACATCACGGCCTGTCTGCCAGCGCCGCTGGAGACCGGTGAGGCGATCTCTTTGCGCACGACCTTCGCCGGCTCGGCCGACGAGCGCGATCATTACGGGCTCTTCCACACGACGAGCGAGCACAGCGACCTGCCGCTCTTCTTCACGCAGTTCGAGTCCCAGGGCGCGCGGCGCGCATTGCCGCTCTACGACGAGCCCTTCGACAAGGCGACGACGACGGTGCGCATGACCGGTCCTCTCGCCTACACCCTCCTGTCGAACGGCGCTCCGGTCGGGTGCTCGGCCGACGAGGGTGGGCGGCAGACGTGCACCTGGCACAACCCGGATCCGATCCCGCCCTATCTGATCACCTTCGTCGCCGGCGAGTTCGAGGTGCTGGAGGGTGAGCACATGCGCGCCGATGGCTCGGTGATCCCGATGGCGGTGTACACGGAGCTCGGGCGCGTCTCGGACGCACAGTACGCGATCGGCGCCCTGGACCGTCTCCTCGGCACGTTCGAAGACGTCTACGGCGTCCCCTATCCCTGGGACCGCTACGGCATCGTCGCCGTGCCGGGATTCCGGTTCGGGGGCATGGAGAACAAGGGGCTGACCAACATCGCGGCCTCGTACCTGTACTGGAACGACGACACCCCGCTCTCCGGCCGCTACGGGACCTTCGGCATCATCGCCCACGAGCTGGCCCACGAGTGGTTCGGCAACCTGGTGACGGCGCAGTGGTGGGACGACATCTGGCTCAACGAAGGCTTCGCGACGTTCATGGGCAGCATCGCGTGGCGGGCGGAATTCGGCGTCGTGCGGAGCCAGCTCTCCGACTACGCCGGCATTCGGCGTTGGTACATGGAGGTCGAGCGCGGCGCGTTCGCCCACCCGGTGGTCCACGACGCCTGGACGTCGACCGAGGAGCTCTTCGACGCGATCAGCTACACGAAGGGGCGCAAGGTGCTGGAGATGATGGCGCTGATGCTCGGTGAAGACGTGCTCCTCGAGGGAATCCGGCTCTACCTGACGACCCACGCGGGATCGAACGCGGTGACGGGCCAGTTTTTCGCGGCGATAGAGACCGCCTCCGGTCGCGACCTCAGCGCGTTCTCCGCGGCTTGGACCCGCCGCGCCGGATTCCCCGAGTTGCGTGTCGACACGAGCTGGTCCGACGCCGACGGACGCTTTGCCCTCGACATGACGCAACGCTCCAGTCTCGGTGACGACACGGCCTGGGTCTTCCCGCTGCGCATCGGGCTCGAGGGAGAGGGATTCGCGGTCGAAGAGACCGTCGTCGTCGATGCGGTCGAGGCGCATTTCGAGTTCCCACTACCGGCGGCGCCGACCGTCGTGTCGGTCAACCGGGGGGGCCACGCGATCGTCGACCTGGAGATGGTGGGCTGGGACGAAGCGGATTGGGCGGCCCAGGTCACGGCCGACGGGTCGGCGCTCGGCCGCGGCCAGGCTCTCTTCGAGATGCTCGAGCTCGTCGGGACCGCCTGGCGCGACACGGAGCGGGTCGGCGAGGAGCCCGCCGCGTTGTCCGAGCCCGTACGCTCCGCGCTACGCTCCGCGCTCACCGACGCCGAGCCTGCGGTACGCCTGTTCGCACTCGGCCGACTGACCGACGAGGAGTACTCGCACACCATCGTGCGCGCCCTCTGTGCCGCGATGCGCGAAGAGCTTCTCGCCGAGGTGGGGGGGCCGGATCCCGGCGACGACATGATTGCAGTGGACATCCGAAAGGCCGCGCTCGGCGCGCTGGCCCGGCTCGAGGACCCGGCGACGTGGGACACACTTCGTGCGGCGGCCACCGAGGGCCGGGTCGACTACGTCGGGCCCGCGGTCGGTGCGCTCCTGACGAGCGGGGCTCCGGATCGCTTCGATGTGCTGACGGTGGCCGTCGAACGCTTCGTTCACGATTCGCGGATGGTCCGATCTCTGATCGGCGCCCTGGCGTCGACGGACGATCCGGCGATCTTCGTCGAGCTGCGCCGCTTCATGGCCGACCCCCGCATCGTCGCGCCCCTCGACCACAAGATGCCGCGCACGATCCTCGGCGGTTTGATCGAGGGCAACGCCGACCTGGCCTATTCCGAGGACGGCATGAGGCTGATCGCGGACATCCTGCACGGCGAGGTCGATCGGCCGGGCACCATCATGCGCACGCTGCGGATGTTCCAGGACGCCGCGGAGCGGGATGCAGAGGAACGAGTCCGCCTGTCAGCCATGTTGACGGCGCTGCGCGAGGTGACCGTCGGCGTCGACGACGAGGCGGGTATCCACGCGGCGATCGACCGAATCCTCGATGATCTGGGCGCGGAATGAGATAGGAACGAGAGGACCATGCTGTCCGCGCGCGAAACACGAGTGAGGAGACGATGAAGCGAGTACGACGAACGACGATGGTGGGGCTGGTTCTGGCCGTCGGCCTCGTGGGGTGCGGTTCCCCGCAGCCGACCTACGTCCGCGGCGACGACGTGCCGGGGATCGACGACCCGGCGATGGGGACCGGTCTCGACCGGCGTGACCTCGAGGGGCTCCTCGAGGAGAACATGGACCACTTCGTGAACTCCGCGTTCTACGGACGGGTCGCCCACCAGCCCGGGGAGCCGCCGACCATCGCGATCATGCCGATGGAGAACTGGACGACCGAGCATGTCGAGCCGCAGCTTCACGCCCTGCTCGGGATGGTGGAGACACGGCTCGTGAACTCCGGGCACTTCACCGTCGTAGCGGCATCGCTCCGCGACGAGATCCTGGAGGAGCTCAACCTTCAGCAGGGCGCAGAGTTCGACCAGGCCCGTGCGGTGCAGGTCGGCCGCCAGCTCGGCGTGCACTACTTCGTGACCGGTCGGGTCGTCGACAACAGCGAGCGCACCGAGACCGCGCGGCGCGTGCAGTACTTCATGTTCATGCAGGCGATCGACGTCGAAACCGGCGCGATCACCTGGCAGAACCAGGCCGAACTGACCAAGGCGATCATCCCGCTCTGAGGGCTCCCCGTGGGTGAACCGGTGCGCAACCCGGTGGGCGTCGAGCGGCGCTCCTGCGCGGCGTGCGCCGCGGTCGTGCTCGTAGCGGCCCTGGCGGCCGCTTGCGGCGGCTACTCGCGCCGCCTGGAAGAGGTCCGCGTCGGCGTGGAGGCCGGAGATCTGGAGACGGCCCTCGCCGAGATCGACACGTTGATCCTCCGCGGCGAGGCGGACCGGTCGCCGGAGAACCGCGACTACCCGCTGCTGCTGCTCGAGCGATCGCAGATCTACCAGGCGCTGGGACGCCACGCCGACGCGATCGCCGACCTCACCGCCGCCGATCAGATACTGGAGGTGCTCGACCTGAGCCCCGATCGGGCCGGCAGCGCAGCCGAATATCTCTGGTCGGGCTCGAAGAAGCTCTACCGACCGCCGGTCTATGAGAAGCTGATGGTCAACGTGCTCGCGGCCAGCTCGTTCCTGGCGTCTGGAGATATCCGGGGCGCGATGGTCGAGGCGCGGCGCATCCTCGTCCTCACGGATTACTTCGAAGGGACTGATCTCTGGCGTCACCCGATGCTCGGCGCGGCCTGGTACGTCGCCGGCCTCGCGTTCGAGCTCGGCGGGGATGACGACTCCGCGGTCCGGGCATACCTCGACGCCTTCGAGCGCCAGCACGCGCCGGGCCTGGCCGAGTCGATCGTCCGGATGGTGGGACAGGGCCCCCTCGCCGGTGATCCGCGCGCCGAGAAGGCGAGGGCGTGGCTTGGCGTCGAGGACGCAGACGGAGTCTCGGAGGGACCGGCGCAGGAGGTGATCGTGCTCGCCTATTCCGGGCTCGCCCCCTTTCGCGAACCGGAGCACCTTCCGGTCGGCCTGGTGTTCGCCTGGATGCGCCAGAACATCGCGTACTCCATGGGCGAGACCCGCCAGTCGGCCTACAACCGGATGCTCGCGGAGGGTCTACTGACCTGGGTGAACTTCCCGGTGCTCGCCGTCCACGAAAACCCGGTGCGCTCGATCCGCGTGCGTGCGGGTGACGAGGTCGCGTCGATGGCGCTGGTCGCAAACGTCGAGCGCTTCGCCCTCGAACAATGGGCGCTGGATCGCCCGGGGATCGCCTGGGCGGCGATCACTCGCGCGATCACGCGGGTGTTGGCCCGGGAGGCGGTGCAGGCAGCCGGTCGTGCCGGCGGAGAGGGCACTGCGCTGGAGACGATAGGCTTTCTGGCGGGGCTGGCGACCCAGGGGGCGATGCAAGCGGCCGATGTCCCGGACACGCGGACATGGACCATGATGCCCGCCTACGTGTGGGCGGCGCGTCTGCCGGTGGAGGCGGGGTCGGTTTCTGTAGTGGTCGACGGGGGGCCGTGGGCGGCGCCGCAGGTGGTGGAGGTCGAGGTAGAGGAGGGGAGGAGTGCGGTCGTCGCGGTGAGGTTGTTCCGCTGAGGTTGGGCACGTCGCCCCACGAGCAAAGTAGATTGCGGCTCCCCCCCTGCTTCGCTTCGCTTCGCTGTCCCCCACTCGTGGGGGACGGCTGTGTGTCCACCGCTGACGCGGGGAGATTGGAGTAGGGTTACTCCACACCTGGAGTGCGATTCGGGCGCACGAGGGCCAAAACTCGGGGGATCGCCGTGTTTTGTGGACAATGCGGCCGTCGAGGTGCACATGCGCACCGTGGCCGCCGACCGAGGCGGCGCGCTCATTACCTGAGTCCGGAAGTCGCCATGCGAGTTGGCATCCTCACCGACTTTCCGTCGATCGCCCTGCAATCAGGGCCGGCGTTGCACACGCGTTTCCTGCACAACGGGCTGACGCGTCGGCTGCACGACGTGACCCTGCTCGGCCCGGACACGACCGACGCCGACTCGGCGAACGGCCTCCGCTCGCATCTCTTCCGCGGTGTGCCCTACCCGAGCCACCCGAAGATGAAGATCATCGTGCCACGCCCCGTGCGGCAGCTGCTGACGGCGCCGCGGATGGACATCATCCATGGGCAGACGAACAACCACGTTATCGAGTGGGCGAACTGGCTGCGGAAGATGCACCGCACCGCGGTGGTCAACACGCACATCATCCACCTGCCGACGCACAGCCACTTCATCCTGTCCGACGGGCTCTACCAGAACAGCTTCGTGCGGGACACGGCGCGCCAGTGGGCGAACAACCTCGAGCTGGACTTCGCCCGCATGTACAACGAGGGCGATGGCCTCGTCGTCCAGAGCCGCTACATGGTCGACTACTGGCGCGACCGCGGCGTGCGGACGCCGATCTGGGTCGTCGGTCGACCGATCGATCCGGCGAAGTTCTCGGCGCAGCCCGGCGAAGACCCCTTCCCGCGGTCGTTTGCCGTCGGCAAGCGACTGGTGAGCGTGTCTCGTCACGATCGCGAGAAGAATATCGAGGCCCTGATCGAGGCATTCGACCGCCACACCGCGGCGCACGATCCCGAGGTCACACTGACCCTGGTCGGCCACGGCCACGATCACGACAACCTCAAGCGCATCGCGTCGCGTTGCCGCCACGCCGACCGGATCCACTTCCCGGGCGAGGTCGAGCACGCTCGCCTCGTCGACTGGTACGCTCACGCCGACGTCTTCGTCTACACGTCGCTGTCGGAGACCTTCGGCAACGTCGTCAACGAAGCGCTCTGGTGCGGGCTCCCGGTCGTCGCGCTCGACGACCGGATGGGTGTGGCCCACCAGGTCGTCGACCAGGCGAACGGTTTCCTGGTGACCCCCGACCGGGTCGACTCCCTGGAGCATTACGGCCGTCGGTGCGTGGCCCTGGTCAACGACCGCGATGCGCGTCAACGCATGGGACAGAGCGCGGCGACTCTCGCCCGCCGCATGTCGCATCCCGACGTGGTTCTCGACCGTTTCGAGCGGATCTACGAAGAGGCGATCCGGCATGCGCATGATTCGGTGCCCGAGCCGTTGAGCGAGCGCGGGACCCTGGCGCAGCGCGCAGCGCTGGCCCGTCACGTCGCCGTATGGGCGCGTTGGAACTATACGCTCCTGGCGGTGGGCAACACCGTCGGCCGTCTCGGCCTGGGCCGGTCCGAGGTGCATTCCAACCTGGAGCTGGACCGCCCCGTGGCGGCTCCACGACTTCCGGCGCGATCCCCCGCGTGGGCGCAGGCGGCAGAGTAGGTCCGGCGCGCCGCTTGTTGACGTTCGCTCGGGGCACCGGGTAGTCCAGACTACTTCCCGGACCGAATCCGTCGACGTCAACGGTACGCGCAGTGTCGAAACCGGCCGACTCCAAACCTCCCGCGAACGTCGAGACGTCGGGAGGAATGCCGACCCCGGGCGCGGGGCCATCGGAGGTGCAGCCGCCTGCCGGTGCGGAACCGCCGAATGAGCCCGCGGGCGCACGGAAAGAGCCCCCAGGCGACCCACCAGGAGGTCGCACCGGGTCGCCGGACGGGGCCGATTCGGGGCGTCCTCCGTCGGAGCGGCGACACCGTCTCTGGCAGAAGCTCGCGCTCACGTTCGCGACGTTCGGGCTCCTCATCCTGGTGCTCGAGCTCGCCGCGGGTTTGTTCGCACACGAGCAGGCGCCGCGACGGGTCAGAGACGGCGTCTACATAGACGCCATTCCGCTGTGCACGGGCCTGATCAACTTCGGGCTCGATGCGGTCCGCACGGCGCACACCGAGCAGCTTCCCATCGACGCAGAGGAAGGCCAGACGAGGATCTTCGTCTTCGGAGAGTCGAGCGTCGCCGGCAGCCCCTTTGGCCCGGAAACCTCGGCACCGGCAATCCTCCACGACCTCCTCGTCGAGGCCGCTCCGGAGCGCGACTTCGTCGTGGTGAACATGGGGAATCCCGGCTCGGTGGCCCCGAACACGTACTACCATATGCT
>PVBE012752714.1_pt1 | contig 10837 bp, 8 predicted proteins | sample 1631181 | NCBI WGS metagenome assembly PVBE01 (sample SAMN08397723, study PRJNA350692) | Marine metagenome, whole genome shotgun sequencing project. | isolation source: water | place: Pacific Ocean | collected 2012-04 | reverse complement strand
GAAACGGTATCAGTTCAAGCTGATGGAAATTGAGTCTGGACTCTATCGGCGTTTCGTAGATTTACAGGGGGGGTAAAACAGGGCGCATAGCCTCCCTGCGGTATAATCTGACCGGCCAGAGCAATAGGAGCGGACTTGGACAGAGAGACAATCAGCCGATCACAGGCACTCGCTGATACGGTGCCTTTTTACGGTGAAGGCGACCCGATTCCAGAAGATCGCGATCTATCGGCGAAAGACGATACCAGCGGCATTCTGGCTGTCGCCACGCTGCTGGTACGGTGCTGGCCGTATATCGCACCGCCGATTCTCGGTCGCTGGTGGGTACCGGGTGTCGGTACCGAGGATCGCATGGCCGAACTGATCCGCGGACGCGGTTACAGCTTTGCCTACATGCCGCCGTTGGTGACATTGCTGGCTGTGATAGGACCTTACTATGGGTTTGTTCCCACCAGCCTGGAATATCCATTCAATCTGTTCTATGGGCTGGTTGCGGCGGTAGTCATCTGCACCTGGCCCCTGCCACATCTTTCCGGCAGAGTGCAGGTCGTATCGCTTGTCGTGCTGGTAGTATCCACGATCCTCGCCAACATGGTTGCGGTTGCGCTGATCGAAGGTTCGGCCCACAGAAACTACATGTGGGTCATCACCGTTGCCTGTTTACTCGGCTGGGCCGTTCAGCTCCGCTTTGGCCCGGGTGTTAAGTACAGAGTACGCGTCGGTACCCACTTCGTTTATTTCTACGGCCTACAGACGATTAGGGGTCTGGGTTTCACGCTGCTCGGGCTGCTTATGGCAGAGATTATCAACCAGTCCCTCTTACAGAACGAGCCACTTATGCCGGGGCTCGCAGCAATGATCGGCTACCCGGAGATGGCGAGCGGGGTGGCCGATACGCTGACGCAGGCGCAGCGAATGGAGCTGCGCTGGGCACCCATCAAGGTAGAATTCGCCCTGTTCCTGCTGCTCTGGCCTCTGGAAATTGCGCTGGTGTATTACGGAACCTGGATCTTCCAGAGAATAAACCACGACCTGCGTCTGGCACTGGTGGATCGCTGGCACCGTCTCTCGCTAAGACATCATGCAGAACATCGGGTCGGTGATTCCATCTGGCGGATCCAGTCGGATTCTGGAACGGTGACTCAAGTTCTGGAACAGGTCAGCGCCATCGTCACTCAGATGATGCGCGTCGTCTTTGGGTTGGCTCTATTGTCGATCCTGTCTCCATTACTTGGATCCATTTCGGTATTATTTGTGGTGCCGACATTGATTCTGGCGCGATGGGCCATGCCGCGGTTCCGCACACGTTCCCTGGTTGAGCGCATGGCTAATGCAGATCTTACATCCAGAGTACAGGAGTCCTTTAAGTCCATCAAACTGACTAAGGCGTACCAGGCTGGTTCGCGTTCCCAGACTAAATTCGAAGACGATTCCATGATCGCGTTCAACGCGGAATACCGCCGCACCAGATTGAATATTCGAGTGGGTGTGATAAAGGGTTTCTACTCCGAACTGTTTATCTTTTCCGGTGTCATGTTGATGGCGCTCTGGGCTAACAGTGGTGATCCGACTTTTGCGACTGATTTGATCGCACTCGCGGGCCTGTCATTTGTTGTATGGAACCTGTCTGCGTTTCGTTGGGCCAGTGACCGCCATAGACGGTCGATTAATTCATTGGGCAACGTGATGGACCTGTGGGGAGGCGTACAGAACACGGCGATGGGCCTGAAGCGAGTATTCGATATTCTTGATATGGAACCGGAAGTGACGGACCGCCAGGACGCCATTCCGTTTCAGGGTTTTGATCGGGAGGTTCGTTTCGAGAACGTGGCGTTCGCCTATTCGTCCGACAGACCGGTTCTGGATGGTATTAGTTTGACCGCCGTACCGGGAACCATCACTGCGATCGTTGGTCCGACAGGCTCGGGGAAATCGACATTGATGAATCTGTTGCTTAGGCTGTTTGATCCGGATCGAGGTGCTATTTCGATAGATGGCCATGACCTGCGTGAGTTCTCAGTGGACTCGCTGCGCAAGAACATCGCCATCGCGCTGCAGGAAAATGTCCTGTTCGGTATGACCATCAGAGAGAATATACGCTATGCGGTCCCGGATGCGGATGACGGACGCGTCAACGAGGCGTTAAGAGTCAGCTGTCTTGACGAATCCGTGGCCAGGCTGCCCAAGGGGCTCGATACGATGCTTGGGGACCGGGGAAGTCGACTGTCAACCGGGCAGAGACAGCGATTGTCGATAGCAAGAGCGATTGTTCGCGACACGCCTATTCTGGTGCTCGATGAACCGACGGCAGCACTGGATGCCGATACGGAACATCGTGTGCTCGAAAACCTGGGCGTATGGGCCAAAGATCCCAACGCTGCCAAACGGGCGATATTCCTGATCACCCATCGTATATCTACGATTCGTCGCGCTGACAACATTGTCTATCTGGACGCGGGGCGCGTAGCAGAGAGCGGTGATCACGAGACCCTGATGGGTATCGAGAACGGTCGGTATCGTGCGTTTGTGCTGGCGGAATCTGGTGCTGACGCAGGGGAGAATCTCGATGCGTGACAGTTTCACTAAGGAGAACCCGACATCCATCTCGCTCAAGCAATTGCGCGAGGACGAACTAGCCCTGGACAAAAAGGCGAGCCTGGTCGATAGCAAAACAGATATCGATAATCGGGAAGCCTTGAGCCTGATCTGGCGATGTATGGTGCTCATCAGGTTCTACTGGCGGCGATTTGCTGTGGTGCTGTCAATGGGGTGGATCATGAGGGCTGTGGGTACCGCGGTTGCCCCCTGGGCTGGAAAAGTGTTGGTGGACAACGTGGTCTTGGGTCAGCCACTTCCGGAAGACGGTGCGGGATATCCGGCATTTCTGGTGCCTGTCATTGAGTTTCTGTTGGGTTCATCGGCGTCGGTCATACTGTGGTGGCTGGCATTGTGGACGATGGCTTTTCTTGCTGTTCGCCTTATCTGGGGTTATGTACAGGGCCTGCTTCAGGCGCGTTTGGACCATTCCATGTTACATATGGTGCGCTCTCGATTGTTCGAAGGTCTTCGCCTGTTGCCGATTACCAAGCTGGATGATCAACCCATCGGTGACTCGGTATTTCGTGCGATGAATGATGTGCGCGCCCTGCCCACCGTGATGCGTTACGCGGTACAGGTCCCTGGCTGGGCAGTGGTCACGTTAGTCACCGCAGTATTCACCATGCTGAGCGCGTACCCGGACTCCCCGATGGTCGTTCTGCTGGCCGTTGGTGCAATGCCCTTCTACATTCTGGTCACAACGCCGTTCTCCCGCATGATACGTCGGCGCGCACAGGCGACTGTCGCCGCAGGCACTGTATTTGTCAGCACTACCGAGGAGGGTATGGACAACATCCAGGCAGTGCAGAGCCTGGGTGCAAATGAAATAGAGAAGGAGCGCTTTGCCCTTACGAGTGCCAACTCGTTCCGCCGAGTGCGGTACGAGTATCTAGCCCAGGAACTGATCAGGAGGCTTGGTGAAATTTCCGGTAAGGTTCTTTACTGGGCCTTCATGCTTTATATGCTTGGCAAGGTAATTTCTGGCGAAATGACACCGGGTGATTATGCGGTGATTATTGGATACTTCTACGCGATGAGTAGGCAAGCACTTCCATTGGCGAGTATGTGGCTTAACCTGCAGAAGCCTATAGCCGCCGCCCGCAGGGTGTTTGCCCTGCTTGATCTGGAACGGGAGAAAGAAGTCGGCGACGAGATCCTGCCGACGGTAACGCAGGGCGTGGCGTTTCAGGGGGTTGGTTTCGTCTACCCTGATGGTCGACGGGCGTTGACTGACGTAACCTTCGAAGCACGTGTCGGTAACATCGTAGCGCTGGTGGGGCCGACAGGAGCTGGTAAGACAACGCTCGCTTACTTGATCGCGCGTTACCACATGGCCAGCGAAGGTCATGTTCTCATTGATGGCCATGATGCCAATGACGTCTCCATCGACAGTCTGCGCAGTCAGATCACCTACGTGTTCCAGGAAACTGAGACGCTGGCGGAATCCATCGCCGATAATATCTGCTACGGCAAGCCCGATGCGACCATGGAAGAGGTTGAGCGGGTCTCAAAAGTCGTTGGTATCCATGACTTCATCGTTAAGTTGCCGGAGGGCTACGATACCAAACTGGGCACCACGAGCAGCAAGCTATCGGTGGGCCAAAAACAGCGTATCGCAATCGCACGGGGGTTGATTCGTGACACACCGATCCTGATCCTGGATGAACCAACATCGGCCCTCGATCCTGAGACAGAGACCTACCTGATCTCGGCACTGCAGGAGGTCGCCAGAAATCGCCTGGTCATTATTATTGCCCATCGTCTGTCCACGATAGCTCAGGCCGATAGCATCGTGTTCCTGGAAGAAGGAAAGGTCCTCGAACAGGGCAGCCACAGGGAGTTGATGGAAATTGAGTCTGGCCACTATCGAAGTTTCGTGGAGTTACAGAGTGTGTAGGAATAGGGCGCATAGAGGAGACGGATCATGAAACTTATCCTGAACCGACGCCGCACGCCTGCCATCGGTAGACCGCGACACGCCCTGAGCACCTGGCGAAACCTGCTGACCGTTCTATTCGCAACCAGGGCCCTTGCGCTGGCGATGACCGCGACTGCCGCCGACAACTATTATTCGCCACCGGTAGACCGCACCCATCCTGACCAGGTGTACTGGGGTGATACACACGTTCATACCAGTTTTTCCTCGGGTGATGCCTATCCACGTGGCAACAGGTTTTCGCCGCGTATCGCCTATCGGTTTGCACGCGGCGAGACCGTCGAGGCCGCCAATGGGGAACCAGTACGCCTGCGACGGCCGCTCGACTTCCTGGTTGTGGCAGATCATGCAGGGAAGCTTGGCCTTGAATATTCAGTCCAGGAGGGAAGCCCGGCGCTTGCCCGCACTGAAGCTGGACGTGCGGTCATCGCGGACCCCGAGAACAGCAGGGAAGCCTGGCTGGCGGTGCGTCGAGACCCCGCGGTCAAACGCGCGATATGGCGCGATGTGATTGCCAACGCTGATGCTTTCAACGAACCCGGCCAATTCACGGCGTTTGCAGGCTATGAGTGGTCCTCCGGGGGATCGGTCCCCGGCGTCTTCGGTAACCTGCATCGAGTTGTTATCTTCCGCGAAGGCATAGGTGTCGCGGACCAGGTGCGACCATTTTCACGCTATGACAGCCTGAACCCCGAGGACCTGTGGCAATACTTCGAGGACTACGAGGAGCAAACCGGGGGGGAAGGTGCTCTCGATCCCGCATAACTCCAACACCAGCAATGGTGAGATGTTCGCACCAAGCACCTTCGACGGGAGCCCCTTGACCCGGTCATGGGCACGCCTGCGCGCCCGTTGGGAGCCATTGGTGGAAGTCACTCAATTTAAGGGAGACAGCGAAACCCATCCGGTATTGTCGCCGATTGATGAATTCGCGGATTTCGAGACCTGGCACAGCTGGGCGGGAATGAGCGAGCGTTACGGGAATCATCCATGCTGCAAGGCGCGTAAGGGTGACGACTTTACCGCAGCGGATTTCAAGGAAATGAAGAAGAGCGAATACGCGCGCTACGCATTGCAGCGTGGTCTGAAGATTGAGGCAGAAGTGGGCATCAATCCGTACAAGTTTGGCATGATCGGGTCGACTGATTCACACTCTTCTCTTGCCACGGCGGATAACGACAACTTCTGGGGCAAGTACTCCGATACGCTGCCAGGCGCGGGACGGCCGGCAAGCCGATTCGGGAGGGGGATGGAGAGACCTTTGAATTGGGAAACGGCGGCTGCCGGCTACGCCGGCGTGTGGGCGCTCGAGAACACGCGCGAGTCGCTGTTCGCCGCGATGCAGCGCAAGGAAGTGTACGCTACGACCGGCCCGAGGATCACAGTCAGGTTCTTTGGCGGCTGGGGGTTTGAGGCCCGGGATGCATCAAGCCCACAACTGTCGGATATTGGCTACAGCAAGGGTGTACCGATGGGTGGCGACCTCACCGCCGCGCCTGATAAAAAGGCGCCGAGCTTCCTGGTGAGGGCGGTCAAGGACCCGGATGGTGCCAACCTCGACCGGGTGCAGGTGATCAAGGGCTGGCTGAGTGCCGACGGGCAGGTCCATGAGAGAGTATTCGACGTCGCACTTGCTGATGGCAGGAAGATCGGGCGCAGGATCAAACCTGTGGGATCCACGGTGAATGTTGCTGATGCCAGTTACCAGAACAGCATCGGTGACCCTGAACTCGCCACGGTGTGGCAGGACCCGGACTTCGACGCCTCCCAGGCGGCATTCTATTACGTGCGTGTACTGGAAATACCAACACCGCGCTGGCCGGCTTTTGACGCTAAGCACTTCGGGATAAGCGACCTGCCTGCCGACATCGTGATGGAGAGTCAGGAACGGGCCTATACCTCGCCGATCTGGTATCAGCCTTAGTGTCCGGCGCATGCCCGGAATAACCAATTGGGGGGGCCAGAACGATGTGTCATCCCATCCACTCCCATACTACAGATGGCCATGAAACATCGGAATTTACCCATGTCGAAGCCCAACATCCTGTTCATATTCGCCGACCAGATGCGCGGTGATTCGCTGGGATGCATTCCCGAGTCACCCGTCATTACGCCGAATCTCGATAGACTCGCCAGCGAAGGCATCACGTTCACGCGTTGCCAATCCAACGCGCCGCTGTGTCGTCCATCCCGTGCTGCGCTGATGACCGGGCAACTGCCCCGCGAGAATGGCATCTGGAGCAACCGTTCAGGCGCGGACCCGGAAGGTCCGAGCCATGTCCGCAACGTTCGGGACGCCGGTTACCACACGGCCGTCATCGGCAAGACTCATCTCTGGCGTCACAGGGGCCCTGGGGCCCACAAGCACGTCAAGGAGATGGATCAGAACCTCGAGAGCTGGGGCTTTGACCACCGTCTTGAGATCAACGATCCAATCGAGAGTGCATGGATGGACTGTCACTATACGGACTATCTTGATTCCAAGGGTCTATTGGAGGCGCACCGCCGCTTCATCATGGATTGGTTTAAGCAGTGCAGGGGCCGTGAGCCACTTCCCTGGAAGCAGGATCCCGCTCCCGTACCGGAAGGTGACGATATAGATTCCTATGTCGGACGTGAGTCAGTCGAATGGCTGCGGTCCTACGACCAGGAAGAACCCTTCTACCTGCAGGTCCAGTTCACGGGTCCCCACGACCCCTACGACGGGCCTCAGCGTTACCGTGATCGTTACGAGGCCGCAACAATCGACCCGGGTATTCGCAGCTTGCCACATCCTCTGTCACCAGCCGCACAATACATGCATGACCACAAAGTCTGGATGGACTATCCCTCGCTGGCAAACGCCACGATCGAGCAGCGCCGGCAGTGGCGAATCGCGTATTACGCCAACATCACGCTGATCGACGACTGGATCGGCAGCATCCTTGACGTGCTGGAAGTCAAGGGTGAGCTGCACAATACCTGGGTCATATTCAATTCCGATCACGGCGAGATGCTTGGCGACCATGGCCTGTGGAGCAAGTGCAACTTCTACAGGCAATCCATGCACGTGCCCTGCATCGTTCGACCGGCGCAGCCGGCCGGTGCAAATCTGGGTTGGCACAGCCCGGCCCTGGTGCAGCAGCTTGATATACCGGTCACAATGCTCGATATTGCTGGAGCGAACGCCCTTGAGGATTCGTTAGGGACCTCGCTGGCGTCCTATTTTGGTCTGGACCCCGACGCCCCTGAAGCCTCCCAGGGCAAGGCCGCGGTCATCTCGGAGCTCTTTGGGCTGAGCACTGTTGTTACTGATGACTACAAGCTGACCGTTCGCATTGACGATCACAGTCCACAGGAGCTGTTCGATTTGGCGAAGGACCCCGATGAGCTCAACAATGCTGTCAAAGATCCTGAGTACGATGACACGGTTCGCTCTCTGGTAGCTGAACACCTTGAACCCCTGCGAGACCGGATCAATACCGCACAACTCGCTGATTACCGTGATTATGTGAAGACGACCGGGCAGATTAACTGACGGCAGAACTGCGATTTGGGCCTGCAGTGTACGCTGAGACTCACAATAATGAAGTGTCGATCGATAGCTTACGTAGTCAGATCACCTATGAAGATAGGAAGTATAAACCACATTTTCCGAAGAACGGAAGCAAGGCCAACAACAACAGGGGAGTAAAGTCAGTACCGATCAAATGCTACTTGCTGAAAAGGGCGTTAGTCCATCCTATACCCGCCCTCGCTCCCCAGACCGAAAACGCCCTCGGGCGCGCGCTGCTCCATGCGGCTGAAGACCTGCTCGTCATTGTCATCGCCCATCGCCTGTCGACGGTTCGCCGAGCGGACCGGATCATCTTCTCGGATGACGGTGAGGTGAAGGACATCGGTGACCACGATGCGCTTATGGCGGACCCAAGCGGTCCTTACCGGCGCTTTGTGCAATTGCAGAGCGGCTGATTGACGTATGAGCAGTGGTGCTTTATTATGCGACAGTCATTTGGGCTCGTAACTCCCTGTGTACGAGGAGTCTGATTACTTGCGATCTTTTCCTGGAGCCAGAAATTGCCTTCTTAAGGCCCCACGAAGTGCCTTTTTTGTGTGGCGAATTTCGCCAAATCGCCCTAATGAACCTATTGAGGCAAACGGGTTCTCCCATGAGAGGAGCAGAAGTCAAACGGCCGACGTATCGGCCACGTTCGCCACGATATTGAACGCTCGGAAGCCCTGGCGACAGCCGTTTCTGAGGGTATCGGCCGTCAATGAGTTCTACAGAACGGATCCATAATGTGCGGTGTTTTCAGCGCGGATAAATACTTGCAGCACACAGAGTCGATATTTGGGATTCACCGCCGCTTGACTCCCGGCGTCCGGCGAACAATACTCTCGATGGAGTGCGCGTTCCTCCGTGTTCTCAAGCCTTCAACGACCTTGGAAATGAGCGGTAGAACACATGCTCTTCGACCTAGATCACGCAAGGATTCTTAGGCCGAACCACAAAACAATAAGAAATGAATGGAGTAAACGCAAAATGGACTTCGAAACGCTGGTCAATGAACGCAGGAGTATCCGAGGCTACAAACCCGACTCGGTGCCGCGCAAGGTAATCGAAGAGGTGATTGAGATTGCGAAGCGAGCGCCGTCATCGATGAACACGCAGCCTTGGCATTTTCATGTGCTGACCGGCGAGCCACTTGAGCGCATCCGCAAAGGCAATACCGAGCGCATGCTCGCGGGAGTCAAGCCGCAGCGTGAGATTACGACGAACCGTGGCTACGAGGGCGTCCACCGTGAGCGCCAGATTGAGATCGCCGTTCAGCTCTTCGAGGCAATGGGAATCAAGCGTGACGACAAGGAAGGGCGCCAGGATTGGGTGATGCGCGGGTTCCGCCAGTTCGACGCCCCCGTTTCAATTGTCATGACCTATGACAGAGCTTTGGAAAGCGATACGATTAGCCATTTTGACCTCGGCGCGGTGACCTACGGATTAGTTCTCGCTGCCCGGGACAAGGGTCTGGGGAGTGTCATCAACGGCCAGGGCATCATGCAATCGGAAGTCGTTCGCAATGAAGCGAACATCCCCGCGGACCAGGTCATTATGACGTGTGTCGCGATGGGTTATCCCGACGACGACTTTGTGGCCAATCACGTCCGGTCACGCCGAAGGCCCAACGAACAAGTCGCCACCTTCATCGGCTTCGACGAGGACTAGAAGCGTGTCAAACTTCCATCGACCCTCCCCTTGTTCACGACGAAGAAAAGGATCGCACACACCTCAATATCGAAGAACCGAGTTGTCAGCCGGCGATTGCTGACGAAGGGCAAGATTCTCAGCCGCCAGATACGCGACAATATTGAGACTTCGCGACAGCCATCCACGGCGGTTGTCGATGGTACTAAGCATCATTGAAGCTTGCGCGACCGGGACTGTAAATTCAATGCTAGCAACGCGTACGAAAAAGTGCGAACGACACCACAACTGCACGCGGTACTTGGTCAGATAGATTCCCAGCAGCTTCAAGTACGCCTCGTAGTCCGCGTCGTCGTCGAACACGGCGAATCTTTCCTTCAAATTGAGGTCAACCATTCCGGTCTGGTTCAACTCGGATCTTCCAGCCGGGAATCGGCTGCGCACACAGGCGACGTTTCCGTCCTTATGGGGGCAATCGTCATTCTGATCTGTGAACGGCGGTCTAGAAGTGAAGCAGGTGGCCACGATCACGACACGTCTCGGCAAAATCACGGGACTGGATTACCGCAACGTTCACATTAAAAGGCGTTTGGACGGACTCAGATTTCAAGGCGGATCAGAATGCGTTCTACTACGCGCGTGTTCTGGAAATCCCGACACCCCGCTGGAGCATGTTCGACGCAAAGGAAGCCGGAATTCCGCACCCGCCGGAATTGCACAAGACGATTCAAGAACGCGCCTACACCTCACCGATTAGGTACGACCACCATTAGTTCTTCTTCTACTGCGACGAAGGATGCGCCCGTTCGAAGGCCGTTCGGCTATGAGCGAGTGATAATTTCGCGTAGTCTCGGGCTCGCCGAATCGACCCGGCTGTCGTAGATGGGCCATAAACCGACACGGGAGGCGTCTGATAGCGCAGAACAGGCGTTGAACTCGTCTGTGTATCTCTTCAATAATGGCGGGTGCTTGAAAACACGGAGTAGAGCGTCGTTTCTCATGAGTAGGCCGAGGCGGGCGCGCTTCTTTGGGAACGGGCCGGAATGTCTTCCGGCCTATTGAACTCAACTAAAAGGAAACAGGACGGAGAAGATGAAGAACATCTCGATAGCAATGCTGAT
>PVBE011837817.1_pt1 | contig 10837 bp, 9 predicted proteins | sample 1631181 | NCBI WGS metagenome assembly PVBE01 (sample SAMN08397723, study PRJNA350692) | Marine metagenome, whole genome shotgun sequencing project. | isolation source: water | place: Pacific Ocean | collected 2012-04 | reverse complement strand
ATTTGGTTGAGAACTACTTTGCCAAGATCAAGGAATTCCGGGGCATCGCCACCCGCTACGACAAGACCGATACCAGCTACGCCGCAAACTTGAACCTCGCCGCCACCATCATTGCCATGCGCTAATTGTCAACAGGCCCTAGTTCCTTGCACGGTGCAGGACTATGACAATCGTCACACATTCAACCCTCATCATGACGCAATCAGAGCGCCCGCGCCAGGGCCACGGCGTCATAGACGGTGCGGGTCAAAAGGCCGGCCTCATAGGCGTCGTCGAGATAGGCGCTGACGCGCCCCCCGAACTCCGGCAGCCGCCAATTACCGGCCTCGTCCCAGTCGGCAGCCGGGCCCCGGCCCAGCACCACGAGATCGGCCGCGGCGGTGGCAGGGTGCACGAACGGCTCGGCCACCTTGACCTCGATATCCGCCCCGGCGGCTTCGAGCCGGCGCCGGCAGACCTCGCGGAAGCCGGGATGGGCATCGTTGGCGATATCGCGGGCCGGCGACAGCAAGGTCACCTGGCTGCCCCGCTGGGCCAGCACCACGGCCGCCTCGGCGGCGCAGAGATCGTCGCCCACCACCAGCGCCCGGCCGCTCTGGTCGCCCGCCAGTACGGCCAGGGCCGGAACGGCACGCTGGGGACCGGCGGCGTCGAGCGGCCGGAACTCGCGCACCGCCCAAACCACGTCCGCTGCCTCGGGCGCTGCCTCGGGCAGTTGGCCGCTGACCTCGACACCGGCTGCCAGGGCCCGGCCCAAGAGCGCCGCCGCCGTCTCGGCGATGACGGCGTTGCCCGGCACCCGCGCCCGTAGCGCCATCAAGCCACCCACCGCACCGTTAAAGTGCAAGCTGACCCGGTGGCCGCGAAGAGCCGCCACCCAAGCGGCCGTCAACGCAGAAAAACTCGAGCCCACCACGGCCACCTTCTGTGGCACCGCCGTGGCGGCGAACTCGAACTCGGCCTCGCGGCCGATGGCCGGGTTGACCGGGCAGATGCTCTCGGGACGCGACGAGCGGCCGAGGCAGATGTTGCAGCCCATGCAGGCCATGACCTCGCTCTCGCGGCCCGAGCGGATCTTGGCCGGCAGCTCGGCGTCGGCCATCGAGGCACGGCCAAAGCAGGCCAGGTCGATCTGGCCCGCCGCCAGCCCTTGTTCGGCCACGCTGGCCCGCACCAGCCGGCCCACGCCCATCACCGGGATGGGGATGCCGGCCTTTACCTCGCCGGCCAAGTCGAGCCACTGGCCCTCGGGCTCGCCGGTGACCATGGAAAGCTTGTTGAACGAGAGGTAAACGCCCACCGAAACCGAAAGCACATCGACGCCGTGGTCGGCCACGGCACGGCCGATCTCGATGGCCTCGGCCACGTCGAGGCCATGGGGCACGAATTCGCGGGCGCTGATGCGCACCGAGAGGGGAAAGTCCGGCCCCAGGCGGTTGCGGATGCCGTCGACGATATTCAAGAGAAAGCGGCAGCGGTTCTCGAGCGGGCCACCGTATTCGTCCACGCGGGTGTTGGTATAGGAGGACAGGAATCCGGCCACCAGGTAGCCGTGGGCGGCGTGGATCTCGACGCCGTCGAAGCCGGCCTCGGCGGCCCGTTCGGCGGCGCGGATGTAGTATTCCTCCCACTCCGGGATCTCGTCCAGATCCAGCGCCCGCGGCATCTCGCGGTTGATGGGACAGGGTATGGCCGAGGGCGCCACCAGCTCGTGGCCGGTGAACTTGGATTTGGTCTGGCGGCCGGGATGGTTGATCTGGGCCAGCACCGGCGCACCGCCCTGCTTGACCGCCGCGGCCAGCCTGGCCATGCCCGGAATGTAGCGGTCTTCGTGCGCCATCAGCATGCGCGGCAGGGCCTTGGCGCCGGCCTGAACGCCGAAGTTCTCGCACACCACGAGGCCGAAACCGCCGGCGCCGCGGCGCCCCAGGTAGCCGCAAACCTCGTCCGTGACCTGGCCGCCCAAGTCACCGAAATTGGTCGTCAGCGCCGGCACCACGAAACGGTTGGCAAGCTCCAGCCGGCCCAGCCGCAGCGGGCTGAAAAGCCGGGGATAGCTGTCCGCGTCCACGCCGGTTATTTCCAACCTTTGAGGAAATTGGCCAGACGTTCCTCGTGCTCGGTAGTGCGGAAGGTGTAATTCTGGGCCACGGCCTCGTATTCCAGGCAGGTGGCGAAGTCGGTGGTCTCGCCGCGGATCAGCGCCATCTTGGTGATGGCAGCGGCGCGCCGGGGATAAGCCTCGATGATCTGACGTGCAATGGCCTCGGCCCGGGTGAGCAGCTCCTGGACCGGCACCAGTTCGACGAAGAGACCCAAATCAAATCCCTGCTGGGCCTCCACCGTGGCGCCGGTAAGCAACAGATGGGCGGCCCGGGTGGCGCCGATGCGGCGGGGCAAAAGATAAGTGCAGCCCACGTCGGCGCCGCTGGCGCCGATGCGCCCGAAGGCGAAATAGTAGCTGGCGCTGGGCGCCGCTATGGCGATATCGCAGGCCATGGCCACGGCGCTGCCGCCGCCCACGGCCGGGCCGTTGACGGCAGCGATCAGCGGCACGTCGAGGGCGCGCATCTGGGTGGCCAGGCGAAAGGCCTTGCGCACCACCAGCAGCTGCTCCTCCATGTCGACGCCTTCGGGCTTCAAGAGGTTCTTGAGATCGGCGCCGCCGCAAAACACCGGCCCCTTGCCGGTGATGATGATGGCGCGGCAGTCGGGATCCTCGCCCAGGGTGTCCAGCGCCTCGCCAAAGTCGGCGATGAAGGTGGTGGTCATGGGGTTGCGCTGGTCGGGCCGGTTGAAGGTGATTCGGCCGATACCGTCGTCGAGATCGACGAGGATCTCGGGATCGCTGTCGGCCTCGCCAAGGGGCAAGCTGCTCATGATATTTCTCCCTGTCTCTCTAGTGGCCTGCTTATCGTTAATTCTAGTGTGATTCAGATCCCGAATTTCGGCGCGTGAAATGCGCCGAACTTCAGAATCATCACACTAGCGGCCTTTCCAGACCGGCTTGCGTTTTTCGGCGAAAGCGCGGGGGCCCTCCTGGGCATCCTCGCTTTCGTAGGCCGGACGGTGGATGCGCCAGGCCATGTCGAGGCCGGTCTGGCAGCCCACGCTCATGGCCGTGAGGATGGATTCCTTGGCCGCCCGCACCGACAGCGGCGCGTTGTCGCGGATGCGCTCGGCCAGACTCAGCGCCCGCGCCCGCACGGCATCGGGATCGGCTTCCAGGTAATTGATGAAACCCAGCTCATGGAAGCGGTCGATGTCGTAGTGCTCTCCCGTCAGCACCATCTCCATGAGGATGGGCTGGGGCAGCATCCAGACCAGCGGCATGGCCCAGGGCGAGCCGCGGCCGATCTGGGTCTCGGTGATGCCCACACGGGTGCCGGCGAGGCCGACGCGGATGTCGCAGTTGAGGCTGAGCATCATGCCGCCGGCCATCAGGTGGCCTGTCATGGCGGCGATGATGGGAGACCGCACGCGGCGCATGCGCTGGCCGAAGACGTCCTTGAAGAAGGTCAGGATATCCTGGCCGGTCTCGGCCTTCATGCGCGCCGCTTCCTTGAGGTCCATGCCGGCGCAGAAGGTGCCGCAATCGGTCGAGGTGAAGATGACGACGCGGATGTCGGGATCGCTGTCGATCTGTTCCCAAAGGTCGTGCAGGCCGTTGGAGACGGCGATGTTGAGGGCGTTGCGCGCCTCGGGCCGATTGATGGTGATGGTGGCGATGCCGTCGTCGACGGCGAAAAGAAGCGGCTCGGTTTCGCTCATCAGGGCTTCCTCAGGTCTAGCGGCGGGAAATCAGGCAACTCAGGCGGCGCGGGCGCCGGCCAGCGAGCCCGAATGCATGCATTTGCCCATCAGCGGCCGGCCGATGATCTGCTCGGCCAGGCGGGCGGCCTCGATCAGGGCTTCCAGGTCGATGCCGGTTTCGATGCCCAACTCGTGGCACATGAAGACCATGTCCTCGGTGCAGATGTTGCCCGCCGCCGCCATGTCGGCGTGGCTGGTGAAGGGGCAGCCGCCGAGGCCGGCGACGGAGCTGTCGAAGAGATCGACGCCCATCTCCAGGGCGGCATAGAAATTGGCCGCGCCGAGGCCGCGGGTATCGTGCAGGTGGAGGCCGATGCGGGCCTCGGGCAGCATCTCGCGCACGGCGCCGATGCGGCGCTTGAGCTCTTCGGGATTGGCCCAGCCGACGGTATCGGCGAGGTAGATCTTGGGCAGCGGCCGGCCCTGGTCGGCGCACATGTCGCGGATGAAGGCGACGTAATGCAGCACCGTCTCGAGCTTCACTTCGCCTTCGAAATAGCAGCCGAAGGCGGTCATGATGTAGGCCAGCTCGGTGGCTATGCCGTGACCGTCGTAAAGCTTGGCCCAGCCACGCTGGCGCTCGGCCAAGTCAGCGGCGGAGCAGTTGTTGTTGGCCTGGCTGAACTTGTCGGTGGTGTAGAACATGAGCTTGCCGTCGAGATCGACGCCGGGTGTGGCGGCGGCGCGCTCGAAGCCGCGTTCGTTGAGCCAAAGCGCTGTATAGCGCACGCCTTCGCGGCGCTCGATGGCGCCATAAAGCTGGTCGGCGTCGGCCATGGCCGGCACCAATTTGGGATTGACGAACGAGGCCACTTGAATCTGGCTGAGCCCGGTCAGCGATAGGGCGTCGACCACGGCCGCACGCTGGGCCAGGGAATAGAGCTGACGCTCGCTCTGGAAGCCCTCGCGCGGTCCCTCCTCGTGGAACTCGACGAATTTCGGTAGATCCGACATCGCTAACCTCGTTACTGGGACTCGGCCGCTTCGATTTCCGCCACCGCACTGTGGCGCTCGATCATGTCTCCCTCGGCACAGTTCAGCACCGTCACCACGCCGTCGCAAGGTGCCACCACGCGCAGCTCCATCTTCATCGATTCCTGGACCATGAGAATATCACCGGCGGACACCGTGTCACCGACCTTGACGTTGACCTTGACCACCTGGCCCATCACCGGTGCCACCACCCGGCCGGCGCCCGCGGTCGCTCCGCCGGCGCTATCGGGTAGCGCCGAGCCGACCTCGGCGGCGAAGGCGCCCAGCGGCCCGTCGAGATAGACCAGCCCGCCATCTTGGGCTGCGCGCACCATGGAGACGCTGTCGTCGCACCAGACGCGATAGCTGCCATCGCCTTCCGCCATCACCCCCAGGCTGAGCTCGTCCTCGCCGACGCGCACGACCTGGCGGCCGTCGCCGTCCGGGGCCGAGAAGGCGATTTCGCGGCTCTCCTCACCGATGCGGACCCGCAACAACGGCTTGCGGGTGGGCTCGATGGGTCCCTTTGCCAGCCGCCAGCCGGTCATCGCCGAGGCCCGCCAGGGGTCCCCCTCGAGGCCCCGACGCCAGGCCGCCAGGCCGAACCAAGCGGCCAGGGCGAAGGCCACGGCCGGCGGCCCGGGTGCCGCCGCCAGAACCTCCAGGTGCTGGTCGATGAAGGTGTTGGCGACACCGCCGGCAGCTACCTCGGGGCGGGCCAAGAGGCGGCGCAAAAAGGCCAGGTTGGTGCTCACGCCAAGGATGTGGGCCTCGCTCAACGCGGCCTGCAACCGGGCCAGGGCCTGGCCGCGGTCGGCACCATGGGCCGTCAGCTTGGCGATCATGGGATCGTAATGCGGCGTCACCAGATCGCCGACGCCGACGCCCAGGTCGACCCGCACGCCTTGGCTGGGCAACTCGATGGCGCGCACCCGACCGGCCGCCGGGGCAAAGCCGGCAGCCACGTCCTCGGCATAGATGCGGGATTCGATGGCATGGCCCCGGCAAGTCACGTCTTCCTGGGAGAGCGCCAATTCCTGACCGGACGCCAAAGCAAGCTGCAATTCCACCAGATCGATGCCGGTCACCGCCTCGGTTACCGGATGCTCGACCTGAAGGCGCGGGTTGAGTTCGAGAAAATACCAATCGAAGCCGGCCACCAGGAACTCGACCGTGCCGACGCCGCGAAATTTGGTGCGCTCACCCAGCGTGCAGGCGGCGGCGGTCATGGCCTGGCGCAGGCCGGGCTCGAGCTCGGGCGCCGGGGCCTCCTCGACGACCTTCTGGTAGCGCCGCTGCAACGAGCATTCGCGCTCAAAAAGATGGATCACCCGGCCGCTGCCGTCGCCGGCGATCTGCACCTCGATGTGGCGGGCCTGGTCGAGATAGCGCTCGACCATCAGGTCACGGCGTGCGAAGGCGCCCTCGGCCTCGCGCATGGCTGATGCGATGTCGTGCTCAAGCTCGTTCAGCGCGGTAACGATGCGCAAGCCCCGGCCGCCGCCGCCGGCCGCGGCCTTGAGCAGCACCGGCAGTTCCTGGCTCCGCACGATGGCCGCCACCTCGGCCACCGCGGCCGAGCCCTCGGATCCATCGAGGGTGGGAACACCGGCCTCGCGGGCCTCGGCCTTGGCCGCCCGCTTGTCGGCGAAGCGCTTCAGCGTCTCCGGCGTCGGTCCGATGAAGACCAGCCCGGCGGCCTCGACGGCAGCGGCGAAGGCGGCGTCTTCGGACAAAAATCCGATGCCCGGGTGGACGGCCTCGGCGCCGACGGCCCGGGCGGCGGCGATGATGGCCTCGCCGTCGAGGTAGCTCTGGCTGGCGGCCGGGCCGCCGATCTCGATGCTTTCGCCGATCAGCCGCACGTGCAGCGCCGCCCGGTCGGCGTTGGAATGCACACCCGCCGCGGCAATACCCAGACGCTGGCAGGTAGCGGCCACGCGGCAGGCGGAATCGCCGCGGTTGGCGATCAGAATCTTGGCGAACATGGCTGCCATCCGGGCTACATGCGAAACACGCCGAAGCGCGTCTCGGGGGCCAGCTGGCGGGCCGCCATGTCGAGCAGGAAGGTCATCACCGTGCGCGTCTCGAGGGGATCGACGAGGTTGTCGATCCAGAGGTTGGCGGCATAGTTGTACATGCTGGCGAAGTCCTCGTATTCCTGCCGGATGGGGGCCTTGAAGGCCTCTTCCTCTTCGGTCGACCAGGCTTCGCCCTCGCGCTCGCGCTTTTGGCGCTGCACCATGGAAAGCGTCAGGGCCGCCTGTTCGGGACCCATCAGGGCGGCCCGGGCGGCCGGCCAGCCCAGCACCATGGTGGGCTCGAAGGGGCGCGAACACATGGCCATGTAGCCGGCGCCGTAGGCCTTGCCGATGATGATGTTGTACTTGGGCACGTTGGCCGAGGCCATGGCCGTGATCATCTTGGCGCCGTCCTTGGTGATGCCGCCCTGCTCGGCGTCGCGGCCCACCATGAAGCCCGAGTTATCGGCCATAAAGAGCAGCGGGATGTCGCGTTTGCAGCAGAGGTCGATGAAGTGGACGGCCTTCAGGGCGCTGTCGGAAAAAAGAATTCCGGTATTGGCCAGGATGCCCACCTCGAAACCGCCGATGTGGGCGAAGCCGCAAAGCAGCGAACGCCCGAAGCCGGATTTGAACTCGTCGAAGCGGCTGTCGTCGACGATGCGGGCAAGGATCTCGCGGCTGTCGGAGGGCACCCGCGGATCCTCGCTGATCAAGCCGTAGATCTCGGCCGGATCGTAGCGCGGCGGCACGGGGGTGCGCAGCGGCCGCAACAGTTGGGGCTGGCGGCAGGTGTCGGCCACCACACGCCGCAGAAGGCTGATGGCGTGCCAGTCGTCCTCGGCCAAATAGTCGGTAACGCCGCTCGTCTGGCTGTGCATCTCGGCCCCGCCCAGGCTTTCGCGGTCGACCACCTCGCCGGTGGCGGCGAAAGTGAGCTCGGGCCCGCCCAGGTGCATGTAGCCCTGACCGCGCACGATGATGGTGATGTCGCAAAGCGCCGGCACGTAGGCCCCGCCGGCGGTACAGGCACCGTGCACCACGGCGACCTGCGGGATGCCTTCGGCCGACTGGCGCACGATCTGATGGAAGACGGAGCCGTACTGGCCGGCGTCGGGAAAGATGCCGGGCTGTTCCGGCAGGTTGGCGCCGCCGCTGTCGACCAGGGTGAGGTTAGGCAGGCGGTGCTGCCAGGCGATCTTCTGGGCTCGCACGTGCTTGCGCGCCGTCATGGCGTAGTAGGTGCCGCCCTTCACCGGGGCATCGTTGGCGATGATCATGCAGGTCACGCCCTGGACCTGGCCGATGCCGGTGATGATGCCGGCGCCGGGCGGCACGCCCTCGTACATGTCGATGCCGGCCAGGTCGTTGACCTCAAGGAAGGGCGAGCCGGGGTCCAAGAGGCTGTCGACACGGTCGCGCGGCAAAAGCTTGCCCAGTCCCTCGTGGCGGGCGCTGGCCTTGGGGTTCCAGGCCTCGCGTTCAGCCCGCCGGGCCATCAATGCGGCCACTGTTTGGCGCGAGACGCGGTCGTTGGCGCGAAATTCCTCGGAGCCGACGGCGGCCTTGGATTGGATAACGGTCATGGCTTTTTCACAGGGACTTGGACTGGGACGTACTCTGGGCCTTACACTTGCCTTCGTTTCTAACGAATAGTAGTTAGAAAAAATACCTGCCGCAACGCAGAGCCCACAAAGAGTCCACAGAGAGGCCACGGAAAGCAATGGCCCGCCGCGCCGCCACAGAGAGCAAAGAGACCAAGAAATCGGAACGCACCCGCGTGCGTATTCTTGACGCCGCGGCGCGCATGTTCCGGCGCAAGGGCTATGCCGCGACAACGCTCAACGAAATCGCCCGGTTGGCCGACCTGCGGGCCGCCAGCATCTATTACCACTTCGGCTCCAAGGACGAAATCTTCGGCCAGGTGCTGGACATCGGCATCGACCGCATCCACGACGAGGTGCGCGCCGCCGTGGCGGCGGCGCCGGCCGAGGCCGACTACCGGCGCAAGGTCCACATCGCCGTCGAGGCCCACCTGGCGACGCTGCTCAAGCACAGCGACTACACGGCGGCCAACATCATCAACTTCGGCCTGGCTCCCGATGCCATCCGGCGCCGCCACCACCGCCACCGCGAAGCCTACGGCGACTTCTGGCGCAAGCTGTTGCGCGATGGCCGCCGCCATGGTGCCATTGCGCGCAATACCGACATCAGCCTGCTGCGGCTCTTTCTCATCGGCGCGCTGAATTGGTCGCAGGAGTGGTACGATGCCGACGGCAAGTCGATCAAGCGCCTGGCCAACGAGATCTGCGGATTCGTCTTCGACGGCGTCGAGCCGGACTAGCCGAGGTCCCGAGGGAAACCACCATGACCGACAGCCCGTCATCGTCTTCCGACATCATCGTCGTGACCGGCGCCAGCCGTGGCCTGGGCGCGGCCATCGCGCTGGAGCTGGCGGGCCGCGGCCTGACCGTCGGCTGCCTCTCGCGCCGGGGCCTGGGTCCGGCCGAGACGGTGGACGTGCCCGACGAGCTGACCGACCGCCTGGTCCTGGGCAAATGCGACCAAAGGGACCAGGACAGCATCCGTCAGTCACTCGCCGCCCTGGCCGACCAGGGCTACCGGCTGCGCCACTTCATCGCCAATGCCGGCACGCATATCTCGGGCCCCAGCCACGAATTCGCCGACCAAGACGTGGCCACACTGGTGGATACCAACCTGATCGGCACTTTCATGTGCCTGCGCGAAGCCTACCGCTACCTCAGCGACGGCAGCGTCATCGTCACCATCGGTTCCTTCTACGACCGCATCGGGGCGCCGCAGAATGCCATCTATGCCGCCAGCAAGGCGGCCATCGGCGCCATCGCCCGCACCCTTGCCGTGGAGTGGGCCCGCGACGGCATCCGCGTGATCAACATCGCGCCGGGCTACATCGAGACCGACCTCAACCGCGAATTCCTGGAAAGCGAGCGGGTGCGCGAATTCTTCAAACGCCGGGTGGCGCTGCAGCGCTGGGCCCAGCCCGAGGAAATCGCCAGGCTGATCGCGGCGCTGCTCGAGGACGACCACCCGCTTTTGAGCGGCGAGACGATCTACCTCGATGGCGGCCACGCCATTACGCACGGCCGGATCTAGAAACGAAAAGAGCGCCCGCGAAAAGCGTCCGGAAAAGCGTCCGCGTCCCCTTAATTAAGGAAGGTTACCGGAGCGGTCGCCGATTTCTTAACGAGGCGGGGGTTGGCCAAAAAAAACGAGTTCAGCGCTGAATCATGAATTTATTTTGTTGAAAAAGAAGCAGTTGGAAAGAGCGAAACGATTCCCGCCAGGGGCCGATGGCAAGGACACTCGCCGCTTGGCGGCCGGAAGCATGGCTTCCGCTCGTTGACCAGCGTGGCGAGCCGCCGCCGCGTCAAGCACTCACTCACTGCCTTCGCTGGGCCACTTGTCCCGGCCCCCTGCGAGCAGTCTCTGGAGCGGCCGCGGGATTGCTGCGGGGGAGGGGAAAAGAGTATGAAGGCAGATTTCTGGCGTGGCCGCGATATACAATCGCCACGGATATCGCCGTGAAAAGGCGGATGCCTTGGCAGCATGGTCGAGGGCGCTGGGCAGCATCATCGACCAGGGTGAGAACAACGTCGTGACGCTTCAGAAGGGAGCTTGACCGTGCCGGGCGGGAATGAAGGCGCAGGATGGGAGGCCATGAATTACGCCCACTACTGGCGTATCGGTCGCCTGGTGAGGTTCTTAACGAAACATGGTGACATGGATATCAATGAAGCCCTTGAAGTGGTGGAAGGTGATCCTGGCGCCGTGGAGGCGGTGGCCATGTGGCTCCGGGAGGAGTTAAAGACACTCAAGCCGACATTTCCCAGATAGTCTCCTGGTTCGCGGAAATCATAGCACCGTGCCACCGTCGAGGGAACGAGATCATTTTCGCGGCCGCCTGATAACCTGATTTCTCGATTTTCCTGTGTCGGGAAGCCCATTTGCCCTTATTTACAGTCATTCGGACGCACCTCTCCCGTCGTTTT
>PVBE010431717.1_pt1 | contig 10837 bp, 9 predicted proteins | sample 1631181 | NCBI WGS metagenome assembly PVBE01 (sample SAMN08397723, study PRJNA350692) | Marine metagenome, whole genome shotgun sequencing project. | isolation source: water | place: Pacific Ocean | collected 2012-04 | reverse complement strand
CTTTGGGTTGATCTGTTTAACTGTTTCCCAATCGAACCCCCTACGTTCAAGTACCCCCGGACCATAATTTTCGACGAAAACGTCTGCGTCTTTTAGTAAATCTTTGAGAATGCGTTGGCCCTTGGGGTGGTCAAAGTCGATACACAAACTTTTCTTCCCACGGTTCTGTTGAACGAAGTATCCGCTTCTTCCAGATTCATGAACTATCGCATAATTACGAGTCGGGTCACCGTAGGGGACGCGCTCTACCTTTATGATGTCTGCCCCCATCTCTGCGAGCATTCTTGTTACAGTCGGGCCCGCTAAGTACTGGGTCATGTCTATGACCCGAATATCTTGGAGGATGCGAGGTTTATCCATAGTAGGGACCGTATCGCATGAAGACTAAAGGCACTACAACTACCAACAACTTCACAACTCCTGTGTAAATAGCTATCCTTGTAGCTAGGAGGGGACATGACCGACGTACTAAGAGAAAGGGAGCAAACTCAAGAAGATGCAAATGCTCCCAGCGGCCGAAAAGAAATAACTGCTGAACGCTACCTTTCTCCGGAGATCCTCAACAAGGAATGGGAATATCTCTGGCCTCGAACATGGCTGTACGCAGGAGTAGCCTCTGATGTCGCTGAACCTGGTGAATATTTTGTCTTTAATATTGGGCCAGAATCTATTTTGGTTTCCCACACGGACGATGGGGAAATAGCTGCCTTCTACAACGCCTGCCAGCATCGCGGAGCACGCATTATGGTCAATGAGCGCGGTTGGATCAAGGATTTTGTTTGCCCCTATCACGGCTGGACATACGGGCGCAATGGAGCCCTTACTGTCGTGCCAGATGAAGGCCGATTTAGCCAAGGAATTGACTGCGAATCCCAGTCGCTGATACCGGTCAGAACAGAAATATGGGCGGGATTAGTGTGGGTGTGTATGGATGATGATGCGCCGCCATTCGATGAATACATAGGTCCATTGAAAGAACAAATCGAACATTACCGACTTGAGGAGATGGAGGTAGCGCAGGATCAAACTGTTCACCTTGAATGCAATTGGAAAGCAGTATTTGATAACTTTGGCGAGCTGTACCATGTGGAGCACATCCACCCCCAGCACGCGCTTATTTTTGACTGTCCAACAAGCAGGGTTCGGCTATGGAAAAATGGGCATACCAGCGTGTACATTGACGGTTTTACCGTCAATACCCGACTTCCTATCCCAGAAGAACCAACCAAATTGATGCGTGGACAGTTATTGTCTCTCGGGATGGACCCTGAAGAGTACCGGGGGCGCGTTCTCGACATTAGAGAAGACGTACAAAAAACAAGAAGAGATATGGCACCACAACTGGGCTATAACTATGACCTCCTCGATGATGAAGAGCTAAGCGACATTTTCCAACACAATATCTTCCCGAACATGCTTATCACTCTCCAACCGGACAAGGTGCTGCTAATGAGAGCACGACCGCACAAAAGCGACCCGAGCAAATGCTATTGGGACAAGATCACTCTCGTGATGCCACCAAATGAAGAAGCAGAAATAGTCGCTGACCTTCAATTTATGCCAAAGCCAAAACCGATTCCCGAGGAACGTCCTGAACGCGAGGAATTTACTCAGGAAGATGTAATAGCAGGAAAGAAGACAATGGATATCACTGTCGACCAGGACGTGCATCTTATACGTGATGTACAGAATGGAATGCGTTCCAGGGGATTCAAGAAACAAGTATTGAACGATGATGAGTCCCGCATCCAGCACTACCACGACTGGTACTCCTGGCATATGGGAGATTAGAAATCGATTCCGGTGACGCCTGCGCACATTGAAATAAGTTTTCTCAGCTGGAATTTAGCTATGCTCCAACGGTCCGCTGAAGCGCCGGTGCTATGGGAGCAAGATAACACTGAAGAAGCATTTCGCCGGCAAATCTTAGATACCGGACCTGACATTGTGCTACTTCAAGAGCTTCCAGGTATCGTCCCCTTCGTTGAAACTCACGACATGGTGAAGGAAAATCCCCGGAGTCACAGCGGACACCTAGCAACTTTGGTTTCGCATAAGTTAATGGACAGCTCCATCGAGCATTCAGCTATACCGGGGTGCGGGCTTCTTACTACTTTCGGAAATCTAGGATTGACCATAGCGAACGTCCATCTTTATCCAGGAAGTGGAGAAGGCAACGCACGTCGGGACCAACTTTCTGCGGTGGTCGCTGGTTGCCCAAATGACGTTGTTGCGATCATTGGAGATACCAATACGAGAGCTTCAGAAGTCAAGCTTATTCGCGATTCCGGTTTACTCGCCCCCCCTCCACCGAAACCCACATGGGATAGCTTCAAGAATCGATTTCATTTAGGGGCCCCAAGGTTCAGAGCAAACTTCACTCGATGTTTTACGCACCCAGAAATTAAAGTCGTCGACCTTGAAGTGATCGACACCCCGATAGTAGTTGAGGAGAAAGCGTTCTATATAAGTGATCATTTTGCGCTTCGAGGTACTCTCATCATACCAAAGCGATAAACCTCAGAAGAGAAGAGCCTTCATCTAAACTCTGGTGATGGAATCCCCTGAGGAACTTGTTGCTGAACTTAGATCCGTTATAAGTACATTCAGAACGACCGATTTCGACCGCTATGTAAGCCAGGGGGGGTCGATTAAGAAACTAGGTGATGCGCTTACGGATATAAAGGACCAATTACTGCCCCATAGAGTTACTGGTGAAAGGATGCAGGCAGGGCTACGACCGGAAGAATATTCTTTCCGGCCTGATACACCAGTCCGGTTTGATTTCAGCGAAGTAGAGCCGCAAGAATTTTTCCCCTATAGCCCACTGATCGGCCCTCTAAACCCGATTTCCCCTCCTTTCTGTTTCTGGAAAGAGAACGAATTTCTCCTTGGCAGGGGAATTTTCGACTCTCAATACTGTGGCCCTCCCGAAGCTGTTCACGGAGGGCATGTCGCTGCACTAATGGACGAATTGCTAGGAGTCACCGGTGTTGTTTCGGGATATGGCGGCTTCACTGGAACACTCACGGTACGGTACGAGGCACCGACGCCTTTAGATACAGAGCTCTCTCTAAAAGGATGGGTTCATCAGGTTGAGGAACGGAAAGTCGTCATGCGCGGAGAGCTACGATCGGAAGAAAAGATTTGTGTAACAGCCGAAGGTCTCTTTATCCTCCCACGAGAATCTAAATAACACCCGTCTACTTTTCTTCTACAAATTGGCCTTAGCCTTGCCGGAATCCATTCCCCGATATATCTTGAACCGATGGCCGAATCTACTGGATGGACAGAACAAGACACCCCTGATCAAACAGGCAAAGTCGTTATCGTCACTGGAGGAAATTCTGGTATTGGGTATGAAACCGTTCGAATCCTCGCCCAGCGGGGAGCGCATGTCATACTCGCTGTCCGGAATGCAATTAAGGGGAATGAGGCAATAAAGCAGATACGTACAGAAAACCCATCAGCTAACGTCGAAACACAACCCCTAGATCTTGCTGATCTTTCATCCATCAAAGAATTTACTGACACGTTCAATGAACGCGGGATTCCTTTACATACTCTTATCAACAATGCCGGCATCATGGCAGTTCCTAAGGGGACCACAGTCGATGGATTTGAACTCCAGTTCGGAGTGAATCATTTAGGCCACTTTGCACTAACAGGCCTCCTGATCGACAACCTAGCTGCCCAAAATAATGGGCGCGTCGTGAATGTGGCAAGTAACGCCCATCGGCAAGGCAGATTAAACTTCTACGACCTCCAGTCAACCCACCGTTACGGGCGCATGCGGGCTTACGCCCAGAGCAAACTCGCGAATTTAGTCTTCACCGCCGAACTAGATAGAAGATTACGCCGTGCCGGAAACGCCGATACCTTATCAGTTGCCGCCCATCCAGGAATGGCACATTCAAACATCAGTTCGAACCTGAAATCAGAATCATTATTTGACCGGCTTATCGAAAATAGTTTAAAAACTCTCGGCCCCTACTTCGTGCAATCGACCCTTGCCGGAGCAGTCCCCACGTTACGAGCAGCGACAGACCCTGCTGCTGCTAGTGGTGACTACTATGGCCCTAATCAACGGATGCAGACTCGTGGACTAGCAGTGAAAGTCCAAGCCAAAAAAGCCGCATACGATGTTCATGATGGTCGAGCTCTCTGGGAACGAAGTATAGAACTTACAGGAGTGGATTTCTCTAGCCTGACCTAAGGCAATGAACTTCAATAAGGGTGTTCACGTATAGAACATTTAGAACTTCGGGCGTTCAAGCAAATGACGGACATGCCCTGTCTCGTTAATACTACGAACTGTACGCAGGCCAGATCCAGAAGCTTCTACTCTTGTCACCCCCGTGTAGTCAGATCGAATAGATAGGGGATTTTCTAACCCCCAAAGGATCTGAAGGTAAACGGCAATGACCATTCCATGACAGACAACAGCTACTTTCTGGCTTGGAAAGTCTTTAACGATTTGATCGAACGCCTCATGTACACGCTTGCGGAAACCTTCGTAATCGCCTTCGAACATAGCTAACGGGTCGTTGATGTACGCCTGAACAGCTGGAGAATCAAGCGTCATTTCTTCTACAGGGACATAGGCAGAACTATTGTGATCTGATTCACGCAAGTCATCACGTTGAATGACTTCGAATCCAAGCCTTTGCGCTAGCGGATCGGCAGTTTGATAAGCACGTTTCATAGAGCTTGAAATCACATGGTCAAGATTTTCGCTCTCTAAAAAATCGGCGATAGCTTCAGCTTGCATCCGACCGGTTTGAGATAATCCAGGGTCTGCTGGCCCTTCCCCTTCTGACTTTTCTTCACGTTCTGGGCGTGCGTGTCTTACGATGATGAGATCCACTGTTCAACCTAGGCCTAACACAAAGGGCCGATGTGTTCGACTACGTTCCAACGGACAGCAGCATCGATGGACCCCTGAAGGAACTTTTCGAATCTCCTATGCATTCTTTCCGCACCAGACCCATAGGCCGTTACGTCCTGAAGATACGGGACGCATTGGCAAGATACTGGATAGAGAATCCCCCATGCAAGGGCTTCTTCGAGTTCTTGTTCTGACCATGTAGGGCCGCCGGCTTCAGCAAGCTTACTTCGGTACAGTGCAAGGAGTTCAGGTTCAATATCGAGAGTTTCCTCGTTGTGAGAAGCCGCAAGTAGCCACCCAAGGTCAACACCTGGGTGAGAGCGCATAATGCTTTGCCAATCTAAAATAATCGGGCCATCCTCATCAATAAGGATGTTGTCCAATTCATAATCGATGTGGGTTAAGGTCCAGGGGCGGTCGGCATATCGGCCCAGCCAGTCAACAGTATTGTTGATCCAACTTCGGTCGAGTACTTCGAAAAGGTCTTTGGGGTAGCGTCCAGGTTCGGCCTCTGCAAGCGCATTCCACGCAGTTTGTGTCATTTCGATTCCGAGCTTGAGGCTTTCTGCCTGCCAGTCGATAAGCCAAGGAACATCCAAAAGGCGGTCATCCATCCAGAACTTTCCGTGCATGGTAGCTAAATCAGATACGAGTTTTTTCATGACGGGAACAGAGCAGCCTGTGAGGATATCCCCTTTCTGTGCTTCGGCGAGATGCTCAAGTAGAAGAAAAGCTTTCCCTGTTTCTGGATCGAAGAGATTAATCCAACATTTTGGAATGCGCATATCTATCTCATCGACGAGATCATTGTAAAACCCTGCTTCTCGGACGTAGAACTGCATGATCGTGTTGTACCACCGAGCGGTAACGTCATCGAGCGGGCATTTCGCTACAAATGTCTGAGGGAGATCTTCCCTATCTCCATCTTCCCAAATGACTTCAAAAATCCCGACTTCTCCCATGGCTCCAGTAAAGCCATCCATTGGTTTCAGCGAGAGAGACTCGATAGATGGGAGAGCGTGGCCGGCGTCATGGAGCTGGGATGATAGCCACGGAGCAGTGACCTCCGCTAGCGTTCCCGGAATATCTACCATCTCTAACTCCAATTAATATCATTTTTATACTAGTCACACGAAGTTCACGGTGAGGAGTCATCAGAGAACTTGGGTGCGGGTGGGCTACCTTTGATAAGACCCGATCAGCCCAATGTGAAGTAAGGTGGTGCTCTCATGCCCTCATCACCTTCTCTTCATCGGCTTTCGACGAGCGTTTGGTCATACGTTGCCTTTACGGGGCTGACGTTCGGAGCTGGCGCGCTTTTAGTAAAAAAACTTACCAATGATGGAATCGACCCATTCACTATTACTTGGATCCCGTTTCTTATTAGTGGAGTCCTTGCCTTTGGAACCGGATATAAACGAAATCAATTAACGAAAGCCGCTGTTGCCCCAGGGATACTTTTAGGTGTTTTCGCTGGAGCAGGCCCTTCACTCATCTTCAACTACGGTTTCGATGAGCTCCCTGCGGGTATCGTCACGTTACTCATTTCGCTTGGCCCTATTTTCACTGCGGTTGTCGCTCATTTTGTTTTTGCTGATGAACGCTTCAATTCTCTAAAAGGAGCTGGACTTGTCCTAGCCTATGGAGGAGTGATGATGCTTACCATCGACTCGGTCGGAGATAAGGGGTCGCTCAGCGATATCCTTATCGTTCTCGCTGGATCAGCTCTGGGTGGATCTGCTGGAGTTCTTACCCGCTACTATTCGCTCCGTCATGAACCGATGGCCCTTATTGCCCCTAATCTTTTCACAGCTGGAATCGTAGCCTTGATACTCACCTACACGATGGACAGAGCGACCCAGCCAGATGGAGGACTCGCTACATGGCATTTCATTGTCTTATTTGTTTTCGGGATAACAACTTTCCTAGCGTTTCTTTCTATCTTTCGAGCAAATCAAATCGGCACTACGGGACAGGTATCAGTCATTGGATACTTCCTACCCCTATTTGGAGTTGTTGGGGGAATGATCTTTTTTAAAGAAAGTGCGAGCTGGCCTCTTCTCGTCGGAGGCTCGCTGATAGTGGTATCTATGGTATTAATCGGGCGCGGCTCCAAAGGGCTCCCCTCTGCAGACTCCGTGTAAGTTGGATATATGGAAAGCAACCTTTTCCAAGTGCTCCGCGAGAGGGGCGCTAAATACCCTTCGAACGTTTTTCTTCGCGACCCTGAACGAAGTCCCTTATCGTACTCCGAGTGCTTCAGGTTGTCGGGACAGTATGCTGCTGCGCTTGAGAAATGTGGGGTAAAGGAAGGAGATAGAGTTCTCGTAAAGGTTGAAAAATCGATCGATGCTGTGGCCCTCTACCTTGCCTGCCTCCAATCCGGAGCGGTATACGTCCCCTCAAACCCGAAGAACACGGTAGAGGAAACCGCATACCTTTTCCAAGATGCTGAACCCTCGCTCGTCGTCTTCTCTCATGAAAATTCCCAGAGCGTAGACGCTCGATCTGAAACACTTGGAAGAGGTCATGGGAGCTTAACCTCGTTGGCGGATTCGCTTCAAGGAACCGATGAAGTTACTCAGCGATCAGGGTCTGACCTTGCTGCGATGCTCTATACCAGCGGGACAACAGGAAAGCCGAAAGGAGCGATGCTCACCCATAGGGGCTTAATTGCTAACGCAATAGCGTTACACGATATCTGGGGGTTCGAATCCGAAGATATCCTTCTCCATTGTCTTCCAATCTTCCATGTACATGGCCTTTTTGTAGCTCTGCATTGTGCCATGTTGAGCGCATCGGAAGTTATCTTTCTAAACAAATTTGACCCCGAATCCATTATTAGCAATATGTCAGAGGCAACAGTCATGATGGGGGTTCCGACGCATTATGTCCGCCTGCTCGGCGATAGTCGATTTGACCATGACCTATGTGCCCATATGCGCCTTTTCACTTCCGGGTCGGCCCCTATGTCTGAGCTCGTTCATGAAAAATTCCAAAGGCAAACTAGCCACCGGATTCTTGAGCGGTACGGGATGACTGAGGCGGGAATCATTACTTCAAATCCACTCGAGGGAGAACGAATTCCAGGGACAGTCGGGTTTCCTCTTCCAGATATGGAACTACGCGTCGCACAAGATGACCGAGAATGCGACATTGACGAACTCGGGGTTGTCGAGGTCCGCGGAAGTCACTTGTTTTCGGGATATTGGAGGCAACCGGAAAAGACAGCCGCTGCATTTACGAAGGACGGATACCTCATCACCGGAGATATCGGATCTCTCGATAAACACGGGAGGGTATCTCTTCAGGGACGATCCAATGACATGATCATTTCCGGAGGGGAAAATATATACCCCAAAGAGGTCGAACTCTACCTTGAAGAGATTCCTAATGTTAATGAGTGTGCAGTTGTCGGCCTTCCACACCCAGATCTTGGGGAAGCGGTAACAGCATTTCTTATCCCAGATGGGGATTTTTCAGAGATCGCAGTGGGTGAATATTTCAAATCACGAATCGCTAGCTACAAACAACCAAAAAAATATATCCTCGTTGATTCACTTCCCCGAAATGCAATGGGTAAAATTCAAAGGTCAAAATTGCGCGACGAATATTCAACTCTTTTCTTTGACGCAGATAACCACATTTAGGAAACTTTGAACGACGTACCCCCCGAAATAGAGAAAGCAAGGCTGTCTGATGCAATAAGTGCATTAAAGATCCGTGATTTCAGGCGTTTCTGGTTCGCTGGACTGGTTTCGAACAGTGGGGGCTGGTTGCAAGGGATTGCTTCGCCATTCATTATGTACCAAATGACCGAATCAGGAACATGGGTAGGGGTTTCTGTATTTGCCCTCATGATTCCCATGGCTCTTGTCGGACCCTTTGCTGGGCCATTGGCTGACCGTTTGTCACGCAGACACATTCTTCTTGTTTGCGAAATTTTTCTTGGCATTATCGCTATCTCAAATGCTGTCTTCTGGTGGTCTGGCGTAAGAGAGCCTCTGGTCTATGTCGGAATTAATATCATCTATGGGTTCGCTAATGGGTACGCTCTCCCTGCCTGGCAAGCATACGTTGCTGACCTCGTCCCAAGGGACGTCCTAATGAATGCGATTACTTTGAATTCAACTCAGTTCAATGCCGCCAGAGCCATCGGCCCTAGCCTTGGAGGAGTTCTCCTTGCTGTTTCCGGCCCGGGGTGGGCATTTCTCGGCAATGGAATTTCATTTTTTTTAGTGTTCTTTACCCTCTTATCGCTTCCCGCAACAGCGCCGAGTCCTTTAGCTGGGCGGAAAGATTCGCAATTGAGCCAGTTTGCGAAAGGGTGGGCATACGCGAAGACACAAAAGACAATAATCACTGGATACATCGCCGCAGGCCTGGTCGCAATATTGGGAGCTCCTCTCGTTCAAGTACACATTATTCTTTTCAGTGAAAAGATATTTGAAGTCGGCGAATTCAAATTTGGGCTACTAATGTCCACGTACGGAATTGGGGCCGTAACGATTGCCCCATGGCTTGCCGCGTTCGGAACGAGATTTAAAAAGTCGAGCCTATTAATTACTTCGTTAGCGTTATATGGGTGTGGCGAACTCCTTTTAGCATCCACAAAAATCTACTATGTCGGCCTGCTCAGTATTTTTCTGGTGGGTTGCGCTCATCTGGTAATGGCGACTACAACCAACACAACCTTGCAACTATTTGTTCCCGAACCGGTACGCGGGAGAGTAATGGCGATGTACCTTATGGTTTTTACGATTGGAGCACCTCTAGGGTCAATAATTCAAGGTCCTTTAGCTGACCAGTTCAGTCCAAGGTGGGTTGTTGCCATCATGGGTTTCCTATTTTTGGTCGCGGCTACATTGTTCGCTATCTCGGGGCGTGCTACCACATTCGATTTCGACGAAGCAAAAACGTAGAATACTGGAATCACACCTCTGCCCAATTTATACCTGGCGGCGTAAATATCTTCTTTGACCCTTTGGTCTAAAAAGTGAGAAGGCCCCTAGCGTTCACTCAAGGGGCCTTCTCTTGTAAGAATGCCACCTTCACCAGCGACACTTACTTTGTGGTGGGTTCCACCAACCACACATACACTATGGCACCTCTCCAAAGTTTTTCCACTGTGATTACAAGGTTTTGTCGAATTGTTGGGTTTATCTGCTTCAGTACCTACACTTTTATCTGTTCACTCAATTTCATAGAAGGGTTCCAACGTATGAGAAAAGCTGCGATAGCTGTTTTGTCATCGATAATTGCATCAGTGCTTTTCACTGTCGCTAGCTCTTCATCACCCGCGTTCGCCACCGTCCCTGCGGATTGCGCCAATGACGGCATGATCCAAGTTATTAACGACATAAGCACTTCCATCACCGTGTATGAGCTGGACGTGATCGCTGACCCTGTGAATGCTTCTCTTAACCAACTCTATCAAGTGAACTTCACCGGCAATCAACAAAAATTTAATGGCGCCGGCATCAATCCTGATGACGACATCATGTACGGAAGCCTCAAACATGACGACAATAATGATTATTTCGTCCGATTGGGTTCAGACGGTTTCGAGTACTTATTCCAGTGGAGCGGTGGCCATAACTACATCGCTAGTTTCGATAGCTCGGGGACATACTGGTATGTTCGAGGGTCCAATTATTTTACGGTAGCTGACGCTGATAATTTGCCCGGATACGCCACAGCGGCCGCAGCAAATGCAGCCGGGGCGACAGATACCAGTGTCGCAGGCATGGCTACGACCACCGTCGGCGCTGACATCGCAATCGTAGAGGAAGACGGCAACACGTACGCTATTTCAGTGAATTCTACCTCCACTATTGTCATCGATAATGTAACAACAGGAACTTCAATAGCGATTTCGGCCGCGAACTCCGGGATAGGTGCCGCAAACCAGTGGGGAGCAGCATACGCATTCGGCGACTTAGTGTATGT
>PVBE010236344.1_pt1 | contig 10837 bp, 10 predicted proteins | sample 1631181 | NCBI WGS metagenome assembly PVBE01 (sample SAMN08397723, study PRJNA350692) | Marine metagenome, whole genome shotgun sequencing project. | isolation source: water | place: Pacific Ocean | collected 2012-04 | reverse complement strand
GGACCGGGAAAGTCAGTTGGACTCCCCTGTGGGAGGGCTGGTTCAGGCTCGAATCCATGGTTGAAGGCGCTGAATTGGCTGCCTCATTGAAATGACAAAGATCCGATCAAGAGACAGGACTTGATCCGGGGCCGGTATGACGGAGACGATGTATGCCCGTCGGTCATCGATCCGAAACTGATCGATATTTCGGAACACTCAGCTAGGCAGAAATTGAAATCGTGTCTACGCGGCCGCTGCTGGAACAACTAATCGAGGCCCTGCAATGTCAGCCGGGGATCGGCCCGAAATCGGCGCAGCGTATTGCTTTCCAGCTATTGGAACGCGACCGCGAACGCGGACTCAAGCTGGCAGGGATACTCGCCGAAGCACTCGAACGGATCGGGCGCTGTGCGTCGTGCCGCACCTTCACCGAGTCCGAGATCTGCCGTATCTGCGCCTCATCGGTACGTGACGGATCGACGCTTTGTGTCGTCGAGAGTCCGGTGGATGTTGCTTCGATCGAATCGGCCGCCGACTACCGGGGCAAGTATTTCGTACTCATGGGTCACCTGTCGCCAATCGACGGGATCACCCCGGAAACCCTCGGATTGCACCTGCTCGAAAAGCGGCTCGAAGGCGGCGAAGTGGGTGAACTCATCGTCGCGACGGGCACGACGATGGAGGGCGAAGCGACGGCATATTATCTGAAAGAAATCGCAGCCCGGGCGACCGTTACCGCCACGCGCATCGCCCACGGTGTTCCGATGGGTGGCGAATTAGAGTATGTGGATGGATCGACGTTATCGCACGCGATTGCCAGCCGCCGCGAATATTGATAGAAGAAAGCCGATGCGCTAACGCGGCGAAGGGCAAGCACGATGGACTACGCTGAATCAAACCTAATCTGGATCGATCTGGAAATGACCGGTCTCGAACCTGAGGCCGACCGCATCATCGAGATTGCGACGATCGTGACCGATCCGCACCTCGGAGAATCCGTCGCTGGTCCGGTCCTGGCGATACACCAGCCCGACGACATACTTGCCGGGATGGACGAATGGAACGCGACTCAGCACGCCAAATCCGGACTCATCGAGCGTGTCCGCCGGAGCGATGTCGACGTCGGGCACGCGGAGCGGGCGACGATCGACTTCCTCGAACGATGGGTTCCCGCTGGCACATCGCCGATGTGCGGGAACAGTGTCTGCCAGGATCGCCGGTTTCTTTATCAATATATGCCGGCTCTTGTGGCATTTTTTCATTACCGTAACCTCGATGTCAGTACCCTGAAGGAACTCGCGAGGCGGTGGTCGCCGAGGTTGGCACCGTTTCAAAAAAATGCGACCCATCTGGCGATGGACGATATTCGTGACTCGATTGCGGAATTGCAGTATTACCGCGAGCATTTTCTGAATTTCAATGGTTAATCTGGGGTTACCGATCCGGCTCTACGATGCCGCGGCCGTACGTGCGCTCGATGAAGCCGCGATCGAGCACGCGGGTGTTCCCGGCCTCACGCTCATGACACGCGCCGGCGTGGCAGCTTTTCGGGTATTGTGCCGGCGTTGGCCGGGCATCGAATGCATCGCGGTCGTGTGCGGTCAGGGCAATAACGCCGGCGACGGTTACGTAGTCGCTCGTCTGGCCCGCGCGGCGGGCTATCGAGTACGGGTTGTCCAGATCGGAGATCCCGATAGCCTCGGCGCGGACGCGCGCGAATGTTTCGACGCCATGCGGGCGGCGGGGGTCGAGCCGCTGCCCGAGCTTGCCCCGATCGATACCGCCGACGTCGTGGTTGACGCGTTACTCGGAACGGGTCTCACCCGCGCCGTCGAAGGGCCATTTGCGGTAGCTGTCGAGCGCATCAATGAAGGTGCGGCACCGGTTTTGAGCATCGATATCCCCTCTGGTATCAACGCAACGACCGGTCAGCGCATGGGGACGTCGGTACGCGCAGCGACGACGATCACTTTCATCGGGCTCAAACAGGGTTTGTTTACCGCCGATGCCCCGCAATACACGGGGGAAGTCGCCTTCGACGATATCGGGGTACCCCAGGTCGCTTACGAACGCGTGCGCCCGACCGCTTCGCTGCTCGAGCTGCGGCAGGTAAGAAACAGTCTGCGTCCGCGGTCGCGTACCGCGCACAAGGGCGATCACGGACACCTACTAGTCATCGGCGGGGCACCGGGTTTTTCCGGCGCAATACGCCTCGCAGGCGAGGCCGCGGCGCGCGCCGGCGTCGGTTTGGTCAGTGTCGCGGCGCATCCGGATGTCGCCGCCGTCGTCAATACGATGCGTCCCGAGTTGATGGCGCACGCCGTCGCTGGCCGCGGCGATCTGGAACCGCTGTTGGCCCGGGCCGACGTAGTTGCCATCGGGCCCGGACTCGGGCAATCCGATTGGGCCGTGGCGTTGTTTGCCGATGTTTTGAACCGCGGGCTGCCGTTGGTCGTCGACGCCGACGCGCTCAATCTGCTCGCCGCCGATCCGATGTATCGCGACGATTGGGTGTTGACGCCGCACCCGGGAGAAGCCGCACGGTTACTGGGCGTCTCTAGCGCGGACATTCTCGCCGATCGTTTTGCCGCTGCCGCCGAACTTCGTGCACGCTATGGCGGCGCCGTGGTGCTAAAAGGCGCCGGATCGATTATTGCGGGCGCCGACGTGCCCGCGGTACTGGCCCATGGCAATCCGGGAATGGGCAGCGGCGGCATGGGCGATGTGTTGACCGGGATCATCGGCGCGTTCATCGGTCAGGGCCTGACGGCCGAATGGGCGGCGCGTGCCGGCGCGTGCGTGCACGCGGCCGCGGGGGATCGTGCTGCTGCCCGCGGCGAACGCGGTTTGCTTGCTTTGGATCTGATGCCGCACATTCGGGCGTTGGTCAATTAGCGGCGGTCTGGGAAATCCGCATCCGCGCGGATCCGGGGTGAGGGCTTCGCCAAAACGTTTCGCACCAGGGCTTTGAAATCATTCGATATCCGCTCGGTGCGGGCGATGGAAGCGCTAGGCGGTGCCATCGCGCGGGCAACGTTACGGGACCTCAGACTGTATCTGTCCGGCGATCTTGCGGCGGGGAAAACGACCCTCGCGCGCGGCTACCTGCGTGCCCGCGGTTACGCAGGTGCGGTCAAGAGCCCTACCTTTACGCTCGTCGAAACCTATGCGCTGGATGGACACCTGGTGCATCATTTCGACCTCTATCGCATCGCGGACCCCGAGGAACTCGAATACATCGGCGCGGATGAGTACTTTGATACCGCGACGGAGTGCCTGGTCGAATGGCCGGAGCGCGGCGAGGGGGTTTTGCCCCCGCCGGATCTCGAAGCCCGCCTCGAAGTGCGCGGTAACGGACGCCTGGTAGGTATCGCAGCCACATCCGATCTTGGTTACAAATTACTCGAAGAAATCTCTAATATTGAATTAAATTCATTTAGTTAACGAATTTTCGTATGTTTTACTTGAAATAATGTGGATAACACGCTAAATAGTACAGAACAACCATGAGAAAGCGTTCGTATCTTCATGCGAGGAATCATTTTTTTCGTTTTTCTGTGCTGTTCGCTCCCGGCCGTCGCGACGGATATCGAAACCGTCCGCGTGTGGGCGGCGCCGGACCGGACGCGGGTCGTTTTCGACTTGAGCAGGCCGCCCGCCTACCGTCTGTTCACCATGAAAAACCCGGACCGGGTAGTCATCGATTTTCACGGGACATCGGTGCCCGAAGGCCTGCATCTTCCGAGCGCCGAGGGTGCGCCGATCGACGGTCTGCGCTACGCGCGCCGCGGCGATAACGACCTGCGCGTCGTCCTGGACCTGGGTCGCCGCCTCTCCGTGCGTAATTCGCTGTTGCCGCCACGGCAGCATTATGGCCATCGCTTAGTTCTCGACCTGTTCGAAACGGATGCTTCCGATCGTGCGCCGGAAGGGCCGGCGAAGGTTCGACCGCCGGTCGGTGTCCGCGATATCGTCGTTGCGGTCGACGCCGGACACGGCGGCGAAGACGTTGGCGCGATCGGGCCCAGTGGTGTCTACGAAAAGGACATCGTCATGGCGGTTTCCCGTGAATTGGTCGACCTCATCAACGATCATGAGGGAATCCGCGCAGTGCTCGTTCGCGAGGGCGATTATTACGTCGGCCTGCGTCAGCGCATGGCGAAAGCCCGCGACCTCAAGGCCGATCTGTTTATTTCGATCCACGCCGACGCCTTTCGCGACCACCGCGTCCGTGGTTCCTCCGTTTATGTCCTGTCGCAGCGAGGTGCCAGCAGCGAAGCCGCGCACTGGCTCGCTGAAAACGAGAACGCATCGGATCTCATCGGCGGCGTGACGCTGGACGACAAAGACGATGTATTGAAGTCCGTCCTGCTCGACCTGTCACAAACTGCATCGCTGGACGCGAGTATCGATGCCGCCGACGCGGTATTGGGTGGGCTGAAGAAGTTAGGGAAAGTACATAAACGAGAGGTTCAGCATGCGGGATTCATGGTGCTCAAATCGCCAGACATTCCGTCGCTACTCGTCGAGACCGCGTTCATTTCCAATCCGGCCGAAGAGAGGCGTCTGCGAAGCAATCACTTCCGGCGTCGGCTCGCGCGCGCCATGTTCGGTGGGATCCGCGCCTATTTCGAGGAAAACGCGCCCCCGGGCACACTGATAGCCGAGCAACGACGCCACCGAGTAGTGCCTGGCGATTCCCTGTCGGTCATCGCGAACCATTACGATGTCAGCATGGAGAGCATCAAGCTGGCCAACAATCTCGCCGGTGACGGCGTCAAATCGGGGGACGTGCTGAAGATCCCTTGATGCGGCCCGCGGCGGCCGGAGCGTTGGCGGGTGAACGCTACCGCGAAGAGTCTTGAGACCGCTTCTACCTGCGCATTTCAGGCTAGATAGCTGTTCCGAAATATCAATCACTTTCTGATTCGGGAATGACCGATGAACGTGATTGCCGTTATGCCGGCCCCGGATCGAGTCCGGGGTGACGGATCCGGCATCCAGTCTGAGCTGCCGCTTTCAACGGCACATTTTCATCGTCGTTCCTGGGCGAGGATTGCTCCTGCAATCCTTTCGCATTTCCTCCATCTGATGTGCATGGATGCACGAATGCCGCGATGGCAGGATGCCAAGGAGCGGCCATGGCGGTCGCTTTCGCAGGAATGACGACGAAATTGATGCGCATTTCGGATCAATTATCTAGACTGTGAGGCATGTCAAATCTCGGCCCGATCCGCCCATTGTCCGATAGCGTTATCAACGAAATTGCCGCCGGAGAGGTCATCGAGCGTCCTGCTTCCATCGTCAAAGAATTGATCGAAAACGGCATCGACGCGGGGGCCGCGCGGATTACCGTGAATCTGGCGGGTGGCGGGGTCGATTCTATCCGGATAGGTGACGACGGACACGGGATCCCGCCCGACCAACTGCATCTTGCGGTGTCCCGCCACTGTACGAGCAAACTCGCGAACGCCGAGGAACTCGCAGCGATCGGGTCACTCGGGTTTCGCGGTGAAGCATTAGCAAGTATCACCGCGGTTGCCGAGGTGAGCGTCACCTCCCGTACGGCGACTGACGCGCATGGTTGGCGGATCGATATAGCGCCGGGCAGTGCTCCGACGCGGCCGCGGCCGGAACCGCATGCTCCCGGTACTACGATTGAAGTGCGCGGTCTTTTCGCGACGACGCCGGCTCGACGGCGGTTTCTGAAGCGTCCGCGCACGGAATTTCTGCACATCCAACAATTCGTGCGGCGAGCGGGGTTCTGCTATCCGGGAATCGCTTTCGGTCTCGTTCATGACGGTCGGCAAAACCTGTCATTGGCGGCTCCGCGACATGCATCTTCGGCCGAACGGCGTTGGCGCACGCTATTCGGCATTGAATTCGTCGCGCACGCACGACGAGTTGATGTCGCGGTCGACGGTGTGGAAGTCGGCGGCTGGGTCGGCGACCCGACCCACAGCCGGCAGAATTCCGATCTGCAATATATCGCCGTCAATCGCCGAATCGTCCGCGATCGGCACATCGCTCACGCGGTACGGATGGCCTACGACACGCAATTGGAGGAAGGACGGCACGCCGCGTATGCGTTGCATCTCGAGCTGCCTGCGGCCGCCGTCGATGTGAATGTTCACCCGGGCAAAGCCGAGGTCCGGTTCCGCGACCCGCGCACGGTGCACGATATCGTCTACGCGGCTGTAAAGCAGGCGTTTTCCGGAACTGCTCAGCCGGATGCTTCACAAGGGTACGCTGGGTCGAGAGCCGGGCCGGACGTCCACGGCATCGCCGAGACCGGCAACCCGCTAACGCGGTCGGCGCCGAATCGGCGGACGATACCGCGGACCTCCCCCGACCCGGAACCGCCGCCGACCGCGAATTTCTTGCTCGCCGTTGCCGGTGACCGATTTGCTTTGTGCGAGCAAGATCGCGACTTCAACGTCATGGATCTGCATGCCGCGATCCGGGCTGTAGTGCAGGCGAGGATCGCGCGCGGCGAACGTGACGCGCGACCCTTGATCATTCCTGAAACCGTAAACGCGGCGCTTGCCGATGAACGCCTCGACGCGCTCGGGGTCTTGGGTGTTGAATTCGGCAGATTGAGCGAAAGATCACTCGTGCTACGCGCCGTTCCGGTGGTGGTCAACGAGGTCGATCCAGCGGCTTTCGCAACCGCGCTGGTCGCGGCACTGGGCGCCGGGGCAGAGGCGACCGACGCGATCGCGGCCTCGGCGGCGACGGCGTTTCGGGCGCCCCGCGGCATCCCCGAACGTCGCCGCTGGTTTGCAACGCTTGAACAACGTCTCCTCGAGCTGGGGCTGATGTCCACCGAGATCAGTGTACAGCTCGGACTCGAGCGCCTGTCTGCGCTGTTCGAGTCGAATCACGGGTGATGCCCGAGTCGGCTGACGCCGCGCCCGTCATTTTTCTGATGGGACCGACCGCGAGCGGTAAGACCGCCGCCGCGTGCGGCCTCGTCGATCGTTTCGATTGCGAGATCGTGAGCGTCGACTCGGCGCTGGTGTACCGCGGACTCGATATTGGGACCGCGAAACCGCCACCACCCGTGCTGGCGAAATACCCCCACCACCTCATCGACGTCCGCGACCCCCGGGAAAGCTATTCCGCCGCCCAGTTTCGCCGGGATGCGCTGGCGTTGATAACGGCAATCCAAGCGCGCGGACGTATTCCGCTTCTGGTCGGCGGTACGGGGTTATATTTTCGCGTCCTTGAGGGCGGTATTGCCGAGTTGCCGGCAGGCGACCCAGCGGTACGCGGCCGCCTCGAGCGTGAACTTGAAACCGGCGGATTGGCGGCGATGCACGAGCGGCTGGCGGCGGTCGACCCGGAAAGCGCGGCGCGCATCCACCCGCACGACACGCAGCGGACGCTGCGCGCGCTCGAAGTATATGAAATCAGCGGCTCGCCGATGTCCGCGCTGCTGCGCGGGCCATCGCTGCCGCAATTGTCGTTCGACATCGTGAAACTCGTGCTGGCGGCGGCGGACCGAGCGTGGTTGCACCAGCAGATCGCGCGGAGGTTTCGCGCGATGCTTGCCGCCGGCTTTATCAACGAGGTTGGCGCCTTGCGTGACCGCGGCGACCTCGGGCTCGATAAACCGGCGTTGCGGGCCGTGGGTTATCGTGCGATATGGCGTTATCTGGAAGGTGAATATGGGTTCGAGGCGATGGTCGAGCACGGAATTGTTGCAACGAGACAGCTCGCCAAGCGGCAATTGACGTGGTTTCGTGCCGTTTCCGATGCCGAGTGGTTCGATTCGGGTCGGCCGGGAGTAGTCGATGCGCTGAGTGTGGCGCTAAAAAGACATATCAAGGTAAAATCAATCACTGGGTGAAGGAAAAGCGTGGTCGATCGTGGTCGCGCGCTCACCCCCATGCAGGCACCACGTGCATAGAACAATAATAAACAACAAGGAGAAGAACCGATGAGCAAAGGGCAATCTCTGCAAGAACCTTACCTAAATGCGCTCAGGAAGGAGCGGATCCCGGTTTCCATCTACCTGGTCAACGGCATCAAACTCCAAGGGCAGGTCGAATCGTTCGATCAGTTTGTGATCCTATTGAAGAACTCGGTTTCGCAGATGGTCTACAAACATGCGATATCGACGGTCGTGCCGAGTCGAAACGTCAAACTGCCTCGTGCCGATGGCGAAGACGACGAAGATTCGTCGGAAGAATAGGGATTTGGTGAATACGATTGTTTGAACGTCCGGAGGCCGGCGAACGCGCCGTTCTAGTTCACGTATCGTTCAAGCAGGGGTCTCTGACTCGGGATCTTGATGAGTTCGTTGAACTCGTCACCTCGGCCGGCGCCGTACCGGTCGCGACAGTAACGACCACCCGTGACCGGCCCCACCCGCGGCTGTTCATCGGTACCGGTAAGGCGGACAACTTAAAGGCGACGGTCGGCGAGCAACATGCCGACGTCGTCCTGGTCAATCACGAACTGATGCCGGCGCAGGAGCGCAACCTCGAAAAGCTGCTCGGCTGTCGGGTTATCGATCGCACCCGGCTGATCCTGGATATCTTCGCGCAGCGCGCGCGCTCGTTCGAAGGCAAGCTGCAGGTCGAACTCGCGCAGCTTAAGCATCTGTCGACGCGGCTGGTTCGCGGCTGGACCCATCTCGAACGTCAGAAGGGCGGTATTGGCCTGCGAGGTCCCGGCGAAACGCAACTCGAGTCAGATCGTCGAATGATCGGTCGGCGCATCAAACAGATCAACGAGCGGCTGTCGCGGGTTCGTGGGCAACGCCGCCAGAGCGCCCGATCGCGCAAGCGCGCTTTGTTATCGACCGTCTCGATCGTCGGGTATACCAATGCCGGCAAATCTACTTTGTTTAACGAACTCACCGGTAGCGACACCTACACTGCGGACCAGCTGTTCGCGACGCTGGATACTACGCTGCGGCGGATCGACGTGCCGGGCGAACACCCGGTGCTATTGAGCGATACCGTCGGCTTCATTCGGGCACTGCCGCCGGAATTAGTCGCCGCCTTTCAGGCGACGTTGGAAGAGACCAAAGATGCCGCGTTGCTGCTGCACATCGTCGACTGCAGCGCCGAGGGACGCGGTCAACACATCGAAGAAGTTCGCGATGTGCTAGAGCGAATTGGTGTCGGTGCCACGCCGATGATCGAGGTGTTTAACAAAATCGATCTCGTGGATGGCGCCACGCCGCACGTCGAGCGCGGAGAGGACGGCCAGATCAAGCGGGTATGGGTATCGGCGCATAACCGAGAAGGTCTGCATCTATTGCTCGAATCGATCGCGGAGCGACTGAACGAAGCGAAGGTACACAAACGGATCGTGCTGCCGCCGCAAGCGGCGCGCTTGCGCGCGAAGCTGTACTCGTTCGGCGCGATCGTCGATGAGACCCCGCTGGAAACGGGCGGGTGGGCTCTCGAGATCACGCTGGCGGCCGCTCGCTGGGATACGCTTTTGGACAAAATTGCGCCCGAATTGCGCGAAGTCGACCTGTTGGAAGGGAACGGGGCAGTGAAAATCGACACGCTGCCCGTGGCAGGCGCGACCGTATAGCCGGCGTCGGATCGTTTCAAAGCCCAACGAACCCCGAGGAAATTGTAGGCCCCGAAAGCGGCGTTCACATTGAACAAGCGAGCGGCGCCCCGTACAATCAACCGGCCAAATTTGTGCCGTAAGCAACCGAGAATCATCAATGGCCTGGAACGATCCTGACGGAAACGACCGTGACCCCTGGGGCGGGCGTAAAGGCGACGAAGGTCCACCCGATCTGGACGAGGTCGTACGTAAAATGCAGGATAAGCTCGGCGGGCTTTTCGGCGGCCGGCGTCCTTCCAAGCCGGGGGGCGGCGGGCAAGGCGCTTCGCCGTTGCTATGGGGCATCATCGCCATCGGTCTCGCCGCGCTGTTGTTCTACGCGACGTTTTGGCGCATCGAGCCGGCCGAGCGCGGCGTCGTACTACGCTTCGGTAAATATGTAGAGACCTTGCAACCGGGCCCGAATTTTCAGTTGCCGCGGCCGATCGACGAAGTGATCATCATCAACGTCGACCAGATCCGGCCGTTTACCGTCAACGCGACGATGCTTACCGGGGATGAGAACATCGTCGATGTCGAGATGGGAGTGCAGTACCGGATCAATGACATCAAGAACTACTTGTTCAAGATTGCCGACCCCGATTCCACCGTGCAGCGCGTGACCGAGAGCGCCATCCGCGACATCATCGGGCAGAGCACGCTGGACTTCGTCATTACCGAGGGTCGCGCCGAGATCGGCACCGGCGCGCGCGCGCTCATTCAACAAATTCTCGACAATTACGAATCAGGTATAGAGATAACGAGCGTCAATATGCAACCGGCCAAACCGCCGGAAGAGGTGAAAGCGGCTTTTGACGACGCCATCAAGGCGCGCGAGGACGAGCAACGCCGCATCAACGAAGCGGAAGCCTATCGCAGGGAAATCGACGAAAGGGCGCAGGGCGAGGCGGCGCGGATCCGTCTGCAGGCGGAAGCCTACCGGGAACAGGTGGTGGCCGAGGCTTCCGGTGAAGCGAAACGCTTCGAACAGTTGTTAGTCGAATATGAAAAAGCGCCTGCGGTCACCCGGCAGCGTCTGTATCTCGATGCGATCGAAGAAGTGTTGGCCGACAACCCGAAAGTCATGCTCGAGAATAAGGGCGGGAACAGTCTGATGTACTTGCCGATCGACAAGCTGATGGATCGCGCGGCCGGTCGGGATACACAGTCTACCCTGCGTGACCTGCTACCGGACGAGCAGGCCTTTCCTAGGTCGCCGGGGTCGGCGAGCCGGGACCGAACCGACAGTCGCATGCGAGGGATACGATAGATGCTGCCG
>PVBE010520847.1_pt1 | contig 10839 bp, 6 predicted proteins | sample 1631181 | NCBI WGS metagenome assembly PVBE01 (sample SAMN08397723, study PRJNA350692) | Marine metagenome, whole genome shotgun sequencing project. | isolation source: water | place: Pacific Ocean | collected 2012-04 | reverse complement strand
TATCGTCCCAGACTTTCCGACCGCTATACGAAGCGGGCTAGGCGGCATCCGGCGACAGCTGTTGGAGGCCATTGCGACGCTTGATCCGATCGCCCCGGACACACCGTCCAAACGGGACTTCTACAGTGCGGCCGAGATTTCTCTGGACGGCCTGCAGACATTCATCCGGCGCTACGCGCAACTTTCCGCAGACCTGGCCGGTCATGCTGACGATCCCGCGTGGGCAAAGGAACTACGCACAATCAGCCAACTGTGCCTGCAAATCGTTGATGAGCCTCCCCGCACGTTCAGAGAAGCGTTGCAGCTGGTCTGGTTCATATTCCTCGCGGTTGCTTTGGAGGCAGGCGAGGGGCACCACTGCTACGGACCGGGAAGGATCGACCAGTACCTGTTGAGCTGTTATCACGCCGAGCGAGAGGCGGGATCTCTGGACGAGACCCTGGCGGAGGAGCTACTGGACCAGCTGTTCATCAAGTGCAACGAATTCCGCCCGCGCCACATGAGTGCCGTGGTCGTTGCTGTGGGAGGGCGGATGCCCGATGGCTCAGACGCCACGAACGAGCTCTCCTATCGGGTCCTCGAGGCCAGCGATCGGACGCGCACTTATCTGCCCGGCGTGGATGTTCACTGGCACCCCGACATGGATCGCGAATTCATACAGCGGGCGGTGCGGCTGCTGCGCAATGACAACGGCCAGCCAGCTTTCTTGAATTCTGATCTCATTATCAAGGGTCTTGTGCGGGTCGGCGTTCCCTACGAGCATGCCGTGGACCACGTGCCCAGTACGTGTACCGAGACTTCGATCATGGGTCGCAGCAGTTCCCATGTGTGCTGGCACGTAAATATCGTGCCTGCTCTCCTTTACGCACTGTTCGGTGGGCGTCACCCCCTGCACGGCCGTGGCGACACTTTCGCCGAGGACCTCGGGCTGCGTGCGGAGAACATCCCCCAGAACTGGAAGGACGCGACGGCCGCCCTGCTGAACGGACCGCCGCAGACATACGCTGAACTGAGAGCGGCGTGCGGAACGATGTTGGACCACGCGGCAAAGGGCATCATGGCCCAGTTTCAGACTGACATGTATCTCGAGTCGCAGCACAGGCCATTCCCACTGCTGTCACTGTTCATCTGGAACTGTATCGAGCAAGGGGTCAACGTCAGCCAGGGCGGCGCCTTGTACAACTTCGCGCAGCCCGAAGCCGTGGGCATTCCCAACGTGGTTGACGGTCTCGCCGCCATCCGGGTCCTGGTGGAGGACAAGGGGCGCTACACGCTGGACGATTTCCGTGCGGCTGTCCGCGCCAACTTTGAGGGCCACGAGAGCTTGCGACAGGCCATCCTGCGCGACTGTCCCAAGCATGGCAACGACGTGCGTTGGGTGAATGAGCTTTTCGGCGACGTTGCTGGCGTCTGGTGCTCGGCCCAGGAAGGCCATCGACATCTGCTGGGCGGCACCTATCTGCCAGGGTTCCTGGCGTGGGTGTCCTGGTTCGATCTGGGGGAGAACACGCTGGCCACGCCGGACGGGCGCCTGAGTGGCACCCCGCTGGCCAACTGCATTACCAACTGCACCGGCTCGCCGGCGAAGGGATTTCCAGCGCTGGTGCTTTCAACGCTTGAACTGGACCATTCCCGCGGACTCGGGGGAATAACGATGAATGCCCGCTTCCAGGCGGACGCGCTGAACGAGGATAAAGGCGCGAAGGCGCTTCAGGGCCTACTCGAAGGGGCTTTCGATCTGGGCGCCTTCCAGATCCAAGCCGACCTGACCAGCAGCGAGACGCTTCGCAGCGCACAAGAGCGGCCAGACGATTATCCCGACCTGTTCGTGCGCATCGGCGGGTATCTCGTGCCGTTCACATGCCTGCCCGAGCACGCCCAGAACGAGGTGATCGGCCGAGCCGAATTCGGGCTCTGATGCTCGCCGAAGCGCGCCGGGGAGGCATGACCGACCCTTGCGCCCATGCCGACGAAATCGCCACCAGACGGTTTGCCGGTAACCAGTGACTTCAGGACTGCGAACCCCGAAACGTGACCTGACGGCGGTGGAGGGCTTGATATTCAGTCTGGACCAGACGGCAATCCATGACGGTCCGGGCGCCCGCATGAACGTATACCTGAAGGGTTGCCCGCTGCGCTGCACCTGGTGCCACAGTCCCGAATCGCAGTCCTCGAGGCCCGAGATTGTCTGGTTCGAGACCCGCTGCGCGGGATGCGGACGTTGTGTGGAGGTCTGCTCGGAAGGCGTTCGGACGCTGGAACTGATGGACCCAGCCGCGCGCACCCGTTGCGACCTCTGCGAAACCTGCGTCCGCGCTTGTGCAAATGCCGCGCTCGAAGTAAGAGGCCGGACGGTGACCGCCGGAGAGGTCTTTACGGAAGCAATGAGACTCCAGCCTTTCTTCCGCCGCACGGGAGGCGGTATTACCCTCACCGGCGGTGAGCCGACCATTCAGCCGGAGTTCTGCCTGGCCATAGCGCGGCTTTGCCACGAGGCGGGTATTCACGTCGCTGTGGAGACGTGCGGAATCGCCCCCTGGAGCGTGCTGCGGCGGCTGGCCCGCGTGGTCGATCTGTTTCTCTTCGATTTCAAGCATCCCGATGGGGATATGCACCGAGCCCACACCGGCGTATCCAACCGTCGAATCCAGCAAAACCTGGGGCGATTGGCGCGAAACGGAGCTGAGGTGACAGCGCGCGTACCGCTGATTCCTGGCGTCAACGACGATCTCGTGACCGTCCAATCAATCGGTCGTCGACTGGTTGAATTGGACGTGCGTCAAGTTACGTTGCTGCCGTTTAATCCCGCGATGGCCGGCAAGTATTCCTGGATTCAACGCGAACCGCCTCCGCCGTTCGGCGTACGACAGTCTCGGGAGCAAGTTGCCGTGCTGCAAGATGCGCTGGCCGGACAAGGCTTGATCGTGTTGCCCGCCTGACCACGAAGGGCCGACCAGGGTTTTGTAACGGCGGCGGGCTCCGTAAGAAAGAGCTATCACGAGAACGTCATCCCATCTCTGAAAAACGCTCACGCACTCGACAGCTCGATGTGAGTCAACTCCGGTAGAAGGTCGGGCTCGACGCTGTTACCATGCGCGGTCGACGGGGTGTCCTGGGGTGGCAAGGCTTCCGGGCGCCTGAAGGTTTAGAAGGTGACGTGATAAAGCGCATCCTCACCACTCTCCTAGTTCCCTTTGTGCTGATTGTGGCGATCGTCGGCGCCGGCGCCGCCTACTTCCTAGCCGTTTTTGGCGTGATCGACGTACCCTGGCTCTCGGGTGTTGAGGCGGCCGAGCGTGAAGGCCCGGTGCTGGTTGAGCGATCTGCGCCTCGCGAGTTCATTGTCACGGTTCTCAATCGTGACATAGCAGACGATGGAGAATTTGACTTCGTCCTCACCGAGCGCGACGCAAACGGTCTTCTCAGGGGCGAACTCGGCCCGGGTGCCCCCGTCGATAGTCTCACGGTCGAATTCCAACCCGGTGAACTGATTGTCGAGGGCGAACTTAGCGGTCGCTTCCCCGTGCCCTTTGGCGCCACGGTGACACCCAGGCTTGGCGACGACGGAAGGGCTAACGTCGATGTCAGCAACATCAAGGTCGCTGTCTTTGGTCTTCCGGGCTTCGCCTCATCTGCCGCCAACGATTTCACCAGCCAGATCTTCGACCTCAACCGTCTTCTTTCAGAGCAGGGCATCGCAACCGAGCAACTCAAAGACGATTGGAGCACTGTTGACCCATAGTGACAGGTCCTTTCGACGCAACGCCGAACCGCCTCATACGCCGATCCCGTAAAACCAATCTCGGTGTTCCGACCAACATGTAGAGGAGTCGTACAGAATCGAGTACGGAGAAGAGAATGGGTGGGGCGCAGAAGGCCCGGCGAGTTGCTTTCTAGCATTCGACCGTAGTGGGGCAGGTCGGTCCACGCTCGACAAAGGGGGACGGAGATGCCGAATCTTGAGATGGCGACATTTCGTGCGGATGTAACGCCTCCCATCGGGCATCCGCTTTGTGCGGGCTGGGTCAAACCCACCATTGGCATCTCTGACCGGCTCTTTGCCATCGGAGTCGTCTTGATCGGAGGTGACGGCCCAGTGGTGCTGTGTTCCGTGGACTGGTGCGAGATATCCAACGAGGACCATGTCATTTGGCGGGCGGAGTTGGCAGCGGCCGTGGAGACCAGCGCCGAACGCGTTGCGGTCCATTGCGGCCACCAACACGACGCGCCGTGGCCGGACCGCGCGGCGCAACGGCTGATTACAGACGCCGGCGGTCAACCTCAACTGATGGACGAAAAATGGTGTCGGAGTGCCGTGAGACGTGTCGCAGACGCGGCAGGCGCGTCGCTGCAGTCCAAAAAGCCCGTGACGGACATCGGCCTGGGCGAGGCGCGCGTCCAAAACGTTGCATCCAACCGGCGAATCATGGGCCCTGACGGCAAAGTGAAGGCAGTTCGTTTCACCAAATGCTCAGACCCCGGGCTGAGGGCGGAACCCGAGGGGCTGATCGACCCAATGCTCAAGACGGTCAGCTTCTGGGACGGCGACACGAAATTGGCGGCGCTTCATTACTACGCTGTACATCCTTGTAGCCACTACGGCGAGGGCTGGGTCACCAGCGATTTCGTCGGTCACGCGCGCAACCGACGCACGTCGGAGGACGCTGGCACGGAGCACATATATTTCACAGGCTGCGGAGGCAACATTGGTCCGGGTAAATACAACGACGGAGCACATCAAAACCGGTCGGTCCTGGCGGACCGTGTGTACAAAGCCATGCTTGAGTCGGAACGAACCTCGGAGCGTGTTGAATCGGCCCGATTAGAGTGGCGGACGGAAGAGGTGCGGTTGCCCCCCGACCTACGAGTGAGCGAGCGTGAACACCGCCGCATTCTCCACGACCCCTCCGAGGATCCGAAATCTCGAATCAAATCCGCCATGAGACTCGCGTGGATTCACCGACATGCTGCTGGTGAAGCGGTGCCCGTCACCGCCCTCTTTATTGGCGAACGGCTCACCCTGTTGCATCTGCCGGGCGAGGCCTTCGTTGAGTATCAGTTGTTCGCGCAGCGGCAGCGGCCTGACCGTTTCGTGGCGGTGGCGGCCTATGGGGATTGCGGTACGGGCTACATCCCGATGGCAAGGTCTTACAGTGAAGGTGGATACGAGCCAACGGATGCTTTCGTATCACCGGAATCGGAGATGCTGATGAAGGATGCGATCGCAAAGTTGCTGAAGTGATGAACTCGAGCCAATCGCGGGCTATACATTGCCGCGCCGATCTGGCTAATCTGACACTGCTGGATCGTCGTCCCGGCGCGCGTCGACAAGCACTTTCTCCGAATAGTGTCGGGGGCGACCGACCGAGTCACCTCTCCGTCAGAGGGCAAACGGATTGACGCACCTCGCGACAATTGCTGAGCGAATGGCCCCGGCTCCCAGAGGGTGGAGCGGTCCGTCATGCGCTGGTCGACGACCGAAGGCCCCACAGCACCCGCGGCGTTCTCAATGTTGAGCAGCCGATCGGTGCTCACGGCTCGATGCCGGATGTCGGTTACTCCCTAACGACTGCCGGCGTCCCGCACTCCGGACCGGGCACCGACGATCGCCTCAAGCGAACTGAAACCCGTAGAGTTCTGCGTTTTGCAGATGGAACCTGAGTTTGACTGCTCCAGGCACCTCGCTCACCGTCTCGTGCCCCGACCACCTGACTTGGTGGCGCACATCATCGCTTGTGAACGCCTCACATTTGTCGCGACCGTATTCATCCCAAACGTTATTCCAGGTATCCATCACCTCGACCTTGATGTAGCCGTTGTCGTGGCACCTTCCGTTAATGAACAGGTGGGCGCCCGTGGAAAAAACAGGCTTCGTTTCAATCCAGCCCTCTCGGACTGTCGCGTCTAACGACACGTAGCCGTCCAGCCGCATGGTGGCCAGACACAGGTGGTGTCCGTTACCGGGAATGTCGGGATTTCGGGCCTCTTCAACGTCTGGTCGTTTTCCGGGCGGCATGATCCACCAGTCGTGGTGGACGTTCATGCCGCCGTAGTAAAACCACAGCTCGTCGCCGACCACCAGCGGTTGGGTTGGCGTTTCGATATCGAACTCGTCGTAGCTCCCCTCTCCCCCGCGGGGAATAAGGGGCCGGTGGTCCAGGAATCGATTCCAGTGGCGTCCATCGCGGCTATGGTGAAGATACATGTCAAGCGTGTTGTCCACCTGGTGAAGGACATTCAGGATTCCCAAGTGCATCTCGTCTGCCCGCCACGGGACAAAACAATAAAAGGCATCGTCGATATTGTCGTCGTCATCGGGGTCCCACAGGAGTTCCGGATCGGTCCATTCGATCAGGTCCGGGCTTTCAGTGACATATGAGCGCCGTCGCGTACTCCAAACGCCCTGAGGCGGTTCGGGATAGACCGGGCAGAACCAGTTATCCATGTCTGGATGGCGAGTATCTCGCGCTGATCTGCCATAGCGGCCGTGGAGAACATATTTCTCGTCTATCGGGTCGTACGTGAGCGTACTAACGTCGCCACGCCAGCCTGGTATGAGCGCCTTCGAATCTGCAGGTTTCCAATCTTTGCCGTCGCCCGAATGCTCCAACCAGAGGCCGCCGGGTGATCCGGGTTTGCGTCCCTGGATATCGCGCCGATCGATTCTCAGATAAGACATCTTGAACCGTTTGGATGGATCCTCTTCGACGGGATCAAGCATCACAGAAGGACATGAGACCATTACTTCTGGCGGGTTGATGATTACGTTGGTGTCGTGGCCGTCGATCTGGTGCTTGCCTAGCAGCGGCTTTTCCCATTCAATGCCGTCCCGGGATTCTGCATAGAGGACGCGTTCCCTGCTCGGCACCCCTTTTGAAAAGTATTCGTAAAAGTCCTCATACCAACACTTGTAGATGTCGTCCTCGGGGTCCCATATGACATTGAAGGTGCTGCTACGGAAGTAGGGCGTCACCTCCCACTGCTTGTCCCGCCTGATGATCGGGTTCGCGGGGTGTTTTACGGGGGTGTGCTGCCGACGAGTGACATTCTTGACGACGGCGATTAAGTCGTTATCGATAAAGAGCTGCCTGCGGTCTCCGACATCTTTGCTGACCGTGTCACGGGAATATGCGACATACATGTTCTTGACCTCCCAAATCCGTGGCCACCACAGGCGGCCGTTGCGAGCAACAGCGGCATAAGTGCGAGAACCAGTCTACGCATTCTCTTCATCCTCCGTGAGCGGGGGACAGTGTTCCCGTGTTCGTTGAGATCGATGGAGGAGGTACCTGATCGACGACTTTCGCCACGTCATACGTTCAATGTCGGAATGGGTAGCGAGCCCCGCTACTCTGTTTCGCCGCTAGTTACCCGCGCAGAACTGCGCGTAAAGCTGTGAGGTTTGGAGTTGAGGCTTATGTGGCTCTTCATTTCGATTACATGTCGCGGTGGTAAGAAACGACGTTGATCGGTGACGCTGACTGTCATCCAGCGCTGTGATTGTATTGAATCCCGTTCTCCGTTTACCTCACGGGAACGACGATACGTAGCAGTAAAAGAGGAAGGACCCCGACTAGTGCTCGGACGTTGAAACGGAATCCGAATACAGCATCTCCGAGGTTTCGAGCACGCCGCCCTTCTCCATCCCAGCCAGCTGGTCGAGCGAATCGTAGAAGTCGCGGGCCTTTTCCAAGCTCTCCCACTCCACGATCACACCGACCTCATTGGGTTCATCGACAGACCGGAAAATCCGCGTGCTCAACGACTCCGCCTCCCGACGCATTTCGGCGTAGTTGTCCATGACGGGCTTCCAGGAGTCGAAATCATGGACGGTGAGTCGAACGAAGGTGTGCGGCACGGTACCTCCTAGCGGTCCAGGGAGTCCAGGATAGCCCATCACCCGATAGTGCAAGAAGACGGCCCTCGGGGATGACGATTTAGCCGCACCCGATGATCGTCGTCGGGTTGACCCGATCCTTCGTCTCGTTCTGGTGGATCGCTTTGCCGGTCATCATCTCCCCGATCTTGATCCCGGGGATTACGATCAGCGGCTCACTCTAGCCTGTCGTCTCTTGGAAATCAGGCTGCAGGCTCCACAGTTCACGACCCCAGGCCAGGACCGCCAGCACGACGAGCGCACTGAGCGCCCCACCCACCGCCATCGCCGTCGCGGTATCCACTGCCTCGGCGAGTGCCGACAACGGGAGGAGCCCCAACGGCGTGACGCCGTGGCTGATCATGTAGATTGAGAGTACCCGGCCGCGGAAATGCCCGGGAACGGTCAGCTGGATGATGGTCTGGTTCACGGCTATATATACGGCCTGGAAGAAACCGGCCGCCGCGATGACCGCGCCGGCGGCCGGCATGGAACGAGTGATCGACAGCACTACGACCAGCGTCCCGTAAACGAATGCGGCCACCACCAACGCTCGCCCTTTGAACCGAAATCGACTCTGTGTCACGACAGTCATGGAGCCCACCAAAGCGCCCACACCCAGGGCGCTCATCAGAACGCCGAGATTCTGAGGGCCAGCCCCCAGCTCCTGTTTCACGAACGCTGGCAAGAGGGAAATTGTGGGCATGCTCAAAACCGCGGGCCCCATCGCCAGCAGCAGCAGGGCCAGAATGGGCTTGTTGTGGATCACATATACGACGCCGTTGCGTAGCATTGCCAACGGCGAACCTTGGGCCCTGGCTGGTGTTACGCCGGTTCGAATGCGTGCCACGTTCAGCGTGCTCCATGCGTATCCACCTACCTGTGCGAAATAGCAGCTGGCGATGCCGACCGCGCCGACGAGAAGCCCCGCCAAGGAGGGACCGACAATCCGAGCGGCGTTCATGGTTGCGCTGTTGAGCCCGACCGCGTTGCCGATGTCCGACCTTGGCACCAGGTCCGAGACCAGAGCGTTGCGGGTAGGCATGCTCACTGAGAACACGGTGCCCAGCGCAAGCGAAGCCACGGCAAGATGCCAGACACTGATGCGGTCCGTGGCCACCAGGGTGCCGATGGTCAGGGCCGTGCACCCCATTGTTACCTGGCACACCGTGAGGAGCCGCACACGGTTGAGGCGATCTGCCAGCACTCCGCCAAACGGCGAGAGAACCAGCATGGGGATTGACCGGAAGAATGCCATCAGTCCCAGCATGAAGGGTGAGTCGGTCAGTTCTATCACGAGCCAGCCCTGCGCGACCGATTGCATCCAGAAGGCTGTGGTGCTGCCGACGTTTGCCTGCCAGAGACGCGCATAGTGCGCGTGCCGAAGAGAAGGGAAGACGCGGTCACGGACCATCGTGTGCGCGCGCCATTGAGTTGGATGCACGGCGATCCGCACAGCCGCGGTCAGGCGCCCGCGTGCGTCCAAACCCAACTGCAGCCTCCTCGAGGCAGATCGGGCGGCCAGCGGGGATGATGCTCCGGGACGGTCTGCCCGCTTCGCCCACTGGCGATCGCTCCATCGTCAGGGTAGCGCGCAACCGGCCCTGAGACGACCGAAGTAGCCGCCGGCTTGTTCATTGACCGCCGCCGGACCGCGCCCTCTCCCGCGCAGCTGATTTGATTGAATCGGGTCTGATCGCCCCGCCCCACTTGCGGCGGGTTACTCGGGTTCACGCCTCCGTTCGCGCGCCTTCGCGTCGAGCGCCACTTTGCGCAGCCGCAGGTTCTTTGGGGTTACCTCGAGGCATTCGTCGGATCGTAGGAATTCGAGCGACTGCTCGAGCGATAGCGCCCGATGCGGCACCAGCTTCGTGGTCAGTTCGGACCCGGCGGCGCGCATGTTCGTCAACTTTTTTTCCTTGCTCGCGTTGACGTTCATGTCGCTGTCACGCGCATTCTCGCCCACGATCATGCCCTCGTAGACCTCGATGCCTGGACCGACGAACATCAGGCCCCTTTCCTGCAGGTTGACCAGCGCGAAGGTGCTGGTCACGCCGTGGCGGTCGTTCACCAAGCTGCCGTTAGGACGGGTACGAATTTCTCCATGCCAAGCCTCGTAGCGCTCGAAGACCTGATGCAGCAATCCGGTGCCGCGCGTCTCGGTGAGAAACTCAGTGTGGAACCCGATGAGCGCCCGCGCCGGGACGAGATAGTCCATGCGTACGCGGCCGGTGCCGTGGTTCACCATCTGCTCCACGCGGCCCTTGCGCAGCCCCATCAATTGGGTTACGACGCCCACGTAGGTCTCGGGAATGTCGATCGCCATGCGCTCCATTGGTTCGCACAGCGTGCCGTCGATCGTACGGGTAACCACTTCGGGCTTGCCTACGGTGAGTTCGAAGCCCTCGCGACGCATCGTTTCTACCAGCACCGCGAGCTGCAATTCGCCGCGGCCTTGCACCGTCCAGGTGTCGGGGCGGTCGGCCGGTAGGACCCGGATCGACACATTGCCCACCACCTCGGCGTCGAGCCGGGTTTTCACCAGGCGTGCCGTCAGCTTGGTGCCGTCCTGGCCAGCCAGCGGCGCGGTGTTGATGCCGAACGTCATGGCGAGGCTAGGCTCGTCAATACGCATCACGGGCAGCGGACGCGGGTCGTCGGGATCAGCCAAGGTCTCCCCGATCGTCACTTCGGCCAGGCCGGCGATCGCAATGATCTCGCCCGGGCCGGCCTCATCGGCTTCTACTCGGTCGAGCGCCTCGCTCACGTACATCTGCGAAACTTTGAAACGTTGGATTTGGTCGTCGGCACGGCACCACGCCACCTGCTGCCCGCGGCGGATCGTGCCGTGGCGTACGCGGCACAGCGCAAGCCGACCCACAAACACCGAGGCGTCCAGATTGGTCACCAGCGCCTGAAACGGATGGGCGGGGTCGTGCGAGGGCGGCGGAATGTGTGTCAGG
>PVBE010294980.1_pt1 | contig 10839 bp, 5 predicted proteins | sample 1631181 | NCBI WGS metagenome assembly PVBE01 (sample SAMN08397723, study PRJNA350692) | Marine metagenome, whole genome shotgun sequencing project. | isolation source: water | place: Pacific Ocean | collected 2012-04 | reverse complement strand
TCGGCGCCAGGTCGAAGCCTTCGAGGGTCTTGCCCGCCTTCTCCCGACCGATGCGGATGTTGTCGAGGACGACGTCAGGGTAGTCCGGATGCATGCAGGTCAGCAGGCAGCCGTCGCACATCTCGCCCGCGAATTGCTGACCCTTCGGCGCCATCGAGCCGGTGTAGATCGGGATGTCGGCGCGCCCGTGCAGGATCGACTTGAGCGGCTTGCCCAGCCCCTTCGAGTGCTCGCCCCGGAAGGGGATCTGGTAGTGCTCGCCTTCGAATTCGAGGGGCTTCTCGCGCGCCAGGATCTGGCGGACGATCGTGATGTACTCGCGCTGCCAGGTGAGCGGCTTCCACCACGGCTTGCCGTGCCAGCCCTCGACGACCTGCGGCCCCGAGGTGCCCAGGCCCAGCAGCATGCGACCGCCAGACAAGGCGTCGAGGGTCATCGCCGTCATCGCCGTGTTGGCCGGCGAGCGACCGGGCATCTGCATGATCGCGGTGCCGAGCTTGATGGTCGACGTCTTGGCGCCGATCCAGGCCAGCGGTGAGACCGCGTCCGAGCCCCAGGCCTCGGCGCTCCAGACGGAGTCGAAGCCGAGCTTCTCCGCCTCGAGGACGAGGTCCATCGGCAAGTACATGTGCGCGCCCGAGTACCCCAGCGTCAGACCCAGCTTCATCGATTGCTCCCGGTGTGGATGACCGGCGACCGGTGTCGCATGTTCCGGCGCCGGCCCGCAACGAGCCGGCCGCCCAGCCAGCATCGTTCGCTTGTCGGCAGCGCCAGGAGCTCGGTGCTGCGAATCCCAGGGCCAACCCGGGCGTGCGTTTCCCGAGCTTCAACACGGTCGGGCTCACGGCGGCTCTCACGGGTGATCAGTCGGGCAGGTAGAGTACGCCGGCGTTCTTGATGCGGCGGCCGTCGAGGTTCGCGTCCTCTGCGCCGTCCGCCACGCCCAGCCGGAAGCCGAAGGCGGCGGAGGCGTTGTTGAGCCCCTCGTAGACCCAGTCGCGGAAGATGTGACCGCGACCGGTGGCCACGTCGAAGATCGCGAGGTCCGTCAGGTTGGCCAGCGCGCTGCCGAGGCCGTCGGGGTGGTCGTTGCCCACGATGAAGACGGAGCGCTCCGAGGCGGCCAGCTGGCGCCGCACGTTGAGGAATATCGGTGGGAGCGCGCCGGGCGAGGCGCCCCCGGCCACGATGGCCTGCTTCAGGTAGGTGTAGACCATGTCGATGCCGTTGCCGTTGTTGACGGCGGCGTCGAACGACGGGCGGCCGCCGTCGGTGAGGTCGATCGCCACGATGCGATGGCGGTCGACGCCCTGGAGGCGGGTGCCGCCACCGACCAGCGGGACGGCGATCTGGTCGACGGGCAGCCGCGCCGACTTGGCGTACGGGAGCGCGAAGAGGCGCGACCCGTCCGGGCTGGTCGCGAACGCGGTGATCGAGCGGCCGAACTCGTAGATGTCGAGGTCGTCCTGGATGCCGTCGCCGTCGGCGTTGTAGTTGAGCCGCTCCGGTGCGTCCGGGTCGCCGAGGTCGTAGACGCTGATGGTGTTCTGGTTGCCCACGAAGAGGTGGGCGCTGCCGTCGAATTGCGCGACCGCGAAGCCCGGATCGCCCGAGTGCACGATGTCGGCGCCCGTGTACTCGCCGAAGATGTCGCGGCCGGCGTCGAAGGTGAGCGCGCCGCCCGCTCCGATGGCGGCCCGGTGCACCACGTTGAGGTAGCGGGTGCGCGGCTCGTTCTTCTCGAGGAAGTACAGCTCGCCCCCGTGGATGGCCGCCTGGACGTAGCGCGGGAAGACCTGGTCCCCGTCGAATTCGTAGGCCTCGAGGTAGGGGTCGTCGACCGCGACCGCGTCGACGTTGCCGGCGCCGAGCCCACCGAGGTCGGCGACGACGATCGGCGCCGCGGAGCCCTGCAGCGCGCTGTCGACGCCGTAGAGCACGTGGGTGTCGCCGTCGTGGAGCACCGCGCCGTGGCAGACGCGGATCTGGTTGTCGCCCGGGAAGCTCACGAAGTGTCCGTCGTAGAGCTGCTGACCGTTGGCCGGGTCGTACGCGATGGCGCCGAACCCGTTGAAGACCCACACCTCTCCGTCGGGTCCGCGCACGAAGCCGCACCCCCCGCGGAAGGGGACGTCGTCGGCGTCGAGTGACCGCCCTTGGGCGCCGGCCGTGTCGGCGTCGGCGTCGTGCTCGCTGTGGTCGCTCAGATCGAGGGTGCGCACGACGTCGAAGGTGCCGTCCGCGGCCGCCGCATGCGACGAGCTGAGCAGCAGCAGCGAGCCGCCGTCGTCGTCGGGCAGGTCCGGCGCGTCGGCGAAGTTGTCGTTCGCTGGAAGCGGCGCGTCGGGCTGCCGCTCCGGCCCGTCGCCGGGGTTGCCCGCCGGTGGCGCGCCCGGCACGTAGATGATGCCCGCGTTCTTGACCCGGTCACGGCCGAGCTCCTGGTCGCGCTCGCCGAGGCGCAGCCCGAAGGCGTCGCTCAGCCCGCGCAGCTCGTACGGGAGGCTGCGATAGCCCCGGAACACGGGAGCGCGCGCGCTGTGGCCGTCGGCGCGCGGGGTCAGCCCGAAGATCGCGACGTCGGTGAGGTTCGCCAGCGCAGAGCCGGCGCCGTCGTCGTGGTCGGCCCCGATCAGGTACAGCGCGTTGGCGCCGGCGACGAATTGCCGCACGTTGAGCGCGAGCACGGCCGGGAGGGCGCCGGTGCTGCCGCTCTGCTGGGTGTCGAGCAGCCACGTCTTGAACGCGATGTGGCGCAGATCGATGCCCGGGCGACGGAACGGCAGGGCCTCGCACAGCGCCTCGTCGTCGACGAAGCACTCCCACAGCGAGGTGTCGAATGCGGGCGCGTCGCCGGAGATGTCGATGACCGCGATCCGCTGATTGCTCAGCGTCATCCGGCGGCGAGAGCCGTCGAACCAGCCGTGGTCGGCGAGCACCTGACCGGGGTGGATCTCCTCGCCGTCGAAGGCGCAGGCGCCGTCCTCGCAGGTCCAGGGTCCGTCGCCGAAGTCACAGTCATCATCGACCTCGCACGCGAGCGAGTTCTGCGGGTAGGTGGCGTAGGGGAGCGCGTACAGCTTCGTCCCGTCGGGGCTCGGCGCGAAGGCCTTGATCGACCAGCCGTACCAGCGCATCTCCAGCTGGTTGACCACCTCGCGCGTCACCAGGTCGAAGACCCAGACCTCGGTCTCGTTGCCGAGGAAGAGCAGCGGCGTGCCCCCGACCTCGGCGACGTGCAGGCCCGGCGCCTCCTGGTAGCCGTCGAGGTCGGCGGTGTGGTCGCCGACCAGCGTGTCCTCGGGATCGAACGCGGTCGCCAGGCCGTCGCCGCCCACCGACAGGCCCACGAAGTGGACGTGGTTTTCCGGGGCGTCGTCGTCGACGCCCTGCTCGACGAAGACGAGCCAGGCGTCGCCGCCCGGATCGGTCCACACCAGTGAGTTGTAGCCGACGCGACCCGAGCCGAGCGCGAGCGGGGCGTCGTCGTAGGCGGTCGCGTCGACGTCACCGTCTCCGAGGTCGGTCACCTCGGCGACCCACATGCGCGTCGAGGGCGTCGCGTTGAGTTCGAAGGCGAAGAGGAACTCGCGCCCGCTGTCGGGATCGCTCCAATACGCGCCGTGGCACACCCACTTCGGTCGCTCCGGGCCCTCGGCGCCGGGGAGGAGGTAGTTGACCTGGTGGCGCCCGCGCGCCTGCTCCCCCGTCGTGTAGTCGAACGCGATGGCGTTGCGTCCGTTGAGCAGGAAGACCTCGCCGTCGTTGCCGTGGACGATCCCGCATCCGCTGCCGCCGTAGAGTTCGTCGCCGTTCTCCACGAGGCGCCGGCCCTGGGGCCCGTACTTGGAGGGGCGGAAGTCGACCTCGGTGTAGGTCTCGAGGTCGAAGTAGCGCACCGTGTCGTGGGTCCCTCGCAGCGCCGGTCCGTGTGAGGAGCTGAGCAGCACGAGGTGCGCCTCGTCCGGCTCGACGCCGCGGGCGTAGTCGTCGGGCGGTGAGTAGCCGAAGCGGTCGTAGACGACGACCTCGAAGTCGACGCCCTGCGGCCCGATCATGGCGCGGACCGCGGTGCGTCCAGTGCCCACGGCCGTGAGCACGCCGCTGAGCGGATCGACCGATACCACGCCGTCGGGCATGCCGGGCACGACCGACCAGTCGATGTGCATGCGGCGCGGCACGGGCGGTCCTTCGTAGCCGTCGGGCGCCTCCTCGAGCAGCTCACCGAACTGGAACTCGCCGTAGGTCGCGAGCGCCCGCAATCCGGCCTTGAACTGCCCGCCCAGGAAGAGGCGGACGTCGGCGCGGTGCGCGCTGCACGGCTCGTCGTTCCAGTCGCAATTGGGCAGCAGCTCCTGCAGCACGCCGTCGTCGTCGAGGCAGGCGTGGCGCCATGCGTCGCAGGTGCCGCCGTCGGGACAGTCGGCGTCCTCGACGCAGAACCACTTCTGCTCCTCGTTGGCCAGCACGTAGAGCCCGTCGTAGCGCGCGGCACCGGGAGGGGGCGGGGCGCCTGGCTCGGGGTCTTCGGAGCCGACCGCCTGGCCGATCGGGTAGATGCCGACACCTTCGCGCAGCATCACCACCTGCAGCGGGACCTGCTCACTTTCGAGGTCGCCGTGGCGGGCGCGAATCCACACCGTCCCGTCGGGTCGGTGACGGTCGCCGCCGCCCAGCGTGAGGCCGCGCACGGCCATGCCGTCGCCGTGCTCGATGACGTCGATGCAGCCGTCGTCGCAGGTGACTTCCCACTCGACCTCGTCCGCGGGGACGGCTTGCGCCCCGCCGTCGCCGACGAGCTGGGCGACGAGCGGTATCTCCTGGCCGACCACGACGATGTCGGTGCCGAGCCAGGCCACCTCGAGCGTGCAGTCGTCGCCTTCGCAAGGGTCCACCGCGCCCTGGTCGGGCGCGACGCCTTCGTCGGGATCCAGGCTCTGGTCGGGACCGACGCCCTCGTCCTGCAAGACGCCCTCGTCCTGCAAGACGCCCTCGTCTGGCACGACCCCCTCGTCCGGCTGGGCGCCTTCGTCGGGATCGGCGCCCTGGTCTGGCACGACGCCCTCGTCCGGCTGCACGCCGACGTCGGGATCGACGCTCTCGTCCGGCTGCACGCCGTCGTCGGGATCGACGCCCTCATCCGGCTGCACGCCGTCGTCGGGATCGATCGAGCCGTCGGTGAGTGGCTCGTCCGGCTCGACGCACAAGTGGTCGCGGCAGATGAGTCCTTCGCCCTTGGCCGCGCAGTCACCATTGGCGTCGCACTCGTCGGTGTTCAGATCGGGCGAGCAGCCCGCGGCCAGGATGCACAGCAGCCCGGCGAAACACTGGAATCTCATGATCTCCCCCCGGATGCGCATGCTCAGAACCGGCCGCCGACGCCCACGATGGCCCCGCCGTCCGGGAGCGGGGCGACCGAGGCGTGCGAGTCGCCCGAATCGAGGAACCACAGCACGGTGCCCGTCGCGATCGCCGCGATGCCGATGCCGTAGAAGACGTTCGACGTCAGCGCGAGCGACTCGGCGTCGTCCTGCAGGTCCTTCTTCTCGTCGTAGTCGCGGCTCGCGTTGTGGTCGTCGGCGCTGCCATTGGCGGCGATTCCCACCCCGATGCCTACGGCCACGGAGACCCCGCCGGCAGCCCACGCGCCCATCGCCCAAGGGCGAAGCTTCGGCCCCCGCTTCTTTGCTCGCCGGCGCTTGCGCGCGTCGGCTTTCGCCTTCTTCCTCTTCTTCTTGGCCTTCTTGGCCTTCCTCTTCTTGCCCTGAGCCTTCTTCAGCTTGACCGAGAGGGTGAGCGTCTTGCCGCGCTTCACCTTGACGGTGCGAACGGAGGCGACGAAGCCCTTCCGCTTCACCTTCACGAGGTGCTTGCCGGGCTTCACCTTGACCTTCTTGCCCGCCTTCACGCGCTTCCCGTCCACCGTGACCTGTGCGTCGGGTGGTCGCACGTCGACCTGGAGCTGCGTTGCGAGCAACCCTGTCATCACTGCCAGTACGATCATCATTTCCTCCCGGCCCCTGGTCTACGGGAGTGGGGAGCGACGCTCAACCCCGAACTTCCACCCGCGCTGCAGCCAGGCATGGCGTTCTCACGGGTCGCGTTCGCCGAGAGGGCTACGGCAAGGACGAGGACTTCGAGAACGACCTCGTCAGCGGGGCCTCGGCGTGGCAGCGCGCGCCTGCTGCCATGATCGTTTGAAGAGCTGCGCGGCCCGGACGTAGTCACCGGCTGCCTCCGCAGCCAGACCTGCCGCGTGGAGCGTCTCCGCCCGGTCGAGGCGGCGCCGGTTCACGCCAGGAGAGGCCGCGGCGGCGTCGATCTCGAGTCGCGCGAGCACCCCGGCGGTCCTGGCGACGGTCGCCTCGTACTCTTCCACGTCCGCGCCACGCTCACGGGCCGCCTGCGTCTGCTTCGGCGCGGACGCCGACTCGTGCACGGAGCTCGGAGTCCCGGGTCCATTCTGCGACCAGCCCGATCTCGACTGCGCGTTCGGACACTCCGTCGTGGGCGGCGTCGGTGACGCGTGCGACGAGGACATCGACGGCGACGGGGTGCTCAACGGCGACGATGGTTGTCCCGGCGACGCCCTGAAGGCCCTGCCCGGCGCCTGCGGGTGCGGCGTCGTGGACGACCCCGATGGCAATGGCGTGTCGAATTGCGACGCGTGCGACGCCGACGCCGACGCCGACGCCGACGCCGACGGACACCCCGACTGCACCGACAACTGCCCGGGCGACGCGAACCCGGAGCAGGCCAACTCCGACCAGGCGCCCAGCGCGTGCATCCTGCGCCCGACCGGGGCCAGCATGGCCGTCACCTTCGACGAAGGGGCGGCGTGCGATGTGGTGCCGCTCGGGCTCGTCGACATCTTCGATTCCTGCGAGGTCAACCCCGAGGCAGGCGAGTCCTGCCTGTGCGCCCTCCGGCCCACTGGGGCCGCGTTCTGCGCCGCGGTAGGCGGCGCGGTCGGCTGGGACTGTGCGCTCGGGTCCGACGGCGAGCGCTGCGATTGCACGGGCGCAGCGGCCGAGATCTGCGTCGCCGGCGTCCCTGGGGCCTGCCAGGATCCCGCGGCTATCGGATGCGTGTTCCAGGCGGCGGCCGGCGACGCGCTCGGCAACGCATGCGACGAAGACGACGACGACGACGGCACGCCCGACGCGCAGGAAGAGTGCGCCATCGATCCCTCCAAGCTGCTCCCGGGTCGCTGCGGATGCGGCGTGCCCGACCCCGTGGGCGACTGCCCCGACCCGTGCGCCGTTGACCGCGATGGCGACGGCTGGGTGGACTGCGACGACGACTGCCCGGACGTGCCCGACCCCAGCCAGACGGACTCCGACGCGGGCAACGAGTGCGCCTTCGAGCCGACGCTGGGCGCGGAGGTGCCGGTGCCCCTGCCGGATGACGTCCCCGACTGTTCGGAGCTGCCCGCGGAGGTCTACCCCGGGCTCTTCACCGAATGCAGGCCCTACGCAGGCGGTGGCGTGTGCGTCTGCGCGTTGGCGGACATGAGCGAGCAGCTCTGCGCGACGCTCGGCGCGCTCTCCGGATGGGACTGCGTGGAGGACGACCTGGCGTGCACCTGCGTGCTGTCGTCGCGCGCCGCATGCGTCGCAGGCGCCGAAGGACCGTGCGCGGCCCCGGACGCCGCCACGTGCGACTTCTTCCTGTCTGACGCCGGCGACGGGCTGGGCGACGCCTGCGACGACGACGATGACGACGACGGCGTGGCCGACGCGGTCGACGGTTGCCCGACGGACCCCGGCAAGGTGACCCCGGGCCAGTGCGGCTGCTTCCAGGCCGAGACGGACAGCGACGGAGACGGGACCGCGGATTGCGACGACGACTGCGCCGGCCTGATGGACTCTGACGAGGATGGGGACGGCGTCTCCAGCTGCATCGACCTCTGTCCCGACGATCCGGATTCGACGGTGCCGGACTGCTGCGGTTGCGGCGTCGCGGGCGACCCCACCGATACCGATTCCGACGGCTGGCCGGACTGCTCTGACAACTGCCCCGACCACTTCAACCCCGACCAGGCAGACGCTGACTCACGGGGCGGCTGCATCTTCCCGTTCACGACCTCGGATACGTCCATGGTGTTCTTCGGCGGCCCCAGCTGGTGCGAGGCGACGACCCTCCCCGACCAGTTCGACGATTGCGCGTTCGTCAACGACGGGGGCGTTCCGACGTGCGCCTGCACGCTCGCGGTGGTCGACGACTTCGTCTGCGCGGCGTACGGCCTCGCGCACGGCTTCCGCTGCACGCTGAGCCCCGGCCGAGGCTGCTTCTGCGAGACCTCCTCGTGCCGCGTGGCGCCTGCGTGCGGGGTGCCTGCAGCGGCCGGAGTTCCCTACTTCCACTTCGAGGACGAAGACGGTCAGGGCGACGCGTGCGACGACGACGACGACGAAGACGACGTCGTGGACGAGGACGACGGTTGTCCGACCGATCCGGGCAAGACCGAGCCGGGCGCGTGCGGGTGCGGCGTCCCCGACACAGACGCCGATGGCGACGGGGTCATCGACTGTGTCGACAACTGCCCGCGCGTAGCGAATCCGGAACAGGCCGACGCCGACGAGGTCGTCGAGACCTGCGCCATCTCGCCAATCGCCGGCGTTCAGCTGCCGATGAACTTCGGCGGCGTCGGCTGCGACGAGGTCCCCCCCTGAGTTCGTGGGGATCTTCGAGGGCTGCTCGCCGGACGCTTCGGGCCAGTTTGAGTGCATCTGCGAGTTGCGCGGCGCCGACGGCGCTTTCTGCGACGGGCTGGGCCCCGCGGCGGGGTGGCCCGACTGCGTGCTGGATGGCGATGCCTGTGACTGTCCCGACGTGGCCTTCGAGGAATGCGCGTGGAGCTGGACGGTGGACGGCGCGGCTCCTGTCCCACCGGAGCTGGCTGCCCTGGTCGGGGACGCGGACGGACCGACCCTGCTCGTCCGCGCCGAGGTGCTGCCGCCGAGCACGAGCTGGTCCTTCACCGTGGTCGCTCGCGACGGCATCGGGCGGATCTCCGATCCGGCGGGCCACGCCGTCCAGATCCTGTCGTTGGCGCCCTCGGTCTCACCCGTCGGCGCAAGCGCACACGCCCTGTTCACGATCCAGCCCCTCGCGTTGCTCGCCCGCGTCCAGCTGGCGTGCCCGGAGCAGTCGGTCGCGTGGCGTTGGGCCATCGACGACCCGACGGTGGATCTCTCCGGGACGGTGACGCCGAGCCTCTTCCTGCCGGCCCGCACGCTGAACGCGGGCGACTGGACCGTGACCGCCACCGCGACGCCGGATGGCGAGGCGGGAAGCGCGGGACAGACGACCTTCGCCCTGCGGGTTCGACTGCCCGACCTCGTCGTGGCCGGGCTACCCGCGAGCGTGGTCGTCCTCGACGGCCAGGAGCTCGTGCTCGACGGCAGCGACGCATTCGATCCAGCGGCAGCCCAGAACCCGCCGCCGGGGGCGACCTACACGTGGTCCTGTGCCCGCGATGGTGAGGACTGCGGCGTCGCGCTCCCACCGGGCCCGGTCCTGCGGATCCCGGCGGCGACGCTGGGCCTGGGCGAGGTGGTCATCACCCTGACCTTCGCCGTCGGTGAGCGGAGCGCCGTTGGCTCGACCGTGGTCGCGGTCAACCCGTGTTCGCCGCCGGTCGTCGCATTGTTCCGCCAGCCGGCCGGCAAGGTGAACCCCAGCGGCTCGGTGGTCGTCGTGGCCAACCTCGGCGACGCGATCGATCCGGTGTGGACCATCGAGCCGCCGCTGCCCCCGGAGCATGTGGTGGTCGCGCCGAATGGTGCCGCGGTGGGGCTCAACCCCGACTTCGTCGAAGGCGCACTCACGCCGGGCACCACCTACTCCGTGCGACTGCATGTGCGCGGCGCGCTCTGCGGCACGGCGCAGGCCGTCATGGAGGTGCCGGTCAACGAACCCCCGAGCGGCGGCAGCTGTGGGGTCGAGGTGGTCGCGGCCGACCAGGCCTCGACCGAGGTCGTGGTGTCGTGCGTCGACTGGCAGGATCCCGACGCTCCGCTGCGCTACCGATTCGGGGCCGTGACCGCCGGCGGCATCCTCGTGTGGCTCACTCAGCCCGGCCAGCCCTCGTCGGCCCGAGCCGAACTGCCACCTGACACCGACAGCATCGTGGTGCACATCTTCGACGCGTTGAATCTGCGCGTCGAAGTGACGCTGCCCTTCACGAACCCCTGCGTGGTCGATCCTCTGAGCTGTGTCGAAGATCCCGAGGAGGCGGCGCCCGTCCTCGAAGAGGTGGCGACCGAGCTCGAAGAGCTCGACGCGCCGCCTCGAGCGGAGCCCAGGGTGGATCGGGCTCTGCGCGCGCTCGGCAACGCGATTAGCATCTTGCCGTCTGGCGCCTGAGCGACCCTGCACACCCCGGGCGCGTCCGTGTCACGCTGGTTGGAGTTTGCCACCCCGGAGCAGTTGTCGATGCAATCGACCCAACCGTCGCCGTCGGTGTCCGTCAGACACGGATCGCCCTGACCGAGCGCGACAGTGGCATGCGCGAGCGTAAGCCACACTGCCATCCACTGAGCGTGGTGATTCCTCACAATTCCCCCTTGGCCAGAACCGAGCCTCGACCGAGGACTATGGCACATCGGCAGGCGTGCAGGGTCCGCCGTCTGGTCCGACTGGCGGCGTATTCATGTGAGCAGACATCACACAATGATGTGTTAGATCGAGTCACTGACAGCGGTAACCACGCAGGTTGAATACGGATCGCGCCGGCCAGCGCGGCGAGGCCAAGGCGCGCTGACGAAGGCGTGCCAGGGGCACGACGAGGAGGCGCAACGCCGGCATCGTCGTGCTGGGCAAGCGAGGCGTGAT
>PVBE012497129.1_pt1 | contig 10840 bp, 12 predicted proteins | sample 1631181 | NCBI WGS metagenome assembly PVBE01 (sample SAMN08397723, study PRJNA350692) | Marine metagenome, whole genome shotgun sequencing project. | isolation source: water | place: Pacific Ocean | collected 2012-04 | reverse complement strand
TGTAATCAACCAATTCTTCGTCATCATTATCGATATCCTCCTCGTCGTAGTGCTGCTCCTTGTGGGAAACAAGGTCCTCTCGAACATGTTCTGCATGCACTCCGTATCCGCTGTCGCAAACGACGTAGAGCGGGTCCGCGAGACCCTGAGTCGGGTGTACGCGGGAGCAGAAGGGTCCGTGGACTCCATCGAGCTCCACGTTCCGGCTAAAGCCAAGTACTGCTTCATCCGCGGACAGATTTATATCGAGGGCACCTGTGTATCGGAGGGGTACAAGCTACCGAACCTCATCGTCCACAATCCTCAGATTGATAGCGAGATCCGGGCCAAGGTGGAGGAGATGGCGAGCCTCATCGACGCCGCTGACGACGAAACCTCTACATCGACCCTCTGTCTCACTTCCGGTTTCTACTCGGTGAAGTTCGAGCGCACGGCAGGTCATGTGAACCTGTACTCTGTGTTCGGTACACGGGAGTAGACACCGGACGACCGGAGGTTTTTTATTGATGGGCCGCCATCAAGTTCCCGTGAAATGTGGCCGTATCTTCAAAGACCGGCGAGGGGAGGGTGACGTTCCACAGCAAGTGAACATGGTCTTTGCGGCTATCATTGTCACCGGACTTGTGCTCAACATCGCACTGATGCCCGTTATCGATGAAAAGGAGCCCTCTCCGGACCTCGTGGACGAGGAGCGACCAGAGGTCATGCGGAAGGTGGCGCGAAAGATGACGGGGAAGAAGACGGCCCGCATCCTTTCGGACAACCGTACTGGGGACCCTGCTCTTTCCGAACGCGAGCGCCTACGGGAGGATATGAGGACCACGAACAAACGTGTGGCCCTTTCCGTCCCATCGCTTCTTTCTATAAGTAGATCGGGGCCTGAGCGGAGCGTCGTCGTGGCCATTATCAACGATGGCGACGACCGGCGGTGCTTTTGCGTCTATCCGCACCTTGTATCGCTCGACGGACCGGGCTCGTGGGGGTACACGATAGACCGCGACCTCGACTCACTCCACGAGGAGTGGTGGGAGGGTGTGGACGATCCCGACACCGTTAAGGCGCTCATGAGCGCATCTCCTCGCGAGTGTTGGGCTGGCGACGGCAAGTGCAGTCCGAACTTGTGGTTCGAAGGAAGGGCCGACATCACGGTACCACCCGGGAGCCGGGCATCGCTCGGGATGCTCCTGGACATTTCCTCTTCCGCTCGTGAGGCCCCTGTGGGGCGATGGAGTTTCATCGTGGACGTTTGCGAGTACCGGCCCCCGTGCGAGGAATGGGACCCTACCGATCCGTCCATATGCGTGGAATGGATGGTGGGCTGCGAGGCCTGTATGCCGGAACTTTGCCGCCAGGAGCCCGTGTACGCTTGCGACGGGAGGACAAAAGACGACTGCTATTCGTGGTACGACAGTGAACGGTTCATCGTTAATCTGGAAGAATAGCGGGGCCCCGGGGCACTATCTAACACACAGCCCTAACAAGAGCTTTTTAAACGGTAAGCGTGTTCACGGTCTATTAAGGTGAATACCATGAGAAAAGGTTTCCTGAACAAGAGGGGTACCATCCAGATGTCTTTCACTTTCTTAGTGATGGTTATCCTGGGCGGTCTGATGCTGACCGTCGGTGTAAAGTACATCAGCAAGATGGCAAGCAGCATCATGGGGATGTCGGATGAGGTTTCGGACACAATGCGTGAGCGCATCCTTAACGATATCAAGACCAAGAACGAGAAGGTCATGTTGTCGATCCCCACCTCGATCAAGATGACACGAAAAGAGCGGCGGCGTGACATCTCAGTGGTCATAAATAATATCAGCCCAGAGACCAAATGCTTCTGCGTATTCCCGCACCTGCTGGGCCTTGACGGCCCTGGCTCGTATAGCATTGAGGTCTCCAAGAGCTCCATGCAGGGATCGCTGTCAGCGGGGACCGACTGGACCTCCGTGACGGATGAGGACCAGTTGAAGAAGAAGCTGAAGCGGTACACGCCCCAGGCGTGTTGGGCCGGTGCTGGTAAGTGTAAGCCCAACAACTGGTTCGTGGGCGAGGCCGGTATCCGCGCAGATGGCGAGCAGGCCAACGATGTCAAGGTCTCCCTTGAGCTCCCGCGCGACCCGCTCGAGGCCCCTAACGGCCGCTGGGCGTTCACGGTCGAAGTGTGCGAGTACAAGCCCTCCTGCCCTGGTGGCTTCGAGGACGGTATCTGCAAGGAATGGGGCGAGGGCTGCAACGCCTGTATCCCCGAGAACTGCCGTCAGAACCCCGTGGACAAGTGTCAGGGGAGCAACGCGCAGAGCTGCTACCTCTGGTACGACTCGGCGGCTTTCCACCTCCAGGTCCACAGCGAAGAGTAGGGAAAAGAGGGGAAGGATGTATCGGCCCGGGGGTCGTGCCGCGCGCGGCCCCCCGACCCTCATCATAATCAACTTAAAGATAGCCCGTTCTAAATCACGCATCAATGGGTGATACACTAGAGGACTACATCAAGGACTGTTTCAAGGACGGCTATACCGAGGACGAGGTTCGCGAGCGTCTGAAGGAGGCCGGCTATGAGCAGGATGAGGTGGAAGAAGCTTTCAACCACCTTCTCGGAGGCGCGTCAGAGGACACCGGAGAGAGCGTTGACGAGGTACCCGAGCCCGAGGCGCCACCGCCGCCAATTGCCAAGCATCGCGCTCGGCGGGGCAAACCGTCCATGCTCCCGGCCGTGCTCTTCCTCATCCTCTGCGGTCTTCTGCTGCTGGTGGCGGGATACTACTACCTGTTCGTTATGGAGATGGACTGTACAGGTGATCCGGAGAGCTTCAGGACCAGGTTCGCTAACTGTCGCCCCGCCCGGACAGGTCTCGATGCAGGGGGCATGTCCGTGCAGTTACGGATCATCGATGGCAGCGGAGGGCGGTGCAATGTGGAAATGGTTGTCACAGGATACGCCGTGACGGAGGAGGCCCTCAAGGCCGAGGCAGAACTGCTACGCGGTAAGTCCATGGTATGTCGACTGACGACCATGCCTTCCTCGCTCGAGAGCGCCGCGGCCGCGGAGAACGAGTGTGAAGGGGACCTGCTTACTGCATTGAAGGAATCCGGGCGCCTTGACGGAGAGGCGTGACACCGAGCGCCAAGTTATAAAGCCTGGGAGGGACACGGTACAATTGGGAGGATCGAGCCATCGGGAAATGATGATGAACGTGTGGACTGGACGCCGCGGGAGCGTGGCCTGGTGGTTCACTGTCATCATGGGCATGATGGCGGGCGCTGTGTTCTTCATGCTCGCCTATAGGTTCATGGTCGGAGAGTCCGAGGTTCTCCATATCTCGACCGGCCAAGCGCTCATCTCAGGCATTAACAACTTCATCTCGATCGCTATCGGTTCCCCTTCCGAGATGGAGCAGGTATATTCCCTCCCCTCCTTCGGCAAGGAGAAGTACACGCTCTCGTTCGAGGACGAGATTGTGCCTCAGGCGACAGGCGAACCCCTTCTCAAGAAGAAGCTCTACATCGACCTGGGTGAGTCGAAGGTCGACCTAACCCTCTCGGCACGGAACATCGTCTCCTCAGAGATAAGGTACCCGCAGTTCAAGCAGCTCGCTATCAAGAAGTTCTCCATGGCCAATACGTTCTCATCAGTCTCCATGACCACGAACATCGTGCTCATATATCCTCCTCTGGAGATGATCATCATCCCGGACTGCGTTGGCGCCACGGGGCATGAGGACGAGTCCCAGCGACAGAAGGAGCTCATCTCGAAGATCACTGATTCGCTTTCCAACTATGACGAGGTCATCATCCCGGGCGATAGGGAGTACATGTTCTTCACCAAGAAGAAGTCGCTGACCATATCGTATGCCTTCGATCTGGACATGGTCCGCAAGCGAGCGGGGCTCGAGAGCGCATGTGATTACAACGTGATCGAGCACATACTCGCCACAAATGCCAAGGGCATATTCTTCCCCAACCAGAACGCCAAGAAGGTCGTGGTCGTCATCACCCAGTCCAACCAGCAACCAGACGCAATCAAGGCAGAGGTCGCAGCAGCCATCCCACGAGTGAACGCCACCGACGTCATCGTGCTCCAGCGCTCAACCAACGACGCCCACCGAGACTGCCCCTATCGTACGCGGTTCGAGCTCAACGTGTTCAATCAGGAGACCTACATCGAGCACGAGTTCGCCTACTACTTCTGCCCAACTCAGAACGCCTACCCGCTACTGCAGTACGTGGTTTCCCCCGACGGACCCTTTTACGCGGCAGCCTACCAATACAACCAGCTCTATTCCTACATCAACCGTACCAAGCGCAAGACTCAGGTCCTCAAGCGTATATTCTGTCCCAAGGGTCAGGACTGCCCATGTCCCCTCAGCGGTAGCTATGACAAGGACCAGAAGTTCTATCTCAATAAGGTTCAGGTGGAGCTCGAATCAATCCTGGCGGCGCTCGAGGGCTACCGTGATCCCCGAATCCTACTCGAGACCCTGGACGGGATGAGCGATCCCGTGCTCTACGATGATCAGTATTGCATCCACGCACCACCAGATGCGTCTGCTCTCTCCAATTGCATTGTCACCCAGAGCATCGGCGGCCGACTCTCCTCTAAGCAATCGAAGCTGCTGGAATGCAGCCTTCCGAGGGTGTGAACCATGGCGCGACGTGACCTGCTCAGGAACCGGCGCGGCCTGTCAATGAACTCCATCGAGATGTACATGACCATGTTCTTCCTGTTCTTCATGTTCTTCTTCTTCATCATGATGGTGGCCAAGGTCCAGCGCTCCATGAACATGAGCAAGTTCTCTGCGACCGCTCACGATATGGTATTCGAGATAGCAGAGCGCGTATCGTCCTCCGAGTTCCTTGTGGCATCGAGCCCGTCCGGTCAGAAGAAGACGGCCGTGTTCGATCCCATCAAGCTCTCCACTGCAAACTACGACGACCTAAAGGAGTACCTCCAAGAGAACAGGATCGACTGGGAGATCGAAGTGTTCGATCTCGAGGGAGACTATCGCGAGAAGATAGACAAGTGCTACAAGGACTATGCTCAGGACATGGAGGATTGTGAGGATACCGCTTCGGAGTGCCGCTTGAGGGCCAATGAGGAGCCCACACGCAATGATCGCGAGCGGGAGATCCGGCGGTGCCAGAACGGAGCGGTGGATTGCCGCCTCGGCGACGCTACCAAAGGGGAGACCCGGCTGAGCAATTGTCGTAAGGAGGAGCGGCGACAGTTCGACTGCTCTCCTGGAACAGTCGACTGGGATAAGACCGTCAACTCTGTGGGGACGACCGGACAGATGTGTGAGAACGCGGATGGGTGCGCCGCGGCGTACCCCGGGTGGCTCACGCCCAATCCAGATCCCGGTACCAACCTCATGGACCCCAGTGTTCACGTGAACATAGATTGCATGCGCTGTGCCTACTGGCGTATCGGCCCCTCCGACCGTAACCTCCAAGAGCTGCGAGAGGGGCGTCAGAAGAGGGTAATCAAGCGCAAGATCATCTACGAGTTCCCCGCGGCCATCTCATACTACTGTGACGGCCGACCGACCACCCTACGCACCAAGCCCGTGCACCTTGCCGTGCTACGGGTGGCGGCGATCGAGTACGACTGGTGATAATATGGCGATGAGAAGACGACTGTTCATCGGCTCCATTCGATCACAAGCAGGCATGCTGGGAGTGGTGCTCATCGGTGCCGTCATCATGGTGGCCACGATCATGCTCGTGCGACAGTCGCTCACCTCGGGGGCATATGGCATCGAAAAGAAGTACTTCGACCGTACAGTGAACAACGCTCTCCTAGGCCTGCTGTCCGCCACCGATGACGACCTCGAGCAGCATATCACTATCTACGATCTCATCAAGTCGGCCAAGGAGGATAAGAAGGTGGGCATCAAGGACGCCAAGACCTACACACCGCCGGTGATCCATAAGAAGATGCGGATGTTATCCAATCGCTTTCTAGAGCGATACAGCATGCACTACTATCTTTACGTGGGCTCCATCGACCGACCCATCCTCACTGCAGGTGACTACGAGAAGTACAACAAGTGCAAGACCGATCCCAAGTGCCGGTTGCAGGTGTATACGGACCAGTTCGAGGATATCTATCTCTATATCTTCCGCACATGCTGGACAAGTGCCGACGGAAAGGGCCAGTGCACATGAGGTGAATGTCATGTTACGGGCGTTCGCGGACTGGATGACACTCTATGGCCACATCATCCGCACTCAGCGCTCCGGCGACCTCCTGGCACAATTGAGCCTTGCAGTATCATGGTTCTGGATGCTGGTCTTCATCGCGCCGTACATCCCATTCGTCGAGCATATTCCCTGGCTGGACCGCATCGCATCATATGCCACCCGGCGTGCGTTCGGTATCAGCCTGCGCTTCATGATACTCGTGCTACTTCCCCTGATCATGGGGTTCTTACACGGCGCGAACGATGCCTTCCGACGGCGCAACCGCTATTACCCGCGGACCTATGCCGAGATACGGAGGGGTGTCGACCAACTCCTCCTAGAGACAGGTACGGTAATGGACGCAATAGGGCTCGTGCTCATCTCTATCGGCAGGGGGTGGTTGGCAATGTTCCGGTGGCTCATCAACCACCTGTTCGTGTACGTGTCAGCGGCCCTGGACATCCTCGTTGAATGGTCGTCGGGTGCGGCGCTCGATTCATTCCTCGTCACGGGACGGCCTCAGGATCTACGGACGCTCGCCTCGTTCATCTCTCAGGAGCTGGAGGCCAGCGGTCAGCGCGTCACCTTCTGTGGCGTGGCCACGGACGAGCACGGGGCCCGGGGCGCGGCGCTGAAAGGGCTGGACCATGCCCTGGGGGTGCACGGTTTTATCCGCTCGCCTCGCTTATCCCTAATGGTGGGTGAAGCGGGGGTGGCTGGTGTAGGTGATCGTGAGGCCTTGGGCGCGTTCTATCTCAGGGTAAGGAACCGCCTCCTCCTACACCTTCTCCGCTGCTCCCACCCTGACGCGCTGGGACCCGAAGAGACGCTCAACGGCGGAGAGGCGCTGCCGCCCGGTACCGTGGAGGCTCTCGCCAGCGATGAGGACGTCACCATGGATGATCTGCAGGTGCTGGCGCTCAAGCGGGCGCTCGTTGAGGGGGGACCTTTCCTTCCAGGAGCTTAGAGGGCCGAACGATATGTCAGGGAGTAGACCCGCCGTCGTCATCATCATCCTGCTTCTCGTTGCGTGCATCGTCCTCCTCGCCAAATGCGTCAGCCTCGTCCGGGACAAGACCGAGCTCGAGCAAGAGCTGCAGGAGATCCGATGGGAAATGGATGACCGCTTGTCGTCCGTCAGAGACTTCGAGGGACACGCTCTCACCCTACTCGCCGAGCACATGCTCCCGATCCTGCTCTCAGGAACGGATGAGAACCTGGAAGGGAACATCACGGTCAGTGAGCTGGTCCAACACGCAGGCAGGGGCGGGAAGGTAGATATCAAGGACGCGGTCAGCTACGTCCCCGTGGTAATCCACCGGAAGATGGGCCCCTTTGTCGAGAAAGACCTCAAATCCCACGGGATCGCGTACTACCTGACCGCGGGTCCTATCGGCCGGCCGTTCCTGGAAGCGGGCGATACGCGTGGTTACAACGCTTGCCTCTCGGACGTCCAATGCAGCCTCGTAACAGGGAACGCCCGGGACGGGAACGTGATCCTGATGCTCTTCAGAGAGGAGTACGGGGTCCGGCCCAACTCACGATTGCCTCTGCCGCCGATGCCGCTCGTACCCTAGAAGTTTGACATCAGCTCCTGCTTCTTCTGGGCGTACTCCTGCTCGCTGATGAGTCCCTGCTCGAACAGACCCTTGAGCTTGTTGAGCTTGGACCCGATGTCGTCGCCCGCAGGTGCTGCAGCGGCCACGGGCTGTGGTGCGGCCTGCATGGGCTGCTGCTGCCACTGACGTGTCGCCATCTGTTGACGCTGCTGCTGCTGCATCATCATCTGCTGCTGCCACATCTGCTGCTCGGGGGACATCTGCTGCTGCTGACCCGTTATGCCCACGTTGACGTTCGAGGTCCGCGAGGCCTGCATGGCCTCCTGGTACGATTCCTTCTCGTACTTCTTGCCGAGGATGTCGGGGCTCTTCTCAAGGATCTCCATCTCCTTGAGCTTTAGCGCGTCGATGCCCATCTCCTGGGCCATCTTCATCCTTTCCATCTCCACGGACATCTCCGACTTCTTCTTCATCATGGAGATCTCCTGGAGCTTCAGCGACTCCAGCGCCTCCTTGATGTTGTCGGGTACGTTCACGCCCTGGATCTCAAGACGCTTGTAGTCGATACCGCGGACGCTGAAGAGCTCCTGGAGCTTGGCGCGCACGACAGAGATGAGCACATCCCGCTCGACGTAGATCTGCTTGACATCGAGGTTGGAGAGCTCTGAACGGATGACTCCCTGGATGTTGTCCATGAGCTGTGCTCGGAGCATCTGTGTGTTGTACAAAGGCTTGCCTGCCAGCACCTGGGTGTAGAACAGCTTGGAATCGCTGATCTGCAGTTCCATGGTACCGAAGGCCCCTACTCGAACATTGTCCTTGGAGAACGTCTCGGGCAGGCCCCACTTGAACTCGAAGGGTCGCAGACGCACGTACACGAACTGAGAGCTGCCCACGAGGGGCATGTTCGAGGTCACGTGACGTCCGGCACCGAATTCCTGATAGATCTTTCCGTCGCGGATGAACAGACAGCGCTCGTACTCATTGACGAGGAAGTGTGGGATGCGCCCCACGTCCACTATCTTCGCGAGCTCTCCGGGCTGCCATTCTACAGTATAGGCTGATATCGGCATTGATTACCACCTCTGGATAATGTCCTCAAGTCGTTTGACGTCGCGCAGGAAATCGTCCTTCGTATCGTAGTTGGGCCTCTTCTTCACCCACTCGGCGAGGGAGTTCTGCACGTCGTTCCATTCGTCGCTGTGCTTCTCCTTGAAGGCGGCGATGTTCCAGTCGCCCTTCTCCTGAAGCTTTGCGAGCATCTGGTTCACGCGGATGAGGGATTCGTAGTCGCCCCCCTCCTGGAACGTCCACTGGATGCGGCTGTCCATGTACTCGGCGGACCGCCGCAGGTCATTGATCATTTTACGGATGTCGTCATGGGCGGCGATGGCCGCCTGACGACGCTTGTCACGGAGCATATAGATGTAGTAGATTATGCCGATGACCACGATGGCGCCCGCGATCTGGATGGCCATTTCTTCTTGGGTCATGAGCAGCACCTACGAGAGATCGACGTCGTCCTCGATGGTGACTACGCCGTTGATGACGTCCTTGCGTCGTTCGAAGTCCTTGCGGATAACCTCGATCTCCCGCTGGAGGTCGAGGATCTCCTTGAGCGCCGTGTCGGGGGCCCCCATGGCCTTGTCGGTGAGTTCCTCGCAATGACGCTGGAAGTTCTTCGACTTGATGATTATGCGGCCGTCGTAGTTAGCCAGACCTTCCAGCGTGTTCTCCTTGACCTTGACCTGGTCGAAGAGGCCGCCGTAGCCGTACTCTGCCGAGCGGATGGTGGCCATCACGACATCGACCTGGCTGCGCAGCTTCTCCGCCATGGGGAGGCTGTTGCGCTGGCCCAGCTGAAGGAGCATTGCCTGGAGCTGGTCGACCGCTCCCTTGCCATGCTCGAGGAAGAGCACTGCCTTGTCCCTAATGAGCCGGTCGGTCTCCCTTCGCCGCTCCTTGCTTGCATATCCGCCATACCCCGGTATGAGGTTGACGAGCTTGTCCTTGATACCGTGTTCGAACTCGATAGCCATGTGATCTCCTCCTTATAATCCAAGCATCCGGCGGTTCACCTCACGACCGACGAAGAGCTCCACCTCGTCCTCGGCCATCTCGATGCTGATCGCCTTGTCATCCTCCGTCCATCCGTCGATGTAGTCGACCTCCTCTTCATAGTCAACTGCGAATGGGATCTGGCCTTCGACGTGGGTGATGCGGGCGGTGCCCACCTCCTCCACTGTGACGGACATCCCGTTGATATTGATACGCGAGTTGGCCCGTACACCGGGCGGGACGGGGGTCTTCAGTCGCTTCTTGAAGTACATGGTCCAGTCCCCATCGTCGTACTGCAGCCACCCGAGGGTGCCGTCTGAGAACTCGCACATGTACTCGTACCACGTATCACCGTCCTCGGAATACTCGAGGATGCCTGAGACAGTGAAGGGCTGCTGCCCGCGGAAGTTACCCTGCATACCGACCTTGAGCGGACCAGCGGATGTTTTCTTGGGGACGAACTTGCCCATCTTTGTCGGATTTTGCTCGATGTCGAGCTGGTTGATGACGTCGCAGAACTCGCACTTGATGGTCCTGACATCAGGATTAGTAAGCTGGAGCGGCGCCCCGCATTTCATGCATGTTATGGCCTTCGTCATGCGCTTCCCCCTCCATGTGCGCACCCCTAAAAGCAAGGACAAGATTTATATATCCCACGACGTTATCGCGGCGCATACCGGCTCAAAGGAGATGGATTGCATATGGGCCTTAGACCATCAAAATGCTACCGGGATGTTAAAAACCCGGCATACACGCGTTATTCACGAAGACTCCCCCGGAAATCCTACATCAAGGGAATTCCGGGCTCAAAGGTCGTTATGTACGACATGGGCAATAAAACGGGTTCTTTTACCACGGAAGTCTCTCTGGTTACCGCGGAACGCAAACAACTGAGACATAACGCTCTGGAAGCGGCACGCGTCGCGACGAACAAGTATCTCACCAAACAGCTGGGAAAGCTTGCGTATCGTCTGAAGATCCGTGTCTGGCCTCACCACATCATGCGAGAGAACCCTATCGCTAGTGGTGCGGGGGCGGACCGGTTCCAG
>PVBE010793536.1_pt1 | contig 10841 bp, 5 predicted proteins | sample 1631181 | NCBI WGS metagenome assembly PVBE01 (sample SAMN08397723, study PRJNA350692) | Marine metagenome, whole genome shotgun sequencing project. | isolation source: water | place: Pacific Ocean | collected 2012-04 | reverse complement strand
TCTCGAACCAGCCAGCGCGGTAGGGGTTACCGCCGCGTGGCGCGCCGTTGAGGTAGACCATCGAATGACCGCGTGCGGTCAACAGGACGGCTTGCGCGGTCGCTGACTCGACGATGCAGAAGGCGTAACCTCCGCGTTGCGCGGACACCGTTCCCTTGGCGAGCTTGGCCGCCTTCCAGGCGAGTTCCTTGCCGTCCGGGAGCTGGACGAGGGTGCCGGCGGCGGGCGTCTTCCAGGTTCCGGCGACGATTTGCGCCTCGATTGCGTCGGTGTGAACGGGCGAACGTCCACCGCGGCCGGGGTTGGCCAGTACCAGCCAGTCGGTCGGAAAATCCTGGGAACGAACCGTGCCAGCGGCTACGGCGGCGACGATCGAAGCGACGAGGAAACGCACGGGTGGCAGCCTAGCGCCCGGGTGTGGTTCCCGACTGTCGCGGCTAGAGGAGTTGCCTGTTATTCCGTTGCAAGTCGATGGCCATGACTTCGTAACAGGCAGCCATGACTACCAGCTTGTCATTGCGCATCCGGCTGGCCCTGTCTCGCGGTCGAGTATCCGATAGGCGCTGACCCGGGTCGTGATGGCCGCCACCGAATCGACCCCTTTCAAACGGGCCAGCGCGTTGTCGCATCTCGAAGGCGTCACAGAACTTCTTGCCGGGCCGCGATGAAACACATCGCCACGCCGAACAACGCGACCGTGCGCGTGATCACCCCGTCTCATCGAGGCTTGCGTGCCTACGGCTTGATGGTCCGTAACCTCTGCTCGACGGCGCGTGGATCGACGTCGCGCGCCCGCATCTGGGCCGACTTGGCCGCGAACGAAAGCGGATTGCCGAACGCTGGCGCGTCCCAGTGCTTGCTCAGGTCGTCGCCGAGGTCGGCCTGCCAGTCCTCGAGCCCGGCAGCGAGGTTGGCGGGATCCCGGGGGATGCTCGTGTGCGCGCGGGCGCCTGCGACTTGCAGACCATCGGCGATGGACCTGAAGGAGAACGCACCGCTACCGATTGTGAAGTCGCGCAGCCTGCTGTCGAGCACGACCGACCCCGCCTCGACCCGGCCGCGCGCGAGAGTGCTCCCGACGATGACGGCGCGGTTGGCGGTGACGTCCGCCACCGTGCTCCCGAGCACGAGACTGTTGCGGACGTCGCCGCGCGAGATGGAGGCCCCGTCACCGACGAAGTTGCCATGCGCGTCGCGCTCGAGGTGGTCTATGCATGCCAGCGCGCGGGCGAACTGCCCATGGCGGTCGTCGGCGAGCGCTGCGACGAAGGTCTGCCGTGCCCGGTCGAGCTGGCCGATGTCGGCCCAGTAAAGCTGCTCGCCGAAGTCCACGACCCTGATGACGAGCGGGTGGCCGCGCTTCGCCTCGATGCTCGCGCGCAGGGTCCGGCAGCGTTCGTAGAAGTCGGGCACGCTTTCGAGCAGCTTCACGATGCCTGGATCGGCCGCCGCCTCGGCGCGCCAGGACCGCTCGTCCTGCGTCAGCGCTTCGAACAGGTAACCGTCAACGTCGAGAGCGCCGCCGAGATCTCCAAAAACTCTGGCCGCCTCTTCGAGGAACAGGTGTGACAGTGCCGGGCTGCCGATGTGTACGTGTGCACGCAGCGGTGTGTGGGAGGGTCTTGCTTCCTCGGCGCCGAACTTGCGCATGAGCTGCTCGCGTGGCCGACGGCGCACCTGCTCGATCAATCGACCCGTGTGCGGGTCTGCATGCAGCCACTCCTTGTTGCGTGAGAGGTCCTCGGTAACGAGGCAGCGCGCGCCGAAGCGCACGGCATCCGTGTCCGACAGGTTGAGGCCAACGAACGCGTCGGCGTTCGCCGGCAGTTGCGGCTCGTCGCCCCACTTCCAGCAGACGCCGCGAAAACCACAGCGTTCGAGCTCGCTCTGGACGAGTGTCCACGTGTAGAGCGATGCGGTGGCACCGTTGAACCAACTACCGTCACGTTCGTGGCGCACGAGCAGCGGCAGGAAGGGTTTGATGCCCCAGAGCCTCTGGGTGAGCGGGCTCAGGCGGGCGCCCTGGCCGGGCAGCATGACCCCGACCGCGACGCGCTCGTGGTCGAGCCTGCCGTGTTCCGCCCGGTGTGCTCGCAGCGCGTCGAGCAACCCTAGGAGTTGGCCGCGTCGCTGTTGCTCTTCGTGCACGAATACTGTCGTCGTGCCGTCGGCTCGAAACAAGCTCCGGCGCAGCGTTGACAGCTGATCGCGAACGAGGTCGGCGTCGCCGCCGTTGCTGACCGCGATCACATCCGAGGGCCCGCGCGACTCGTCGACTGTTCGCCGCAACGCATCGAGCTGCGTAACCGATGCGGGGATCGGAACCGAGACCTGGATGACCTCGGATGCGTGATCGACTGCTTGGATCCGATACGCACCAACGCCGAGTGGAACGAGTGCCGAGCGGCCCTGCTCGAGCACGGCTAGTTCGTCTCCGGCCGCACTCTCGATGCGAACCCGACCGTCGATCGCGTGCAGCGTGTGCGGCAGCGTTGCCCCGTTGTCGTCGACTGTCTGTTCGAGGTCTGGTCGGAGGTGATGCAGCACGAACGCCTCGCAGGCGATCGAGCGGCACACGCCCGGCCGGCCAGCTACCGGGTCGATGTCGACCCGAAAGTCGCGGGGGTTACGCGGCGCGAGCCGCATGACGCGGAACGCCTCCTCGATGTGGAGGGGTCTCGCTGGTACCCGCGCGTGGTCCCAGGCGAGAAGCGTTGGTCCGGGAAGCCGTACTTCCAGCATCAAGATGCCGCGCCGTTCGGGGTTGCCGAGCGCGTGCACCTCGGCGGAGCGAATGCCCTCGTCGCTCGGCGTGGCGTTGAAGATGACGTCACCGCGCTCCACCGGAATCTCGTTGAGCGCTGCCAGCGCTTCGGCGCCGATCGCATCGAGAGTCTGTCGCAAGGCCACGATGCGCGGCGCATGGTTCGCGGAGTCTTGGGCCTCGAGCTGCAGTAGCTCTTCTTGGGTGCGGCGTCCCTCGACCAACAGGTTGGAGAGCTGGTCGGTGTCGACCCCATCACGAAAACCGAGTCGGATGGTCGCGCCCGGGTCGGCCTCGAGCACGACATAGGCTTCCGGCAGACCGACCGGGTGGCCTTGCACCGACAGGAGCTCGTGGATGTCGAGCATCTTCGGCAGCACAGGCCACCGTCGACCGAACCCCCTGACGAACCGCTCGCCGAGCACCTGTGGCCCCGCCAGGGACAGTAGCTCGGACAGCGCGATCTCGGAGTCGTCGCGCAGCTTCACGATGCTCGGGTGCGCGCGAGCTTCCGAGTCGGTCGGATCAGCCGAGACCTCGAAGGACTCACCGACCCGAGTTCTCTCGGGGGTCGCGACGCCCTTGATGGTCGCGAGCTGGCGGCGACTCCACGGGCGCTTGACCAGGTTGTCAGGTCGGAGGACGAGGACCGTCGCAGCGATCTCGCGGATAGCGTCGTCGTCGCCGTCCCGGATCGCCTCAGCGAGGGTCGTTGGGGCCACGGCCCCTCACCGCTTGCGCGACGTCCGTGCCGCCTTCTTGGTCGTGCCCTTGGTGCTCTTCTTTTTGGTGCTCTTCTTGGCAGCTCGCGCGCGGCTGGGCTTCGGCTGCAGCTGCACCGTGGGTTGGGTTGACTTGGTGCTCCTGGTCTCCGTGCGCGGCGTCACGATGGCTGCCAGAGTGTCGACCACGGCGGTGGGCTCGAGGCCAGCGCGACCGGCACGAACGACGTCGCACAGTGAAAGGACGCCGACGACCCGGTCGTCGCCATCGACCACGGGTAGGCGCCGCACCTGGTGCTCGGCCATGACCTGTGCGGCAGCTGCTATGTCATCGTCAGCGCGGCAAGTTACGACGTTGTGCGCCATCGACTGATCGACACGCAGCCGGGTCAAGGACTGATGCTGGATATAGCCACCCATGCAGATGTCGCGATCGGTGATCATGCCGACCAGGTGGCTGTCATCGTCGACGACGGGCAGCGTCCCGCAATCGTGGCGCCACATGAGCTGGGCAGCCGCGTGAAGCGAGTCCTTCGGCCGGCAAACGTGCGGGGCGAGGGTCATGAGGTCTTCGACGTTCATTGTTTCCTGCTCGACGGAAGGGGGGCCGAAGTGTGTCGTGTAGCCGGGAGACGGGTGTAGTTCGGACAGAGACATCGCGCAAGCGCTAAAGGCATTGAGGACACTCGCACTCAGTTTGACCGCAGTACTCTCGGCGTGCGCGTCGAGCACGCCGACTCGACCAACGGCGCCACAGGACCTGTTGCTAACGCTGGCTTGGGGGCAGGCTGCGACCGAACTGCACGTCTACCGTGTCGGGGAGGCGTGGCGCCTGCGCATCCGTCGGCGCACCGGTGACGCTTGGCCGCCTGTCTTTGCCGCGACCTTCACCAGCGAGTTGTCCGACGATGAAGCTGCTCAGTTGGCGGGGGGGATCGAACGGTCCGGCTTCTTCACGCTGCCACCGATCATCGAATCGCACGAGCACGCCGACTCGCTGCAGCTTCGGATTCGTCAGCGCGGCCGCACTCACCGCGTGCTCGCACGTGGGCGGAGCCAGCCGGCGCTTGACCGTGCGATCCTCGCGATCGACGGCCACCTGCCCGTCGTCCTGCCGTCACCGCCCGGTTGGTTGCGCGAGGCAGGCTTGGCGCGGCGCGGCCGGCCGGGTCTCGTCGTGGATGCAGCGAGTGCGATCCGGTTTCACCAGGTGTGGCTGGCTGAACAGCCGGAGCGCGCGGCCCTGCGCCTGGACCTGTTCGCTCTGTTCCTGAGTGTCGGCAAGAACGACAGGGCGGTCGAGCAGTTGCGATCCCTGCAGCGTGATCCGACCCTCAAAGGGCTCGTGCCGGAGCTGAGACAGCTGTTGCGAACCTGATGACGGAGTCCAGGGAGCCTCAACCCTTGGCCTCTCGGTGGCCGATCGATTAACATTGACGATGGTGTCCACTCGATCCCCCCACCACCGCATGACCGTATGGCTCTGTGTCGCGGCCGCCGTGCTCGTCGCCCTGCTGCCGGCGGTCGGAATCACTGTGTGCATGGGACACGATGGTCACGTCGGCGTGGCGACGACCACGACGAGTCCGTGTGCCTGTGATCACGGCGCCGCAACCGCGGTCGAGCGCGGGTCTGCGCAGCCGGATGACCATCCGCCGTGCGATGACGTCGCCTTGGATCCACCGCTGTTCTATCGAGGAGTGGACAGCAACCCGGCAGCCTCGGCGCGCTCCGTTGCGCCGGGCAGCCCGCCTGCCTCAGCGCATGTAGTCGACCCGATCAGTACAGCCAACGCCATCGCGATCGTTCGTTCTGCTCGTGCTCGGCTGATGGCATCGGTCGGCGCCTTGCGGCCAAGCCCGCAGCTTGGGCACCAGCGTGTGATCGTCCTGCTGATCTAGCTTTCCCGATTCCTGTTGCTTCGTCTCCGCTTGGAGACGCAGTCGGAAACCGGGAGGAGAGTTGGATACGCAAGCAAACTCCATCGTGGCGATGGGACCGAGCACAGGTTCGGCACGACCCATGGCAGCAGTGATCGGCCTGTGGCTGACGCTGGTGCTCGGGTGCACGCCGTACTCGCCGGATCCGTTGCTCGACAGCGACTTCCATGCGGTCGCCAGCGAGCGCGAGAAGGTCGACGCGGAACACGGATCCGCGGAGCTGTCGCTGACCAAGGCTGCCGAGTGGCTGCGTCGGCGAGGCCCTCGCGTGCGGGAGGCCCTGGCGCGCTATAGGACAGCGCTGGCCCGAGCCGGGGTTCGCTCAGCCTGGCCGAATCCCGGCATCTCGCTCGGGCCCCAGTTTGGGTTCGGCCCCAACGTCGACATCAACAAGGTCGCCCCCTTCGTCAACCTAGGCGTGACGATTCCGCTCAGCGGAAGGCTCGCCAAGCAAGATGATGTCAACGCGGCCGTGGCCGAAGCGGCGCGCGTCGATGCGCTCGCTACGTTCCGGGAGCTATACCTTGAGTTGCGTGCACGCTACTTGCGGCTGGCAATCGCACGTGAGCGCGAGGTCGTGCGGGCCGGCGTGCTGAAGGGTGCTGCAGCATCCATGGCCGCCGCTGACGACCTTGTCGTGGCTGGCACAGCAACCGCGCTCGATGTTTCGCTCTTTCAACTCGAACACGCGCGCGAGCGAAGTCGCATGCTCGGTGCCAAGCTGGCAACCAGCAATGCGGCCGCGGACTTGTCCGATCTGGTCGCCGTTAGTGCGGCACGCCTCGGCGTACTTCCGGAGGCGGCGCTGCCGTCGTTGCCCGAGAAGGTGCCGCCCGCGCAAGGCTTGCGAGACTTGATCGTGAGGGAGCATCCGCGCTTGTTCCGAATTCGAGCCGAGTACGAGGTTGCCGAGAGGCAACTCCATCTCGAGGTCACGAAGCAGTATCCGGACCTGTCCTTCGGACCGTCGTTTGGCGTCGAGACCGGCGAGCGCAAGGCGATGTTCGGGCTCGCGTTCGGCGTCGAGCTGCCGCTCTTTGACCGCAACCAGCAAGCGGTCGCGGAGGCCATCAAGCGGCGTGAAGAGGTGCGCACCAAGTACGAGAGCGAGGCCAACCGCATCCTGACTGCGGTCGAGCGGGCGCGCGCGACGGTTGCGCTGGTGTCGGCTCAGAGCCAGATCATCCGCGAGCAGGTTCTGCCCGCGGCACGGGCCAACGTCGAGATTGCTCGCAAATCGCTGACGGCTGGATCGGCGACTGCGATCCAACTCCTCGACGCCGAGCGCAGCTTGCGCCAGGTGCAGCTCGAGGCCGTTGCAGCGCGGCTTGCCGAGCAGCTCGCGTGGTCCGACCTCGAGAAGGCGGTGGGCCATCCGCTCGTTGAGTTTCAGGCGGATTCGCGCGGCGGGGCCGGCGCACCACCACGCGATCTCACGGACAAGAGACAAGGAGATGGGCTATGACCAAGGCGCGCGGATGGAGTATTACGGCTTCGGCGATTGTCTTCACTCTCCTGGGACTCTCTGCCGGTTGGCTCGCGGCTGGGGGGGCGAGCCCAAGGGCGGACTCTCCGGCGCCCGACGCCAGCAAAAAAGCCGGCGTGCAACTGCCCGCGGCAACACTCGAGAACCTGGGCGTTCGCGTCGACAAGCTGCAGCTGAAGTCGTTCTTTCGGACGGTGTCGGTAGCCGCAGTCGTTGTCGATGCGCCGACGACCCAGCAACCGGTGTTCGCGCCGATCGGTGGGCGTATCGACAGCATCGAGGTGCGGCGTGGCACGACCATCACAACGGGACAGACTGTTGTGACGTTCATTCGCGACCCGTTGCCGCGCCCGGAGCTGACGCTGACCTCCGACGTCCTGCGACCCGGTCAAGAACGGCTGCACGAGAGCGTCCTGCAGCTGCGCAAGTTGGCCGAAGAGGTTCGCATCTCCCAGACCGAGCTCGAGCGCGTCGAACGCTTCACCGGTGATGTCGGCGGGCGCAAGCTTCCAGTCATCCCGAGGCAACGAGCGATTGACCTGCGCTACCAGCTTGCGCGAGCCGGAAAGGCGCACGAGCAGGCGCGGGAGGAACTCGAGAAGCACGGCCTGACGGTCGCGCAGATTGCCGGAATCGAGCGCGGTGCGTCGCTGCCGCTGTTCAACCGCGAGATGTGGCAGCGAGCACTGGCCCACAACGGGCTCTGGCCACAGGCTGCCAAGAACCTCAGCAAGGTGTTGCCGAAATCTCTGCGTTCCCTGCCTTGGGTGACTGCGACCATCGGCGAACTTGCGGCCAGCGGCCTGGCGACTCCCGAACTCGCCGCATGGATTGCGACCGCGAACGTGGCGAACCACTTCCTCGACATCGGTGTCCTGCTGCAACGCGGCCACACACTCGAGGATCTCGAGCGCCTCCATGCTCTCAACGCGCTCGAACCCGTTGTCCGGGTCTTGGCGCCACCGCTCGACGCAGGCGCCGCCTGGGACGTTGCCGACGTGTTGACGAAGCGCGGCGCCAAGGTCGTTGCCGGTCAGCCGCTCGTGGCACTGCGCGATCCGCGTCGGCTTTTCCTGCGCACGAAACCCGTCGGCATCGAAGTGGGGGCCATCCTGATCGCGGCGCGCGAGCGACACCGCATCGTCGCAAAGCCGTTCATTCGATCGTCCGGGCCTGTGCTCGAGGACTTGACGATCAGCTACGTCGAGAGCTCAAGAGACAACGACGGAACAGTCGCCTTCGTCGAGGTGGGCAACACGGTTGCATCCGAGATCGCGCGCGAGAGCGGACTCAAGTCGCGCACGTGGGCGCTGCGCACCGGCTTGCGTTATCTCCTCGAGGTCCCGACACAGAAGCTGGACAACGTCTTCGTGCTGCCAGCCGCGGCTGTGACCGAAGACGGGCCGAACAAGATTGTCTTCCTCCAAGACGGCGACAGCTTCAAACCTGTGCCCGTTGTGATCGTCTATCAGGACCAGGAGGTGGCCGTCATCCCGGTATCCAATAAGGTCCTGCTCTTTCCAGGAGATCGCGTCGTGCACGCTGGCGCGTTCGAGCTCGGCCTCGCCATGAAGGGGAGTGACGCGGTCGACCCACACGCCGGGCACCAGCACTAGCCCGCCATGCTCAACCGGATCATCGCCGCAGCCCTGCGCAACCGAGCAATCGTCTTGCTCGGCGCCTTCGTGATCGGCTGCTACGGCCTGGTCGAGGCCGTGCGCAGGCCGATCGACGTGCTACCGGACCTCAACCGCCCCATCGTCACGGTTCTGACCGAGGCGCACGGCATGGTGTCCGAAGACGTCGAACGCCTGGTCACCTGGCCGATCGAGCAGGTCATGAACGGTGCGACGGGTGTGTTCCGCGTGCGCTCCTCGAGTGGCCTCGGTCTGTCGGTTGTCTACATCGAGTTCGACTGGGGCACGGACATCTACCTGGACCGCCAGATCGTGGCCGAGAAGCTCCAGCTAGCCGCGCCCAAGTTGCCGCCCGGTGTGCAAGCGATGCTCGCCCCGATCACCAGCATCATGGGACAGGTGCAGCTGGTCGGCTTCCAGAGCAAGACCGGCGCGACCGACGTGCTCGAACTGCGGCGCATCATCGATCGCGATGTCCGCCCGCGCATGCTGTCGCTCTCGGGCGTGGCCCAGATCATCACGACCGGCGGTCAACCCACCGAGCTGCAGGTGATCGTCGACGCGAACAAGCTGCGGAGCTTCGATGTCACCTTGCAGGAGGTCGCCGCGGCGACGCGCCACGCCAACATCAGCGTGACCGGCGGGTTCCTGAAGATTGGCGCGAAGGGGCCGCTCGTAGCGGTGTCAGGGCTCCTGGAGACGCCCGAAGAGCTGTCACTCGCCGTCGTGCAAGATGACCCGACGCGTCCGGTGCGGATTGCAGACGTTGCCGACATCGTGTTTGGACCGGCTGCGATTCCGGTCGGTGCGGGCGGCATCAATGGCGGCCCCGGCGTGCTGATGGTGATCATGAAGCAGCCCGGTGTCGACACGCTCGACCTCACGGCTCGCGTCAACGCCGAGCTGCAGCTAATCGCGCGTGAGCTACCTGACGACGTCGTGATCGAGGAGGGCCTGTTCCAGCAGGCGGCCTTCATCGAGCGTGCCATCGACAACGTGCTCGGAGCGGTCAGGGACGGTGGCTTCCTCGTCGTCATCATCCTGTTCCTGTTCTTGCTCAACGTGCGCACGACGTTGATCACGCTGTCGGCGATCCCTCTGTCCGTCGCGATCGCGGCGCTCGTGTTCGCTGCGTTCGGATTGACGATCAACACGATGACCCTCGGTGGGTTGGCCGTTGCAATCGGAACGCTCGTCGATGACGCGATCGTCGACGTCGAGAACGTATTCCGTCGTTTGCACGAGAATGCCGGTCGCGATCGGTCTGAACCGGCGCTGTGGGTGATCTTCACGGCCTCGAGCGAGATCCGTAAGCCCGTCATGTACGGCACGCTGCTCGTGACCGTCGTCTATCTGCCGCTGTTCTTCCTGAGTGGCATCGAAGGCCGGCTGTTCGCCCCGATCGGGCTCGCCTACATCATCAGCGTGATGGCGTCACTGCTCGTGGCGCTGACGGTTACGCCGGTCTTGTGCTACTACCTGCTCGGCCGGCGAGTGGGGAATCAGTCCTCGGACTACGGCGGCAGACTCGTGGCCCGACTCCGTGCCGTCGCGGCGGCAGGGGTGCGCTACAGCACGCGACACACTGACAGCATCGTTGGTATCTCGGTGGCCGCCTTCCTGATCGTTGGCGCCTTCCTGGTCAATACGGGTTCGACGTTCCTGCCACCCTTCAACGAAGGGACCGCGCAGATCAACATCGTCCTGCCACCGGATGCGAGCATCGAGACCTCGGATCGGTTCGGGCGACGACTCGAGCAGGTGGTCATGAGCGTCGAGGGCGTCAGCAGTGTCGCGCGCCGGACGGGCCGCGCGCCCGGTGACGAGCATGTCATGCCGGTGAGCGTCAGCGAAGCCATCGTCAACTTTGATCCGGAATCGCCGCGCGCTCGCGAGGAGGTCATCGAAGAGATCCGCCAGCGACTCGCGCAGGAGTTGCCCGGGGTTGCGACGTCCACCGAGCAGCCGCTCGCGCATCTCTTGAGCGCCTTGCTCTCCGGCGTGACGGCTCAGGTGGCGATCAAGGTCATCGGCCCCGACTTGGGCGTGCTACGCGACACTGCGGCGGAGGTCGAGGCCGCCGTGCGCGGCGTGCCAGGCGTGCGCGATCTGTTCACCGAGCCGCAGGTGCTCATCGACCAGGTCGAAGTGAGGCCGCGCCGCACCGACCTCGCTCGTTTGGGGATCAGTGTCGCTCATCTCGCCGAGACGGTCGAGTTGGCCATGGGGGGCGAGGACATCTCGAGGCTGCAGGTCGGCCAGGTTGCCTACCCGATCAAGGTGCGGCTCAGG
>PVBE011951989.1_pt1 | contig 10842 bp, 6 predicted proteins | sample 1631181 | NCBI WGS metagenome assembly PVBE01 (sample SAMN08397723, study PRJNA350692) | Marine metagenome, whole genome shotgun sequencing project. | isolation source: water | place: Pacific Ocean | collected 2012-04 | reverse complement strand
GGCCGTACGCAAGGCACGCAATGCGTGATAGAGCACCCAGCCACTTTGATCGTTACTCCACCCTGCAACGTAGGTGCGAAAAAAGGAGTGGATCTCGGGATATGCCGGATTCAAGGCCTCCAACGCCCCGGAGGCGTGCCCGCGCGCACGGGGAGGGGCCGCAGGATCCCGCACCATACTGAGGAGTCGAGCAACACCTTCCGACGCACCATGCTGAGCAGCGGCCTGCAGGCAGCGGATGCCAAGAGCGGTCGAACCTTCTATGCGGTGGATCGCAAGGAAGTGCTCGCCCAGCATCGGGACGTCCTGTCGCTCCAGCGCATAGACAGCGGCGCGACGAATGGAACCTGTATTTTGCAGTGAGATGTTCTTCAAGAGATCAACGGCGCCTGAACCACCCAGACAACCGAGTGCTACACAGACCGCCATTTGCTCATTGGCGGCGAGGGTTGTGCGAAAGGCAGTTTGAAGTGCCAGAACGCCCTCCAACCCACGATCACGCAGCTCATCAGCAACGTCCATAGCAAAGCCATCGGGACGTGACACACTCACGCTGTTCATGCGACTCACAGACGTCAGGTAGGCGGCCACAATCTCATCGACGCTCAGAGGCAGCTTGAGGGCATCCTGATGGACGCGTTCCTCTACCAGCTGGGCCTGTGTGAGGGTCAATTGACTCTTCAGCGTCCTTTGAACGTCATTCGCCATCGATAGCTGTTCCGCAAGGTCGCGGGCGCGCCGTGTTTCCCGATTCAAACGGGCCATGATATCGGCAATCCGAGAGCTATCTGTGCGAAGACTGCCATCGTGACTCAGGGCATCCCCGGGCTGAAGGACAAGATTCGTGCCATCCGACTTTCGGACGGCGAGATTCCCGCGATGCACAACAAACAGATCGTCTCCGCCCAACTGAGTCGCTGCGACGACGGTAGAATTCCATGACGAATAGCCGACATCGCCAATCGTTCCGCAGACCCGCAAATCGGCTGATTCCAATTTGATCTTGCCGCGGCTCAGGTTGACAGTCAATCGACCAACCTCAAGGTCAACACCCGTCAGGCTGATCACAGCGCCTGGTTCGAGGAGCAAGCTACCGCGGCCGGCAACATCGAGCACAGCGAACGTCTCATCTGACAATTCAACTTCAACAGCCCCGCTGATCACATCCCCCTCAACGACTTCGCGCCACTCCTCGCTCGCCGAGCGGACACGCAGTGGACCGTTGGCCATGGCGATCAACACTCCGGAGCTTGTGTCGACCTCTGCGGGCGCGATGACTTCATTCGGCGCCCCTTTCCACAATGGGATGGTGCAAACAAATGTGAGGATCGAAGCAGCCAATGCCACCAGCACGCTGCGGTGCCAGTGAAAGGAGGAACTCGATGCTCTCGCAGGCACGTTGATCACCGCGGTAGGTGCGGCGGTCACCGTCGAATCGCTTAGGTCAGCCAGCAGAAGAGCTTCGGAGATAGCTTGTTCATCCGACCACCAACCAGCGCAGTCGTCACACTCTTTCAAGTGCGTCAGGAAACCGAGGTTTTCAGATCCGGTCAGCTCACCGTCAAGGAACAGCTCAATGCGTTCTCGAAAGGAATCACAGCGCCGAGGCGGTGGTAAGGGTTGGTTTGAGAGGCTCATGGGCAGGGATCCTCTGAATCGCTGGTCAACAGGAATTCACGTAATTTTAGTTTGCAACGGTGCAACACAATGCTGACCGAGTTGGCTGATATACCGAGCTGCTCACCGATGTCTCGGCAGGACATTCCCTCTGCAAAGCGCATGGTGAGGACTGTGCGATAGCGTTCGGAAAGGTCGCCGATCGCCTGCATCACACGCTCGCCCTGCTCGACTCGCAAGAGTTCATCCACAGGGCTGTCGACATTGGATTGACGAAGCAGTCCGTGGTGGGCAATACCGGCGGGTGAAAAGACGTCGAACTCCAATCGACGCCGTCGAACGCTGGAGATACCGAGATTGACACCAATACGGAACAGCCATGTCGAGAAGCGGAATGAGGCGTCGTAACGCTCGATGAATCGGTACGCCCGCAGGAACGTCTCTTGAACAACATCTTCAGTCCGCTCTGCGTCTCCGACGACCCCGAAAACAACATTGTAAAGGGACTTCTGATAGCGCTCGACGAGCTCGCCAAAGGCTTTTTGATCCTGAGCACGAACGCGCTGTACCAGCAGCAGCTCTTTTTGTGATTCTGTTTGCGTGTCCATCGTGTCCGATTGCGGGTAACAAGGTGCTTTCGAGACTTCGGTCAAGAGAAGGAGATCCCTCTCTCCCATCTGAGATTCTACCGTTTTCCGGCTCACTTCTTTCGGATGAGACCTTCAACGCTTCGGATGCAGGGCCAGGAAATCCTTCAATGCAGCCGTTCTTCCAACGAGAGTGAACGTATCGTCCTTCTCCAAAATGGTTTCTGCACCCGGTGGAAAGAGTGGCTCCCGACTGCCATTCTCCTTCTCTTTTGCGTCAGCGCCGTCCCTTGGATCATCTCCATTATCTCGATCCTCCGATTCAGGATCACTCGAGCTCGCTCCGCCCCGTGTTACGCCAACCACCAGGACACCATGCTCTGCGCCGATGCGGAGCTCCTTCAGCGAATAGCCAACAAGGGCAGTAGGGATGGCGGCCTCGATGAGCTGGCAATCATCCTTGAGGCTCAGCACACTCTTCAGCTCATGACGCACGAGCTTCAGAGCCAACGCCTTCGCGCACTCTCTTTCCGGTCTGATAATCTCGATCGTATCGGGGGCGATGAGGCGGAGAATCTCCTGATGCGTTTCAGATTGAGCACGACCAATGATCGTTTTCACGCCTATGTCCTCAAGCACCAAAACGCATTTCTGCTGCTGCTCGAAGTCCTCACCGATTGCTACGACAGCAACATCCCATTCCTGCGGTCCATGGTGTTTGATCAGTGCTTCAAGTTGGCCGGGTGCGACCCAGACACATTTCATGGCACCCAACGCCTCAAGGCGTTTAACAACGTCCTTTTTCCGATCGAACACCAGCACATTTACACCGGCCTGAGCCAGCTCAATGGCAAGAGCCTCTCCAAAACGTCCAGCTCCAATGACTGCGATCGTTATCTCGGACATACTCAAGCTCTCCCGAATCGTTTCCTCATCACTACCCGATCATCACCCGCTCTTCAGGATACTGAACCACGGGCGCCGACCCGATACGGGTTGCCATCATGACGATGGTCAAAGGTCCGAGGCGCCCCAAATACATCAAGGCTGTCAGAATGACCTTGCCCGCATCACTGAAGTCCTGTGAACCCGACACCCCCACAGAGAAACCAACGGTACCGACAGCCGACACTGCCTCAAACGCGAGGTCCAAAACCCCAAAGCTGCTATCAGTAATGCTGAGTGCAAAAACGGCTGCAGAGATGGTGACACCGTAAATCACCACAATTGCACCGGCTTTCTTGATGAGCGTATCGGGAATTCGGCGCCCAAGGAGATTGACAGAATCCGAGCCACGCAACAGCGCAATGATACTTGCCAAGAGCAGCACCACTGTCACCGTCTTCATACCGCCCCCGGTCGAACCAGGCGATGCACCTATGAGCATGAAGCCCATGAGAAAAACCCGCGTAGACGACGACAGACCCTCAGCCTGACCCTCGCCACCGAAATCCACACTGCTGAAGCCTGCCGTTCTGGAAGAAATGGACTGGAATCCGGCAGTCACCCAGCGGTCGCCTTCTGACTGGTCGGCCAATACACCGTCAACCTCAAGCAAGTAGAAACCAACAGCCCCTACAAGAGTCAGGATCAGGCTGCTCCATAGGACAATTCTCGCGTGAAGTCCCAGCACGCGCTGGCGGCTGCCGCGCCCTCCCGTCAACCGCGCAAACAAATCGTCCATGACAATGAAACCGAGCCCGCCCACCGTAATGAGGATCATCAGTATCGCGTTCAATCCCCACGAAGACGTATGACTGGCAAAACTGTCATCGAACAGGCTGAACCCTGCATTGCAAAACGCCGACACCGAATGGAAGACTGCATTGAACAGAGGTTCGCTGGTCTGCGAAAACGCCGGCCACAACGCCAGGACCCCAAGAGCCTCAGCACCAAGAGTGATGATCAGCACTGTAAAAACGAATCGCCGAATACCACCCTGCTGCTCGACATTCAACGTAGCGCTTACCAGCGCACTCTCTTGAAACCCAAGTCGGCGCCCTGTCGTCAGCAAAAAGAACGTACCGAATGTCATGATTCCGAGTCCACCGATCTGAATCAGCGTCAGAACAACGGCTTGACCAAATCCCGACAACGTCTGCCCGGTTGAAGTGACTTCCAATCCCGTCACACAGACTGCCGACGTTGCAGTGAAGAGGGCATCGACAAAAGTCAGTCCTTCTTCATCAACCGTTGTCAACGGCGAAAGCCAAAGAAACGCCGTCCCGACCCATACGACAAAACCGAACGTCAGAGCCAGGGAAGCTGCGGGTCGGTGCTTGATGAAATCAGAGCGCAAGAGCGCCATTGAGACTCTGAGCAAACCCAGCCAGCTCACCCAGACACCAAGCGCGAAGAACAGGCCATCCGCACCCCGAAGGATCGCCCCTGCCCCCATGGCCAACACAAGCGAGGCACAAAACACAGTCCACGCCCACTGACGCCCAATAAACTGACCCCGGTCCATTGAAGGGACAAAGGAAGCGGTCCATTGCAGAAGCAAGGCCGCGGCCCCAACTCCCTGCAATACCCTGGCCAACACGACATCATGGCTGCTGCCTAAAAGAAACGCCGAAGCTGCAATGCTGAGAAAGTGCAGCGTCGCGAGCAACCGAGTGGAGACGATCCTCCCTGTCTCACGGTCTTCAGAGCCCAACACGTGCCGCAACCGACGAATCGGACTCAACTGTGATGTCGGCAACTGATCATTCATATCAACAGGCTCACACCGTTCATCGCCTCAGGGAGGTCCACCTGGAGGACATCGCACAACGTAGGAATCACATCTGCCAGTCGGCCACCTTCTCGGAGCTTCTTTCCGCGCATAGCCTCGCCAATGGCGATCAAAGGTACGGGGTTGATCGTGTGAGCCGTATGGGCCTGGCCGGTTGAAGCATCGAACATCTGTTCCACGTTTCCGTGGTCAGCTGTAAGGAGCACAGTCCCACCTTGCTCGACAACGGCATCGGTAATCTGTCGAACGGCGTAGTCAACGCTCTCAACCGCAGACACAGCGGCATCGAATTTTCCCGTGTGGCCAACCATGTCCGGGTTTGCAAAGTTCATGATATAGACATCGTGTCGGGCGTCCTTCAGACCGGACAGGACAGCCTCGGTGATTGCCGGCGCACTCATTTCCGGCTGCAGGTCGTAGGTGGGAATCCTCGGGGAAGGCACGAGGATTCGATCCTCACCTCGAAACGGCTCCTCGCGGCCGCCATTGAAGAAAAACGTGACATGGGCGTACTTCTCAGTCTCTGCCACGCGCAATTGTTTCAGACCGGCCTCCTCAGCCATTTCGCCGAATACCATCTCAAGCGATGTTGGCAGGAATGCACACGGGAAAGAGTAACTGTCCTTGTACTCTGTCATCGAGCAGAAGTGCAGCCCCAGGTTTTCCTGCACTGAGAACCCTTCAAACTGTGTGGACACCAACGCCTCAGTCAGCTGCCGAGCGCGGTCCGCACGAAAGTTGAAGAAAACAACCGAATCGCCCTGCTCAATACGATGCGATCCAGTGATGATTCGCGGCAGGATGAACTCATCATCCTCGCCTGCACGCCAGGCATCTGCAATGGCGGCCTGAGCATTCTCTGCACCGGCGCCCTCGCCCTTGACGAGCGCTGCATGTGCACGCTCAACTCGTTCCCAGCGACTGTCCCGATCCATTGCATAGTAACGTCCAACCACAGTCCCGATGCAGCCCACACCCGTCTCAGCCATGACACGCTCGACGTTGCCTACATATCGATCCGCTGATCGAGGCGGCGTGTCTCGCCCGTCAGCGAAGACGTGCTGGACCACCCTGTCACCGACCAGGCCACGTCGACGACACAACTCAAGCAGTGCGAAGTTGTGGTTGTCGGCACTGTGAACACCGCCGTCAGAAACGAGCCCCAGCAGATGCAGGCGACGGCCTTTTGCGAGTGCATGATCCACAGCGGCACAGAGAACAGCATTCTCGAAGAACGATCCATCCTCAATGCTGGTGTTGATTCGATCGATGTCCTGCGCCACGACCCGCCCTGCGCCTATGTTCATGTGGCCGACTTCAGAATTCCCCATCAGTCCCGGCATGAGACCAACAGCCAGTCCGTGGGCATCAATCGCTGTATGTGGATACTTGCGAAAGAGACGGTCGAAAGTGGGCGTCGCCGCCTGATCAATGGCGTTGTGCGGACCGGCTGGAGCAATGCCAAAGCCGTCCAGGACGATGAGTGCGTGTGGCTTCCGCAATCAATCGTCCCCTCCGCCCAGAAGGCCCGAGCGTATGAGAAAATACAGCAGTTGAACGATGGCAGTGATTGCGGCGGCGATGTAGGTTGCGGCGGCAGCACGCAGAACACGCCCGGCGCCAGTGAGTTCTTCGCCCACGAGAATGCGACCTTCGCGCAAGGTGTTCATCGCCCTGCGACTGGCGTCAAACTCAACAGGAAGCGTAACGATGCTAAAGAGCGTCGCCACGGCAAAAAGAATGACGCCCGCCAGGGCCAGCCCCTGAATCTGAAGGAAGACCCCGAGCATGATGAACCACCACGAGAAGTTTGACGAAAACTGCACAGCGGGAACCATCTTCGAGCGAATGGTCAAGAACGCGTAGGCCTCGGCATGTTGGATGGCGTGCCCCACTTCATGAGCAGCAATCCCAACCGCAGAGACACTCGTGCCCGAGTAATTCCTCGGCGACAGCCGCAGAGCTTTGGACGATGGGTCGTAGTGATCGGAAAGAAAGCCGCCGACCTCTTCAACTGAAACATCATCAATGCCATGCCAGCTGAGGATTGCCTGTGCCACCTTTGCACCGCTCATCCCCCCGCGTGTGGGGACACGACTGTATTTCTTGAAGGCACCCTTCACCCAAAGAGACGTAAGACCCGAGATGACCATGCAAGGCAAGAGCATCATGAGATAGAGAGGATCAAAGAGCATCCACATTTGCAGACTCCTTAGTGTCAACGATAGGTCAGTATACAGGCGTTTACCGAGAATTGCCCATAGCTGTGATTCAGAAGCGCTAAAACAGGCCGATGACCTGCCCCTGCTCGTCGATGTCAACCTGCCGCAATGCCGGACGGCTTCCCAGTCCTGGCATCAAGCGCATCTCTCCCGCGAGCGGGTAAACGAAGCCGGCCCCTGCGGCCAGCCGAACATCACGAATCGGGAAAATGAAATCGGATGGCGCCCCCTTCAACTTGGGATCATGGGACAAGCTGAGGTGCGTCTTCGCCATACAGATCGGCACCTCACGATAGCCCCATCCCTCGATTCGATCGATTGCTTCACGCGCCAGATCGCTCAGCTCAATATCGCGGGCACCATAGAGAGTCTGAGCTTGAATGCGAATCTTCTCCTCGATCGACAAGCTCAGGTCATAAAGTGGCTTCATCTGCGACACACCGCTGTCGGCGACCTTCGCGACGGCCTCGGCCAACTCTTCACCACCTGCACCACCCTCTGCATGAACTCGACTCACTGCGGTCGCATCCGCCCCCATGTCCTGGGCAGCCTTAAGCACGAGGTCCACTTCGTCAGGATGATCGGTTCCGAAATGATTGAGCGCGACAACGACTGGAACACCGTGGGCACGCACAATCTCCACATGCCGTTTCAAGTTGACCAGACCATCTTTCACTGCATCGAGGTCGCGCTCAAGAAGAGCCGGGTCAAGCGGTTTTCCTGCAATAATCTTGAAGCGACCACTGTGCGCTTTCAATGCACGGATCGTAGCCACCAGGACTGTCGCATCCACATTGAGACCCGAAGCGCGGCTCTTGATATTGACCAGCTTTTCGAATCCCATGTCCGCACCGAAGCCGCTTTCTGTCACGGTGTAATCGGCGAGCTTGACAGCAATCTGATCGGCGATTACCGAGCTGTTGCCATACGCAATATTCGCGAAGGGGCCACCGTGAACCAATGAGGGCGATCCCTCAGTCGTTTGCATCAAGGTTGGGTGGATCGCATCCTTCAAGACGGCGCACATCGCGCCGGCTGCCTCGAGAGTTTCGGCGCGAACAGGCTCGCCGTCGAGTCCTGTTCCCACAATAATGTCGCCCAATCGACGTCGAAGATCGAAGATGTCCGTAGACAATCCCAGTATCGCCATAACTTCCGAAGCTGGCGAAATGTCAAAGCCGGTCAGGCGCGGCACACCGTTTTTCTTCCCGCCAAGTCCAATCTCGATTTCCCGCAATGCACGGTCGTTAATGTCTACGACTCGCTTCCAACTGACACCCTCAGGGTCCAGCCCAAAAGGGTTCTTCAGCAGGATGCTCGTATCGACCCAGGCCGACAGCAGGTTGTGAGCCGCGCTCACGGCGTGCATGTCGCCTGTCAGGTGCAGGTTGAAGTCCTCCATCGGCAACACCTGCGACTGCCCGCCGCCAGCGGCGCCTCCTTTGACGCCAAAAACCGGCCCCATGGACGGCTGGCGAATCGTGGTGATCGCCGAGTGCCCAATCCGATTGAGAGCCAATCCGAGCCCGATCGTCGTGACAGTCTTTCCCTCACCGAGCGGCGTGGGGGTCATGGCCGTGACACTGATGTACTTGCCTGATGAGCGACCCTCAAGGCGGTTCAGCACATCGCCTCGCAGCTTGGCCTTGTGGTATCCGTAGGGGATCAGCTCAGAGTCATCGAGACCCAGGGGACCGGCAATGTCGCCAATAGGCTTGAGTGGGATAGAACGCGCAATTTCAAGATCGCTCTGCATGGGTCAATTCCTCTGGGTGGAAGGGACGAAATGTTAGGAAGGAGGGATGAAAGCGGCAAGCGATTCGCTATCTACTCTGACGTATGTTATTGGAGAGCCTCATGTTCCAGCGGTTTGCCCTCATCCTCGTTGTCTCGTTGATCGTAGCCGCGACGGTTCATCGCCCTCTTTTCTCCCATTCATTCAGCTGCGCCGACATGAGCCAGGTGGCAGGAATTGAAGAGATGGATGACCTGCTGACGTCCCTCATCATTGCCGCGGAGGCAAAATGCCTCGGGAGCAACCCGACGCTTTGGGCAGCGGTGGGATGGCTGCTTCTGGGCTTCGTTGCGACGGCATGGGGCTTCGTAGCCGGGGCCCTCACAAAGTCTGTCTTCGGAGACAGCAAACTCACCTCTGCTGGCCTCTGGACCGCCGCCATACTGGCGGCTCTCCCTATCAGTTACGACCTGATCGTGAGCCCTGTCGGCCATTCAGTGCTGCTCAGCGCACTCGTGCTGGCCGCCTGTTTTGGTGCGGCCATCAAGTGGCCGAGCGCTGTGACCTGGATCGTCCTTCCAGTCGTTCTGGGCATCGTCTACCGTTCGCCTCTCTCAGGCGCCTGCTTCTGGACAGGCCCGTGTGTCGCCTGGACCACACAGAGCAAACGCACGGCCCGCATGGCGGTTATAGCAGCCTCCATCGGCACACTTTGGTGGCTCTGGAGCGCTGCAGGCAGTCAGGCCCCGATTCCCCTGAACAACGCCCCCGACCCAGGCGCCTCAAGCGGCCTGGAAGCCCTGATTCAGGCCGCGCGGGCGCTCTTCCTTCCGGCACCGGCAATCCATGCCAACGCCTGGAGCCAGGCCGTCTCCATCAGTTTCGCCGCCTCCCTGCTGATTCTCGGCCTGTCGGGACATTTCGCAGCCAGGGGGCTCGGACGACGCACCGCGCTCATGGGCGGCGGGTTGACAGTGCTCGCTCTCTTACACGCCACATTCGGAGATGCCCTGCCCGACTCACTCTTGGGGGGACGCGCCCTCATGACAGGTGGTCTCGGCATTGCACTGGGCGCCGGTATCTCCGCGACTGTTCTCTCACGCACGTCCTTAGGGTGGATCGCGCCCTGCTCCTTCCTTGTCATGATCGCCGGCAGCAGCTCCCTTTCCGTCCGACAACAGGTTCTCCTTCGACCCTCCGCCGACAACTCAAGGGAACTGACAGCCCTTATCGAACAGATTCGGCCACTCCGCGGGTCCACCGTTCTGGACGAGGTGCTGCTTGTCGGCATCGGCAGTACAGACAATCGATACTTGAGCGACGCACTCATCGCCAGCCAACGGCCTCCCTTCGCAGATTCCACGTCACCTCGCTTCCGCGCCCTCCCCTCCGGCTACACCCGAGTCCCACTTCTCGCCGAAGAGGGGCGCACCCTTGTCCTTGACTGGCGTCCCTCCAATCTCGCCTCTGTGTCCACGCGCCCCAACGGTTGGATTCTGGCACCCCTGCTCGTTGCCAACTCACCAGACTCCAACTCCCCAATCGCCCTGCTCAAGCCGGCACAGGACGCCGAACGGGTGCTGGGCCGACCTCAGACACTCGAATCGGACATGACGTTCTCCTTCAAAGTAAAAAGTGCCTGTCTTCGCACCCACGACGTCGTGTTCTACGGTGCCTACGAGGGAGGCTTCAATCCCAATGGCAAGCAGCAACTGACCGCCCGCCGACTCTCTCCGTCAGTCCTGACCGCCATAGAGAAAGCTGGATGGACGACGATTCACTGGCGAACATCCATTCGCCCGGGGCCGGGGCAGGATGGCGTTCGGTTTGAAGACCGCGATCTCGGGCTCGCAGGGCAGACCCTGCACTGGACAGTGGGGCTTGTTCCCAAGCCAGAAACCTGTGAGGTGGATGGGCACCATCACGACAACCATGAATCCCACGAAT